>Ga0310696_10000078_pt1 | contig 166989 bp, 132 predicted proteins | sample AusTroGonzalo_MG_4_FD_203885 | JGI IMG/M metagenome (GOLD analysis project Ga0310696, IMG submission 203885) | Bovine rumen microbial communities from tropical cattle in Woodstock, Queensland, Australia - Gonzalo_02 (v2) (version 2) | ecosystem: Host-associated > Mammals > Digestive system >...
ATATATGCGAACGGCATCGAAATATTCAGATTATATGAGCTTGGTGTGGAGAGATATTGGGGCACAGCTTTGTTGTATTCAACAGGCCGCTAAATATGTTGGGTTGGATTCATGTCCAATAGGGTATATGGCAGAAGAAACATTTGACGCAATGTTTGGCTCAGATAAGTTGATTTCCGGTGGAGGATTGATTGTGGGGGAATCCTTGATATAGAAATGTTAACCTATAGCAGCATTGGGTATAAATATACCTGGCTTCATTCAATTATCGGAACTAATGCCCGCCGAGTATGCTAAACAAGTGAGTGAATCTTAATAATTGTGAATTCATAGTTATAATCTAACATAATTATTTCTATTTGTCTCAGGACTATAGATGCGTTAATTAATATAACAACAATTGTTTTAATTTTATGGTAAAAGCAAGAAAAAACAACGATTTTCCCAAGAATAGTTATCTAATAATGGCAAGAGAAGATCTAATCAAGATTTTGCTTGAACAAATTGATGCCGGAAAAAGGATAGCAGTCATGCCGGTAATGTCAAACATGGTACAGGAATACTATGGTCGCAGTTTTCGTTATGTTTATGATAAGGAACAAGAAAAAAACTTTAATAAAGAAAGAAGGACATGGGTTGAATACGTGCAGGAAGTGTTAAAACGCGCTTTTACCGAGCCAGATAATGAGTATTTGAAAGAATTTACAGATGCCGGTGTGTCATTGATAATTGTTGCAGGAGAAGATTATATTCAAGAAGAACGTGATGAGATTTATGATAAAGTTGCCTATTTGGAGTCATTAATAAAGAGATTGCCAATAATACCATCAGCTATTGATAGTGAATCGGAGAACACAAGTACTACAAATATTACTTCTAATAATGTGTTTATTGTACACGGTCATGATTCTCTGGTGCGAACTGAAGTCGAATTGTTGGTGAAAAAACTGGGATATGAACCGATAGTCCTTTTCAAACAAGCGAGTGGAGGGAAGACAATAATAGAAAAACTTGAGGATGAAACTAAGGAAGCTGCATTTGCAATAGTTTTATATACAGCATGTGATATGGGCCGTGATAAGGATACAGAGACAGAAAGCCCTCGTGCACGACAAAATGTTGTTTTTGAGCATGGATATCTTTGCGCTAAGTTGGGCCGCAATAAGGTTTGTGCTTTGGTTGAACAAGGTGTTGAACAACCAGGTGATCTGGCTGGTGTTATATACATATCATTAAAAGATAGCTGGACATATTTAGTGGCCAAGGAGATGCAGAAAGCAGGACTGCAAGTTGACTTGAACAAAATATAATCAGTATGACTTCCAACATACGTCATCTTGGACCAATAACAATTGATCCCACAATTTATGATAGGGTCAGTAATACAACTATACCCAATCCTGCCTATCGTGTGGTTGAAGAATTGTCATCTGTGTTGGTTGCACCAGACATTAAAAACATTGCTGTTGCAGGAAACTATGGAGCGGGAAAGAGTTCGGTAGTTCAAACGGCAATCAATAAGGTAGAAAACGAAGAATCAAAATCGGCAATATGGTGGAAGTTTTGGAATAGAAAAAGAAAGAGGAAATTCTTAAACATATCGTTGGCGCTATTAAACACACTAAAACCAATTGAAGAAGAGGAAGATGCGAAAGATGATCAGAAACAGGGCCGTAATGTAAGAATTGTAAATAAATCCAACAAACACACATCAAATAACGTGTTGTCGGATGAACAAATAGAATATAGCATATTACAGCAGATGCTATATTACGATATGCCGAGTAAAACGCCCAAATCAAGGTTTTACAGGCTGAGATCTGTTAAATGGTGGAAGCCAATATTGGGAGGCTCGGCCATTATTATTGCTATATTATGCTTTTGTATACTTTTTAATCCTGAAATATTAAGAGTTGACTCATTCGTTGAAAGGTTTACAGTTACAGCTTCCGCTAAGTTTTGGATTGATATTGTCTCCGCGACAATTTTGTCGTTATTTTTCATAGGCGTTGTTTGGTGGATAATAAGGCGTACACGATTTCATGTTAGCACTATAAAGATAAAAGACACGGAATTGGCAATAGATAATTTGTCCGTTTTCAATCATTATCTTGACGAAATAATTTATTTCTTCGCTGCAACTAAGTATAATGTTGTGATATTCGAAGACTTGGACAGATTTACTGATAGCACAAAGATATTTGGTAAATTGCGAGAGCTTAACAGAATATTGAACAACAGTCAGTATCTTAGAGAAATATTGCAAAGAGAAATCACATTTGTCTATTCAGTTAAAGACGATCTTTTTGATGCAACAAATCGGGTAAAATTCTTCGATTATATAGTTCCAGTCATTCCTGTAATCAATTCATCCAATGCTTATGAAAAATTGACTGAATTTTTGGATGCTGAAGATTTGGATGCTTTAGATGGGAAGGATTTTCTAAATCTTTGCGAGTATTTTGAAGACTTGAGATTGTTAGTCAATATCGTTAATGAATTCAATTTATACAAAAAGATAATTAATTTAGACTCATTTAAACTTTTAAAACGCAAACTTTTTGGTATAATTGTTTATAAGAATTATTGTCCCGATGATTTCGCTAAGATGTATAATGGGCATGGAGTGGTTGCAGGAATATTGGATAATAAAAAGACAATAATTGAGGAGATCGAAGGTATTCAGAAACGCAGATTACAAGAAGAAAACAATAAGTTACAGGAATTAGAAGCAAAATCTTCCGAATGGGAGAGCAAAATAAGAGAAGAATATGTAGAAGAGTCCAAAAATCAAACCAATAGTTATGTTATTAGGTCATATACAAATTATATTTTAGCCCAAAATTCAACCATTTATACGTTTGATAAGGTTGCTAAAGATCCGAAAGCATTTACACATTTGGAGAATGATGAGTTTTATTTATACGATGGCTCTTCCCAATGGAGAATCAACTCTTTTGCAGATTGGCAAAAAGTTGTCAATCCCCAAAAGACATATAGAGAAAGACTGGAAGCAAATCCGTTTTTAAAAGAGCTAAACAATCAAAGAGAAAAAGTTGATAGTAGCATAACCACCGAGTTGAACTCATCTGACACATTCGGAAAGGTCGCAATTGTGGATTTGTCGGTAATCGATGCTTATCTGTCAAAAGAAAATGGGAATGGCAAACGGTATATTGCGGCTGACAAAATTCCACTGATACGTTTTTTGTTGCTGCATGACTTTATTGACGAACATTACAGGGATTATATCACATATTTCTATCCTAATTCGTTGGGGATGGAAGACAAACGTTTTGTGATAAATGTTACGTCACTTGATTCCGAATCACTTTCATATGGTTTTCCTTTGATCAAGCCACAATCTGTAGTTAACCATTTTGAAGAAAGTGATTTTGATAGCAACAGGCGACTGTTCAATATAGACCTAGTTTCTTTTTTGGCATTAAATGGTGATAATCAAAAGACTAATCGTAAGGCGATTGTGAGAAATTTGGTCAGAGTTAAAGACATAGATTTTCTAATAGCAGTTTATGAATCGAATAAAGATGGAGCACATGCCTTTATTCATGAAGTGCTTAATTCGTGGGATATAAGTTTAATTGCGGAGAATCTTAAAAACAACGACACCCGACGCCATGTTTTAAGAGAAATATATATCAAGTATTCAAATATTTCTTCTAAAGAATTATTAAACCATAAATTTGGGCAGTGGATAAACACTCATTTCAAATTTGTGGCCGACAGGATGAATGTGATTGGAGAACAACGTCTACTGGAGTTTTTTGATGCTTATAATATTGTTTTTGATCGCATTTATTTATTAGCAGTTTCTAAAAAAGTAGCCGATTATATTATTTCAAAGAATAGATATGTTATTAATGCTCACAATTTAGAGGATATAGCATATTACTTGAATGTTCTTGACAATTACAGACAGGCTAGTTTGACTACCTTATTTAATTGTGGCATACATGCATTGTCTTCTGCGGCATCTTCAAAGCTTCCTGATTTTATAAAATGTTTCCCATTGACAAGTACTGAAGAAATAGATTTTGCCAAAGTTCAAATAGTTAATGATTCAAGAATATCTGTCAACATGAAAAAAAGTTATTTGTCACGTCAGAGGTTGAGGATATATTATGCTGAAGACATTGATGATTCGGCACTTGATTTTGTTTTTAATGAATCATTGATTACACCGACTTGGAAAAATTTGTATTATTTATGTTTTGTAAAGAACAAACCAGCACCAAGAACATTCTTGAAAAAGAACAAATTGGAAGGTTTTTTGTCATTGAAAAACGACCAACAAAACATAATAATAAAAAATTGGGTGTTTTCGAATATTCTTACATCGGATATATATGGTTCAGTTGTTGATTCAATGGCTGTTGCATTTAAATCATTCCCCGCAAATATAGATGATGTGCGTGCCTATATACTGATTAACAAAAAACTTGTTCAGTTTAATGTTGAAAATTATACTGTAGTTCGCGAAAATTACTCATCATTAGCTTCAGATTACATTGATAAGAATTTGGATGCATATTTGGACAATGTTGTAGATTATGCTGTGTCTGCAAATGAAATGCTAAGGGTGTTGTCAGTTTTAAAGTACAAAACGCGGCAAGCTGAGTATCTTTCTAAACACCCCAAATTTGAAGGTGATGTCACCCCAAAATTAGCATCCATTATATCTGCGTTAATAAAAAGCCGTGAATTGGATCTTTCGGCTTTGACAGAAGACTTTTTGATTGCAACTATAAAAAACACGAAAGAAGAAGATTTGCGCATGTATGTTGGCAGAAGGAGTTTATTTGAGTTGCCTTTTGATAATAAGAGATGTAGAACCATACTTGAAGCGATGGGCGGACAATATTTGAGAATATTGTCGTCTGGTAATGTCTGTCATATTAAAAATGATCATAACAATATTCGTATTGCCAAATACTTGGCGGACAATAGTTTTATTGATTCATACAAAATAGTAGATAACAAGAAGATAAAAATAAATAAGATTTAGAAAACAAAATATAATGCCAAACAATCGTATTTACCTTTGCCTCGCTCATATGTCGGAGGCTGGACTTGAACAAAAGTATATCAAAGAAGCATTCGACACCAACTGGGTGGTGCCGCTTGGACCGAATGTCAATGGATTTGAAAAAGATTTGGAAGAGTTTTGTGGTCAGAACAAGAGAGTTGTGGCTCTTTCAGCCGGAACTGCTGCAGTGCATCTCGCTTTAATAGCCTGCGGCGTGAAGCCGGGCGACGAAGTGTGCGTGCAGAGCTTCACATTCTGCGCATCGAGCCATCCGATAACTTATCTCGGCGCGACGCCAATCTTCATTGATTCGGAGAAAGACACTTGGAATATGGATCCTGAGCTGCTCGAAGAAGCAATCAAAGACCGTATCGCAAAGACAGGTAAAAAGCCGAAAGCCATTGTACCTGTTGCACTTTACGGAATGCCGTATCAGATTGATAAGATTATGGCTATTGCCAATAAATACGACATTCCAGTCATCGAAGACGCCGCCGAAGGCTTCGGAAGCCGCTGGAAAGGTCAGGTTTTGGGCACATTTGGCAAATATGGCGTACTGAGCTTCAACGGCAACAAGATGATTACCACTTCGGGCGGCGGAGCGTTGATAACCAACAATGAAGACGAGTGGCGCGAAATCATGATGTACGCTACGCAATATCGCGAGAGCTATCCTTATTATCAGCACGAAAAGATCGGCTTCAACTACCGTATGAGCAACATCTGCGCTGGTATCGGCCGTGGCCAGATGACGGTGGCGAACGACCATATCGCACATCACAAACACGTTCAGAAGATGTACGAAGATTTGCTGAAAGATGTGAAGGGAATTCATGTCCACGCTCAGCCGAATACTGGCGAATACGACAGCAACTACTGGCTTTGCACAATCACCATTGACCCTGAAGTCAAGATCAAAGGTCAGGAGAATGCATACAAAACTATCGTGACAGGCGCTGTTGGCGGTGCTGCAGGAGTGATACATGCTGCTTCATCGGCGGTTACAGATTGCCAGCCCAACGACAACGTTGAAGCTCTTCGCGTCTTTATGGATGCAGCAGGAATCGAGGCTCGTCCTGTTTGGAAGCCGATGCACAAACAGCCGGTTTATAAGAATTGTCCAGCATACGTTAATGGCGTTTCAGAAGCGGTGTTTAAAGTGGGTATGTGTTTGCCTGCAGGACCGTATGTGAGCGATGATGATGTGAAGTATATTGTGGAGAAGATTAAAGAAGCGATAGTTTAATAGACACAACAACAAATACAATGATTAACGAGGCGAGTCGATTGGCTCGCCTCGTGTTTTAAAAGCGTTATGGTTTATATCTAAGTTCTTTTTTGAATGTTCAAAAAAAGAACCACTTGCTTCGTTTTCTTTTTACAAATACGGCTTTATTGTCTGTAATAAAATAATGAGAATGACAAGGAATATCCCAGTTACCAATAGATGGCCATAGGCTAATACTCTCTCCGTTATAAGATAGTTTCCATTCATTGGGGTCAAGTGGAGTGTCGATCCGATGTCCGCAGCCACATGCACACATATGGGCTACAATCTTGTGTTTTATACAAACATATATTATATTATCTTGCAGCGTAATTGGGATGGAGTCGACAAAAATATGTCTATACTTTTTTGCTTTCATTATCAATTTCGTTACAATCAGTAGTATAAACAGAATAAGATTCTTTACGTATATCAGCATAGAAACCAAGCATCTTTTTCCATCTAATTACAGACAAATTGGCTGCCAATGCATTCAATTCCGCTATTTGTATATCAGTAGCATACAAGTCTTTTTCTGCATTTTCGCTTCCCATAATTTGTGGGAGGTGATTGTAGCAGTCGGATGTGCCAATGGCAACATGTATCATGCCGGAGAGTTTTCCGTCGGGATTTTGCCCAATTCCTAATCCTGACTCAATAAATGGAATCTGTTTATCGATCAAATAATCTGCTATATGACGTTTAGTAGTTACGGTATCTAGCGAAAGGAATACATAGTCGAGTGTATCGAGATTGGATAAGTTGGTTTGTGTAACCATTACAGCATGAGGAATTATGGCTCGGTGCATTTTGTCGTATAATGAGGCATAGTAGTTAACTTTTTTAGGTGCCTTTGATAAAATGGAAATATCAGCTGCTCCTGGTGCCCTGAATGCGTTGTGGTTGTTGATTTCGTCTTCATCGAATAAATGGATTTCTTGTACAGGAAGTTTTGCAATCAAATCCAGAATATATGCGCCGGTTCCTCCAAGACCAATTATTCCTATTTTAAGACCCTTGAATATGTTGTAAAGATTAGTAATCCTCGCTCGACTAGCATTAGTATCCATATATCTCAAAGGACTATCCTCGTTAGTTATTTCTAGTGGCTTGTTAATAAGGTTCCATGCCTCAGGTTCTAGACTTAAGGCTGGAGCGGCAATAATGTCAAAATAGTGTTTTGCCTTTTCGTAATAGTCGGGATAATCTCCAGCGGGAGGGAATTCCTCCTTTTCGGCGTGACACGAAAAAAAGAAATTGCTCGTAATTCCTTTGCATATTATTTGGCGACCTGTTGGATTAACTAAGGATGGTAGAGGTGCTCCATTGATGTCGCAAGGTCGTTCCCCTATCCAATGGGCTGTGTGGTCGCTTGGACGAATGGCGCGATCTCCAGTTGTGCATAGTGGCATGATTAACGTACCATCTTTCAATTCGTGTCTGGTATTGATGTATGGCATGTGGTGGATAATCAAATATCCATCACATGCCTCCATTACAAAACCCTCTTCTTGCAAATGTTGCAGGTCGGGACTATGACTGATGAGTGCTTCTAACATTGAAATCCATTTTATTACAGACATAAACTTCAGTACCTGGCGACATTAGACCAGACGGGTTCTGACGAGGACCATTGCTATATTTTACAATATAACCAGCCGCGCCTTGTGCCGGCACATGGGCAAACTCAACAATTTGTTCAAAGGTTACTTTTTCCTTATGATATTCATAAGGGGTACCATTTACAAAAATTACCGTCTTTTTCCCCAATGTGATGAATTTTTCAACACCAGGCTTACCCAAGTCTATGTGGTCGTCGCAACTCACATAATGATCTTGCCATCCTTGTGGCATGTCAACATAAAGTTCCGAATCAGCCGATAGACCGGCTAATTCTCGGATTTCCAAACCAGTCACAATCTGGTTTCTGCTTTCGTAATTTTTGCCATCCACTTTGAAGTGGTAGGTCTTGTGACCCTTTGGGTCGGAAAGAATAGTCTTTTCCATAATTTTATATTTAAAATGTTTATATTTCACCCTTTGATTTGTTAACCTCATCTTGGGCGAGTTATCAAATTATTATGACACAATATTCGTTAACAAAAACCATGCCAATCCCGCAAACTGCCACTTTGTCATGAAAAATATGCCAAAAATACTGACAAAAATGCCGTAAACTGATAAAAGTTTAACTTTTTCGTTTGATTTTTGAAAATTTTTGTATTTTGTAAAAATATTTTTGTATCTTTGCAGAAAATTTTATTATTCAATGGGAGAACGCGTCGCATCTTATCTTGACATCAAATCATTTTTAGAGGAATTTTTAATAAAAGCAGACCTGTTTGGCATACTTTATGTTGAAACTAAACAGAACAACATCGATACTTTGGCTGAATTGGAAATAACGCCTGATGAAAGGGAAAAATATGTAAAATCACTCGCACCTGAAGATTATTGTAAAGGTCCATTGCCCAATGATTATCCTAATCAAAACGACGTTTGGGTGTTCGGCAAAATGGTTAAAACAAAAGAAATATACATCAAAATCTATATTGGGAAAAATAAAAGTCCCTGCGTTTGCATATCATTTCATACGGCAAAATATAAATTAAAATATCCATTAAAAAATAAATAATCATGATAAGTCCGTTTACTGGTGGAAAAGCCACACTAATGACTGAAGAATCCACAACTGTATTTCGTGGAGAAGAATTTTCATATACTAGATATTTCTATCGTTGTGAAGATACAGGAATTACTTTTACAGATAAAGATTGTGATAAAAAAGGACTTGAACAGATATATGAAAAATATCGTGAAAAATATTGTATACCATCTCCAGAGATGATAAAAAACATTAGGCAAGCCTATAATCTTTCAGCGATAACTATGTCGAGAATACTTGGCTTGGGAGATAATCAATATGGTTTGTATGAAAATGGAGAAATGCCGAGTAAGACAATAGGCAAACTTGTTTCGACCATTCAAAACAAACAGGTTTTTGACCTTTATTTGGATATGGCAAAAGATCAGTTTTCCGAAAGGGAATATATAAAGATAAAAAACCGCATAAATCCAAGTGTTGGTGTGCGTTCATATATTGATTTGAATCAAGAATATTCTAATCTTTGGCATTTTAAATTCGATTCTCCGCGTCGAGCATACAATATAAATGAAAAAATACGTTGGAGAAAGTATCAGGAAAACAATTCTTTAATATTAGCATAAATATGGAACAAGCCCAATCTGTAAGCATGTATTTGTTATCCATTGAGGAAACAAAAATAATTAATAATATTGGCGGAAAAGATATTACTAATCTGACAGAAAACAATCTTAATATACATTTTCGGATTCATTCCGAGGTGTATAAAGAGAAGGATGAAATACACGTAAATTGCGCTATAAAATACACTTACGATAATCAGGAACTGTTTCTTGCTGAAAGCAAAAATAAATTCCATGTCGATGATTTGTCGAATCTTATCATAAAAAATGATAATGATAATACGGTTGGTTTTAAATATGATATAATTCCCACATTAATTAATATTTCATATGGAACTCTTAGGGGTATTGTTTTTAAGGAAACAAAAAACAGTCCATTGGAAAAATATCCTGTTCCGCTCATTCCATTAAATGTATTGACGGAAAAGAGCTCACTTTCGATTGTTGAGTAGATTTTTTGTATATTTGCACTGCATAAAACACATGATCTTATGTCAAAAACCGCATTAATCACCGGAATAACCGGGCAGGACGGCAGTTTCCTCGCCGAATTCCTTCTCGAGAAAGGCTATGAAGTGCACGGCATCATACGCCGCTCGTCGTCGTTCAACACAGGGCGCATCGAACATCTGTATCTCGACGAATGGGTGCGCGACATGAAGCACAAACGCCTGCTTACGCTGCATTACGGCGACATGACCGACTCGTCGTCGCTCGTCCGCATCATCCAAAGCGTGCAGCCCGATGAGATTTATAACCTCGCGGCACAGAGCCACGTGAAGGTGTCGTTCGACTGTCCGGAATATACCGCCGAGGCCGATGCGGTGGGCACCTTGAGACTCCTCGAGGCCGTGCGAATACTGGGGATGGAGAAGAAATGCCGCATCTATCAGGCGTCGACGTCGGAGCTGTTCGGCAAGGTGCAGGAGGTGCCGCAGAAGGAGACAACGCCGTTCTATCCGCGCTCGCCTTACGGGGTGGCAAAGCAATACGGCTTCTGGATTGTGAAGAACTACCGCGAGAGCTACGGCCTGTTTGCGGCTAATGGCATCCTCTTTAACCACGAGAGTGAGCGCCGCGGCGAGACATTCGTTACGCGAAAGATCACGCTTGCGGCATCGCGAATCAAGCAGGGCCATCAGGATAAGCTGTACCTGGGCAACCTCAACGCCTTGCGTGACTGGGGCTATGCCAAGGACTATGTGGAGTGCATGTGGCTCATCCTCCAGCAGGAGAAGCCCGAGGATTTCGTCATCGCCACGGGCGAATACCACTCGGTGCGCGAGTTCTGCACTCTGGCGTTTAAGAACGTGGGTATTGAGCTGCGCTGGGAAGGCGAAGGTGTGAATGAAAAAGGCATCGATGTGGCGACAGGCAAGAGCCTCGTGGAGGTCGACCCGCGCTATTTCCGTCCGGCGGAAGTCGAGCAATTGCTGGGCGATCCGACGAAGGCGAAGACCCAGCTGGGATGGAACCCGAGGAAGACGAGTTTCGAGGAGCTGGTCCGCATAATGGTACAACACGACATGAAAAAAGTCAAGAAGATGTACCTTCGTGATCAGATTGATGATTGATTTTTTTTGTTTACCGTTTACCGTTTATGGTTTACAGAATACAAAAGAATAAACGGTAAACAGTAAACCGTAAACAATTAAACTTTAATCGATGGAAAAACATTCAAAAATATACGTTGCAGGTCACCGAGGCATGGTTGGAAGTGCCATAGTGCGTGAGTTGCAGCGGCAGGGATATGACAATCTGGTGCTGCGGACGCATAAAGAACTCGATTTGACGCGGCAGGACCAGGTGGAGAAGTTTTTTGCCGAGGAGAAGCCCGAATATGTGTTTCTCGCTGCGGCGAAAGTCGGCGGAATAGTGGCCAACCAGAGCGCTCTGGCCGATTTCATGTACGACAACATGATTTTGGAGATGAATGTCATCCACGCGGCTTGGAAAAACGGCTGTAAGAAGCTGGAATTTCTTGGCAGTTCATGTATTTACCCGAGAATGGCACCTCAGCCGATGCCGGAGTCATGCCTGCTTACTTCAGAACTTGAAAAGACCAACGAAGCCTACGCTTTAGCTAAGATTTCAGGTTTGAAATATTGCGAATTTCTGAACCGTCAGTACGGCACGGATTACATATCAGTAATGCCAACGAATCTTTATGGTCCGAATGACAACTATCATCCCGAGCATTCGCATGTTTTGCCTGCTTTGATTCGTCGTTTCCATGAGGCGAAAGTCAATGGTTTACAGGAAGTTACCTGCTGGGGTGATGGTAGTCCGCTGAGAGAGTTTTTATACGTCGACGATTTGGCTAACCTTTGTGTTTTCTTGATGAATAACTATTCGGGCAACGAAACCGTCAATGCTGGAACTGGTAAGGAGCTGACAATCAAAGCTTTAACCGAATTGGTTGCTAAGATCGTCGGCTATAAAGGTGCAATCAAATGGGATACTTCTCGCCCGAATGGCACGCCGCGTAAGCTTTTGGATGTCTCTAAAGCCACTGCTTTGGGCTGGAAGTATAAGACGGAGCTGGAAGATGGAATCCGGCTCGCGTATGAAGATTTTCTTAACAATCCAGTTAGAGCTGAACGATAGTATGCTTCGCACTTTGGCTTTTGGCCATTGGCCATTAGCCCTTAATTAAAAGAATAAAATAATGTCAAAAATGCCAACAGCCAATAGCCAACAGCCAATAGCTAAAGTCTTCGTATCCGGTTGTTACGACCTGCTGCATAGTGGTCACGTGGAGTTCTTTCGGCAGGCAGCGCAATACGGCGATTTGTACGTTGGAATAGGCTCTGATGCTACGATTTTGGAGTATAAGCACCACAAAACCGTCTACAGCGAGCAGGAACGCCTCTTCATGGTGAAGAGCATCCGCTATGTGAAGGACGCTTTCATCAACGCCGGTAGCGGAATCATGGACTTCATCCCGACGGTCGATGCGCTAAAACCTGATATCCTTGTGGTGAATGAAGACGGCGACCGTGAGGAAAAACGGCAGTTTTGCAAAGAAAGAGGCATAGAATATGTGGTTTTGCGTCGCGACCCGCATGAAGGACTTGATCCGCGCTCCTCTACTGACTTAAAAAAGGTTGAAAGTCGCATCCCGACACGTCTCGACCTCGCCGGAACATGGATCGACCAGCCATATGTGAGCTGTTTTGCTCCGGGATGGGCTATAACAATATCTCTTGAGCCTAATTTCGAGGTTCGTGAACGCTGCGGACTTAGCACCTCGACGCGCAACGTCATCAAACGGATTTGGCCGTATCAGCTGCCTAACATGGATCCTGAGACCTTGGCGCGACTGGTGTTTTGCTTCGAAAACCATCCCGAACGTGAAGACGGTATCATCAGTGGGGCGCAAGATGCTATAGGAATATGCGTTCCGGGATTGTGCCGACATTATTACGACAATCATTTTTGGCCTGAGAAAATCGAGACTTGCAACGATGAATCAATTCTGCAATGGCTTGAAAATCATCTGGTTATGATCCCGATGGAGCCTCGTAAACCAGGTTGCTCCGTTGTCGAAGGTAAAGACATCACCGAACCGAAAGTAAAAGCACTTGCCAAAGCGGCGGATGACTGCTGGAAAGCCATCATGAATAAGGATTTGCAAGCATTTGCTGCTGCTTACCGTGACAGCTTTAATGCTCAAGTGGCAATGTTTCCGGGGATGGTTTCACCATCTAATAGTTTAGAGTTTAAAGTTGATAGTTTAAAGTCAGTTCAAAAAGTTCAAAGTTCAAAAGTTCAAGAGTATATCGATAGGTGGTCAAAGGTTTCTGGTGTATTGGCTTGGAAAATGCCAGGCGCCGGCGGTGGAGGATATCTCGCCTGTGTAGTTGAAGATGCTGATATGTTTACGTCTGAACATCCCGAGGCGATTCGATTGACCATTCGTCGCTCAGGGTTCTAATGGTTATAGGTTATTGGTTATTGAAGAGTTAGATTATGGGATTAAGAAAGTTTTCGTTTGAGACATTGGAAGTTTATAATAAAGCTCGCGCTTTAGTATCAGATGTATATCGTATTCAAAATGAGTTTCCAAAAGAAGAAAGATATGGCCTAGGCGATCAAGTGCGACGTGCTGCAGTATCAATCACATCAAATCTTGCCGAAGGAAGTGGACGACAATCGATAAAAAACTCAATAACCTATAACCTATAACCAATAACCTTTAAGATGAAATTACTTGAAAAGAAATATATAATCCCGTTTATCTTGATAACCTCGTGCTTCGCGCTGTGGGGTTTTGCGAATGATGTGACGAACCCTATGGTGAAGGCGTTTTCAAAGATTTTCAGGATGAGCGTCACTGATGGCTCGTTGGTGCAAGTGGCGTTTTACGGCGGTTATTTTGCCATGGCCCTGCCTGCAGCGCTGTTTATCAAACGTTTTAGCTACAAAAAAGGCATTCTAATGGGTCTGGGCTTATATGCCATCGGTGCTTTAATGTTCTTGCCCGCAGCGAAAACCGGCAATTACTACCCGTTTTTAATCGCATATTTCATTCTTACATGCGGCCTTAGTTTCCTTGAAACAAGCGCGAATCCGTTCATTTTATCGATGGGCGATACCGAAACGGCAACGCGGAGGCTGAATCTCGCGCAGGCATTCAATCCTATCGGTTCGTTATGCGGAATGTGGGTGGCGATGAATTGGATTCAAGCTAAGATGAATCCTCTTTCGACAGCTGAGCGTGCAGTTTTGCCGGATGCGGAATTTGAAGCCTTAAAATCGGCCGATTTATCAGTGGTTGTTAAGCCTTACGCCGCTATCGGGATAGTGCTGGTTGTTATTTTTATCTTAATTTTGATAACAAAAATTCCTGTAAAAAAGATTGAAAACACTGGCGTGTCGCGTGCTTTTGGACCTTCGGTGAAGCGTCTTTTTGCCAACAAAACTTATCGTGAAGGCGTGATTGCACAATTTTTCTATGTCGGAGCGCAAATCACATGCTGGACATTCATTATCCAATATGGTACAAAAGTCTTTATGGCTGAAGGAATATCGGAGCAAACAGCCGAAATCATGTCACAAAGGCTAAACATCATCGCAATGGTGCTCTTCTGCGGCTCACGATTCATCTGTACATGGCTGCTGAAATGGTTCAAACCAGCAAAAATGCTTGCTACTTTTGCCATTATTGCTATAATATTGACTATCAGTGTGATAGCAATTGGAGGTCGCATTGGAATATATAGTTTGGTTGCTATTTCAGCCTGTATGTCGCTGATGTTTCCAACTATTTACGGCCTTGCTTTGAAAGATGTCGGACAAGATGCCGAAATCGGTTCTGCCGGCCTTATAATGGCAATCCTCGGCGGCTCTCTTCTTCCGCCTTTGCAAGCTTTAATTATCGACTACGGCAACGTATCATTGTCGTTTATTGTTCCACTTATTTGCTTCATAGTCGTTGCTTTATACGGTTATCGAACCTTAAAATTCAATAACCAATAACCTATAACCAATAAACATTAAAATGAAAAGATATTGTCAAACTTTAAATCTCGTCGACGACGAACAAATGATCCAGAAATATTGTGACGTTCACAAAAACGTCTGGCCCGAAATCATTGAAGGTCAACGGCAAGTGGGGATTCTGGATATGCAGATCTATCGTCGTGGCCGCTTGCTTTTCATGATAATGGATACCATCGACGACTTCGATTTCGACCGCGATATGGCTCGCCTCGCAACTCTTCCCCGCCAAGCGGAATGGGAAGCATATGTTTCGCAATTCCAAGGCTGTTCGGCAAATGCCCGCAGCGACGAGAAATGGCAACTTATGGAAAGAATATTTTAAACCTCAATAACCTATAACCAATAACCTATAACCATTAAAGAGAAAATAGCATGAAAAAACCTAAACATAGTAATAGCCTTTCAACGTTTGTCAATACGATATTGCGTATCTACGGCGAGCATCCGTTCAAGCCGATGAACTACAAGCAGATAGCAAAGATCATGGGCGTTCGCGACGCTGCAGGCAAAGACGTGATATTTCAGGTGCTCGAGACCCTCAACCGCGACGGTCAACTCATTGAGCATCACCCATATAGCTATACTCTGAACCCTGATCTGGTGAGCGAATACGGTCCGAAACCGCATTACGTGGTCGGAACGGTCGACATGAAGAGCACTGGCAAGGCTTACGTGGTGCCTGAAGACGGCGGCGAGGACATCCAGATCGCTGCCAACAACACGGGCAAAGCACTGCACGGCGACAAAGTCAAGGTGGCGATGTTCCCGAAACGTAAGTCGAAGAAGACCGAAGGCGAGATTGTGAAGGTCATACAGCGCGCGCATAACGAGTTTGTGGGCATCTTCAGCGTGTCGCACGGCTACGCCTTCGTGGTGCCCGACAAAGACACCATGCCGGTCAACTTCTTCATCCCGCGCGGTAGCTACCGTGGCGCGCGCGACGGACAGAAAGTCATTGTGAAACTTGCCGACTGGCCCGAGAACTCGCGTAACCCGTTCGGCGAGGTGGTCCGCGTGCTCGGCTACCCGGGCGAGAACAACGTCGAGATGCAGTCTATTCTCGCTCAATACGAGTATCCGCTGGAGTTTCCGAAAGATGTCGAGAAAGAGGCAAGTCAGATCTCCGATAAGATTTCTTCTTCAGAAATTAAAGCCAGAAAGGACTTCCGCGATGTTCTTACCATCACCATCGACCCTCGCGACGCAAAGGACTTTGACGATGCCATCTCATATCGCAAGCTCCCTAACGGCAACCACGAGGTCGGAGTTCATATCGCCGACGTGTCATATTACGTGAAACCAGGCTCGGCCATCGATCAGGAAGCACAGCAGCGTGGTACCTCGGTTTACCTTGTCGATAGAACTATTCCGATGCTCCCGGAGAAGCTGTGCAACATGGTCTGCTCGCTTCGTCCCGACGAGGATAAACTGACGTTTTCGGCTGTCTTTGAGATGAACGACAAGGCCGAAATTCTTAAAAAATGGATTGGCAAGACTGTGATAAAATCCAACCGTCGCTTTGCATACGAAGAGGTTCAAGCCATGATTGAGGGTGGGGAAGGTGATTATAAGCAAGAAATATTGATTCTCAACGATTTAGCTACCAAACTTCGTGAGAAACGCATGGCTCAGGGCTCGATCAACTTCCATTCCGAGGAGGTGAAATTTATCCTCGACGAGAAAATGCATCCCATCGACACCTACGTCAAGGTGCAGAACGAGGCGAACATGCTCATCGAGGACTTTATGCTGCTCGCGAACCGCACTGTGGCTGAATCGATTGGCAAGAAAGACTCGAAATATCACGGATACACCTTCGTGTACCGTGTGCACGACGAACCTAACCCCGAAAAACTGTTCAGTTTTATTTCTTTAGTCTCAAAATTGGGCTATTCGATGAACATCAGCACCCGCGAGAATCTAGTGAGGTCGTACAACGCCTTGTTCGATGCCGTCGAAGGCAAGGGTGAGCGCAATCTCGTTGAGACAGTGGCACTTCGCACCATGGCGAAGGCTCTCTACAGCACCGTCAACATCGGTCACTATGGCTTGGCGTTCCCGTTTTACACTCATTTCACCTCGCCGATCCGCCGTTATCCCGACTTGATGGTTCATCGTCTGATTGAGCGCTATATGATTGATAATCAGCCTAGTGCGAATCAAAATGAATACGAGGTTCTGTGCCAGCACGCCTCCGAGATGGAGCGCAAGGCGGCCGAGATGGAGCGTGAGTCGGTGCGCTACAAACAGGCTGAGTATCTGCAGGATAAGATCGGCAAGGTGTTCGACGGACTCATCTCCGGCATCAGCAAATGGGGCATCTACGTGGAGCTTGTCGACAGCAAATGTGAGGGTATGGTGCGCTACAGCACCCTCGACGACATGTACTACCTCGACGAGGAGAATTTCCGCGTCATCGGCCAGGAAACACGCCAAATCTACCGCCTCGGCGACGCCGTGAAAGTCCGCGTCGAAGCTGTGGATTTGATTAAAAAGCAAATGGATTTTACTATGGTCAGCGCCAAACGCAAAACCAAAGGAAAGGCCATGTAAGGACACACCGCGTGTGTCCATAAAAATTTTTGTTTCATACAACAAAATTTTATATTTTTGCGGTTAGAAAATTATTAAAAACTTCATATTATGGTAAACTACAAGGATTTAGGGCTCGTGAACACCCGTAAAATGTTCGCAAAAGCTGTCGACGGCGGCTATGCCATCCCGGCATTCAACTTCAATAATATGGAACAGATGCAGGCCATCATTATGGCGGCTGTGGAGACGAAATCGCCAGTGATTCTTCAGATTTCGAAAGGCGCACGTAACTACGCCAACCAGACGCTGCTACGCTACATGGCAGAAGGCGCTGTGGCATACGCCAAGGAACTCGGCTGCGCTCATCCTGAGATCGTGCTGCATCTCGACCACGGCGACTCGTTCGAGCTCTGCAAAAACTGCATCGAGATGGGATTCTCATCGGTGATGATCGACGGCTCGGCACTCCCATACGACGAAAATGTAGCACTGACACGCAAAGTCGTCGACTACGCTCATCAATACGACGTGACAGTCGAAGGCGAACTCGGCGTTTTGGCAGGTGTTGAAGACGAGGTCTCGGCCGAGGCCAGTCACTACACAAAACCTGAGGAAGTGGTTGATTTCGTGACCAAGACAGGCGTCGATTCACTCGCAATTTCAATCGGAACATCGCACGGAGCATATAAATTCACTCCTGAGCAGTGCACCGTCGACCCGAAGACAGGCCGTTTGCTTCCTCCACCGCTTGCTTTCGACGTGCTCGAGGCCATCGAGAAGGAGCTTCCGGGCTTCCCGATTGTGCTTCACGGCTCATCATCGGTGCCGCAGGACGATGTCGACACCATCAACAAATACGGTGGCGGACTGAAGGCAGCCGTCGGTATCCCTGAGGAACAGCTCCGCAAGGCAGCAAAGTCAGCAGTGTGCAAAATCAACATCGATAGCGATAGCCGTTTGGCAATGACTGCAGCAATCCGCAAGACTTTAGCCGAGAAACCAGCAGAGTTCGACCCTCGTAAGTACCTCGGACCAGCTCGCGATCACATGAAAGAGCTTTACGAGCATAAGATTATCAACGTCTTAGGAAGTAATGGGAAATTAGCTGAATAATGGTTATTGGTTAAAGGTTATTGGTTATTGAAATAACGATGTAATAATTTAATGGTTACATCGTTATTTTTTTATGAAAAACTTTTTCCTATTGCTGATTTTGGTGCTTTGTGCTTTAAAAATAACAGCACAGGAAGAATATTTCACAGTAAAAGGAAGGATTTTTTCGAACGACAGCTTAACGGCAATTCCTAATGTGAATATAGTCAGTGAGTTATCGCGTTATGGAACGACTTCAAATCAGGACGGATGGTTTTTGATAAAATCAAAACCAATTGATACTCTTTGGGTTAGCTGTGTAGGATTCGACCGTCAACGAGTTCCGGTTTTTCGAGATAGTATTTTAGATAAAGAGCTGATAATCAAGATGATACGAAGCAACGTCATGCTTGATTCGGTTGAGATATATCCTTGGCCTGATTATGAGACTTTCAAGCAGGAAATCATCAATATGCCATGGCGCAGGCCGTATATGGTTCCTGGAATCTCGAAAGAAGGCGACGAAGCGTTTATTCACAAAAAGCCAGTTCGGGAGCCAAAAGGCTCGGTTGTCAGTCCTATCACATTGATTTACAATAGGTTCAACAAAAGAGAACGCTTCAAAAGAAAACTTGAGCGCAATCGCCGACGTTTCAATCGCGAGATGGAACGCCTCGGCGCGGATTCATTGATGATTCCGGAATGACGAATTTCTTTGAAAGTTTTTAATTATTTTCCTATCTTTGCAAAAAATATTTTATGGCAAAGCGCAAAGTACCGCATACCTACGTCATCGTTTTCTTCATAATCGTGGTTGCCGCCATCATGACCTGGTTTATCAAGCCGGGGATGTACGTCGACGGCAAATTCTATTATGAAGAGGACTTACCCATTGAGTATCAGGAGGTTTTTCAGCCCGAAGCTCAGACGTGGCAGGTGTTTTCGGCGCTTTTCAACGGCTTCGTGCAGCAGTCGAAAATCATCATTTTCATCCTGATGATTGGCGGCGCATTCTGGATTATGAACAAAAGCCGAGCCATCGACATGGGAATTTTTTCTTTCCTGAAATTTACGCAAAAGCTTGAAAATCACAAGTTTATACGGTTTTTAGGCATCGACAATATCATCATCGTGCTGATAATGCTGCTGTTCAGCTTGTTCGGTGCGATTTTCGGGATGAGCGAGGAGTGCATTGCCTTTGTGATAATCATCATACCGCTCGCAATATCAATGGGTTACGACAGTATCGTGGGTCTCTGCATGGTGTATGTGGCGGCTCATATCGGCTTTGCGGGTGCGATTCTGAACCCGTTTACGATAGGTATCGCGCAGGGAATTGCCGACGTGCCGTTGTTTTCGGGCATCGGCTACCGCATCTTCTGCTGGGTGATTATCAACATCTTCGGCATTGCTTTCGTGCTGCATTATGCCCATAAGGTGAAGAAAAATCCGAAGATTTCAATCATGTACGACGATGACGCTTACTGGCGGAAAAACAGCGTGGCACAAGGGCAGGAGTTTGAGCATTATGTACCAAAATCAGCTTGGTTTGTGTATGCTTTTTTGCTCATCGCGATGGTGATTTTCTCGTATTTAAATCCAAAAACGACGTTAGTAATAGGTTCAAGTGCCTTTGTGATGCCGATAATCCCGATTTTGACTGGAATTTTCGCCGTTTTAGGAGCTTTTTCGTTAAGAAAAACGGTACATAACTTCATTTTGCTGCTGCTTCTTTACACCATTATTTATCTCATCGTCGGCGTGATGGGCTACGGCTGGTATGTGATGGAGATTGCGTCGCTGTTCCTCGCCATGGGAATCTGCAGCGGCATCGCTATCGGCAAGAGTGCCAGCGACATAGCCCGGCTTTTCATCGAAGGGATGAGCGACATTTTGTCGGCTGCGGTGGTCGTCGGATTGGCTGGCGGCATCGTGATAATTTTGCAAAATGGCGGTATCATCGACACGATTTTGTACGGACTGTCGAAATCGATGTCCGACTTCGGCAAGGTGGCGTCGGTGGAGATAATGTATGGCATCCAGACACTTATCAACATCATCATACCGTCGGGCTCGGCGAAAGCAGCCATTACGATGCCGATTATGGCGCCGTTCAGCGACCTCATCGGGGTGTGCCGTCAAGCCACTGTGATGGCGTTCCAATTCGGCGACGGCTTCACCAACATGATAACGCCAACCTCAGGGGTGTTGATCGGAGCATTAGGAGTAGCGAAAATCCCATATCAGAAATGGTTAAAATGGAGCTGGAAGATGATACTGATGTTAATACTAATAGGAGGAATTCTATTGATACCTACTGTATTGATGAGTCTTGAAGGATTTTAAACGGTGCATGCAAAGCGTCATTTCGACCGAAGCGTAACGAAGTGAAGCGAAGTGGAGAAATCCTCTTTGAGAAAAAAACAATGAAAGAAAGTTATATCTACATAGTAACTAATTTTGACAGAACGACTCTTTATATAGGGGTTACAAATGATTTGATTAGAAGAATATATGAACATAAAAATCATTTAGTTGAAGGTTCATTTTCTGATAAATATAATTGTGAAATATGTGTTTATTATGAAAAATTCAATGATATAAATCAAGCATTTGATAGAGAAACTCAATTAAAAAAATGGAGTCGAAAAAAGAAAGAAAACTTGATTAACTCAAAGAATCCTGGATGGATGAGTTTGGTTAATGATAATGAGATAATAAATATAGACGATTTATAAAAAGATTTTTCGGATGGAGGATTTCTCGACTCCACTCCGTTACGCTCGAAATGACGTTATGCTGAATGCCCTGCTAAGAATAAAAAATCTTAAGATTTCGTTTCGTCGCGATGGCGAATGGAACGAGACAGTACATGGTGTCAGTTTCGAGGTGCCGAAGGGCAAAACTCTTGGAATAGTTGGCGAATCGGGTTCGGGAAAGTCGGTGAGCAACCTGGCAGTGATGCGGCTTTTGAACGAGAAACAGTCGCGAATAACAGCCGACGAAATCACCCTCGACGGGAAAGATATCCTGCATCTTTCGGAAAACCAGATGCACGACATCCGTGGAAAGCGTATCGCGATGATATTCCAGGAGCCGATGACGTCTCTAAACCCCGTGTTTCAGTGCGGTTTTCAGGTAACTGAGGCAATTTTGGCTCACGAAGATGTCACCGAGGATGCGGCCAAGGCCCGCACCATATCCCTGTTCAAAAAAGTGATGCTGCCACGCCCCGACGCCATCTACAAGAGCTACCCTCACGAGCTCTCGGGCGGACAGAAACAACGCGTGATGATAGCGATGGCGCTGGCCTGCAACCCCGAGCTTCTGATAGCAGATGAGCCAACCACCGCGCTCGATGTGACAGTTCAAAAGGAGATTTTGAAACTGCTTAAAGTTTTGCAAAAGGGCACGCCCGAGAGCTCGAAGTCCTCAGATAGCTCCGAGAACTCCCCAATGTCAATGATCTTTATATCTCACGATCTCGGCGTCGTCTCCGAAGTCTCCGATTACATCGCGGTGATGCACAACGGCAACATCGTTGAATATGGCGAGGCCCGGGAGATCCTGAATAATCCGAAAGATCCATATACAAAAGGTCTCCTCGCTTGCCGTCCGCCGATGGATTACCGCCTGAAACGACTCCCAATAGTGAAGGAATTCCTCGACGGCACCTGGAAAGAAGACGCTGATTTCAAAAAGCAACTTATTGTCACTCAACAAGATAGAGAAAATCATCTGAAAGAGATATACAGCCGCGAACCGATTTTGAAGGTGGAGCACCTGAAGACGTGGTTCCCGCTCAAAAAAGGCGTTTTCAACCGTGTTTACGACCACGTGAAGGCCGTCGATGACGTTAGTTTTGAGGTTTATCCTGGCGAGACGCTGGGTCTCGTTGGCGAGTCTGGGTGCGGTAAGACAACTCTCGGCCGTTCCATTTTACGTCTGGTGGAGCCTTCCGAAGGCAAGATTATCTTCGAAGGCAAAGATGTTATGTCGCTGAGCGGCAACGACTTACGTGAATATCGTAAGCACGCGCAGATTGTCTTCCAGGATCCGTATTCGTCGTTGAATCCGAAGATGCGCATCGGCGACGCGATAGCGGAGCCGATGATGGTGCACGGACTGGAACCTGACGCAAAGAAACGTCGCGACAAGGTGTGCGAGCTGCTCACCGAGGTCGGACTGCAACCAGAGCATTATCAGCGGTATCCGCATGAATTTTCTGGCGGTCAGAGGCAACGAATCTGCATCGCGAGGGCACTGGCAGTGCATCCTAAACTGATAATTTGCGACGAGTCGGTGTCGGCTCTCGACGTGTCGGTACAGGCGCAGGTTCTGAACCTCCTCAACCGACTGAAAAACGACTTCGGGTTTACGTATGTCTTTATTTCTCACGACCTTAGCGTCGTTCGCTTCATGTCGGACCGCATCCTCGTGATGTACAACGGCCGTCCAGTCGAACTCGGCGATGCCGATGAGATCTTCAACAACCCGAAAAACGAATATACAAAGAAGTTAATAAACGCAATTCCTTCCGTCATTTCGAGCGAACATCGAACGCAGTGAGATGGCAGTCGAGAAATCCTCTTTTCGCGAAAGCTTATTCTAAAAAGGATTTCTCCATTCCGCTACGCTTCAGTCGAAATGACGAGGACAAATAAATATGAGTTATGCAAACAATCAAAGAAATCTACCGCATCGGCCACGGCCCGTCATCATCTCATACCATGGCTCCTCGCTTCGCTGCGGAGCAGTTCCTCGAGCGTCATCGCGATGCCGCAAGTTTTGAGGTCACGCTGTACGGAAGTCTCGCCGCCACTGGCAAAGGCCACCTCACCGATGTCGCCATCCTCGAGGTGCTTGAGCCTCATGCCAAGGTCAACATAGTGTGGCAGCCGAAGATATTCCTGCCATATCATCCTAATGGCATGACATTCATGGCTTTAGACGCCGAAAACAAAGTCCTTGAAGAATGGACGGTTTACAGCGTGGGTGGTGGTGCCCTCGAAGAGGAAGGCAAGCCTTCCAACATCCCCGACATCTACCCGCTGACGAAGATGACCGACATTATGAAATGGTGCGAGGAGACTGGCAAGACCTATTGGGAATATGTGCTTGAGGCCGAGAACGACAAGACCCTTATCCCGCATATCAAAGCCGTCTGGCAGACCATGAAAGAAGCCGTGGAGCGCGGATTGCGTACTGAAGGCCGACTGCCCGGACCGCTGAATCTGCCAAGGAAAGCAGCGCAATACCACATCAAGGCGATGGGCTACCAGCACACTTTGCGCAGTCGTGGACTTGTGTTCTCCTACGCCCTCGCCGTTTCCGAGGAAAACGCCTCGGGCGGTCTCATCGTCACGGCGCCTACCTGCGGCTCAAGCGGAGTGCTTCCGGCCGCATTATATCATCTTCATAAAAGCTACGAATTCGACGACCTGCGCATCTATCGCGCCTTGATAACCGCCGGTCTGATTGGAAATATCGTGAAAACCAACGCCTCGATATCTGGCGCCGAAGTGGGCTGCCAAGGTGAGGTGGGAGTGGCCTGTGCTATGGCTGCGGGTGCTGCCTGTCAGCTCTTCGGAGGCAGCGTGGCACAGATCGAATATGCCTGTGAGATGGCTCTCGAACATCACCTCGGCATGACTTGCGACCCGGTCTGCGGACTGGTTCAGATCCCGTGCATCGAACGTAACGCCTTCGCCGCCGCCCGAGCACTCGACGCCAACATCTACTCGACATTCACCGATGGCCGTCACCGCGTTTCCTTCGATAAAGTCGTCGCCACCATGAATAAAACCGGCCGCGACCTGCCATTCCTCTATCGTGAGACGTCAGAGGGCGGTCTGGCTGAAGACTACAAACAAATGGAATAATCGTCATTTCGAGCGGAACGAATGTGGAGTCGAGAAATCCTCTTTGAGAAGAAACAATATAAGAAAACCGATTACTCAATGGATTTATCGGATGGAGGATTTCTCCATTCCGCTACGCTTCAGTCGAAATGACGATCCTTTCGAGCAGTTCCTTCATTCCTTCCGACGCCCCCTTCTTGATATGAGTGATCGGGCGGCGGCTGTTGATGTTAACATCCTTAGGATCAATGAGATACACCTCGGCATCGCTTGGCACGTAATACAAAAGACTTGCTGCGGGATACACGTTCATCGAGGTGCCGATGATGACGAAAATGTCAGCTTTTTCAACGTATCGCACTGCAGTCTCGATTTCAGGCACCGCCTCGCCAAACCATACTATAAACGGCCTCAGCTGACTCCCGTCGCCGGCTTTGTCGCCCATTTTCACCTCAAATTCCTCAGGTTTCAGCTCGCGGATGTAGCGCGGGTCGTTGGGGTTGTAGCTCGAACACACCTTCGTCAGCTCGCCATGGAGGTGGATGATGTGGTGACTGCCCGCTCTCTCGTGCAGGTTGTCGACATTTTGCGTCACCACCGTCACGTTGAAATACTTTTCCAATTCGGCGCAGAGGATGTGACCTTGGTTAGGCTTCACATCCAATAGCTGTTTGCGGCGCTCGTTGTAAAATTTTATAACTAATTCAGGATCAGCCTCGTAGCCCTCGATTGAGGCCACCTGCATCACTGGGTATTTGTCCCACAGCCCGCCGGCGTCTCTGAACGTACTTATTCCACTTTCGGCACTGATGCCCGCTCCTGAAAGAATGACTAGGTTTTTCATAATTCAAAAGTTTTAGCCAACAAATTTAATAATTTTTGAGATAAACAAAGCAGAAAATCGTCAATTTTTCGTAATTTTGCCTCGCGATGGCTGGAATTTATCTCCATATTCCGTTTTGTAAAAGCAAATGCGCTTACTGCAATTTCTTTTCGGTCGTTTCCGAGAAGCAACGTGCTGATTTTCTTGATGCTTTGAAACGTGAAGCTATCGCAAGAAAGGATTATTTGGGTGGTGAAGAAGTGAGGACGATATACTTCGGCGGCGGCACTCCAACGGTGCTCGAAGCTCTCGAAGTTCTTAAAGTTCTCGAAGTTCTCCGAAAAAACTACAATATCAATGCCGCCGCCGAAATCACGCTCGAAGCAAATCCCGATACTGTATCAAAAGAAAAACTTTTAGAATACAAATCATTGGGAATCAACCGTTTAAGTATTGGAATCCAAAGCTTTTTTGACGACGATTTGCAATATCTCAGCCGAAAACACGATTCAAAACATGCCCTTAAGGTCCTTGATTGGGCAAAAGAGGTTGGTTTTCAGGAAGTTACAATCGATTTGATTTACGGCATTCCGACTCTGACCGACGAAAAATGGCGTAAAAACCTTGAGATTTTCTTCTCGACAGGCTTTAATCATCTTTCGGCTTATGCCTTGACGATTGAAGAAAAAACCGCATTAGGGCAACGGATTAAAAAAGGATTGGCTGCGCTGGTAAGCGAAGAAGAGACCATCAGGCATTATGAGATTCTTGTCGAAATGACTGAAAATCATGGCTTTGAGCATTACGAGATAAGCAATTTCGCGCGTCCGGGACATTATTCGAAGCACAACACCATTTACTGGAAAGGCGGAAAGTATCTCGGCCTCGGGCCTTCAGCTCATTCTTTCGATGGCGTTTCACGTCAGTGGAATGTAGCAAGCGTAAAGGATTATTGTGACAACTATTCCTTTGAACGTGAAGAACTTACACTTGACGACCGCTACAACGAATATGTCATGACTTCCTTGCGAACCAATTGGGGCTGTGATTTGAATTATATTTGCGACAATTTCGGGGAAGAATATGTCAAAAGGTTTAATAATTTGACCAAAAAACATATTTTAAGCGGAAAAATGTATCAAAAAGACGAAAGTTTCATCTTAAATGACAAAGGCATGCTTTTCGCCGACGGTATCGCTTCAGAACTGTTTGTCTGATGACTTTTTATCAAATTAATTCCCTTGCCTATTAAATAATTCCGTATCTTTGTCGATTATTTTAATCATAAGACTATGACTAAACATTTAAAACATCTCAGAAAACTTGCAGTCATGACGCTGGCAATGCTGGCTATATCATTGAATACCAACGCCCAAGAGTGGTATATCTACGGCGTCTACACCTTCAGCGCACCGCATCCGGTAGGCGATTTTCATGAATATCACTATCAAGGCGAGACAGTGATGCTCGGTGGTCTCGACTTCCAGACCATCTACGTCCGCAACGAGAATAACCAGGTTCACCTCGCAGGCGCCTACCACACCGACGGCGACCAGATCGTTTACTGCAAATGGAACGGCGCAGCCTACGAGGACGCCGAACTGCTCTACGACTACGACCTCGAGGTGGGCGACTACTTCCACGATGACACCGACCACCCGATGCAGGTGACGGAAGTGTCAACAATCACTGACCTTAACGGCGTGGCAAGAAAGAAAATCACTTTCACATTCTTAGGCCTGACCGACGTGACTGAGTTCTGGGTCGAAGGCATCGGCAGCAACCGCGGCTTCATGAACGTGGGCATGTGGGAAGCGTCACCCGACAGCGACGGCGAGATGTATCATCTGCTCTGCTATCACGAGGGTAACAACGTGGTGTTTGTCAACCCTGAATACAACGAGTGCAACCTCCCTTACGGCATCGAAGAGAACCTTGTCGAAAACGACGTCAATATCTATCCTAACCCTGCAAGTCAAGAGGTTAACATTCTGATTAACAATGGTTTAAATATCTCAAGCATTGAAATCATCGACCTCACAGGCCGCGTCATGCTGAAGAGCGAGAAGGCTGTTGGCATCGACATCAGCGATCTCCCTGAAGGCCAGTATTTCGTGAAGATCATCGGCGAGATGACCATCGTTAGAAAACTATTCATCATCAAATAAAATTCGCGATTATGCAGAAAGTCTGGCGAGCATTCACATCGTTCATCCTCATGCTGACGCTCATCCTGTGCGCCTTTGAGGTCTACAGATGCACGCTCTATGTAATTGATTCAGTCAAAACCGGCACCTATCAGGGCTTCCTTTGGCTCGCGATAGGTATGGCGGCGTTCCTCATCTTCACGGCTCTTTTCTTCAAGAAAAACCGCCATCTAGTCTACACCCTGACCCACGAAGGCGCCCATTTTCTTGTCGGAGCACTGTTTTTACGTCGTAAAATCACCGAATTCAACGCGAAAGCCATCGAATACATCAAATCGGGCGAGAACCTCGGCGAGGTATGGTCGGTGGGCAGCAACAACGTCTTCATGTCGCTGGCACCTTACATGCTGCCTTATTTCACCTTTATCTTCGTCTTCATGCGCCTCATGATCAAGCCCGACTGTCTCCCGATAATCGACTTCATCATCGGCTTCACCCTGATGTTCCACTTCGCCTGCTGGAAGAGCTACATGGGCTCGTACCAGGGCGACCTTAAGGTGTGCGGACTCTTCCGCTCGTATCTCTTCATCTGGACCTTCATCTTCTTCAACGTGACGATAATTCTTTATTCGCTCGGCGGCGGGATGACGGCTCCGGTCGACATCATCCAAGCTAATGTGAACTGGTTCACCCAGGCCTGGAACGACATCCTTTGGGTAGTATCATTGATAACAAAATAAATTTTAAATATATGAAAATCAAATATTTAGCTATGGCAATAGCACTTACTGCAGCACTGTTCAGCTGTGGCGAAAAGCAGGATAAGAAATCTTGCGAAGAGAACTACGAAGCCCTTGCAAATCAATATGCTAAGGTGACTTTGACCACCGACATCAGTCATCTCTCCGACAACGAGGTGCAGATGCTCGACTTGCTTTTTAGGGCAGGTAAGATAATGGATAACATCTATTGGACTGAAAACTTCAATGGCGATAAGGACGAGTTCCTCAACGGAATAGAAGACCCGAACGCCCGTAAATATGCCGAAATCAACTACGGTCCATGGGATCAGCTCGATAACCGTCGCGTGTTTATCCCTGGTTACGGTCCGAAGCCGGAAGGAGCAGGATTTTATCCTACCGATATGACAAAAGAAGAGTTCGACGCTTGGGAAAACCCAGATAAGACCAGTCAATACACTCTGGTGCGCCGCGATGAGAACGGTAACCTCAAAACCGTTTGGTACCATGAGGCATACAAAGATGAGATCCGCAAGGCAGCAGAGCTTCTTGTCGAAGCTTCGCAACTCGCCGAGGATAAAGAGTTTGCCGATTATCTGCAATTCCGCGCAGTCGACCTCCTCATCGACGACTACTACCATTCAGACATGGCTTGGATGGATGTCCGCAACAACAATATCGACTTTGTGGTAGGTCCTATTGAGAACTACACCGACGGCCTCTACGGCTACAAAGCCGCTCATGAGTCGTTTATCCTTATAAAAGATAAGGAATGGACTGAAAAACTTACACGTTACGTGGCATTGCTGCCTGAACTTCAGACAAAATTGCCTGTCGACGACAAATATAAACAGGAAAAACCGGGTAGCGACGCCGATTTGGCTGCCTACGACGTGATTTTCTACGGTGGCGACTGCAATATGGCATCGAAGACCATCGCCATCAACCTGCCTAACGATGAGAGAGTGCAGCTGCAGAAAGGCACCCGCAAGCTCCAGCTGAAGAACGCCATGAAGGCTAAGTTCGACAAGATCGTCGTCCCGATTTCAGAGGTCCTGGTAGCTCCTGAAGCCCGTCAGAACGTGAAGTTCGACGCATTCTTCGCCAACGTGATGTTCCACGAGGTGGCTCACGGTCTGGGCATCAAGAACACCCTCGACGGCAGCGGCACAGTGCGTCACGCCTTGAAGGAACAGTATTCAGCCATCGAAGAAGCTAAGGCCGACATCCTCGGTCTGTTCCTCGTGACCAAGCTCCACGAGATGGGCGAATACAACAACAGCACTCTCGAAGAGAACTACACCACATTCATGGCCGGCATCTTCCGTTCGGTGCGTTTTGGCGCCGCCTCGGCACACGGAAAAGCCAACATGATCGAGTTTAACTTCCTCGCCAACGAAGGAGCCTTCACCCGCGATGAGAATGGCTTGTATAACATCGACTTCCCGAAGATGAAGCTCGCGGTCGAGAAGCTCGGCGGCGCTATCCTCACGGCACAGGGTGACGGCAACTACGAGTATGTGAAGGAGTGGATTGCCACCGACGGCGTCATCAAACCTGAGCTCCAAGCTGACCTCGACAAGCTCGCCGGCTGCGGCATCCCGAAGGATATCTGGTACGAAATGGGAATGGAATACCTCGAGCGTTAGGAGGAACAGAGCATGACGACGGCGGAAATCATATCGCTGATAGCGACGAAAGAGCTCAACGACATCGACCTGAGTGACATCACCCTCGAAGGGCTTGACTTCGGCGGATGCACCTTGACGAAAGTGAATTTCAAGGGCTCCACGCTGAGACACTGCTCATTCGAAGAGGCGGTGCTGGACTGCTGCAGTTTTGAGTGTTCGGGTAAGACCGACACCCCTAACCTGCAAAGCGTCTCGTTTAAGAAAGCTACGCTGATCAACTGCCGTTTCCGTTACGCCAACATCGCGTGGAGCGACTTCCGCTATGCACGTATCGACCAGGCCACTTTTGAAGATTCAACCATCGATTTCTGCGATTTTTACCGTTGTTTCTTCGAAGGCGTGGTGCTGTTTAAACATGCGAAGATAAGCAACTCGAGCCTGTATTACACCTATTTTGGCGACGCCACCAACCTGCGTCGCGAAAATCTCGTCGACGGCCGTATCTTACAGCAAAACAAGAAAAACTACATTAAGTTTTTGGTCGACTGGCACACATACGGCACAGGTGTCCGCACCAACGACATGAAGGTCGTCTCCGACTGGAGTCCCGATGCGGCAGTGAAGGCCCGCTGGTCGGATGCCGAAGATATCTATAAGACTCTCATGGGCTTATGGACACAGCGTGGCTTCAACGCCGACGCCAACTGGGGCTACGTACAAGGACGGCGCATGGAGCGTCGGCGTATGATGACCGACCTCACCGACAAGAAACTGGGCATCTGGACTAAAATCGAAAGAGTGTGGCATATCATCGGCAACAGCCTGTCGGACCTGTTTTTCGGATACGGCGAGAGCATGTTCAAGATGATTCTCACCTATATCTTCACGGTGCTGCTGTTCGCATTCATATTCAGCTCGGAGGTGTCACCGCTTCATTATCTGGAGGCGTTGGGCATCAGCTTGAAAAACATGGCAGGCGTCGACTCGGAAGTGCTTCACGACGTTTCGCCATTGGTCGACATGCTTAACCTCGTGCAGACCACCATCGGAGTGCTACTTACAGGTATCTTTGGATTTATTTTAGGAAATAAAATTAGAAATCAATAGTAATATCAAATCAAATTTTAAAAAAAATGAAAAAATTATCAGTTTTCTTTGCCATCATATTCGGTATGATGGGCATCGTGCGCGCTGACGAAGGCATGTGGTTGCCAATGTTCGTCGAGCGTTTGAATTATGTCGACATGCAGAAAATGGGTCTCCAGCTCACACCTGAAGAACTCTACAGCATCAACAACAGCAGCTTGAAAGACGCCATCGTGGGTCTCTCAAACGGCGCTCACCCACGCGGATTCTTCTGCACAGGCGAGATCGTGTCGAAAAACAGCTTGCTTTTCACCAACCACCACTGCGGCTACAGCTCAATAGCCGCCCTCTCGACGGTTGAACACGACTATCTCAACGAAGGATTCTGGGCCAGAAGCTTCGAGGAAGAACTCCCGGCAGAAGGCGTCTCAGCATCGTTCCTCGTGAGAATGGAAGACGTGACCGAGGCAATCCTTGGCGTCGTCACCGACGACATGGACTACATGGCACAGCAGCAGGCCATCAACGCCAAGATTAAAGAACTCGAAGAGGCAGCATCGGAAGACGGCAAGCTCAACCCTGTCATCAAAGGATTCTTCGAGGGCAACGAGTATTACATGTTCGTCTACAAGACCTACACCGACGTGCGTCTCGTGGGAACAGCACCTCAGTCGATTGGTAAGTTCGGCGGCGACACCGACAACTGGATGTGGCCTCGTCACACCGGCGACTTCTCGATTTTCCGTGTCTACGCTGACGAAAACGGCGAGCCGGCCGAGTTCAACGAGAACAACAAGCCTCTCACTCCTAAGCACTCACTGCCAATCAGTCTCGACGGCGTGCAGCCTGACGACTTCACCATGATCTGGGGCTTCCCAGGCTCGACAGAGCGTTACATGACATCATTCGGCATCAACTACAACGTCGACGTGTTCTACCCAATCGTTTACGAAGTGTTCAAAGCCGAGACCGACGTCATGGACGAATATATGAAGGTCGACAAGAACATCAACATCATCTACGCAAGCAGCAAAGCAGGTTTGGCCAACACATGGAAGAACTTCGAAGGCCAGATCACCATGCTCCGCAAGAATAAAGTCGCTGAGCGTAAAGCCGCTCTCGAGGCCGACTTCACAGAATGGGTCAACGCCAACGAGGAACGCCAGGCCGAATACGGCGAGGTGCTCGGCACTCTCGACGACATGTACAGCATGCTGAGCGAGGTGGCAGCCGGACTGTTCTATCCTAACTTCCTGGCACAGCTTTACCCGATGGGAACAGCAACAGAGTTTGTCCAGTACTATCAGATTGCAAGCAGCAAGGAGTCGACAAAAGAAGATAAGCTGGCAGCAGCCGAGGCTTTGAAGGAAATCGACGTCGATGCTTTGTTCAAAGACACCGACCCGCGCGTGCAGAAAGACATGCTCGTGGCAGTGATGAAGATCTACGGCAGCAAGTTCGAAGCCGATGAATGTCCTGCTTTCGTCCAGAAACTCCTCAAGAAGAACAAAGGCAGCTGGGAAGCTGTGGCAAACTACATCTACGACAACTCGATGTTCAGCCAGGCCGAGACAATGAAGGCCTTCATCGAGAAACCAAGTGTCGGAAAACTCAGAAAAGACCCAGCTTTCCTCATGCTTGGTGGCTTGATGAACCAGCTCTACGGCTCAGTTCCGGGCTACAGAATGGCTAACAACGAGATCGCTCAGGCCGACCATCTCTTCGTGAAGGGACTCCGTGAGTTCTACGCCGAGACACAGCCTGAAAAGGTTCTCTATCCTGATGCAAACTCAACACTGAGAATGAGTTACGGTTCGGTGAAAGACTATCAGCCGGCCGACGCTATCTCTTACGACTATGTGTGCACCGCCAACGGTATCCTCGAGAAATATATCCCTGGTGACTTCGAGTTCGACGCTCCTAAGGAGCTCCTCGACCTCATCGAGAAGAAAGACTTCGGTCAGTATGCCGACAAGAACGGCGAACTCATCACCTGCTTCCTGTCGACCAACGACATCACAGGCGGTAACTCGGGCAGCCCTATCATGAACGGCAAGGGCGAACTCCTCGGACTCGCTTTCGACGGCAACTGGGAGGCTATGAGCGGCGACGTTAACTTCGAGCCGAAACTCCAGCGCACCATCAACGTCGACATCCGTTACGTGCTCTTCATCATCGACAAGGTCTACGGCGCAACCAACCTCATCGATGAATTAGAGATTCACAAGGCAATGCCGGAACCGATTCGCGTTGAAGAGGTGAAATAATCCCTCGCTCTGCTCGGATTAATTGCTGACGTTGCGGCGGCATTAAAGTTCTTAGAGTCCTTAAAGCGCTCAGAGAGCTTAGTGCCGCCGCAATTTTTTTAAATGTTTTTGTAAATCTACAAAAATTTCTTATATTTGCAAGATTAATATCATCATAAAATGAAAAGAATCTTTGCAATACTCCTCGTTTTCGTAGCATTTCTTGCAAAAGCCCAGACTCCGGGCGAAAATTTCGATGTCACTCATTACGAGATTCATATCAATAATATCGACTTTACTGGTCATACGATTCAAGGTGAAACCACCGTCACCCTGACAGCCTTAAGTTCGACAAATGTTATCAATCTTGAGCTTAAGTCGTTGACAGTCAGCGCTGTAACAGCGACTGGCGCCAGCGTAAGTAATTTTGTGCAAAACGGCGATGTGCTGACGATAAACCTCTCGTCAGCTTTAGCAGCCAATGCGAGCGCTTTATTCACAATAACTTACGGTGGAAACACCTTCAACGAGAGCTGGGGCGGCGTAATGTGGACTAACGGCTACATCTGCAACATGGGCGTCGGATTCGAGTCAATACCGCACAACCTCGGTAAATGCTGGTTCCCATGCGTCGACAACTTCACCGACAAGGCGACATATTACCTGTGCGTCGTTGTTCCAAACGACAAAAAAGCCATCTGCGGCGGCAACTTCATCAACACTTACGACAATGGCGACGGCACCACCACTTGGCACTGGGAGATTCCTCAGGAAGTGGCGACCTATCACGTCTCGTTTGCGGTAGGCGACTACGTGGAGTGGACCGACACCTATAACGGCATCGAGCGCGACATTCCGATTACAGTTTATGTAAAACCGAGTCAGATCAACAACGTGCCGGGCACCTTCGTGCATGTGAAAGACATCGCCAGCTTCTACGAAAACTGCTTCGGTCCGTATCCTTTTAACCGTATCGGATATGTAGTGACAAGCGTCGGATGCATGGAACATGTCGATAACATCGGCATCACCAGCGGCATCGTGACAGGCAACACCTCGCAGGAGGAGTATGTGGCGCATGAGATGTCGCACATGTGGTTTGGCAATAAAGTCACCTGCTCGACGGCCGAAGATATGTGGCTCAACGAAGGTTTTGCGCAGTTTTGCGGAGTTTTCTACCGCTCGGCAGTCTACGGCGAGGACGACTTCCAGCAGGCCATGAGCACCAAAATCAACACCATAACAAGCTGGTGCAAGAGCGAGAACAACTGGATTCCGCTCAACAACATCCCGCAAACCATGACCTACGATGGCAGTGCCGTTTATAACCGCGGCGCTGTAGTCGTCAACACCCTGATGAACTACCTCGGCCGCGACACGTTTTTAGCTGCTTTGCGGAGCTATCTCAACGCTTACAACTACAGCGCCGCGTCGTCGGAAGCACTGCGCGACGCCCTCACTGCAGCCACTGGCATCGACATGAGCGGATTCTTCGACACCTATGTGTTTACCGCAGGAATGCCGCACTATGGCGTTGATATTCTTAATGTTACGCCAAACGGAAACCAATACGACGTTACCGTGAGGATGACTTATCAGCACATCGGACCTGAGCATGTCGGACTGAACAATAGGGTGGAGGTGACCTTCGTCGACAACGCAGGCGAGCTGCAGACTGTGCTGATCAACTGGGACGGAGCGGAGGCTAACTGGACCTTCCCGCTCGACATCAACCCAATAGCAGCATTTGCTGACTATTACAACCACTTCCTGGATGCCAAATTCGATAAAAACCTGATGGCTACCACAACCCAGAATTGGTCGGTCAACCAGCAGCTTGCACTTACCGTCAACAGCGTTGCCGACTCGGTGATGCTGCGCGCCGAAGACCATTATGTGGCGCCCGACAACGACCCTAACATCCCCGCTTTGACGCTTTCTACCAAGCATTTCTGGAATGTCTTCAGACATGATTTCGGCGATGCCGATGTCACCGGAAAATTCACTTATTCAAACAATGCCAGCATGGACGGCGACATCATCCACACCGAAAACGACTCGGCGGTACTGCTCTACAGGGCTAACATCCACGATGTGTGGCACAGCATCCCTTATACCCAACAGGGCAACTGGAAAATCGGCTATTTCATAGTGAGCGACCTCCCGAGCGGACAATATACCGTAGGAGCCATCGACAAGACGCAGCTCGGAACAGGCGAGTTGTCAGAAGTCGTTGATTTCTTTACAGTTACGCCAAACCCAGCAAGCGACAGAATCAAGATTAATACCACAATTGAAGATGGTAAAATATTGATAGTCAATAATTTAGGACAAACCATCGGCTCGTTTTCCTTTAAGGGAAAAGAAATGACAATACCTGTAAGTGATTATAAATCAGGTGTTTACTTCGTATATTTAATGGACGGGAAGAAAAAATTCATTTCGGTAGAAAAATTGATAAAGAATTAAGATTTTTTCGTAATTTTGCATCGAATTCGAGTTTAATTTTAATTATAATAACGTTATTTTTATGAATCCAACTCATATTGAACACATTGGAATTGCCGTCGTAAGCTTAGACGAGTCGATTCCTGTTTTCGAGAAGATGCTCGGAACAAAATGCTACGCCATCGAAGAGGTTAAAGATCAGAAGGTTAAGACTGCTTTCTTCAAAGTAGGTCAGACCAAGATAGAGCTTCTCGAGCCAACATCACCTGAGAGCACCATCGCCGCTTTCATCGAGAAAAACAACGGTAAGGGCGGTATGCATCACATCGCATTTGCAGTGGAAGGCATTGAAAATCAGCTTGCTGACGCCAAGGCAAACGGCTTCCGTCTCATCGACGAGACTCCACGCGGCGGCGCTGAAGGCCTGACCATCGCTTTCCTGCACCCGAAATCAACAGCCGGTGTCCTCACAGAACTTTGCGAAAATAAGAACAAATAATAAATATTCAGAAAATGATAATCGAACAGAAAATTCAGGAGTTGTTAGACAAGCGCGCTCTTGCACGTCAGGGTGGCGGCGAGAAGCGTATTGCTGCACAACACGAAAAGGGAAAGTACACTGCTCGTGAGCGCATCGCCATGTTGCTCGACGAGGGTAGCTTCGAAGAATTCGACATGTTCCTCACACACCGCACCACCGACTTCGGTCTGGAGAAGCAGGTGTTTCTCGGCGACGGCGTCGTGACAGGCTACGGCACCATCAACGGTCGTCTGGTTTACGTGTATTCACAGGACTTCACGGTGCTCGGCGGCTCTCTTTCAGAGACCATGTCGAAGAAGATATGCAAGGTGATGGACCAGGCCATGAAGGTCGGCGCTCCTATCATCGGCATCAACGACTCAGGCGGCGCACGTATCCAGGAAGGATCACGCTCATTGGCAGGTTTTGCTGAGATTTTCCAGCGTAACATCAACGCCTCGGGTGTGGTGCCACAGATCAGCGCCATCTTCGGACCATGCGCAGGCGGCGCAGTCTACTCACCGGCATTGACCGACTTCATCCTCATGACCGAACAGAACAGCTATATGTTCCTCACCGGCCCGAAGGTAGTGAAGACAGTGACAGGCGAAGACGTCAGCACCGACCAGCTCGGCGGCGCTTTGGTACACAACCAGAAGTCAGGCGTGAGCCAGTTTATGACAGCAACAGAAGAAGAAGGTCTGCAGCTCATCCGCGACCTTATCTCGTATCTGCCACAAAACAACCTCGAAGAGGCTCCGCGCATCGAATGCAACGACCCTATCGACCGTAAGGAAGACTCACTCAACGCCATCATCCCGGATAACCCGAACAAGCCATACGACATGAAGCACATCATCCACGCCATCGTGGATAACGGCGAGTTCCTCGAGGTCGCACAGGACTTCGCGAAGAACCTTATCGTCGGCTTCGCACGTTTCGACGGCAAACCTGTCGGCGTGGTCGCCAACAACCCGGCCTTCCTCGCAGGCGTGCTCGACATCAACTCATCACGTAAAGGTGCACGTTTCGTCCGCTTCTGCGACGCATTCAACATCCCGATCGTGACATTGGTCGACGTCCCTGGCTTCCTGCCTGGCACAGTGCAGGAATACGGCGGCGTGATCACCCACGGTGCTAAGATGCTGTTCGCCTACGGCGAAGCCACAGTGCCAAAGGTCACCATCACCATCCGTAAGTCATACGGCGGCTCACACCTCGTCATGGGTTGCAAGCAGCTCCGCGCTGACATCAACTACGCATGGCCTACAGCAGAAATCGCCGTCATGGGTCCTTCAGGAGCTGTCGAGATCCTCAACGGTAAAGAGATCTCAGCCATCGAGAACCCAGAAGAACGCGCCGAGTTCGTAGCCAAGAAAGAACAGGAATACCGCGACAAGTTCGCAAATCCTTACGACTCAGCGAAATATGGCTACATCGACGACGTCATCGAGCCTCGTAACACACGTTTCCGCGTCATCAGAGCCCTCCAGGCACTCGAGACAAAGAAAGACACCAACCCACCGAAGAAACATTGCAACATACCATTGTAATTTTGAATTTTAAATCTTTAAATTTTGAATTGAAATGAATATGTTAATGATATTATTATCGGCTGTCAGAGAGCCTATCGCTACTCACGACTGGGTGGTCACCGTCGGTGGCTTCTGCATCGTGATCACGGCATTGGTTGTGCTGTTCCTCATCTTCACAGGATTCTCGAAGCTTGTGAACCACGACTTCAAGAAAAGCAAGAAGACTACTACAACCACAACGCCAAGCACCTCTACAGCAGCGGGCTGGAAGGTCGACGACGACCTCGCAGTGGTCATCGGACTGGCTCTCGCACTGGCGAAAGACGTCCACGACGAAGAGTCAGGATTCGTGACCATTCAGAGAGTCGAGCGCCGCTACTCCCCATGGAGCTCGAAGATTTACGGATTAAATGGTTTAAACAGAAGAAATTACTAAGCTATGAAGAAATTTAAATTCACAGTCAACGGAAAAGAGTACGAAGTCGAGGTGAAGAACTACGAAGGCGAACACGCCGAAGTAGTCGTCGACGGTACTCAATATAATGTAACAGTCCAGCGTGAAGAGGAAGCCATTCCTACCTTCGTCGCTCCTAAGCGTCAGGCTCCAAAGCCGGCAGCAGCACCTAAGGTCGAGGCTCCGGCAGCCACATCGGCACCTGCCGACGGCTACAAGTCACTGGCACCGCTTCCGGGCACCGTCATGCAGATCTACGTCAACGTGGGCGACGTCGTGAAACGCGGCGACAAACTCATGATGTACGAAGCCATGAAGATGGAAAACAACTTCCTCGCTGAGATTGACGGAACAATCAAAGAAGTTAAAGTCAGAGTGGGCGACAACATTCTGCAAGGCGCTGTTTTATTTGTAATTGGCTGATTATGAAGAAGAGATTCAACGTTAAAAAGAAAGCTCTGCTCATCGTCGCGCTGGTGGCCATACTGCTCGTGCTTCATGGCATCATGACCTCAAGTCCTGCCATGGCCGAACATGTGTTCGACAGCACACAGACAGTGACGACAGAAATGGTGACGACAGAGCTCTCGCCGGAGGCACAAGACGCTGAGATTCAACAGCTCTCGGCAGGCGAAGCCATCGGCGACGGCATGTATTCGTTCTGGCAGTTTACGGGATTCCGCAACTGCACACGAGGCAACCTCATCATGATTCTGGTGGCCTTCGTGTTTATCTTCCTCGCAGTCAAATACGACTTCGAGCCTATGCTGCTCATCCCTATCGGTGTGGGTATCATAGTGGGTAACATCCCGTTCATCCAAGACTCGTATACCTTTGACCTTCAAGGCGCTTTGGCAGCCTTGTCGAAGATCGAGATTCAAGGAAACCTCACTTTCGACTTGACAGAAGCACAGAAGTTCTTTGTAGGACTCTTTGCCGGACAAGACACCATGAACTGCACTCAGGCTCTCGAACACTTCCACAGCATGAGTCCTGAGCAGCTGCAGGCGTTCCTGCCAGCCGGTATGGACCCGACAGCACCAAACACAGCCAAGTTCTTCGACGGCTTGATCAGCCAGGTGTTCAACATGAACATCCAGACCGGCGTCTACCAGAAGGGCTCAGTGCTTAACTACCTGTATTTCGGTGTCCGTCAGGGTATCTATCCTCCTTTGATCTTCTTGGGAATCGGAGCAATGACCGACTTCTCGTCATTGATCTCACAGCCTAGGTTGATGATCCTCGGCGCCGCCGCCCAGCTCGGTGTGTTTATCACCTTCATCAGCGCGCGTGCCCTGGGCTTCGATCCGCATGAGGCTGCAGCTATAGGTATCATCGGCGGCGCCGACGGTCCTACAGCTATCTTCATCTCAACAAAGATGGCCCCGCATCTCCTCGGTGCAATCGCTATCGCGGCATATTCCTACATGGCCCTCGTGCCTGTTATCCAGCCGCCTATCATGCGCTTGCTCACCACCAAAGAAGAGCGTCTCATCAAGATGAGAGAGCCACGCGCAGTGGGTAAGACTGAAAAGGTTATCTTCCCGATCGTCGGCCTGCTTCTCACCACCTTCATCAGTCCGTCGGCATTGCCATTGCTCGGCATGCTGTTCTTCGGTAACCTGCTGAAGGAGAGCGGCGTGACGAAACGTCTGGCCAACACTGCAGCCAACCCGCTCATCGACATCGTGACCATACTGTTAGGCCTCACCGTCGGTGCCTCGACGCAGGCCGACGTGTTCCTCACGACCGACTCACTCATCATCTTCGCCTTAGGTGCCTGCTCATTCGCCGTGGCAACATTCGGCGGCGTGTGCGGTGCCAAGCTGATGAACGTGTTCTGCAAGGAAGGCAACAAGATCAACCCTCTCATCGGTAACGCCGGCGTGTCGGCAGTGCCTGACGCAGCACGTGTGTCCGAGGTCGAGGGACAGAAATACGACCCATCGAACCACCTCCTCATGCACGCCATGGCGCCAAACGTTGCAGGCGTTATCGGCTCGGCAGTGGCAGCTGGTATCCTGATGAGTTTCATTGGAATTTAAACGAAAATTGATTGTAGAGACGTCATAATATGGCGTCTCTACATTTTTATTAGGGAAAACATTATGTTATTAATCGGTATCGCCGGCGGCTCAGGATCCGGCAAGACAACAGTGGTTAAGAAATTGATTGAGGCGCTTCCTGAGGACTCAATCAGCGTGGTGTCGCAAGACGCCTATTACTGGGATAACGGCAACCTATCGCCTGAGGCGAAGAAAGAAATCAACTTCGACCATCCCGATGCCATCGAATGGGACCTGTTGGTGAAGCATCTCGACATGCTGAAACGCGGCGAGACCATCCCGATGCCTATCTACACCTACGTCACCTGCGCCCGCTCAAAGGAAGTCATACCGGTGAAGCCGACAGAGGTAGTGATAGTCGAAGGCATCCTTATCATGACATGCCCTGAGCTCGTGAAACGCTTGGATATCAAGATCTTCGTGGATACCGACGGCGACGACCGCCTGATGCGTATCATCAAGCGCGACATCGAGGAACGCGGCAGAACAGTGTCGGACGTATTAAGACATTACGAGACCTTCGTGAAGCCGATGCATAACCAGTTTATCGAGCCTACGAAGCGTTTGGCCGACATCATCATCCCCCAGGGCGGCAGCAACCAGGTGGCAATCGACATCATGGCAAGCCGCATCAGGATGCAGCTATCGCAAATGAAAAAACAGGAAAACAACTAGCGAAGCGTATAGGCATACCCTCTTCCTTGGAATTTTACCTTCTTCAAATCTGAACGGCGACTCGAAAGCTTCACGAGCACCTGATTGATTTTTGCCTTCATCTTAGCCTCATCGATATTGATATTCAACGATTTAGCCTTAGCCATCGCCTTGGTGTATATCTCATTGCTGATGGTAGGCTTGCCGTTTTCCTTAATCACATCGAGCACTATGGTGTCCCACTGCGACAGCGGATACGGCTTGCGCGGGGTGGTTTTATTTTCACTTAAAAGCCGCGTCAGCTCATCGATTTTCTCGTTGAAAAAGTCGATTTTAGCCTGATTTTTATTGATTTCCGACTTGAATTCAGCTATCAATCCTAATATCTCATCCTTTGTGAGTTCGCGCTTTTCCATAATTTTCAGATATTTTATTATTGTTTTGCAAATTTAAAAACAATTTTGAATAAAATGCTATATTTGCAAAAAATAAGTTTCATGAAAGAGATATTAGACTTTCTTAACCTCATCGTTGAAAACAACAACCGCCCGTGGTTTCAGCAGCATAAAGACCTGTATCAGAATGCGCAGAATAAGTTCAATGCCATCGCTGAGCAGATATTAATAGGTGTACAGAAATTCGACCCGCTCACCCGCGGATTGACCTTGAAAGACTGCACCTACCGCTTTTATCGTGACACGCGTTTCTCGCCCGACAAGAGTCCTTATAAGCGTCATTTCGGCTTGTTTATCTGTCCGAACGGCAAAAAATCGGGTCTGGCGGGCTATTATTTCCACGTTGAAGGCGAAGGAGCCGAATATCTCGGTCATCATGGGCTGTATCCGGGCATGTATATGTGTGAGCCGTTCATCACGAAGAGTGTGCGCGAGGATATCAGCACCAAAGGCGACGAGTTTGTGAAGGCTCTGAAGAAAGCGAAGAATTTTACGATGGATTTTTCTTCTAAATTGAAAAAAATGCCGAAGGAATATCCTGTCGACCATCCTTACGCTGAGTATCTGAAGCTCAAGGACTTCTGTCTTTATGAAAACATTTCCGACGACATGATTTATTCCGACCACCTGGTCGAATGGGTCGTCGATGAGTTCCGCTCGTGCTACGACTTCAACTCGTTTTTAAACCGTGCGGCGCTTTTTGCGATGGAAAATGAATAATTTTTCTTTGTTTGATGCAGCAAAAACGGTTTTTCTTCGTTAAAGAGATGTAAAACGGATGAAATGTTAGGATTTGGCATTGTTTTGGACATGGCAAGAAAAGGCAACCAGCGCTCGATGATGAGGCTCTACGACCTCTGCTGCGACGCCGTCTTCAACGCCTCCTACCGGATAGTGCTGAACGCCCAAGACGCTGAGGAGATTACGCAAGACTCCATCCTCAAAGCCTTCGCAAATCTTGACAGTTTCAGCGGTTCGGAACGCGATTTCACGGCACTGGTCAAGACAATAGCCATCAACAAGAGCATCGATATGTTCAGGAAACGCAGCAAAGAGCCGTTTTACGAGGAAATCGACAACACAGCCGACCGTATCGATGACGACGACACCGATTTTGAAGATTTCCCGATAGAAAAGATAAAAGAGGTGCTGAATAACCTCCCCGACGGCTACCGCCTGACGATAACAATGAGATTGATAGAAGGAATGGAATTCAGCGAGATAGCGGAACAAATGGGAATAAAAGAGTCGAGCGTGCGCTCTCAATATGCCAGAGGGCTCGAAAAGTTGAGAAATATAGTAATTGCTAATGACAAGGGGGTTCCTCGTCCCTGTGGGACTCGGAATGACAGGGATCACACAATAGGAGAGTGTCATTCCGAGCGAAGCGAGGAAACTCCTGCAAATTGAACGAAAACTATTAAACTATGAATATAGAAAACAAAATACAAAGCAACAGATCGTCATTCGATGACGTGAAAATGCCAGCCGGAAGCAGGGCGCGTTTCGAGGAACGGCTCAGCCGAGAGGCAGGGCGTTACGTCCGCCGCGACGACATCGCCATCCAAAAGCTCCGCATCATGACATGGACCTCGGTGGCGGCGGCAGCGATAACCGTTTTCATGGTGATTTCGGGCATTTTCTTAGATGGAAGAATATCAACAAAATCGCCGCAAGTGGCTGAGAATAAATTAGTTACGATGCGTCAATTTTACGACGAAAAGATGGATGAAGCCATCATGAATCTGGAGGTTGTGATGCAGAATGTCGACGACTCGACACGCATGCAGATCAACGCGGTGATCGACGGACTGACAAATATGGGCGATATTTTTGCCGAGATGGCTCCTCTTCCGGAAGAGAAACAGATGGCTATAGCCGAACAGATGTACGACAGCAGATTAAAAACAATAGAGTTAATAACAGAAAAGATAAACAAATAGAATTATGAAAAGGTATTTAGTTTTAACAGCATTATGCCTGATGGCTTTGGTTGGCACAGCCAACAACTATAGAGGCGAGGGCGGAAAATACAGATACGAAGCCCAGAAACTTATCGAACAGACCTACAGCGTCGACGCTAACCCCGTCCTCGAGATGGTCGGAAAATACAGCGATTTCATCATCACTCCATGGGATCAGCAGATGATCGACTTCAAGGTGAAAATCATCGTGAAGAGCAACGACGAAGACAAACTCAAAGCGAAATTCAACTCTATCGACGTGAAATTCGACAAATTCGGAAACAAAGTGACCGCCGAGACGGTGTTTGGCGACTACAAATACAGGACTTTCAACGGCACGATGATCATAAAATACTACGTGAAAGTGCCGAGAGACGTCTTCATGGAACTTGAGACAAAATACGGCGACATCAAGGTGGAGACCGTGGCCAAGAGACTCGAGGTCGACATTAAATACGGCGACCTTAAGGCCGACAGTCTGCTCGCCGACAACAGCATCGACATAAAATATGGCGACATCAACATCAACTACGCAAATAATATCGAGTTGGAACTCGACTACGGCGATGCAAAAATCAGAAATTGCGACAAGCTCAGTGCTGAGCTGAAATACAGCAATATCTATGTCACTAATCTCAACGAAGGTAATATCGAAAACAAATATTCGACAGTGAAGATCGAGAAGGTGGCGAAGATCGACCTCGACGACAGCGCCTATTCCGACATCAAGATTTCGAATGTCACCAACAGCATGATTGTCGAGATGCGCTACTGCGACCTCAAGGCCACGTTCAGCACGCTGAAGCCTATCGTCGACATCGACGGACAGTATTCCGACGCGACGCTGTACATCAAGGAAGACGCCTCGTTTGACTACAACCTCAAGTCGACCTACAGCGACATCATCTTCAAGGGCTTCTTCGACACTAAGGTCATCAAAGGAGCAGGCTCGTATGGCGATGGCGAACGCGGAAGGCTCTACATCACTACCGCCTACGGCGACGTGAAAATCAACAAAGAGTAATTATCTTTTTTTCATACTTTGAATTTTTAATGCCGAAAATGAAAATTTTCGGCTTTTTTATTCATTGTATACCACCTCCAGCATCACGTTTCCGACCATCTGCAACGTCTTGACATCGATGCAGTCGATGTTATCCTTCAACGTGTGCCAATACGGGAAGAAACACGAGGTGCGGTCGGGGTCGCCAACGAGGTCGATGATGTCGATTGACGGTATTCCGGCGTAGTGAATCATATAGATATGGTCGTCGTTGATCGGGTCGCCGAGCTCGTTCACAAAATGCTCGTCGTAGCCCATCTCGCGGGCTGTGCGCCACACCTTATTCAGCACCCATGCTGAGTTGTTTTGCGAGTAATATTCCTTCGGAAAACGTGGATTTGAGGCTCCGACCATGTCGAGAAGTATGCCGTAATAAGCTGAATAATTGCTTACATGCGGCTTTTTCGACCAATACTGTGAGCCGAGACCCCAAGAGAGGTCTTCGCGTTCGCTTACGTCCATCCATTTTGGTGAGCCGTAGTCTTCCAAGTCGAAGAAAATCAAGTCGATACCGACACTTTCGTCGATGCGATGGTTTTTCATCACACGTGCCATCTCCATCATGATGCCGCAGCCCGAGGCGCCGTCGTTGGCTCCGTCGATAGGCTTGCGCCAGTTGGCTTCGTCGGGGTCGTTGTCGGCGTAAGGCCTTGAGTCCCAATGCGCTGCGACGATGATGCGCTTCTTTGCATCGGGGTTGAACGCCGCGATGATGTTTTTGCCATTCATCACTTTGCCATCGTAGATGCGTGATTTGAATTCCTGTACGAAGACGGTGTCGGCGTAGCCGTTCAGAGTGTTTACTAGCCACTCGGCACATTGCTGATGCGGCATCGTACCGGGAACTCGCGGACCGAAGTCACACTGGGCTTTCACGAAATAATAAGCCGAGTCGCCGTTGAAAGCCGGGACAACCACGGTTTTCTTAGTTGTCTTCGGCGCCGAGGGCTGCTTCGGGTTATTATTCCTTTCGCAAGAAATAAAAATAATCGCAATAGCTAAAACAAAAAATATCTTTTTCATATTTAAAAACATTATGCTCGTCATTTCGAGCGTAGTCGAGAAATCCTCCATCCGAAAAAGCATATTCTAAAGAGGATTTCTCCATTCCGCTTCGCTTCAGTCGAAATGACGGTTCTATTTGTAATATTTTTCCCCGTTTCTGATATACACTCCTCTGAAATTATCAGGGACTTCATCACCTAAATATCGCCCTTCAATATCGTATGTCTTATTATCTATCAACGAGTTATTTTCTGGGATTTCTTCAATTCCTTCATATCCCACGTATGGCACGAAGGTAACAAGACCTAGGCTCGGGTCGTCGTTTTTATGATAAATATGATCCTCGATGCGCTCGATGCTGTGAGCGTCCCAGTCGTTGCCGACAGCCGTGAGGTCGCAGGCCGAGTTGTTGTACAGGTCGTACACTACGCCGCCATTGCCGTTGTCGTGAATCTCGTTATGACCCCAGTCGTCCTCGGTTCCCATGTCGATATCGTGCTGATAAATCGCCGTGATGCCCCAGAGGTTGCCGGTAATCACGTTGTTGCGCAAGATAGCCTTGTTGCTGGTCGTGTAGCCGTAAATCGAGATGCCGCTGCCACCGTTCATCGGGTTGTCCTCGTGGTTGTTGTCGGTAAACTCGTTATCCACTATGACCGACGAGATGGTGTAGCCCTGCTGGTTGTAGCCGTAACGGTTTTCGCGAATCTTGTTGTTTTTCAGCAAAACCTTGGTCGAGCCGGTGTTCATGATGTCGGCTACCGAGATGCCGCCCACATACCACTGCGCCATGATGGTGTAGACGTCGTTGCCCACGATGCGGATGGTGTCGTTGCCGCCCGGACCGAGGTTGATCTGCGGAGCGTTGACCTGGTCGGTGCCGTTGGTGTCGAAGTCACAGTTCAGGATCTGCGGCGAGGCCTGGCCGTTGGCCGGCGAGCTGATGGCCGAGCCGCAGTTAAGCATGAAATAACAGTTTTTAATCACCGGGTCGCAGTTGAAGATGTCGATGACGGCATTGCTGTAATCCCTAGTGAAATAAACGAATTTCACGTCGTCGAAGGTCACTTCCGACTCAATGACTTTGATGCCTGCGCCGTCGGAGAAATACATCTTCTTCAGCAAGCAGTTGGTGGCGTTCTCAAAACGCATGCTGAAATGGTTGGTCTCGTTCAAGCCGTAAAACTTGGTTCTGGTGCTTGAATTAGTGCAAACCATTGAGCCATTGATAGTTAAGAGCACCGTGGCAAAATCGACTCTCGACGTCTGATTGTCGATTTGCAGCACGTCGCCTGTCGAAATGGTGAGGTCGGCGTTGACAACATAGCCGTTTTCACCGACAGTGACAACTCCGCCTGTGATATCAACAAGGTCAGCAAAGGTGTAGGTGACGCCTTCACCAGGACTTGTCCACTGAGCACGGAGTGTAGTCGCTATTGTCATAATAACGACTAAAAACAAAACTGACTTTTTCATTATATGACACAATACTTTGGCCTTTGGCCATTAGCTTTTTTGCCAACAGCCAACAGCCGAAGTTTACTTCTTAATCGCTGCAATACCTGGAAGTTCCTTACCTTCGATGGCCTCGAGCAAGGCACCGCCGCCTGTCGAGACGTACGACATCTGGTCGGCCAGGCCGAACTTGTTGATGCAAGCCACCGAGTCGCCGCCGCCGATGAGCGAGAAGGCGCCGTCTTTGGTAGCCTCAGCAATTGCTACAGCAATGGCCTTTGAGCCCTGTGCGAAGGTGTCGAACTCAAACACGCCGCTCGGACCGTTCCAGAGGATGGTCTTCGAGCCTTTGATGACCTTGGCGAAGAGCTCGCGGGTCTTTGGACCGATGTCCATGCCTTCCCAGCCGTCGGGGATGTTCATCGGGTCAACTACCTGAGTATCAGCGTCGTTGGCGAATTTGTTACCTGCCAAAGTATCGATTGAGAGAACCAAATTCACGCCTTTTTCCTTGGCTTTTGCCAGGATGTCGAGGGCGAGGTCGAGCTTGTCGTCTTCGCAAATCGAGTTACCGACTTTGCCGCCGAGAGCTTTCTTAAATGTGTATGTCATGCCGCCGCAAAGGATGAGGTTGTCGACCTTTGTGAGCAGGTTCTCAATGATTTCAATCTTTGTCGACACCTTCGAGCCGCCCATGATAGCCGTGAACGGGTGTTTGATGTCGTTCATCACCTTGTCGACTGCCGCCACTTCCTTGCCCATGAGGTAGCCATACATCTTATGGTCGGCATCGAAATAATCGGCGATGAGCGCTGTCGAAGCGTGAGCGCGGTGTGCTGTTCCGAAAGCGTCGTTGATATAGTAGTCGGCGTACGAAGCGAGGGTCTTGGTGAACTCTTTCTGAGCCGCTTTTACCTCTTTCTTTGCCTCGTCGTAGCCTGGCTCGCCCTTCTCAACGCCACGTGGCTTGCCCTCTTCTTCCGCATAGAAACGGAGGTTTTCGAGCAGCATCACGTCGCCGTCTTTCATATTTTTGATAGGCTCAGCGGCCTTCATGCAGTCGTCGACGAAGATCACCGGTTTGCCGATGAGTTCCTCGAGGTGTTTTACTAACGGCTTCACCGAATATTTCGGATCGGGGTTCTTTTTCGGACGGCCGAGGTGCGACATGATGATGAGTTTGCCATTGTCTTTCAACACTTTTTGCAATGTCGGCATTGCCGCACGCATACGGGTGTCGTCGGTGATGTTGAAGTTGTCATCCAACGGAACGTTGAAGTCGACGCGCACAATGACGCGTTTTCCAGAGAAATTAGTTTTGTCAATGTTAACCATGATTGTAATTTTTTAATTGTTATATAATCTTTTAATCCTTTAATCTTTTGAACCTCTTGAACCCTTTAAACCCTTTGAACTCTTAAACCAATTATCAATTGTCAATTCTCAATTATTCAATTTCCGAAGCACGCAAAAATCCTCTTGATTAACTGCTTGATACTGTTCGGCTTAGGTAATTTATCTTCCTCCACTGCCGTGAAATCGGTATCACCTCTTTTTAGGTATTTTTCGGTGAAAGTGCCTGAGCTGATGCCCCATTTGAGGATAAACATCTTCTTGCCTTTATTTTTGCGCATCCTCTTGGTCGATTTGCTTCCGAAATGATAAACCAGACTGTTGCCAACGCCAATAAAATCGCGCACTCCCGCATGCCAGAGCTTACGCGAGATGTCGGGGTCGGAGTACCATCCGGGATGAAACTCCACGCTCATGCCGCCGACGAGGTCCCAGCAGTCGAGAGGCATCACATTAGGCGGCCAGGTGCTTCCACGCCAGTCGCTGCGCACCAGGTTTTGCTGCTCTTTCAGCAGTTCTTCCTCGCGAAAACTCTCGATATCGGTACCGAAGTCGCGCACCACCACGCACGGATTGTTGCCTGTCGGCTCGACGAGGGTACTCGAAATCATGAAATATTTATGTGTATCACGCTGGTTATCAGTCAGTTGGTTGATTCGCTCGAGAATCGGCACATCCCAGTTCGGCATGAAATACATGTCGTCGTTGGCATAGAACACAAACTTAGTGTCGATGAGGCTTCGGCAGGCATTCAGAGCGTAGCAGATGCCGATGTTTTCCTTCGCATAGATGTAGTCAATCGCTTGATTTTCAATCCATTGAAGCGTACCATCGGCGCCTTCGTTGATAGCCACGATAATCTGATGCTCGTAAGCCGAGTTTTTGCGGATGCTGTTCACGCAAAGGTCCAGATACTTCAGGTTGTTCCACGTCGGGATGATGATCGTGAAGCAGTAATCCTTTTTTTCGGCACGTTTATATTTCTCAAAGCTAATCATAACTTCTTGTCTGTCAATTCTTTAAGTGTTTTATATTTCATCCTTGTGGCCTTGGCGGTGGTAAGGCAGATATGCCATCCGTCGGCGCCGTCGAGGAAGCCCAGCTGGAAGAAATAATGCTGTATGAAGCTGAAGATAGGCGACACCACCATGTAAAACGAGGCGTGTTTCTTGCCTTTCATAAAATAATGCTGTCCGCGCATCTTGGCGAACTTAAACTGCTGATTCTCATAGTCTTGCGCCGTCTCAAAAGAGTAGTGGAGCAGGTCGCCTTTCAACACTTTTTCTTTTACCTTGGTCGAAAACTCCAGCGTCTCGTGAATCTCGCCCTGCCATCGTCCCACGGTGCGGTTCCAGATGCGGATCTTCCTGTCGGGATACCAGCCGCAATGACGGATCCAGTGACCGCAATAATTCGTTAAGCGATTCATACTGAACACTATATCGTGCGGCATGTGCTGGTTTTTATACTTGAAAATCGACTGCTTCAGCTCATCCGACAGCTCTTCGTCGGCGTCGATGCTCAAAATCCAGTCGTTGGTGGCCAGACTGTTGGCGAAGTTCTTCTGTTCGGAATATCCGAGCCAGTCCTGATGCACAAACTTAACGCCGAATTGCTCGCAGATGGCGGCGGTGTCGTCGGTCGAGCCCGAGTCGACAACAACGATCTCGTCGGCCACATCCTGCACCGAATTGAGGCATCTCAGGATGTTGCGCTCCTCGTTTTTCGTTATTATCACCACCGAAATCTTCATGCTATTCAACGTTTTGCAGTCGTTTTTTATAGATATAATTGAACGATTGGAAATTCGATTCGCCGTAATTCTTCATGCGTTGCACCACCTCAGGCTTCTCTTCGGCATAATTCTTTCCGTCAAAGTCTTGATAATGATAGAGTTGCGGAGGTTTATTCTTGCTTCCGATGAAATACCAGTCGTTGTCAAACACGCAATATTCGGTATCTCCGCTCGAGAAAACCATCGGACGTTTTTCTTGTAACAGATTGATACCCATTGTGTTATTCACAAATGATATGTCGAGCATGCCCATCAGTGTGGGGTAGATGTCGACTTGCGACACGAAGCCGCTGTTGATCTCGGGCTGCAGTCTCGAAGGCGCGTAAAACACCAGCGGGATGTGGAAATAGCTCACCGGCGGGATGTACGACTTCACGTAGTCCTTGCCGTGGTCGCCTACCAAAACGAAGATGGTATTGTCGAACCATTCAGTCTTTGCTGCCGTTTCGAAGAAATGCCGCAGCGACCAGTCGGCGTATTCCACAACCGCGTCCTTGTCGTTTTTAAAATGACTTTGGAACGACTTCGGGATGATATACGGCTGATGGTTGCTCACCGTCATGATGACGCCGAAAAACGGCTTTTCGCAGCTGTTAAAGGTATTCGCGGCATATTGAAGCAGATAGTCGTCGCACACGCCCCAGTTCGACTTCTCGGCATTAGGGTCATAGTCGAGCGACGAATATATGCGGTCGATATGGTTTTTGTTTAAAAACACGTCGAGTTTCTCCCATGTAGCCTCGTGCGAGAGGAAGAACATGGTGTGATAGCCGTTGCCTTTCAACGTCTTAGGCATACTGTTGTATGTCAGCACGGGTTCTGACTTCACGGGGTTGAACTGATATGTCGGGTCGTCGTTGAAGGTGTTGGCATAGCCGCATGTCGAGGCAAAGATGCCGCTGATGGTGTGTTTTCCGGCCGAGAAGCAGTTCTCAAAGTACAGACTCTGGTTGACGAGGCTGTCGAGGAATGGCGTAAGTCCTTGATAATGACCGCTTCGCGTAAGCAGGTCGGCGCTCATGCTCTCCATCAGGATGAGGACCACGTTGCAGTTGTTAGGCACGGTGTCGGCGACAAATCTCCGCGAAAGCGGATTCTGAAACTCGCTATCTTCTTGAATATCAAGATATTGGCGCATATTTGCTATCGCCAACTCGTCGTCCATCAGGGTGACGTCGGTGAGGTAACTCGTTATAAATGTGTAAGTTGGGTTGTGTCCCATCTGGTTGAGGAACGAATTCTCGCAGTAGAACGAGTCGTAGACGCTTATCGGCCGCTCGCGGGTGACGTAGCCGCGCATTCCGAAGAAGATAAGCACCAGCATCACTAAAGTTGAAATGCTTTTTACGATGTAATGCTTTGATTGCAAGATAGTTGTGTTTCTTACAATCTTTTTGCTTACGTAATAAATGCCGATGATGACCAGCACCAGAGGGATGAAGAACAGCCACAGACTCGGGTCGCCGATGATCATATTTGTGACGTCGGCCAGACCGTTGTCGCCCTTGAACCAGTCCATCGCCGTGAGGTTGATATGGTCGGCAAACTGGTTGTAATAAGGGATATCCGAGACGCAGGCGAAGGTTAGGATTGACAGCAAAACCGTCATCACGACGGTCATAATCTTCTCGAAAACCACATTTTTCTTGCCGATGAAATCGAAAATGGTGAAGATGATGAATGGCAGAGCCAGAATGTAACTTGACGTCACAGTGTCGAAATGCAGTCCGACGAAAAAGCCTTTGATTACTGTGAGAAGCGGCACCCCGGCAATCTCGTCGAGGTGACAAAACATCAGTCCGAGGCGGTAAAGAAGCGAAATCACCACGATGACAAGATAAAACTTCAATGTTATCTTGACGCTCACCGGAATATCGACCTTTTTCGACATGATGCAAATTTTTGCAAAGGTACGAAATGATTTTGAAAAAAGCAAGAAAAAAACGTGAAACGCTTAACCCCCGTCATTTCGACTGTAGCGAAGCGGAATGGAGAAATCCTCGAGGATTTCTCCACTACACCCTCACGATGTTCGGGTTTCGGTCGAAATGACGCTAGGCAAGCGACCACTTCTTCACCACTTTGTAAACTGCTCCCTCCGGTCGCAGTATGCTCTGAAACAGCACGATTTCCTTCACTTCCTGGTGGATGTACGACTTTTGTTCGATGGCTTGGACAACTTTTTGGAAATACTGCTTCTCGCAGAGGTCTTTGATGCGTCCGAGGGTGAGGTGAGGCACGAAATTCTGGCGGTCGCGGAGGTATCCGATGCTGTCGAAGGCTGTCAGCACGGCTTCTTCGAGCTTGAGAAGCTCGTCGGGAGTCTGCTGCATGCCGAGCCAGAGCACTCGCGGGGCGTAACGGGCTCCGAAGATGCCGGTTCTATTGAAGTCGATCGTGAAACTCTTTTGATTTTCAAGCACTTTCGTGACGGCGTCGATAATCTTAGGCTCATCCTGCGGCGGCGTCTCGCCAATGAATTTCAAGGTTAAATGTATGTTGAGGGGCTTCACCCAGTTGATCATCTTCTCGTGCGACAGACGCCGCCGCAGATCGTCAACCAGCGGCGCAAAGCCGTTGCCTTCAGTTTGAATCGGAATCGCTAAAAATAAACGTTTCATATTATCAATTCGTCATTTCGACCGGAGCCGTTAGGCGTAGTGGAGAAATCCTCCATCCGATAAATCTATTTAGTTATCGTTTTTCTTATAATGACTCTTCTCAAAGAGGATTTCTCCATTCCGCTTCATTTCATTTCGCTACAGTCGAAATGACGGTTTTATTTGTTATTATACTGATTCATCGTGAGCTCTGGCCCTATCGCCACAAAGCTCTTCACGAACTCCACTGCCGCATCGAGGCGAGGCTGTATCGCGTCGATATCCTGCTGTTTCCACTCCCCGATGACGTAGTCGACCTGCTGTCCCTTAGCAAAATCGTTGCCGATGCCGAAGCGCAGCCTGCAGAAGTCGCTGCTGCCGAGCGCCTCGATGATATCCTTGAGGCCGTTATGACCGCCGTCGGAGCCTTTTTTACGCATTCTGAGCGTGCCTACAGGCAATGCTAGGTCGTCGCACACCACGAGAATATTCTCCATCGGAATCTTCTCTTGTGTGGCCCAATATTTCACGGCCTTGCCCGAGAGGTTCATATACGTCGTGGGCTTGATCACAATCATCTGGCGGCCCCGGTATTTCATCTCCGACACCATAGCCAGCCGCTTGGTGGTGAAGGTGCCTTCGAGGTTTTTGGCCAGATGGTCGGCGACCATAAAGCCGATGTTATGCCGCGTGTTGGCGTACTCGGCTCCGATGTTTCCCAGACATGCAATCAAGTATTTCATGCTGCAAAAATAAAAAAAAGCCTTCAATTGAAGGCTTTTTCAACATAAATTTCTTAAAATTTACATTATTTTGCTTCTGCTGCTGGTGCTGCTGCGCCTTCAGCTGCCGGAGCTGCTGCCTCTTCGGTTGACTCTTCCTCAGCTGCTGCGTTACGAGGAGCCTTGACGTCGACGACGATGGTGTTCTCTGCTACGAGGACAGTCATCTTCTCGAGGTTGAGGTCCTTAACCTTAATCGATTGGTTCATCTGGAGTGATGTGACGTCGACAACGATGTTATCAGGAAGATCGTTGACATAACCACGCACTTTCAACTTCTTGAGGTTCATGTTCATACGGCCGCCACGCATAACGCCCGGGCATGTGCCCTGAGTGCGGATAGGAAGCATGACAGTGATCGGGTTGTCTTCATTCACATCGAGGAAATCGGCGTGAAGGACTTCGTCGGTAATCGGATGATACTGAATGTCTTGAAGGATTGTGTGGTAAACTTTACCCTCGATTTCGAAATCGATGATCAAGGTCTCAGGTGTGAAGAGGATCTTCTTGAAGCTTCTTGCATCTGTTGCAAACTTCACCTGTTCGATGTTGTTACCGTAAATGACGCATGGCACCAAGCCTTTTGCGCGCAATGCTTTAGCATCTTTTTTCCCTACGTTCTCGCGAAGAGAACCGCTCAATGATACTGAATTCATTTTTGTTAATTTTAAAAAATTTGTTAATTATTTTTTGTTGAAGAATTCGCTTAATGACTCGTAATTCTCCACCTTCTTGATGACCTCGGCGAAGAGTTCGGCTGTCGAAAGGACGTGAATCTTCTTGCTTGGGTTCTTCAGCGGGATGGTATCTGTTACGACCACTTCGTCGAATACTGAATTATCTATACGTTCCATTGCCTGGCCCGAGAAAATCGGGTGTGTGGCGAAGGCGCGGACGCTGCGTGCGCCGTTGTCTTTCAGCAGCTGGCCTGCACGTGTGATGGTGCCTGCCGTGTCGATGATGTCGTCGAGGAGGATGACATCGCGGTCTTTAACGTCGCCGATGAGGAGCATCTTCTCGATCTCATTCGGTTTCGAGCGCTGTTTGTGGCAGATGCAGAACACTGTGTCGAGCATCTTGGCATACGAGGCGGCGCGGCGTGTACCACCGGCGTCGGGCGATGCTGTGATGATGTCTTTCAGGCCTAAGCTCTGGATATATGGTACAAAAATCTTTGATGCGTAGATGTTGTCGACCGGGATGTCGAAGAAACCTTGTATCTGGTCGGCGTGGATGTCCATGGTGATGACGCGTGTGACGCCTGCGGTCTGAAGCATGTTGGCCACGAGCTTGGCGGCGATGCTGATACGCGGACGGTCTTTACGGTCCTGACGGGCGAATCCGAAGTATGGCATGACGGCGATGATGCGGCGTGCTGAGGCGCGCTTGGCGGCGTCGACCATCATGAGGAGTTCCATCAGGTTTTCTGTCGGCGGGAATGTCGATTGAATCAAAAATACGTCTCTTCCGCGTAAGTTTTCTTCAAACGAAGGCTGAAATTCGCCGTCGGAGAACACCGTTACGTTGCATGTTCCGAGAGGTTTTCCGTAATATTTGGCTATCTCGTCGGCCAAGTATTGCGTTGCTCTACCTGAAAAGATTGATACAATAGGCTCTTGCATAACTCAAATGTGTTTGTTAAATTTTCCGGGTGCAAAATTATGAAAAAAAATGTTGCGTGTAACAAAAAATGTATTAATTTTGCAGCCGAAAAAAAAGTTCATTGAAAATCTAAGGCCTAGGTGGCGGAATTGGTAGACGCGTCGGTCTCAAAAACCGATGAGGTAACACTCGTGCCGGTTCGATCCCGGCCCTGGGTACGAAAAAAAAGGCTTCCGAATTTTCGGAAGCCTTTTTTTGCTATTGGCCATTAGCCATTGGCCATTGGCGACATTATATCGTAAGCCAAAAGCCAAAAGCCAAAAGCCAAAGTTTCATTAATCGCGTTTGCGTCTTGCGACAGCGTATCCGGCGCCGAGGGCACCAAGGATGATAAGGCCGCTGCCGAGAGGTGATGTACCCTGGTCGGTATACTCACCATGTGCGCTTGGCAATGCTATAGTTGGGTCGCTACCACTACCATCTCTATCCATGAAGCCACCGTCGTTTGATTTGAACCAACCATCACTCTGGGCGTTGGCGATAACCATCATCATTACGAATGCGATTGCGAATAATATCTTTTTCATTTTATTTCTTTTTTTAAGTTGTTTCTAATTTGTTTATTATTGCTTCTTTTCGTGTCTTCTGACTTTGGCCGTTGGCCTTTAGCTGTTGGCAGCCAATGGCCAATAGCCAAAAGCCAAAGTTTATCTTACCACAATCTTCTGAATATTTTCATTTAATCTGAAGATATAAACGCCCTGTGGCATTGCGATGGCCTCGACACCGTTGATCACAGTGTTCTTAACCATGCGGCCCATGACGTCGAAGATCTGGAGTTCGCCTTCGCCGTTTACGATGAGGTCGTTACCGCTCTGGTAGACGAATATCTCGTTGCCATGTGCGTCGTAACCTTTTTCAGTGAACGAAAGGATGAAGCGTTCCTCGCTGTCGTTATTCGATGCGATGAATGAATACTCGTTGTCGAGGAGGAGGTTCACGTCTTCGCCTGTCAGACGGTCGATGAGGTGCAGATAGCTCATGTCGATGCCTTCTGTCTCAACGCTGATGGTGTATCTTCCCATCTCCTTAGCCTTGAAGTTGACTGGCATGCTGCCATGACCGTCGCTGCTGACGATAGCGTAGTCGGCGTCTTCCATCGGGAAGTAAATCTTGGTGTCGCCTTCGAAGAGCTGGAACTTGGTCATCTGGCGGTCGCTGTTAAGACGAGCAATTGCGCGGTCGATAACCTTGTTATTGCGTTTCAGGTTCAAAACAACTGATTCAATGCTGTTGACATTTCTGCCTTTTGCACTGGTGCTAAAGGTTACTGTTTCGCTAGCTTGTGTGGCTTCAACAAAAATACCTTGCATAGGAGCGACTGATGTCTGTTCTCCTGGCGCAGTGATTCCCGAGCCTTCTTCATTCATGATATAGAAGTCTTTATCGACAGTAGCTAATCTAGTGAATGGATTACCAACGAGGTTCCAACCAGCATTTGCCATAGTTATAGCACTAGTACCACTATAAGGTGTACCGCCAATACTCAGGGTAACGTTTGAACTATTAGCGTATAAATATCCTTGACCAGGAGTGATGGTGAAATCGTTCTGGTGGGCATCATTCTTGTAGTTCTGCCATTCTGCGCCAGTAGCAGATGCATTGTAACGATAAAGATCGTATGTATTTGCAAGCATGTTTGTAACAGCATCTGGAGTTGTTGCTACTGGTGAAGCGATAAGATTCCAACCGGTTGCAACTTGATTATCATTACCATAACCAGCAATGTCCATGTAGAAGTCATACTGAGTCTCTACATCCTTCACAAAGAGGTATGGGAGCGATCCTGTATTGCTAGTAGTAGCATATCCATTAAAGAGAGGATCACTGTTAGCAGCACCCGGATTGAAACGCATAAGTTTACGGGAATTGGTACCTTGTGCCGTAATTGTAGCGTAAGCGTCGTTATCAAATGCGATACCCCACATACTGTTTGCATCCACGTTGAATTGACGTGTCATCAGTCGGTTATCACTACTGCTGGACGCATACAGATAACCTCCGTATGTTGCTTTCCAATTAGCATCATAAATGGTATAACGACCATCTGCATCAGGACCATTGATAACGAACTCATAGACATTTGCGCTCAACGCTTGAGCATAAGTGCCATTTGCATCTGTTGTAATATTAACGGGAGCGGCGTTTCTGTTATTACCTTTATCGTTGCTCATAGCAAAGGCACCTTTGTCAGTAGCAGATTCATCAATACCAACAATAATATAATGACGGCCGTTTTCAATAGTTGTGACTCTAGTGTAAGTGGCGCCAACATATGTTGTAAATGTTGCCGAAACTATGACATCATAATCAGGCATGTTGAATTTGTCGTTGGTTACTGTAACAGTTGTGGTTGGATCACCAGATTTATATACATTCCATGAACTAAATTCGTAACCTGAATCTGGAGTATTTGTCAATGTAACTTCTGTACCTGTAGCCGCAGTTAAAGAGATTGGATCTCCTGTTCCACCAACTATATCAACTGTACCATGTTCTATATCAGCTGCAACTGTAGCTGTGTGAGATTGAGCCCACTGTGCGTACAATGTAGTATTGGCGGTAATGGTTATGGATGCTCCATCAGCATAAGGAGTACCTGAACCATTTTCTTGTGTATTCCATCCACTGAATTCACCATTGGTGTTCGTGAATTGGTTCGGATTAAGTGAAGTTGCAGTGCCACTATATACTATTTGGGTATATGTTGTAGCCTCACCTACTGTTCCACCATTGCCATTGAATGTGATTGTACATGTAGGAGTAGAGTTAGCAGTATAATAAACCTTTACCTCGGTAGCACGGCAAGCAGCTGAAATAACAACACTTACTGCTTGGTCAACATTTGTAGGTGTAATAGTAACGGTTGTTCCGTTGACAGAGGCATCGGCATTCGTCCATGAATTGCCTGTAAAACCAGCAACATAACTACTAACAGCTTTTATCACTACACTCGAGAGAGAATAACCTGGGACTGGGGTTATTGACAAAACTTGGTTTTGATAAAAACGAGTTTGGGTATAACCTCCGTTATTCCCGCCGCCAAGATAATTATTAGCTGCAGTAGAGCTTTCGCCCTTTGCATTAGTCATGGTAGCGTAGCTACTTGACCATGTAACAAGGTCTGCAGAAGCTGAACTGTGCGAAGCAGCGGTTAAATCCCATGTATAGCTCAGATTTTCCACACTGCCATTCGAAAGTGTTACGGTAGTTGTTGCAGCTCCCGTCGATGTCAGTGTGATGGTGCCGCTATAATTATTACCAAGACTCAAACCGGCTTTCAAACGGACATAGATTGTTGTAGCAGCAACTGTTCCATTTGTATGGTTAAGAGTGAGACTGTTTGTATAGTCGCTACCTGATGTAGTTGACATTTCATAGTTGCTGTTATCATCTAATGACACAGAAATGTTTGCTGTAAGATTGCTGCCTGAAACAGAGATGGTCTTTGTTGTGCTAGGGCCATGTCCTTCTTCATATGTAAAGCCAGAAAGTGTAGCTGGAGTAACAGAAATTGCCGGACCACTAGTTACATCCTCTATGTCATTTCCATCACGAGGAAGAATTTCTTTGGTGTCGTCAAATTGTTGATAGACTCCAGTCACATTATATCTATGATTTGATGTTAAACTTAAGTCACCAAACAAAGTACTAAACGGTTTAATCTGATTGTTACTGCCGTCAACAAGATAAGTACCATCATAAGAGAGGTTTTCATAGCTGAAAACAGCACCAGTATTGACACCTGAAAGGTCGGCAATTGAAACGTTGGTTACAGGGGTAACAGTGCCACCAGTGGTCACACTAATTCCTGATGTTGAAGTTTTAAGAGATATGAGTTCTGCAGATCCCTTGTAAAGTTTAACTTTGCAAACAACTGTGCCGCTCAATATATTGCCAACTTCAAATCCGTGTCCTGATTCGTAGATAATAAAACCTTTGGTGCCATCTGTCACAAAAGCATTGCTACCGCTAACACCAGTTACAACCCAGTTGTTGAAGGTAATTGCCAAGTCTGTTGCCGTGCTACCAGCAGATGTTGCGGCAGCAAAAATTTCGTCCATTGTGGTTTTAGGAGTGAGTACAGTGTAAGTTGCTGTAGCTGGATTGCTAGCCACATTGTTGACAATGGCAATGGCTTTTATAATATTATGATTGGCGTCTACAGTGATACCTTGAGCACTATAAACTGTGCCAGTAGTGGCTGTCGGAGCATCAAAAGTTCCTGTACCGCTAGTATAGCGTATAGTAGCGCCCTCTGCAGCACTCAGATAAATTTTACTTCCGCTGGCAACACTAGAACCTGTTGCTGGGTTAAATTGTGGAGCAGCTACGGTGCCGCTTGATACTGAAGTAATAACTACATCATCAATATAAATATACTTTTTTGTTGTGCCATCTTTATAAAAATTGATGACAGCTGATGAAGTGCCATTTGTTATATTAACGGTATATTGAGTCCATGTTCCATTTGCAATGGTGATTGAAGTCTGATCGATAGTACAACCTGTTGCCGAAAGCTTTAAGCTATGATTGTTTGTGTTTGTTTTAGCCCAAAAAGTCATTGTGGCATTTGCAGTCATTCCCGTTAAAGTAGGAGTAGTAGCAGAGCCATTTGCATTGCTACCAGAACCTAAATGTAATCCTTTACTGCCTTGATAAGCGGATCCAGCATCTATTTGAGCATAACCACCTGAATGACCAGAAACAGCATTCATAACCCATGATCCCGCAGTTGTAGAGGTTGACTCAAATGTTTCATTTAGGATATCTCCATCCGTTGCCCACCCCTTCATCGGCTGGGCCATCATTAATATCGCGGCGAGTGCTGCGATTAAGATTGTAAATGTTTTTTTCATTTTTGTTTTGTTAGTTTTGTTTTGTTAATATTTTTATTTTATTTCTTGTTTTTCTCTTTATTTCGCTGGAGATTTCTCCACTACCATCTCTCTTCGTTCGATGTCCGGTCGAAATGACGGAACGGAGATTTCTACGCCAAAATGTTACGCTTTTTTGCAAATTTTTGCGCTGTACCATCCCAATTGACTTACATTCGACAATCTTAACCCACTGTAAATCAACACACTATAATAAAAACACCTCTTCGCACGGAATCTCTTTCAAAATGGCCCACAAAGATAGGAAATATTTTCGTTCCACCGACAATTAATTTTAATTAATTTAGTTGAGGGTTTAGAGTGTAGGGTTTAGAGTGTTTACAGTTTACCGTTTAAAAGTTTAAAAGTAGGCGCTTATTAATTAATGGTGTCGGAAAATTTTGTATCTTTGCGGCAAGATTCAAAAACTAAATTACGATTGATATAAGGATATCAAAGACCTAAATTTATAGATTAAAACCTATGAAAAAGAACGACTTGAAAAACGAAAACACAGAAATTGAAATTGGCGAATTTGGCCCAATTTACAGACAGTTTGAAAAGAAACCGAAAGAAGCGATTAAGTTTTTATGCAAAAATAAAGCAGGAGATTGTATTCGTGCTTTATACAGAGAAGACATCGGTTTTATCGATATCATTTGGGGTGAAGTAACAGATCCTGTAAAAAACAATGTGATAATGGACAAAACCTTTGTCTTAACATCATTCAGTATAAAATAAAAATCGCCAGCCTATTGACTGGCGATTAAGATAAAGTGGAAACATTCAGAACGTATGACGTAGAATATTTTATGTTTGGTCCGCTGCACCAAAGAACCACTATGACGGTTGCAAAAATACAAAATTTTTTTATTGATTCGACTAAAATTGCAAAAAAATATTTCAATAACCAATAACCTATAACCAATAACCATTTAATTTTTTGTATTTTTGCAAAAAATTCAGATCATGAAATCACTTCTCGGAATGTCGCATCAAGAGCTGCAAGAGCTTGTGGCTCAACATAATATGCCGAAGTTTACGGCTTTTCAGCTCGTCGACTGGCTCTACCGCAAACGTGTGAAAACCTTCGATGAGATGACGAATCTGTCGAAACAGACACGTCAGATTCTGGCTGAAAACTACGAGACAGGCTACCGTGCCTTCGCCGACGTGCAGGAGTCGAAAGACGGCACCAAGAAGTATCTGTTTCCGGCCGAAAACGGCTTCGTCGAGACGGCGTATATCCCCGAAAAAGACCGCGCTACACTTTGCGTGTCGTGCCAGGTGGGCTGCAAGATGAACTGCCTATTCTGCCAGACGGGAAAACAGGGATTTCAAGGCAATCTGTCGGCTGGCGACATTATAAATCAGATACTTAGCCTGCCGGAATACGAGACGTTGACGAACTTCGTCTTCATGGGCATGGGCGAGCCGATGGACAACTACGACAACATCATGCGGGTGCTCGAAATCATGACCTCCGACTGGGGCTTGAGGATGAGCCCGACAAGAATTACGGTTTCCACTGCAGGCGTCATTCCGAATATGAAACGTTTCATCAACGAGTCGAAATGCAACTTGGCTATCAGTCTGCACAGCCCGTTCCACGATGAGCGTGCGAAAATCATGCCGGTTGAGAAGTCGTATCCTATCAACGAGGTCATCCACGCCATCCGTCAGCATGACTGGAGCGGCCAACGTCGCGTGTCGTTCGAATATATAGTGTTTAAAGGCCTTAACGACACTCCGAAGCACATCAACGAGTTGGCCCGTCAGCTGGGGAGTCTGCGCTGCCGAGTGAATCTGATAAGGTTCCACGCGATACCGAATATCGATTTGCAGAGCCCGTCGATGGACGACATGGTCCGGTTCCGTGATAAATTAAATGATAAAGGAATTATAGCCACGATCAGGGCTTCAAGAGGTCAGGATATCGATGCCGCCTGCGGCTTGCTATCGACGAAGAGATAGTCTCACTATAAGCGGCCTATGGTCTGAAGCCTCTTTCTCTTCTATTACTATAGATTCCAGCGTTTTTGCTTGGCAATTGTTGAATGTCGCAACGTAGTCGATACATTCTGTAGGCTCATCGGCAGGGAAGGTGGGCTCGTTTTCTGAATTTATAGTAAAATATTTCTTTAACTCCAGTAAAAGCTGAGAGTTTGGAGCATCGTTCCAGTCGCCGGCCAGGATAAATGGCTTTTGCCATTGCTCGGTTTCATTAATTATTAATGGTATAGAGGCTATTCGGGCATCTTCTTCCAAATCCAAGTGGGTACAGGCGATTACGTACTCTTTCAATTCCACGATAAGCAGCACTCGAGGCTCATCGCCTGGAAGAGGAATTCGTTTTTTACTCAAAGGTTTTTCTTTGGTCAAAATACCAACACCATAGCCACCTCCGTCATAATCAATGGCTTTGCCAAAAACAGGATAATAATTTGTGCGATTTGCCAACTCTTCAAGTTGATATTTCCGTCCGCTTCTGCTCGTCATACTGTCAAGCTCCTGAAGTGCCACAATATCAGGTTGGTTCTTGATAATCACCTCTGCAGTCCTATCATAATCCACAACCAAATCCATTCCTGCACAATGTCTAACGTTGTAACTCATGATTTTCACTTCAAAACCCTCATTCGGCTTGCAAAACCAGATTGAGCAAAAGATTCCAGTTATCAGCGCAATCGCAAAAAATAAAGTCCGTTTCATATTTCAAAAATTCTACCCCAAAGATATGAAAATTAAACTATTAACTACGTAAACTATTAAACTTTTTTGTATCTTTGCAAAAAATTGTATCAAAGTGCAAACGTTAAAATCACAGATAAACCCTGCTGGTGCTGAGTTTCAGGAGAACCGGAAGGCTTTCATGGAACTGATGGCGAAGTATCACGACGCTATGGACGCCAGCATGCACGGCGGCGGAGAAGCGGCTATCGCCAAGCATAAGAAACGCAACAAACTCCTTGCCCGCGAGCGCATCGACCTGCTCATCGACAAGAACACTCCGTTTTTGGAGCTCTCGCCGATGGCGGCTTACGACACGTATAACAACGACTTCCCGTCGGCTGGCATCATCACCGGAATAGGCATGATACAAGGCCGTGAGGCGGTCATCGTTGCCAACGACGCCACGGTGAAAGGCGGCACGTATATGCAGTACACCGTCAAGAAACACCTGCGCGCACAGGAGATCGCGATGGAGAACCATCTGCCGTGCGTGTATATGGTCGACAGCGGTGGCGCCTTCCTGCCTGAGCAGGACACCGTGTTTCCGGATAAGGAGCATTTTGGCAGATTTTTCTATAATCAAGCCAGAATGTCGGCAATGGGCATCCCTCAGATCGCCATAGTGATGGGAATGTGTACCGCTGGTGGCGCCTACGTGCCTGCGATGAGCGACGAGACCATCATAGTGAAGAAACAAGGCACCATCTACCTCGGTGGACCTCCGTTAGTGAAGGCCGCTACAGGCGAAATTGTCACCGCTGAGGAGCTTGGCGGAGCCGAGATGCATACCTCTGTCTCCGGCGTTGCCGACCACCTTGCGGAGAACGACAGCCACGCTATGCAGATCTGTCGTAACATCTTTAAAACACTGGAGAAGCCGAAGAAACAGCTGCTCGATATGCTTCCTGTCGAAGAGCCTCTCTACGACCCGACGGAGCTCTACGGCATCGCACCTGTAGATTTGCGAAAAGTCGTTGATCCGCGTGAGGTAATCATGCGTATCGTCGATGGCAGTCGCTTTCAGGAATTTAAAGAGAGATATGCAACGACTATCGTCTGCGGTTTTGCTCATCTGATGGGCTTTCCGGTGGGTATCATCGCCAACTACGGCGTGCTTTTCAGCGAGTCGGCATTGAAGGCGACGCACTTCATCGAGCTGTGCTGCCAACGTAATATCCCGTTGGTTTTCTTACAGAACGTCACCGGCTTCATGGTCGGAAAACAATACGAATGCGGCGGTATCGCCAAGGACGGCGCCAAGATGGTGCATGCGGTTAGCAACGCCAACGTGCCGAAGTTTACGGTCATCTTCGGTGGCTCGTTCGGTGCCGGAAACTACGGTATGGCGGGCCGTGCCTACAGTCCGAGACTGCTGTTTATGTGGCCTAACGCCAAGATTTCGGTCATGGGAGGCACACAGGCGGCCAACGTGCTCGCGACAGTGAAGGAAGACCAGTATCACTACAAGGGAATGCCAGTCCCAGAAGAGGAAATCAAGAATTTGAAACGCGAGATTCTGGCGAAATACGACTACGAAGGCTCGGCTTTCTACAGCACTGCGCGTCTGTGGGACGACGGCATCATCGACCCGATCGACACACGAAGAATCCTTGCCATGGGTATCGCGGCATCGCTCAACCAGAAGTTCCCGCCACAACAGTTCGGAGTATTTAGAATGTAATTATGGAATTTACCACACTTCAAATAGGAATAGAGAAAAACGTCGCGCGCGTCGCGCTGAACCGTCCCGAGGTCCGCAACGCCTTGAACGCCATGATGATACGTGAGCTCACGGAAGCCGTCGACTGGCTCGACGCGCGCGAGGATATCTGTGTGATTGAGATCTGCGGCAATGGTAAGAGTTTCTGCGCCGGAGCCGACCTCAACTACATGAAAGACATAGCAAAATATGGCTATGCGCAGAATCTGGATGACGCAAACAAGCTCTCGAAGCTGTTTCAGACCATCTATTTCTGCAACACTCCAGTCATCGCTCTGGTGCACGGTCACGTGATAGGAGGCGGCAACGGCATCATTGCGGCTTGCGACGTGGTTTTGGCTGAAAACGATACTGTTTTCGCCTTCAGTGAGGTGAAACTGGGACTCACTCCAGCTACTATTTCGCCTTTTGTCATTGCCCGATGCGGCGAGACGATGGCTCGCGACACCATGCTGAGCGGCCGTAAGTTCACGGCTCAGGAAGCGTTGAGATTCAACCTTGTGAACTACGTCGGCACGATGGAGGAGCTCAACAAACGTCTGGATTTCTACACCGAGCACTACCTCGCAGCATCGCCATATGCCATCCGCGACTGCAAGCAGCTGATCCGCGGTGTCTGCGGTCACGGCGACCCTTACAGCGAAGTCTTCGTAATGACATCATCCCTCATCGCCAACGAACGAATGGGGAAGGATGCCCAGAAGAGAATGAAGGAATTCTTTGAAAAGTAACTTTGGCTATTGGCTATTGGCCGTTGGCTACTTTTATACAAAAAAAACAATAAGATATGTCACAATTTGAAATCAGACCAGCTCGCGAAAACGAGGCCGCTCTCGTCCTCGATTTCATCAAAAAGATCGCAGTTTACGAGAAGATGATCGACGAAGTTGAAGCTACTGTCGAGTCTATTCATGATTCCCTTTTTGTGAAGCATGAAGCCGAGGTTGTCTTTGGTTGCGAAGACGGCGTTCCTGTCGGTTTCGCCTTGTTTTTCCACAACTTCAGCACTTTCGTCGGTCGCAAAGGTTTGTATCTTGAGGACCTCTTCGTCATCCCTGAAAAGCGTGGCTTAGGCTACGGCAAAGCGTTGTTACTCTACCTCGCCCGCCTCGCCAAAGAGCGCCACTGTGGCCGCATGGAGTGGGTGTGCTTGGATTGGAACCAGCCTTCAATAAACTTCTATAAATCCCTCGGTGCCAAGCCAATGGATGACTGGACGATTTATAGGCTGGATGAGAAACTGTTAGGATAATGAAAAACCTCCTATTTCTTATATCATTCCTTAACAATCCTTACTGTTGCTGTACCTGATTCGCCAGTAACGCGCACGAAGTATACTCCTGAAGCATAGTCTTCCAGGTCGATTTCAGCATGTCCGTCGATGATTGCGGCATCGGTGATCTGACGGCCGAAGACATCAAAAACGATAGCTTTGCCGTTGGAAACATTAGCATTTACAGTGATTTTTCCTGTCGTAGGATTCGGGTTCACATAAGCATTCAAAGCATAAGTCTCGTTGACGCCGTCGTTGCTGTTACCGACTCTCACGTCGTCGACGTAAACACCTTCAGCGTCATGTCCTACGCCGTCGAAGCCGATCTGATATGTGGCCGAAGGGCTTGGAAGCGCTATCGTGACTGTCTCCCAGTCGCTGGTGGCTTCGGAGAAATTCTGCAACACATGCCAGGTGTCATTCACGTCGGTGCGGTAAGCCACATAAAGCTCGTCGACGGTGCCGTAGCTCAAGCCCCTCAGCTGTTTGTGCTTGAAGGTGAGTGTCGGGTTGGTGACTGCCGTGATGTCGAGTTGTGGCGAGATGAGGACGGCTTCTCCGCCGAGCCAGATGAAGAATGCGGTGTTGTTTAAGATAGTATATCCTGGATCCACCACCCAGCCGTCGATACCGGAAGATATCTCATTATACCAGCATACAAAGTCTTCTGAAGCCTCGAAATCATCGAAGAATGGCTCGTCGTCGGTGACAGGTATCACGTCGCAGCGGGTGGTGAAAGTGACAGGTGTGGCCCATTCCGACTCCATGCCGCCGCAGATGGCTTTCACACGGAAGGTGTAGTCGGTTTGTGGAATGAGGTCTTCAACCATATGAGGCTGAGTCTCGACGGGCTTTGACTCTCCATTTATCTCAACGACCCAACTGTCTTCGTTGCCTGTCGTCGACCAGTTGAGAAGAACCGAAAAAGCGGTGATATCAGTGGCTGCAAGACTTGTCGGACGTGCGCAGCCTCCTGATCCCGAGACTTCAATGTTGTCGACGAAAATCATATATCCGCCAAGGAAACGTCCCAAAAACGAGATCTGATATGTCGCCGACAGGTCGGTCAACACAAAACTGTCCTCGTAAAAGTTCTGATAGTCGCTGATGCTGTATGTGCCCAAGGTGTGCCAGGTATCAGTCTCCGACGTGCGGTAGCTCACCACCAGCTCGTCATTCTCGTAAAGTCCCATCATGGCATATGAGAAGCTGAAGTTAGCCGATCCGACCTGTGAGAGATCCAAGACAGGGGAAATCAGTCGTGCCTCGTCGCCGTTGTTCGAGGCAGAGAACGCCGCGAGGGTGGTGCTTGAGCCTGTCATGGCGCTCCAGTTGCCTCCGTTGGCGTCCACGGTCCAGCATTCCAACCCGTTGTCGAAGCTCTCAACGAAAGGCTGGCTGTCGGTGACAGTGAATGTACATTGTCCGAATAATGTTGTGGCAGTTAAAACCAAAACGGCCACAAGGATTAGTCTATTAATCGTTTTCATTTTCGTAGTTATTTGTTATTTGTTAATATGTTTTATGCGCAAAAATATAAAAAAATCCATAGCTGCGGCATCTGAAATGCGATTTTTTTTTGTAAAACAGGCTGATTATCAGTCTATCTTTCAGAATTTCCTAATACTGCAGAGGGTAAAAATTATTTCCTGCACCCTGCTTGTATATATAATAAAAAAGTCGTAATTTTGCAACGAATTATATACTATGCCATCGAAGAAGATTCATAAAGTGCTTATTGCAGGCCGCGGAGAGATTGCGGTGAGGGTGATGCGTACGCTTAAAAAGCTGAGTATCAACTCGGTAGCTATCTACGCCGACAACGACGCCGACGCGATGCACCGTCGTCTCGCCGACGAGGCACGTCCACTTGGCCACGGCGCACTCAAAGATACTTATCTCAATATTCAGAAGATTATCGACGCAGCTTTGGATACCGGAGCCGACGCTATACATCCCGGCTATGGATTTTTGTCAGAATCTCCAGAACTTGCCGAGGCTTGCGCGAATAACAACATCATCTTCATCGGTCCCGATGCCGAAACCATGCGTCTCATGGGTAATAAAATCGCTGCCCGCGAATTTGCGAAATCGCACGGAATACCAGTGACTACTGGCGTTACCGGCACTGTGGACGACATTGTGAAGCAGGCCGACAAGCTTCCTTATCCTGTGCTGATAAAGGCAGCGGCAGGCGGCGGCGGAAAAGGCATGCACATAGTAAGAAGTAAGGATGATTTGCGTGATGAACTCGAGAAAGCGTCGCGCGAGGCGCAGAAATACTTCGGCGACGGCGAGGTTTACGTTGAGAAATATGTCGAGAACCCGCGTCATATCGAAGTGCAGGTGCTTGCCGACCATTACGGCCACGTGATTCATCTCTACGAACGCGAATGCTCGGTGCAACGTCGCTACCAGAAGATTATCGAAGAATCGCCGTCGCCGACACTCACTCCTGAGAAACGTCAGGCGATTTGCGAGACTGCCGTAAACCTCTGTAAGGCAGTGGGTTATAAAAACGCTGGAACAGTAGAATTCCTCGTCGACAGCGACCTTAACTTCTACTTCCTCGAGATGAACACCCGAATCCAGGTGGAGCATCCAGTAACGGAGCAGCGCACCGGCATCGACATCGTTGAGGAGCAGATCCGTATCGCCCGCGGCAAGGAGATGGGATGGACACAGGACATGATTCAAGACAAAGGCCACGCCATCGAATGCCGTGTGTATGCTGAGGATGCGGAGAATAACTTCCTCCCGGCAGCAGGTGAGGTGACACTCTATCACGAGCCTCAGATGCGTGGCGTACGTATCGACAGCAGCATCGATGGACCATGCACAATCAGCGACAGCTACGACCCGATGATCGCCAAGCTGATATGCTTCGGCAAGACCAGAGATGAAGCTATAGAAATTACTCGCAGAGCGTTGAAGGAATATATCGTCCAGACTGAGAAGACGAATATCCCTTATCTGCAAAGTATCATTGATAATCAAGACTTTACAAATAATAAAATCGACACTTCCTATTGCGGAAAGCATCAGGAGGAGCTGATTGAGACCATGCGTCAGGCTCGCCAAAACATCAAGAAAGAAGATGTGGCGGCGATGTTCCTCTTCCACAATTTCAACAATCGTCAGAGCACTGCAAATGTCTGGAACTCGATAGGTTACTGGCGTTTCCAGATGTCGCTGAACGTAACGGTGGAAGACCAGTCGATGAAGGTGCAGATCAACCATCTTTCGGGCACTAACCTCGAGTGTGTCATCAACGGAAAGCCTTATTCTGTGATGCTTTCGCAAAATGGCGAAGTCCAGAAGGTGATAATCAACGGAAGGACCGAACCTGTATTTGTGTCGTGCACGACATATCATGATTTTTGCGTGCATTTACGCGGCTTGGACTTCATCTGCCGTCGCGACGACCAGCTCAACGACATGAAAGACTATTCGCATACCGACGTGGCTGGCGACGACTTGAAATTTTTCTCGCCAATGCCAGGTAATGTGATGAAAATCAATGTGAAAGAAGGCGACGAAGTACATTACGGCACTATTCTTTGCATCGTGGAGGCTATGAAGATGGAGAATAATATTGTGGCGAAAAGCGATGCTAAGGTCTTGAAAATCAATGTTAAAGAAGGTGAAAAAGTAGATACGAAAACAGTTTTAATTGAACTTGGAATATGAATTTCGGATTGACTGAAAAACAAATCGAACTGCGCGCTAAAGTCCGCGAATTCGCTGAAAAAGAAGTGAAACCGGTGGCGGCGTTCAACGACGAGCACGAGAAATTCGACGTCGAGCTGACGAAGAAGATGGGAAAACTCGGACTTCTGGGCATGTGCGTGCCGCAGGAATACGGCGGACAAGGACTTGACACTTTGTCGTATATCATTGCTGTTGAGGAACTTGCACGTGTCGACGGCTCCACGGCAGCTACCATAGCGGCTGATAACTCGCTGGGTATCGGCCCTATCAAAGATTACGGAACCAAAGAACAGAAAGAGAAATATCTCCCGAAACTCTGCAAAGACCATCTCTGGGGCTTCGGTCTCACCGAGGAGACGGCCGGCAGCGACTCGAGAGGAACAAAATCGACTGCAAAGAAAGTTGATAATCAATGGGTTGTCAACGGAACAAAGATATTCATCACCAATAGTGCCACCCCGATGACACTCGGAAGCACTATCCAGGTAATATCCGGCGAGAGCAACGGAAAGCCTGAGTTTACTGCGTTTCTCATCGAAAACAGCACTCCGGGCTACACTCAGCGTCCGATGGACCGCAAGATGATGTGGCGCGCCTCGAACACTGGTGAGTTGAAGTTCAACAACGTGAAGTTGGGCGATGAGAACATCCTCGGAAAACCAGGCGACGGCTCGCATATCATGCTTGCCACTTTAGATGGCGGACGTCTCTCCATCGGCGCTATGGGTCTCGGCTGCGCTCAGGGTGCCTTCGAGATGGCTCTCGAATATTCGAAACAGCGCGAGCAGTTTGGCAAGCCGGTGTGCAAGTTCCAGGCAGTCAGCTTCATGCTTGCCGAGATGGCGATGAAGATCGAGGCGGCGCGCGAGCTGCTTTACAAGGCCTGTAGAATGAAAGACGCTCATCTGCCTTACGGAAAACAAGCCGCGATGGCGAAACTCTATTGCTCACAGGTCGCTGCTGAGGTCTGCGACAAAGCCGTCCAGGTGATGGGAGGCCACGGCTTGCTGAAGGATTTCAACATGGAACGCTTCTATCGCGACCAGCGAATCCTGCAAATCGGAGAGGGCACGAGCGAAATTTTGAAACTCGTTATATCAAGATATATTGGGTGTTGATTTTCGTCATTTCGACTGAAGCGAAGCGGAATGGAGAAATCTTCCACGAACGAAAACAAATGAATAAAAAGTAAAAACAAATTATATTAAAAGCTAAGTATATGGAAATCACAAAACTCAATCAAATGTTCGACGTGCTGAAGAGCCGTCCTAAAAAACGTCTCGTAGCAGCTTTTGCTATGGACGACCACACTGTTTGCGCTGTCAACGACGCTGTCGACAACGGTCTTATCGATGCCACCCTCATCGGTGACCCTGCGCGTATCGCTGAGATCTGCAAGGCAGAGAAAATCGACATCAACAAGTTCCGCATCGTTGAGGAAAAAGACGATGTGAAGGCAGCTGCATTGGCATGCGACCTCATCAACCGCGGCGAAGGCGATATCCTCATGAAGGGCCTTCTCCCAACCGATAAATACATGCGCGCCATCCTCAATAAGGAACGCGGTCTCTGCCCACCAAACGTCACTTTGGCACACGTCGCAGTTATCCAGAACCCTAACTACCACAAGCTTCTCGTGGCTTCTGACTGCGCCATCATCCCGTTGCCTGACCTCAAGCAGAAACAGACAATCTTGAAATATGTCACCACAGTGTCGAAGGCTCTCGGCGTGAAGACCCCGAAAGTCGCCCTCGTGACAGCTACCGAGCAGATGAGCGCCGGCATCCCGGCATGCGTCGACGCAGCTATCATCTCGAAGATGGCCGAACGCGGTCAGATCAAGGGTTGTCTCGTCGAAGGTCCTATCTCTCTCGACCTCGCTTGCGACGCAGAGACAGCACAGATCAAAGGCATGAACAGCCCAGTGGCCGGCGACGCCGACTGCCTCGTGTTCCCTAACCTCGAAGCATCGAACGTGTTCTACAAATGCTGCTCGAAATTCGACAAGTCGGAGATCGGTGCAATGCTCATGGGCGCCAAGGTCCCTTGTGTGCTCTCATCACGCGGCGACACCTCGCTCACGAAGCTTTATTCAATCGCTCTTGCAGCTCTGATAGCATAAAAACTAATAACATAAAAAACTGATACATAATGAGTTATAAACTTTTAATCGTCAATCCAGGCTCGACATCAACGAAGGTCGCCGTGTTCAATGACAAGGAACAGGTTTTCAAAAAGAATATCAAACATTCTGTTGAAGACCTCGCCAAATACGATAAGATTGCTGACCAGTTTTCTTATCGTAAAGAAGTGATTCTCAATGAGTTGAAAAACGAAGGCGTTGATATCAACGGTCTCAGCGCTGTCGTCGGCCGCGGCGGTCTGCTTCACCCGCTCACATCAGGTGTCTACGAGGTGAATGAGCCGATGATGCGTGACCTCAAGGCAGCTACATACGGCGAGCACGCCTGCAACCTCGGTGGCTTGATCGCTAACGACATCGCCAAGGAATACGGCGTGAAGGCATTCATCGCCGACCCTGTCGTCGTCGACGAGATGGAAGAGTTGGCACGTTTCTCGGGTCACCCGTTGTTCCCGCGTATCTCTATCTTCCACGCCCTCAACCAGAAGATGATCGCCCGTCAGCATGCTGAGGCTGTTGGCAAGAAATACGAAGACCTTAACCTCATCGGCGTGCACCTCGGCGGTGGCATCTCGGTGGCGGCTCACAAGAAAGGTCGCGTGGTGGATGTCAATAACGCCCTCAACGGCGATGGTCCATTCACACCTGAACGCTCGGGCGCTCTTCCGTCAGGACCATTGATGAAAGCCTGCTTCAGCGGCAAATACACCAAGAAAGACGTCGATCTGATGCTTAAGGGACAAGGCGGTTTTGTGGCATATCTCGGCACCAACGACGCTCTCGAGGTTGAAAACGCAGTGAAGGCCGGCAACAAGGAATGGGAGAAGGTGTATCGCGCCATGGCATACCAGGTCGCTAAGGAGATAGGCGGTCTCGCAGCAGCGGCTCTCGACATGAAGGTCGACGGCATCTTCATCACAGGCGGTATGGCTTACGACAAGACCTTCTGTGGCATCGTGACCGAACATGTCGAGAAGATAGCTCCAGTGTACCGTTATCCTGGTGAAGACGAGATGCTCGCCCTCGCTTTGAACGGCATCATGGTGCTCGACGGCAAGGCCGAAAATAAGAAATACGAATAATTGTCGTTATATGTAGAGACGCGCCCTGGCACGTCTCTACAATTGTATATTTATGCGTCGAGTTAAATATTTAATCCTGACAATTTTTGCCTTTATCTGCTTGACTATCAATGCCCAGCAGAATGGTAAGACGTTTGTCCATATCGTCCATGCCGACCATCAGGTGTATGATGAGACGTTTGGAAAAGACGTGGAGCGACTGCTCGGCAGCGTGGCACTGCGTCAGGATTCGGCGTATTTTTACAGCGACAGCGCGCATTTCAACGAAAAGACGCGTTATTTCGACGGATATGGCAACGTTCATATCGTGGTGAACGACAGCACCGACATCTTTAGCGACAAATGTAAGTATTCGGGCGACATAAAATTCGCAGAATTATTTGACAATGTCATCCTAAAAGATGACTCTACAGTGTTGAAAACCAATTACATGACCTACGACCGCAACCAGCATCTGGCTATGTATCCTAACAATGGAACGATAACGCGCAACGACAAGAATCTCGTTTCCCGAAAAGGTTATTACCGCGATGACATCCAGGTGGCATATTTCCGCAAAGATGTGGTGGTGACAACGCCGAAAAGCCGAATGATTACTGACACTTTGGTGTATAAGATCAAAGAGGAAAAAATGTATTTTTACGGTCCGACGACCATCTATTACGAGGATAATGTCCTTCATGGAAACTATGGCTGGTACGACGCAAATAACGATGTGGCATACCTCGACAGAGGCGCCACTTTGAGCAACAAAGGCTACTCAATCGCTTCAGCCACAATGTTTTACGATAAAAAAGCCGACTACGCGAAGGCGATGAGCAACGTTTTTATCGAGGACACTGTCAACAAGGCGATTGTGGAGGGAAACTTCGCGGAGATGTGGAAGAAGCTGGGCAAGAGCTACGTCACCGACAGCGTGCGAGCCCGCTATTTTGCTGAGCGTGACACACTTTATCTGCATTCCGACACCTTGTTTTTCTTCATGGACACAGCTACGCAGAAGGCTGAGCGTATGCTGGCATATTACAACGTGCGGTTCTTCAGGAGAGATATTCAAGGGAAATGTGATTCTTTGAATTATTACGTCAGCGACTCGTGTGCGAAGATGCGCCGCGACCCTATCATCTGGGCCGAAAACAGCCAATTACGCGGCGATTCGATCAATATCGTGATTGCGAATAAGTCGATCGACACGGTGCTGCTTTATCCGAACGGTTTCATCATCCAGAAGGACACCATCGAGGGCTTCAACCAGATCAAAGGCAAGACGATGATAGCTTATTTCAAGGACAACGAGCTCGACCATGTTTATGACGACGGCAATGCTGAGACGGTGTACTGGCTGCGCGAGGAGGACGGCTCGATGATCGGCATCAACGTGTCGCAGAGCGTGGCGATGGACATCACCATCGAGAAGAATCAGATTGTAAGAATCAAATATTTCAAAAAGACGACCGAGACCTTGTATCCGAAGGAGAAGATGAAGCCCGGCATGGAGTATTTGAAGGACTTCGAGTGGCTCGACGAGCTGCGTCCGGTCGACCCGAACGACATCTTCCGCAAGGCGAAAAAGACCGAGCAGGACAGCGGAAAACCACGCCGAAGAAGCCGTAGGAAATAATTTTGAAAAATAATTGTCGGACGTATCAAAAAAAGCTGTAATTTTGCAGCGCAAAAATCAATGGGGTATTAGCTCAGTTGGTAGAGCGTTTGAATGGCATTCAAAAGGTCAGGAGTTCGATTCTCCTATGCTCCACAAAAAAAGGTTGCAACGTGCGTTGCAACCTTTTTCATTACTTTACATTCGCTTTCAGCGAATTCGAAATGATTTTCTTCAGTTCGATTATCTTTTCCTCCTTGTAGTCGCGCTTCTCAGGCACAAATATGTTTCTGTGCTTGCTTTTCCTGACTTTGAACTTCATGTTGTCGAAGTCGGGTCCCATGATCTCCATGCCAAGTCGGTTGAGGACCGGCGGCTCGAGCACCGAGATGTGGTAGTCGTAGCTCATGTCGAGGTTATGCCGGCCGTAGAGCATGGCTGAGTATTTGTCGAGCGTGACGGCGAACGGGTAGACGTCGATTTCGTTTTTGAACACCGTAAACTGCACGCTGAGACTGTCGATTTTGTTTTCGGTAGTGTTCTTAAACAGCAGCAGTTTCTTGATGGTGTTGAATGTCTCGCTGTCGAGCACCACGAGGTCGGCGCCTTCGATGCTGCAGGCACCTTTGAGGGTTGAATATTTCGGTGTGTAGTCCGATTTCAGGTTTGTCTCGGCTGCGAAGTGGAACTCGGCTTTGCCGGCAAACTCCTTCAGCATTGGGACGATGGTGTCGAGGTCGGGGATGATGCGTATCATCTCGGCGATGTCGATGTCGAGCAGATGGAAGTCGAAGCCGGCGTATAAGTGATTCCTTCTCTTCGACTTATACAATGCTGTGAGCTGCATCTTGGCTGCGTCGCTGGTGAAACCCATCTCCTGGAGCACCAGCACGCCGTCTTTGATGGTGAGGTCGCCGCCCACGTTACGTATCTCCATCTCGCCTGCGAGGGCGTTACGGATGTCGGTATGAAGTATGACTTCCACGCCCATAGGCACCATAAACGGGTCGTCTTCCACCGCCGTCGAGTCGGCTGCTGCAGTCGTCTCTTCTTCGGTTCCCATGCCGTTAAAGATGTCCATCAGCTGGTTGACGTCGGTGTAGTTCGACGTGAAGTTGAACTCGCCGATGAGCAGGTCGCCGTTTTTGAAGTGCTCGTAAAGGTTGGTGAGGTCGCCTTCCAGCTCGAAGTCGGAATTACCCAGCGTAATCTGGCTGTTGTCGATATGCAAGCCGGGCTCGCCGTAGGTGAGGTTTATCTCGGGTATTACGACGGTCTCGCTCAGGTCGCTCATCTCGAACGCCGCGTTGCTGAGTGCGAGGGTTACCGAGGGCTTCCACTGCAGGATGAAGTCTTCCTCTTTCTCGTCGTAGTCGGCACTGAGGTCGACGGCGAGAGCCTCGGTGGCGAAATACATCTCATCGCCCATGCCGAAGACCAGCGAGTCGCTGTTGTAGACCGCGGCGTACGAGATGTTGCCGTCGTTGCACGACGGAAGCATGAAGGCGCTGCCTCCGCCGTAGTTGGAGTGCAGCACCATGTCGTCCATCGTGAAGTCGACACGGCTGAAGGTGAAGTCGGCAATGGCGGCGGTGTTGTCGTTCTCGTCGAGGACGTTCGACACCTGCGCGTCGATGTTGAAATCCTTGAGTGCTGCGGTCATCATGCCGGTGATGTCGGCGTCGAGGTCAGCGCCTTTCAGCTTGACCTGAGCGAGGCCGTTATTCATCGTCTTGTTAGGATTCGGCAGCACAAAGTCGACCTTCAGGTCCGACGACTTGATGTTGATGGTGTCAGCGTATACGATGTCGAGGTTGCGGCATTGCAGATTGCCGTCGAGCTTGGTGTTCATGAGGTCGAGCTCGCTGAGCTGGTCGACAGTGCCTTTCACGTTGACATCGGCCTTGACTGCGCCTTTGGCTAGGAGCTCATCAGGAAAAAAAGACTTTACATCATCAAAATAAAGGTCGGTCTTGACGCTGAGGTCGCAATCCATCTTATCCATAAAGTCGTTGACGGTGCCGTTGGCGGCCACGACGGTGTTGTTCATCTTCAGACTCAACGAATGAAGGTCGAGATCCGATTTCCCGTTAAGGTCTACATTGGCGTGAAGCGTGGTGTTGAGGTTATGGATAGGATAGGGGAGTTCCTCCGGCATCTCGAAGTAGCCGTCTCTCAGCATCACGTCGGCGTCGATGACTGGCATGTGCTCGTCGTCGTAGGTGCCTTCGATGTGCGAGTTGAGTATCAGCTCACCGTTAATCTTGATTCCACTAAGCAACGCATTTCTCAAACGATTCGGAATGAGTCGGATTATGTTATTGATAATCATCGCGTTAGTGTGGAAATCCATGTTGAGCGTGATCTCATCTCTGATGATGGCTTCGCCAATGAATTCAATTTCTATGTCGTTATAGCTGATCTGCGACTTGTCGAATTTGGCATGAATCTCGTTGAGGTCGAACTCAAGCGGTATCTCGAGGTTGATGGAGGCGCTGTCGACGTATTTCTCGTCGTCCATAAACAGCGTGGTGCCGTTGGCCGTCATGTTGAGGATACCTTTAATAAACTCGTAGTTGTTGATGTCGCCTTTATACTTGAAATCGAGGTTGTCGAGGAATGCCGTGATGTTGTCGCTGCCTGTCATGAGGAAGTTGATATCGTCGCTGGCGAGGTTGGCGTCGGCGTTGATGTTGTCGCCCTCCATCTTGACGATGCCGTTGAAGGCAAAGTCCTTCACCGAGGCGTCCATGGCGGTGCTGTCGTCGGCGATGCTAGCCTTTAAGTCGCTGATATTCAAGTCGATATCTCCATCGATGATGTCGTCGATGATGCTCGCCTTGGCCAACAGTGACAGTCCGTTGATGGTGGCGACGGTATTCTCGGCTAAGTCGGTGTAGTTGAGACGTAAGTTGTTGATTTTCACCTTGTCGATATTGATGGCATACGAGCTCTCGGCCTCTTCTACCTCGGGTTCCACCTCTTCCGCCTCACTAGGTGGCATGATGTCGAGGTTGGTGTTGCCTTCGGTGTCGAAGAAGGCGTTGACGAATCCGCCGTTGAGCATGCAGGTGTTCACGATGATCTCGTCGCCGAACAGCAGCTTGCGCAGGTTGACCGACACAATGCACTCGTCGATGTAGGCGAGAGTGTCGGAAGTCCAGCCCTGTGTGGGGTTCATGAGCAACAGGTCGTTGATCTCGATACCCGCATCGGGGAAGGTCTTAAACAACGTGAGGTCGACCTTGCCGACGTTGACATCGCAGGTGACGTAATCCTCTGCGTATTTGTTGACCAGTGAGGTCAGGCGTTTCGGAGTGAGCACCAGGTAGAGTGCCAGCAATACTACGACGATAATCACGCCCAGCAGAGAGGCGAGACTTATCCAAGTGACCTTATAAGCTTTTTTCATGGCGAAAAATTATTGAACTCTTGTCAATGTTACTTCTCTTTTCAATGCGTCGTTGTTGTACTTCAACGTTGTCTCGTTGAGTATGAGGATGTTACACAGCTGTGGCACGTCGCCCTGACCGCCTTGGAAGTGAACGATTTGCGTAAACTGCTTATGCGCCTCGTCCATCGTCCAGTCGAAATGGTCGGCTTCTTCTTCCTGCACGTCGTCGGCAGTGTCCCACATGTGGCCTGTGCCATCGGAGTCGTAGACTTCGAAGTACGGCTCGGCAGCGTCGGTCTTCCAACGTCCGACGATCAGCTCGGCATAAGTCTTTGTCGGCTCCGGCTCGTCTTTTTTGCCGCATGAAACCAGCAGCAAAGTCAGCAAAACCGCCGAAATTGTTAGTAATAATGCAATTTTTTTCATATCTTATAATTCAATAACCAATAACCTATAACCAATAACCATTAAATGGCTGCTATCATTTCAATTTCAACCATGACTTCCTTTGGCAGCGTTCTCACTGCAAAAGCAGCTCTCGCTGGAGGGTCTTGCTTGAAGTATTTGCCGTAGACGGCGTTCATGGCGCCGAAGTTGGCGATATCGCTGAGATAGCATGTCGATTTCACCACGTTGTCGAAGGTGCATCCTGCCTCTTTGAGGATGGCCTCGAGGTTTTTCATGACCATTTCGGTCTGCTCGGTGATGCCGCCGTCGACCACGTTACCTGTGGCTGGGTTCACTGGCATCTGGCCTGAAATAAACAAAAATCCGTTTGCTGCGATAGCCTGGCTGTATGGGCCGATGGCTCCTGGAGCGTTGTTTGTTGCGATAGCTTTTTTCATTTTATCCAAGTTTTAAAATTATTCATTCTTTCAGTTACCTTGCGGATATAGTTTTGAGTCTCCGGAAGGAGTTTTCTCTCGTAGTATTTGAACAGCTGCTCGTAGGTCATGCTGTTGATCTGCGGTATGGCCTTCGAGATGTTGTAATCGCCGCGAAGAGCCTTGGCCACGTTGCCTGCGCCGGTGTTGTACGACGCTATGATGCAGAGGTTCTGGCTCCGCACGTCGGTGACCTTGGTGTAGTATCTCTTCTTCAGCAAATAAAGGTAATGCACGCCCATCTCAATATTGTTTTCAGGCTCGTAGAGGTAGTTGGCCGTCGGGGCCGAGAACGATTTGTTAAGACTCTTTGCGCAGTCGGCACCCGCCGAGCGAGGGACGATCTGCATCAGGCCGTAGGCTGGCACATATGACTTGGCTTTGGGGTTGAATGACGACTCGGTCTGCATGATAGCGAAGGCGAGTGCCGGGTCGACATCCCACTTCTGGCAGTATTTCTGCACTTCCTTGATATAGTTGCTGGCGCGAGTCTTGATATGGTCGGGTGCAAGATCGAGCTTCACGACCACCACCTCGCGTTCTACCTTGTCTTCGCCCTTGATCGGTTTCACCTCGGGCTTGGCGTTTTCGACGATCTCTTTCACGCCTTGGTCGATCTTTTTCTCGGTGATGACCTCGCCTTTAGGCGTAACCACTTGATTTTCAAGCACCGGCTTCTCCTGAAGCGGAGCGGCTTTCTCCACCTCGCTGTCGTAGTCTTTGGTGGTTCCCTGCGTCGTCAGCAGGAATTTAAGCTGTTTCTCAAGTTCTTTCTTATCGACGGGAGTGCCTTTTTCTTGAATAATTTCGATGGTGGCCTGGCCTGTCTCAAAGTCGACATTGGTGCGCACGTTGCCGTTGTCGGTGTATTCAACCCAGTCTTTCTGGGTGCTTTCAATCACATTGCCTTTGCCCCATTTTTCTTCTCTTTCCTTAAGAAACTTATTGTAAGCCTCCTGCTCAGCCTTCACGTAGTCTTCGTATTCTTTCTGCAGTTTTTTGATGCCTTCGTTCTGGTCCTGCTTCATCTGCTGCATCTTCTCGTTCTGCTCACGGACATATTTCTCATATTCCGATTCAACCTGCGCAAAACAACCTAAGCAACTGAATATCAATGTTATAAGAATAATATTTTTCATGTTATTATATTTTTATCTCTGCAAAATTAAAACTTATTTTTCAAAAATCAAATAAAAATTCAATAACCAATAACCTATAACCAATAACCATTAATAATTATCGCGATAATCCTTCTTCTTCGTCAACTTCAGATCCTGCAACGCCGACGCCTTCACGTTGATCTGGAAGTTCCACGATTTATACGTTCCGTAAGGGATTACGTTGAATCGCATCTCCCAGCAGTGGAGGTCGCGGTAGAGCGTGAGAGAGGTGTAGGAAATCTTCTTCGTCTCGAAGTCCCAGCCGGTCTGCGCCGACACCTTCCATTTCGGCGAGAGACTAATCTCGCCTCGCAAGCCGAGCGTCTGCACGGTAGTCCGGCTGTCGTGCAAGAGCCAGTTGATATACGTGAGATTATTGGATAATCGCAGGTTATAGCTTAGCGACAGCGACCAGCTCGTCGACCAGTCGATGTAGCCGTTAGGGTTGTTGTGAATCTCGTTGAGCTCCTCTTCCGAGGCGTTAGGCGACGACACCAACGGTTTCTCTTCTTTTTCCTTCTTTTTCTTGCCGAATGTCTGGTCGTTGATGGTGTAGCTGGCGCTGAAGTTCCACGTCACACTCTTTTTCCTGAAAAGCCGGTGGTTGACGTCCCATTCGAACTTGTTGAGCTGCTTCGTGCCTGCCGAGTCGAGGACGTAAGGGTCCCACATGCTCGAATACTGAATGCTCATGTTTTTGAAGAGGGTGGTACGTCCGCTGACGCTCATATACGACCAGTTGAGCGAGTCTTTCGCCACGTCGTAATTGCCTGAGAATGTGAGGTTTTCGATGAGAACCACCTTCTTCAGGCCTGTTATGGTGTCTTTTCGCGACGGCACCTTGATCTCGAGGTTGTTGCCGAAGCTGTACGTTATCCTTCCTGATTTTTGTCCGGGCGGAGCGCCGAAGATGCCGCCTTGATAATAGCTGTATTTCTGCTCCACGCCGTTGCCGTCGATGTAGCTCGAATAATAGTTCCAGAAGCTGTCGCTGTAGTCGGGGTTATACGAGAAGCCGACCGTAGGGGTGAACACGTGGCGGATAGCTCTGATAGGGCCGCGCTTGAAGCGGAACATGCCGTAAATCTTGGTGGTTATGTTACTCGACATGTCGTAGGTAAACACGTTACCGAACCGGTTGATGGTGTCGGTCTGCACATGTCCGTAGTCGGTTGAATCCCATATCCAGTCTTTCTCGTAGCGCTGCAGATACATCTTGTCGGTGAGGTTGAGCGAGGTGGTCCAGGTGAAGTGCTTAAACAACTTGATAGGCAGGTTGATGGGCACACGGTGCTGCATGCCATTCTGCATGTGGTCGAGCCATCCGTCTTTGAAGAATAGGCTGTCGGCCATGCTGATGTAGTTCTTTGCGTTGGTCGAATAGCCCACGTTGAGTTCGCTGTACCAGTGCTTTTTACCCGATTTTCCTATGTTTTTCAAAGGATAGATGCGGTTCATCGACAGTGTTACCTCGGGCAACGTGATGGTCATCTGGTGGGTGAGGGTGTTCTGGCTGTGACTGCCGTTGACAGTGAGGTGGAACTTGCTTCCGAAGCTCGTCTGGTAGGCGATGCTCGACTGAAAGGTGTTGCTCAGATACTCCGTCGTGCTGATGGCGTTGTATTTGTTGTAGTTGTTGCTCACGATGTAGACGTCGGCTGAGAACGACGACTTCGGACGGGCCTTGGCGTCTTGCTTATGCACCCAGCGGATCTTGAAGTCGGTGCTCTCGGTGTAGTCGGCCGAGCCTTCGACGCCCACCTTGTTGATGGCGTAGCTGGCTGTCAATGAGCCGTTGTACTTATATCTGTTCACATAACGGAAGGTCGGCTTCAGCGCCCAGCTGCCTCGGGTGTAGATGTCGCCGATGAGCTGCAAGTCCATATAGTTGTTGATGGCCCAGTAATAACCGCCGTTTTCGAAGTAGAAGCCGCGGTTGGCCGACTCGCCGAACGATGGGATGATGATACCCGAGCGTTGTCCTTTGGCATTGGGTATCAAGGCGAAAGGAATGGCTACCGGCAGCGGAGTCTCCTCAATCTTCACGTAAAGCATCTTGGCCACGATCTTATCGTCGGGAATGACGATGGCTTTATTGAAGTGGAACTCATAGTGCGGGTGCTCGCGGTTGCTGCAAGTGGTGAACGAGCCCGACTTGATGTGAATCTTGCCGTCGTCCATCTTCTTGATGCGGTCGCCATGCAGGTAATTCTGGTTGTCTTCGGTGAAGACCTTGCGGATGATACCTTTTTTAGTGTCGAAGTTAAACGACATCTCGTCGGAATAGTATTTCTGTCCGGCCTGCGTAAAGACTGGCTTTCCGACTATCTTACCCGTCGAATCGGGCATTCCCTTGGCGAAGATGGTATGTTTCTCGAAGTCGAATTCGATATAATCGGCCTCCACCTCGATGTCGTCGTATTTTATGACGGCGCCGCCATAGTAGAAAATCTTGTTGTTTTTGAAATCCTGAACGGTGGAGTCGTTACAGGTACGGTCGATCTGGGCCTCCAACGGCGATTTCTTGTCTTGACCTCTGGCGACGACCGAAAAAATCATCACAAGGAAGAAAAAAACAAGAAAAAAGCGATATGTCGGCTGCTTGTACAAGATTTTTATCTAATTTTGTAAAAAATTCTAATCAGTTCAAACTGCAAAGATACGGTTTTTTATGAACGCCAGACTTATATTTTTTATTATATTAATGAGTTTTTTTGGTTTTTTGTCGAAGTCTGAAGCCCAAAATGCTAAGATTCAGACCGTTGTCATCGACGCGGGACATGGCGGGAAAGACGCGGGAGCGGTAGGAAAGAAGGCGAAAGAGAAGGATATCACCCTCGCTGTGGCGAAAAAAGTGGGCGCAAACATCAAAAAACAGTATCCCGACGTGAAGGTTTACTATACCCGTACCACCGACGTGTTTGTCGAGCTGATGGAGCGTGCCAAGATTGCCAACCGTAACAATGCCGACCTCTTCATCTCGATTCACTGCAACGCCGTGGCCAATGCGCCGAAGACCTGCGGTGCCGAGACGTTCATCATGGGTGACCATAGAAACAGCGCCAATCTGGCTGTCGCAAAACGCGAAAACGCCTCTATCCTCTACGAAAGCAATGCCGATGAGAACTATGGCGGCTTCGACCCCAACAGTACGGAAGCTTATATCGCCTTCAGCTTCATCCAGAGTGAGTTTAAACAGCGCTCGTTGGAGTTTGCCGAACTCGTTCAGAATGAATTGGTTGGCACGGCAAAAAGAAACGATAGGGGAGTGCAGCAGGCGGGATTTCTGGTGCTTTACAAGACCGCTATGCCGTCGGTGCTCGTGGAGCTCGGTTTCATCTCCAATCCTACTGAGGAAGCTTACATGATGTCGGCCGACGGACAAGCCACCTTAGCCTCAGCAATTGCAAGGGCTTTCAGCACTTATAAAACCAATTTTGAGAAGAATTCCGTCGACATGCAGCAGGAGACGGTTGCCGCTGAAGAAAATATTGCTGCTCCAGTGGTTTCTGAAGCTCCGGAAACGCCAGTCGTGCCGCCTGTTGTCGACAAAAATAAGGGCATTGTATATAAAGTGCAGTTCACAACTCGCAATCGTGCTGTCGAAAATGCTCCAAATGTCTATAAAAACCTTAAGGATGTCGACTATTACGAGCACAACGGGATGTTCAAATACACCGCAGGCTGCTTCGCCACCAAAGCCGAAGCTGATGCCTATCTAAAAGAGGTAACTTCCAAAGGCTACGACGGCGCCTTCGTCGTGAAGTTCGAAAATGGCGTGAGGAAATAAAAATGTTGGGGCGAATGATAATTCGCCCCAACATTGTTTTTTACAGATTGTCTTTAAAATATTCAGTGATCTTCGTTATCAGATGCGCTCTGTCCATGCCGTAGACGTTGTGGTCGTGGCCCGGATAGACGAAGTAATCCATCTGTTTCTGGTTATGGATGGCCTGCTCAAGGAACGAGAGGCTGTTCTGCCACACCACAGTCGGGTCGGTGGAGCAGTGGATGATGAGCAGCTTGCCCTCGAGTTTGTCGGTCTTGTTGTCTAATGCCGTCAGCTCGTAGCCTTCAGGATTTTCCTGCGGGGTGTCCATGTAACGCTCGCCGTACATTATCTCATAGTATTTCCAGTTGATGACAGGTCCGCCGGCGACGCTGACCTTGAACGTCTCAGGGTAGTTGATCTTCAGCGATGTCGACATGAATCCGCCGTAGCTCCAGCCGTCGCTGCCGATACGGTCAGCGTCGACGTAAGGCTTCGTCTTGAGGTATTCGATGCCTGTCATCTGGTCGTGCATCTCCATCTGTCCACACTGGCGGTGTATGATCTGCTCGAAGGCCTCGCCACGGTCGGCCGAACCGCGGTTATCGACAGTAAACACTATGAATCCCTCTTGTGCAAGGTAGTTGAGGTAGATGCCTGCGCCGGCCAGCCAGGTGTCGGTGATGAGCTGAGCGTGCGGTCCGCCGTAAACGTAGACGATGACAGGGTATTTCTTGTTTTCATCGAAGTTGTAAGGCTTGATGATACGGGTGTAGAGAAGCTGTCCGTCCTCAGCTTTGATGCTGTCGATCTCGGTAACGCCGATGTTGTAGTCTTTGATAGGATTTTCGGCCTGATACAGATAGTCGATGAAACGTCCGTTAGCGTCGACGATCTCGGCTGCTCTAGGCACATCGATGCTGGTGTAGTTGTCGATGAAATATCTGCCGCTCTTGCTTGGAAGCACGCTGTGAGTGCCGTGTTTCTTGGTGATTTTCACCTTCTTGCCGTTCTTTATGCTCACCTTATAAAAATGACGCTGCAGCGGGCTGACCTCGGTGGAGGTGTAGTAGGCGTTGCCCTTGCCGTCGAAGCCGTCGAATGAGGTTACCACATAGTCGCCTTTCTCGATTTGACGGGCGTTGAGGGTCTTGGTGTTATGCAGCCAAAGGTGGTAGTAGCCGTCGCGCTGGGCGAGCCACACAAATTCGGTGGTGCTGCCTGGCAGGAAATGTGCAGGTCCTTGAGGCTCAACATATTGCTCGTCGATGTCTGTGAAGATGGTCTGCTTGAACTCGCCGCTCAAGGCATCGTATTCGTTGAAGTTGAGCGTGTCCTGGCCGCGGTTCAGGATGCCGATGTAGATGTTTTTGTTGTCGTTGTTCCATGTGATGGCGGTGAGGTAATGCTCCTCAGGCTCGCCGGTCTGCATCACCACGTCGGTGCCTTCAGCTATGTCGTAAACATGCAGCTTCACTATGTGCGACGTCATTCCGGCCATTGGGTATTTGATAGGTTTCTCTGTGGCGATACGTGTGGTGATGTCGACGAGCGGGTAGTCGGTCACCATGCTCTCGTCCATCAGGTAATAGGCTAGCTTGCTGCCGTCGGGCGACCAGAAGATACCTCCGTCGATGGCAAACTCGTTGCGGTGCACCGACTGTCCGGCGATGACGTGCTCAGGGTTCTCGGTGATACGGATCTGCTTGCCGCCATTGGCGATGTAAAGGTCGTTGCCTATGGTGTAGGCTATGCGCATCGTCTTCGCCTCGAGTGTCATATTCTCGGCGTTGGCAGGATATGAGTTGACGTTTTTAATACTTTTATCCTTGATATTCAACGTGTTAAGCGTGATGTTGCCATCTTCACCCATTCTGAAGAAATAGCCGCCGTTTTCGGTGGTCCAGGTGATGTTTGGCATACGCTTGAACTCGCCGACGCCGTTGCCCTTGGCGATGCTGTTGATCATGTCGAGGGTTAACAAGGTGTGCGACGACTTCTCGCCCGGACTGCGGAAGCGGATTTCGTTGTCTTCGTTGAAGACGAATTTGTCGGATGAGCCCAGCCATTTGAAGCTCTTGGCTTTAGCGTAGACTTCGCGGTTGTTGTACGAGGCGTCTTCCGGTGTAAACATTTTCTTTTCCTGTGCAAAAGATGTCATCATGAGCATCATTGCAATTGCTGATAATAATAATTTTTTCATATTTTTAACAATTTGATTTTCTATTTTGTTTGGGGTTCCTCGCCCTGCTGGGCTCGGAATGACAACCTGTTATTAGTAGTTACATTGTCATTCCGAGCGTAGCGAGGAACCTCCTTCTGAAAGAGAAGGGCTATATTGAGTGTATAACATTTGCAAATTTGTTTAGTAAATCCGGTTCTTTCTCGAACGCTGTCCCGATGACGATGACGTCGGCTCCGGCTTTGACGGCCTCTGCTGCCATCTCAGGAGTCTTGATGCCTCCGCCGACGATGAGCGGGATGTTGATCATCTGTCGTACCTTCGAGATCATGCTTGTCGACACCGGCATCGCGGCGCCCGAGCCTGCCTCGAGGTAGATGAGCTTCAGACCCAGCATCTCACCGGCGATGGCGGTGCACATGGCGATGTCGTCCTTGTCGTGCGGGATAGGCGTGGTGTCGCTCATATACGTCACCGAGGTGGCCTTGCCGCTGTCGATGAGCATATAACCCGTCGGGATGATCTCGTTGCCATAGAGTTTGAGGTAGGGCGCCGCGATGACGTGACGTCCGATGAGCATCTCGGGGTTCCTTCCTGAGATCAACGATAAAAGCAGGAATCCATCGCAATACTTGCTGATTTGCAATGAGTTACCCGGGAATATCAATACCGGAATCTTCGAGTGTTCCTTGATGAGCTTGATGCAATGGTCGAGGCTGTCGGTGACCAGCAGGCTGCCTCCCACGAAGAAGAAATCGACATCGGCGGCGTTGGCCTTCTCAACCATCGACAGGATCTGCGCATCCGATGGCTTGTCGGGATCGATTAAAACCGCAAGTTTCTTGCGTTTCTTGTCATTGAAATTGTCGTAAATCGCCATATTTTATTTTTTAAGAATTATCCTGAATGTAGTGCCTTGTCCGACCACGCTGTTCTTAACGAAAATCTTGCCTTTGTGATAGTTTTCGATGATGCGCTTGGCCAGCGAGAGTCCCAGTCCCCATCCGCGTTTCTTCGAGGTGTAGCCCGGCTGGAAGATCTGCTTGTACATGCTTCGTGGCAGTCCCTTTCCCGTGTCGCTGATGTCGATAAACACGTTGTCGTCATCCTCAGTGAGCTCCACCGTGATCTTACCTTTGTCGCTCATCGCGTCGATGGCGTTCTTGGTGAGGTTCTCCAAAACCCAGCTGAACAAAGCGGGGTTGAGAGGTGTAACTATCTCACGCACAGGCAGTTGCACATCGAATTCAAACTTCGACGAGAACCTGTGCTGCATGTATCTCATGGTCTTGTCGACGACGGCCACCACGTCGGTCCTCTCCAAGGTAGGGATGGAGCCTATCTTCGAGAAACGCTCGGTTATCGTCTTCAACCTGTCGATGTCGATCTCCATCTCCGTCGTGCCCACGAATGGCTTTTCTTCCATCTTCAACAGCTCGACCCAGCCCATCAACGAGCTCAGCGGCGTGCCGATCTGGTGTGCAGTCTCCTTCGCCATGCCAGCCCACACCTGGTTTTGCTCCGAACGGCGCACATAGCTGAACATAAGGTATGCCAGTAGCACAAACAAGCCGAAAATCAGAATCTGAACCAAAGGGAAATATCGCATCTGCAGAAGCAAATCCGAGCGACGGTAATAGATGTAAACCTTGTTGTCGTCGAGATAGTTCACCTTTATCGGGACGCATTCTTCCTGCATCGCATGTATCTGATTTTCAACGTATTTTGTGTCTTTCATCTTTATTGAATCAAGATTGCCGTAGGCCAAGACGCTGTTGTCGGTACTGTCGATGATGATGACCGGCGCACCCACCGCGTTGTCGGTAACGTCGTTGATGAAAAGCTCGAACAAGCCGTCGAGAACGCCTTTCAACTCGGTGAAAATCAACGATTCTTTATAGTAAAGCCATTTTGTCTTTCCGAAAAGGTCGATTTTTATAGGCTGATAAACGTTGAATTCGCCCATCATCTCCTTGTCGAACTTGGTTTTATCCTTGAGATGCTCCGGCATGTTGATGGAGAGGTCGATCTTTGCGGAATTATCAGTAATTACTACTGGAATACTTATATTACTCTGAATGATGTCGAGATAAATGGAGGTGTTCTCCTCCGGACCGGCTTCGAGGAAGCTCTCGTAGGCCTTTGCCAGCAACTGCACGCGTTTCTGCTCTTGTTCGCCCACCTCGTTGAAAAACACCTTGGTGTAGTTCATCAGCTCGGCATGGCTCTGCACCGCCTCGGCCCACATCTCGATCTGCTTCGACTCCTGCGCCGCGAACCTCTTCACCAGTCGGTTTGTATAGTAAATAGAGATGGTTATGATGATTACAGCCAGCACGGTGAGCGCCAGATTCCACCATCTTTTTCGCGTATAAATGTTGTTTTTCATACCACAAAAATACAAAATTTTTATTTAAATAAGGTGTGTAGCAAAAAATGTTGTAATTTTACACGTTTTTTCAAACGCGAAATTTTTAGAAATATTATGGAATATAATTTTGAAGAAATCGAGAAAAAATGGCAGGAATACTGGCGTGACAACAAGATTTATCATGTTGAGGTTGACCACGACAAGCCGAAGTTTTATGTGTTGGACATGTTCCCTTATCCGTCGGGTGCCGGTCTTCATGTCGGCCATCCGCTGGGCTATATCGCATCGGATATCTACGCCCGCTACAAGCGTCTGAAGGGTTTCAACGTGCTTCACCCTATGGGCTACGACGCCTACGGACTTCCGGCAGAGCAGTATGCCATCCAGACGGGCACGCACCCGGCCATCACCACGGAGAAAAACATCAACCGCTACCGTGAGCAGATGGATAAAATCGGTTTCTGCTACGACTGGGACCGCGAGGTGCGCACCAGCGACCCACATTATTATAAATGGACGCAGTGGACTTTCCTCCAGCTGTTCAACTCATACTATTGCAATAAATGCAAAAAGGCTCAGCCGATATCTCAACTCATTGATATTCTTAGCAAAAACGGCACTGAAGGTCTCGATGTAGCTTGTACCAAGCCGATGACTTTCACCGCCGCGCACTGGAATGCGATGAGTGAGCGCGAACAGCAGGAAACACTGATGAACTACCGACTGGCATATCTCGCCGACACCATGGTGAACTGGTGCCCTGAGTTAGGCACGGTTCTTGCCAACGACGAAGTCCAGGACGGGCTCTCAGTGCGCGGCGGGTATCCCGTCGTACGTAAGTCGATGCGCCAATGGCTGCTGAGAATCACAGCCTACGCCGAGCGACTGCTTCAAGGCCTCGAGACATTAGATTGGACCGAGTCGATCAAAGACGTGCAGCGTAACTGGATAGGCAAGTCGATGGGTGCCTCCGTTTTCTTCAAAGTTGCCGATAAAGACATTGATTTTGAGGTGTTTACGACACGTGCCGACACCTTGTTCGGCGTCACCTTCATGGTGCTTGCTCCCGAACACGAGATGATCGACCAGCTCACCACCGACGCACAGCGCAAAGAGGTGCAGGAATACGTCATCTGGGCAAAGAACCGCTCCGAGCGCGAGCGTATGTCGGAGGTGAAGAAGGTGAGCGGCGTGTTTACAGGCTCTTACGCTGTCAACCCGTTCAACGGCACCAAGATACCGATCTGGATATCCGATTACGTTCTCATGGGCTACGGCACCGGCGCCATCATGGCAGTGCCGGCTCACGACAGCCGCGACTTCGCCTTCGCACGTCATTTCAACCTCCCGATAATTCAAGTGGTTGCAAAGCCTGGCGAAGAGCCGTCAGATCCTGCCACATGGACCGAGTCGTTCGACGCCAAAGAAGGTGTGCTTGTAAACTCAGAGTTCCTCAACGGACTCACGGTGAAACAGGCTATCCTCCGCATGATCGAAGAGCTCGAGAAACTCGGCATAGGTAAAGGAAAGACCAACTACCGTCTGCGCGACGCCATCTTCAGCCGTCAGCGTTACTGGGGCGAGCCATTCCCGATATATTATAAAGACGGGATGCCTTACGCTATGGATATCAAGCACTTACCACTTGAGTTGCCTTCCATCGATGCTTACAAGCCGACTGAGACAGGCGAGCCGCCGCTGGCAAGAGCCAAGAACTGGGTCACCGAGGAAGGTTATCCTATCGAAACGAATACAATGCCAGGTTTTGCAGGTTCAAGCGGCTATTATCTCCGCTATATGGACCCGCACAACGAGAACGAATATTTCAGCAAAGAAGCCAACGATTACTGGCAGAATGTCGACCTTTACATCGGCGGCGCCGAGCATGCCACAGGTCACCTCATCTACAGCCGTTTCTGGAATAAATTCTTGTTCGACCTTGGAATTGCCTGCAAAGACGAGCCTTTCCAGAAGATGGTCAACCAGGGAATGATCCAAGGACGTTCGAGTCTCGCTTATCGCGTCAACAAGGAAAAGATGGCGAAGGTGACTGGTCAGAAGGTGAATTGCGAAGGCCCGTTGTTCGTCTCGAAGAACTGCAAAGACCGCGAGCTGTTCAGCGACCCGATTTTGGTCGATATCAACATCGTGCATAACGATATCCTTGATACTGAAGCATTTAAGGCTTGGCGCGACGACCTCAAAGACGCCCAGTTTATCTACGAAAAAGATAAAGACGGCAACGACGTGTTTGTGTGCGACTGGCTGGTCGAGAAGATGTCGAAGTCAAAGTTCAACGTCCAGAATCCTGACGATCTCGTGTTGAAATACGGAGCCGACACTCTGCGTCTGTACGAGATGTTCCTCGGACCTCTTGAACAGTCGAAGCCATGGGATACCCAAGGAATTGAAGGTACTTTCAGATTCCTGAAGAAGTTCTGGAAGCTCTATCAGGAAATCAGCGACGAGCCTGCCACCAAGGAAGAACTGAAGGTTTTGCATAAGCTCATCAAGAAGGAAGAGGAAGACATCGAGCGCATCTCGTTCAACACTGTCGTCTCCGCTTTCATGATCTGCGTGAATGAGCTCACCGACATGAAGTGCAACAAACGCGCTATCTTGGAGCCAATGGCAATCATGATTTCGCCTTACGCACCGCATATCGCCGAAGAGCTGTGGCATCAAATGGGTCATAACGACAGCGTGGTGAACCAGAAGTTCCCTGAGTTCGACGCGAAGAACGTGGTTGAGAACACATTCTTGTACCCAGTGTCATTCAACGGCAAGAAACGTTTCGACCTCGAGCTACCTCTCGACATGAAGCAGGACGAGGTTCAAAATGCCGTCGTCAACGCCCCTGAAGCCAAGAAATGGCTGGAAGGTGTCAGCATCAGAAAGGTTATTTTTATTCCGAAGAAGATAATCAATATAGTTGTGGGATAAACAAATGAAGAAAGTCTTATTTGCGATATTATTAATAATAGGTGTCTCCGTTTCCGCGCAAAATTTGCAGGAACCGGAAAGCGACCCCGTCATCACCAGCCGCATTGCCGAATGGCAGGATCTGAAGTTCGGTTTCATGATGCATTGGGGCATGTATTCGCAATGGGGCGTGGTGGAGTCGTGGTCTATCTGCAACGAAGATTGGATCGACCGCGGGGGAGCCAATTATATCCAGTATAAAGCTGATTATCAAGCACTTAACAAGACTTTCAATCCGACGAAATTCGATCCTGAGGCTTGGGCGAAGCTGGCAAAGGAAGCCGGAATGAAGTATGTGGTGTTCACTACCAAGCATCACGACGGTTTCTGCATGTACAACACCCAAGAGACGACATATTCGACCGTCGACCCGTCGTGTCCTTTCTCTTCGAATGAGAAAGCCGACATCACCGGTGCCATCGTGGAAGCCTTTAGAAATCAAGGGTTTTGGACAGGCTTGTATTTCTCGAAGGCCGACTGGCATCATCCCGATTACTGGGCCGAGCAGTGGGCGACTCCGGATAGAAACGTGAACTACGACCCTCGGAAATATCCTGAGAGATGGCAGCGTTTCTGTGACTTCACCTACAACCAGATCCGTGAGCTGACGCATAACTACGGCGACATCGACATCTTGTGGCTCGACGGCGGTTGGGTACGTCCTGAATATAGCCTCAACGACGAATATCGTGAATGGCTAGGCTGCAAAGGCTATATTCAGGACGTCGACATGCCGCGCATTGCAGCCATGGCCCGCGAAAATAACCCCGACCTCATCATCGTCGACCGCACAGTGCACGGGAAATATGAGAATTACCAGACGCCCGAGCAGCAAGTCCCCGACACATTGCTCCCGTATCCATGGGAGACGTGCATGTCGATGGGCAACTCGTGGTCCTACGTTGAGACCGATAACTACAAGAGTACCAATAAGATAATCCACCTTCTCGTCGACATCGTGGCCAAAGGAGGCAACTACCTCCTCAACGTAGGCCCATCGCCCGAAGGCGAGTTGCCCCCAACCGCCGTCGAGCGTATGCATGAGATAGGTAAGTGGATGAAAATCAACGGCGAAGCCATCTACGGCACACGTCCGTTCTATCCTTACTGCGACGGGAATGTGCGCTTCACCCAGAAAAATGGCAAGGTCTACGCCATATATCTCCTCGACGAAGGCGAGACGATGCCTAAGTCATTCAAAATCAATGCCGATTTAACTAAGAAAAAGATAAAAATCCTCGGCAGCAAGGCTAAAGCCAAGCTCACCAAGACCGCCGACGGATACCTTATTAATATTAATGGCACTGTCGACCTCGAACACGCCGTCGTTTTTGAATTAAAATAAAATTGAAATATGAAAGAAGAACTCAAAAGAATGGACCTTCCTTACCTCATCGCCGACCCGAGTCTGGCAGAGTGGGGAAGAAAAGACATTGAAATCTCCGAACACGAGATGCCAGGTTTAATGGCACTTCGCAAGAAATACGGCGCCTCGAAGCCTCTGAAAGGCGCTCGCATCAGCGGCTCGCTCCACATGACCATCCAGACCGCCTGTCTCATCGAGACCCTCAAGGCTCTCGGCGCCGAGGTGCGCTGGGCCAGCTGCAACATCTTCTCGACGCAAGACCACGCGGCAGCCGGTATCGTGGCTGGCGGAACGCCAGTGTTTGCTTGGAAAGGCGAGACCCTCGACGACTACTGGTGGTGCACCATGCGAGCCCTCACATTCCCCGACGGCAACGGTCCCGACCTCATCGTCGACGACGGCGGTGACGCCACACTGCTGATACACAAAGGCTACGAATGCGAGAACGACCCTAAGCTCCTCGAAGTGGAGCCGACTAACGCCGAAGAGAAAGCCCTGATGGGCGTCATTAAGGAGACGTATAAGATGGATCCTCAGCACTGGCACAAGGTGGTGGCCAACTGGAAAGGCGTGTCGGAAGAGACAACGACAGGCGTACACCGCCTCTATCAGATGAAAGAAGCAGGCAAGCTGCTCGTCCCGGCCATCAACGTCAACGACAGCGTCACCAAGAGTAAGTTCGACAACATGTACGGCTGCCGCGAGTCATTGGCCGACGGCATAAAACGTGCTACCGACGTGATGCTTGCCGGCAAAGTCATCGTGGTGCTTGGCTACGGCGACGTGGGTAAAGGCTGTGCACAGTCGATGCGCTCCTACGGCGCCCGCGTGCTCGTCACCGAGATCGACCCGATATGCGCTCTGCAGGCCGCCATGGAAGGTTACGAAGTCACCACCATGGAAGAGGCTGTGAAGGAAGGTAACATCTTCGTCACATGCACCGGCAACTGCGACGTCATCACCCTCGAGCACATGCTCCAGATGAAAGATCAGGCCATCGTCTGCAACATCGGTCACTTCGACAACGAGATTCAGGTCAATGCCTTGGAAAACTACAAAGGTGTCAAGAAAATCAACATAAAACCGCAGGTCGACAAGTTCGTGAAACCCGACGGAAAAGCCATCTTCATCCTGGCTGAAGGCCGTCTGGTGAACCTCGGATGCGCCACAGGTCACGCCAGCTTCGTGATGAGCAACTCGTTCACCAACCAGACCTTGGCGCAGATGGACCTCTGGGCCAAACGCGGCACCTATCCGGTCGACGTCTACTGTCTGCCGAAGTACCTCGACGAGGAGGTGGCGAGATTGCATCTCGAGAAGATAGGGGTGAAGCTTACCAAGCTCACGCAGAAGCAAGCCGACTACATAGGCGTACCTATCGAAGGACCTTATAAAGCTGATATTTACAGATATTAAATACTTGTAGAGACGTTTCCCGAAACGTCTCTTTTTTTTGATAAAACGTCTCTTTTTTTGATAAATCTGGTCTAATTGTAAACCCTCAAAGCCGAGCCGTCGAACTGCGTGAAATATTGTATCAGCGGGTATCCCGAACCTTCGATTATGCTGCCGTCGAGAATAGAGTATTTGTAGTTGAGGCAGGAGTCGACGACGTACGGCAGATCCACATAAAGACGGTTGTCGGGACAAGCATACGGGTCGTTTGGCGACAGCCGTTCGTAGGCTCTGAATTCGTCGATATTGTATCTATAGATGATGATGCCGTAGCTCGGCAGTGGCGCGGTGACGTACATCCATCCGCCCACGGCGTTAAGCTCTTGGTACTCAAGCGTGTTGGGGTAGATGGTGAAGTTTATGTTGACCTCCGGAGAGTTCGGATTTTCGGGTTTGCTGTTACATGAAATGACAAAAATAGCCGCTAAAGCGACAAAAAAAACCGTTGAAATTTTTAAAATTTTTCTCATTTCAAAATTATTTTGGTGCAAAATTAACAAAATTTTCGACAAAAAATTGCCAAAATGCCGATAAAAAATCTTTCCTAAAACCCTAAAATTTTGTTTTTAAGCGAAAAAATCATTAATTTTAAAAAATTATAATATGTTTATTTTTAACGTGTTACAAAGATTTAACTCGAAAAGTTGAAAAATATTTTTCCTAAATGAAAATAATTTGCTTGTGGGAATGAAAAAATTGTTGTACTTTTGAACCCTAAAAATGTGCACTGAAAAAAGCAAATTATTTGATAGTATAACATAAAAATTCAAGGTATGTTAAAAAAATTACTATTTTTATTCTGCATTGTGCTGACGTCGTGGTCGTTAGCGCTTGCACAGCAAGGTCGTCTGAAGGGTGTCATTACTGACAAAGACACTGGCGAGCCTATCGCATTTGCCAACGTCGTTTTGGAGAACGGCGGTACGCAGGTGGGAGGTGCCAGTACCGACTTTGACGGTAACTACGACATCAACCCTATTCCTCCGGGAACGTACGACCTGAGAGCAACATTCGTTGGTTACAACACCTTCGTCATGAAGGGCGTTGTGATTTCAGGTAACAAAATCACCTTCCAGGACATCAAGATGAGCATGCAGTCGGAAGTGCTGGATGCTGTTGAGATCGTCGACTACAAGGTGCCTTTGATCTCAAAGGACCAGACATCGGCTGGTGCTACCATCACCGCAGAGGAAATCGCGAAGATGCCTAACCGTTCGGCAGAAGCAGTCGCGGCCACCGTCGGTGGTGTGTTCTCGCAAGACGGTGAGGTCGGCAACATGCGTGGTGCCCGTTCTGAAGGTACAGTCTACTACATCGACGGTGTCCGCGTCATCGGAAGCCACTCGGTCCCTCAGTCGGCTATCGACCAGGTCGAGGTTATGCTTTCCGGTACTCCGGCTATGTACGGTGACGTGACTGGTGGTATCATCAACATGACCACTAAAGGCCCTTCGAGAACATTCGGCGCAGGCTTGGAAGTTGAGCAGTCACTCGACGGCTACGGCCACACCAGAGTTGGCGTCAACGCTCAAGGTCCGCTCATCAAGGGTAAGAAGTCAGAGACAGCTCTCTTGGGATTCTTCGTGTCAGGTGAGTTCACCCGTAACAAAGACGGATGGATCACAGCAATCGGTCACTACAAAGCAAGTGACAGCTGGCTCGATTACATCAAGGAACACCCGCTTCGCGTCGGTGCCGACGGTGAAGGTGTTTACCCGAACGGTGAATTTACCAGAATGGGCTCGATGGAGTATGTGAAGAACTCACAGAACACTTCAAACTGGACAATCAATACAACAGGTAACATCAGTATCCGTACAACTGAGACCATCAACCTCACAGTGGGTGGTAGTTACATCAGATCGAGAGAACATGATGGAAGCCGTAATCATGAATACTTCAACTACGAGAAAAACGGTATGTACGACTACCAGAACTGGCGTGTCTACGGTCGTTTCACCCAGAGATTCCCAACGGCTCCTGAAAGCACCTCACTGATCAAGAACTTCTACTACAGTTTGCAGATCGACTACTCGAGAGTTAACGGTAAGAGCTACGATCCTGATCACAAGAAAGATATCTGGAAGTATGGTTACCTTGGTAAATATACCATCTACAAGACCCCTACCTACCAGATGGATACAGCTATCACAGTCAACGGTCACACATACACCAACGTGTGGCACACCAACTCATGGGACTATGATACATTGGTAGCATTCCGTCCAGCCGACTACAACCCGTTGCTGGCCAACTATACCTCGATGGTTTACGATTTGTATGATGATCCGGCAGGTCACTACACCAACTTCGACTACCTCCAGTTGAGCCACGGCTTGCTTAACTCACAGTCGCCATCAGCATTCTACGGAATGTATTATGCTCCTGGTACAATCCAGTCGAACTACGGATACAGCGAGAGCGACCAGTTTGGTGTTAACCTCGCAACAGCTATGACAGTCGGTAACCACGAAATCAAGTTCGGTCTCCAGTATGAGCAGCGTAACAGCAGATCATGGAGCATTGGTGGTCGTAGCTTGTGGTACCTCATGAGAAACCTCGCTAACTTCCACATCGACCAGTTGGATGTTAACCATCCTGAAATCGTGAGTTACGACGGCTTCGTCGATACAATCAAGTACTACAGAATGTACAACGCCGCCGACCAGTATCAGTTCGACAAGAACCTCCGTTCAGCTCTCGGACTCAGCGTCACAGGCGTCGATTGGATCAACACCGACTCATACGACTTCAACGACAACTCAATCGAATACTACGATAAAGACGGTGTCATGCACAAGGCTTATCTCAACGATGGCTTCGATATCAGCATGTTCACTCCTGACGAGTTGACACAGGACGGTAACTCATATGTCGGATACTACGGCTATGATTACCTTGGTAAGAAACTCAAGAAACAGCCGAGCTTTGAAGACTTCTTCACAGAGACCGATGAAAACGGTAACTACACACGTCCGGTGGGTTCGTTCAGACCTATCTACATGGCTGGTTACCTCCAGGATAAGTTCGCATTCAAAGACCTCATCTTCAACGTCGGTGTCCGTGTCGACCGTTTCGATGCTAACCAGAAAGTCTTGAAAGACCCATATATCCTTTATGATTACTACACAGTAGGCGATAAGATCAGCAATGGTAAGATCGTCCTTCCTAACGGTTCAACAGTCGACGTTCCTGGTAACATCGGTGAGGACTACGCAGTGTACGTTAATAATATTAAGGATATTACCCAAGTCATGGGTTATCGTTACGAGAACACTTGGTACAATGCAGAAGGTGCTGAAATCAGCGACCCGACCACTTTGAACGCCGGTAGCGGTGTCACAGCATGGGTCAAGGATAAAGATCAGTCACATGTCGACATCAACTCATTCAAGGACTACAGCCCACAATGGACAGTGATGCCACGTATCTCCTTCTCATTCCCGATTTCCGACGACGCTTTGTTCTTCGCTCACTACGACGTCTTGACACAGCGTCCTTCGAACATCCACACCAATATCTATGATTACTACTACTTCGAGCAGGAGAGCGGTACTCTCAACAACCCTGCTTTGAAGCCGTCGCAGACCATCGACTATGAGCTCGGTTTCACCCAGAAGCTGACCAACACATCGTCAATGACAATCACAGCATATTATAAGGAGTTGCGTAACATGATCCAGATGTACCGTTACACAGGTGCTTATCCTAAGGATTATACATCATACAGTAACTTAGACTTCGGTACTGTTAAGGGTATCACAGCATCATACGACTTACGTAGAACCAAGAACGTTCGTCTGCGTGCTTCTTACACCTTACAATATACCAACGCTACAGGTGCTTCAACATCAACCATGAGTGCTTTGATTGCAGCTGGTGTTCCTAACTTGCGTTCAACCTTCCCAATGCCTTGGGACCGTCGTCACCAGTTCAACGTGACTTTGGATTACCGCTTCGCTGACGGCAAGGACTACAACGGTCCTGTCTCGAAACGCGAGAAGTCAGGCAAGAAGCCTATCCAGTGGCTCGCCAACACAGGTGTCGCTATCACAATGCAGGGTGGTTCAGGTACTCCTTACACTGCAGCAAGCAACATCAATTCACCTCAAGGTAACTCAACCAACATCTTGAAGGGTTCGTTCTACGGCTCACGTATGCCTTGGGCATTCCGTTTCGATATGAAGATCGACAGAGACTTCGACCTTAACATCGGAAAGAAAGACGGCGACAAGCGTCCAGCTTACCTCAACGTCTATTTCCAAGTGCTCAACGTGCTTAACGCGAAGAATATCATAGGTGTTTACCATGCAACCGGTAACCCTGATGATGACGGTTACCTCTCAGCTCCAGAATGGCAGCGTGAAATTCAAAATCAGACAAATGCTGATTCATACCGCGAGTTGTACAGCTTGTATGTCAACGACCCGGGTCACTATTCAAAGCCTCGTCAGATTAGAATTGGTATGATCTTTAACTTCTAAACAGAAAATAAATACTGGTAATATGAAGACTATAATTCGTTTATTAACTGTTGCATTTCTTATTGCAAGTGTAACTGAAGTAAGAGCCGAGAAGGTTCAGATGAATGGCCCTCAGTCTCGGAATCTGAAACAAACCACTGCTGGATGTACACCATCTTCAACGTATGCTTGGTTGAACATCAACAACGCTAGAGTGCGTGTCAACGCCGGTGGTGATATGTGGTGGGATCTTCCGGGCGGTTCAGGTGCTAAATACTACATCCCTGCCAACGGTTCCGCAACATCATTGTATGCCGGTTCTCTTTGGATTGCAGGTATGGACGTCAACAACCAGTTGAAGTGCGCCGCTATCCGTTTCCGTCAGGAAGGTAACGACTTCTGGACTGGTCCTCTTACAGTTGATGGTACAGCATCTATCGACGCCGCTACATGTATGGAATACGATAAGATGTACAACATCACTCGTGCTGAAGTCGACGATTTCCTCCAGAACTGCGACGACAACGGTATTCCGGTTCCAGGTTATGAAATCCCGGCTAACATCATGAACTGGCCAGCTCACGGCGACCCGTCAAGAGGAATGAGCTACTATCTGGCTCCTTTCTATGATAGAGACAATGATGGTACTTACGACCCGACACAGGGTGACTATCCTTATTATGACATCACCAATGAACTCTGCCACACTCAGACTCCTACAATGGAAGAGATTTATGCCGGAACAGTTTACGGTTCAATCCTTTCCGACCAGGTGATCAAGGGTGACCAGACAATCTGGTGGGTGTTCAACGATAAAGGTAACTCACACACTGAGACAGGCGGTGATGCTATCGGTATGGAAATCAGAGCTCAAGCATTTGCTTTCGCAACAAATGATGAGATCAACAACATGACTTTCTACAGCTACGAGATCATCAACCGTTCAACTTACACCTTGACCAACACATACTTCTCACCTTGGACCGACGTTGACCTTGGTTATGCTAAGGACGACTACGTTGGTTGCGACGTGAGCCGTGGTCTCGGTTACGGTTACAACGGTGCCGCCATCGATGGTAGCGGTCAGACAGAAGCTTACGGTGCCAACCCTCCAGCGGTCGGTGTCGACTTCTTCCAGGGCCCTTACCTCGATCCAGATGGAATTGATAACCCTAAATACGACTCATTAGGAAACCAACTCTGTGATGAGAGTATCAACGGTGTGAACTTCGGCAACGGCATCGTCGACGATGAACGTTACGGTATGCGTCGTTTCGTGTATCACGATAACACCTCATCATCAATCAACGGTGACCCTAAGACAGCTCCTGAGTACTACCTCCTCCTTAGAGGTATCTGGAAAAACGGTGCTAAGATGCAGTACGGCGGTACAGCTGTTCCAGGCGCTGCCGGTACAGTAGGTCCTGCTTGCGACTTCATGTTCCCATACGACTCCGACCCATGTAACTGGGGTACAGGTGGTCAGACTCCTGGTGGCGGCTTCAACCAGAACGGCTTCTACTGGAGTGAGGAAACAGGTAACAACGGTCAGCCTAACCCTGTTAACGACCGTCGTTTCATGCAGTCAGCTGGTCCTTTCACCTTGAGATCAGGTGCTGTTAACTACATCACATTCGGTGTGCCGTGGGCACGTGCTACCACAGGTAAGCCATGGTCATCAGTCGAACTTCTCCGTAAGGTCGACGATAAGTGCCAGTCGATGTTCGATAACTGCTTCAAAGTTCTTGATGGTCCTACAGCTCCGGATTTGACAATCCGCGAACTCGACAAGAAACTCATCATCTATCTGTCGAACTCAGAGACATCGAACAACGCACATGAGGATTATGCTGAAATCGATCCTAACATCCCAGAACACGATTCACTCGGAAATCCTTACGACAGATATTTCCGTTTCGAAGGTTATCAGATCTATCAGCTCGCCGATGCTGAGGTCAGTGTCGACCAGCTCACCGATGAGTCGAAAGCTCGTCTGATCTTCCAGTGCGACGTTAAGAACAGCGTTTCAAGAATCGTCAACTTCATCTACAACGACCATATCGGATACAGTGTTCCTACCATCATGGTTGAAGGCGGTGATAACGGTATTTCACACTCATTCGTGGTGACACAAGACCAGTTCACTATGAACAATGACCCAACTTTGGTCAACCACCACACCTACTACTTTATGGCAATAGCTTACTCCTATAATAATTATTCGGAGTACATTCCTGATCAGACCCAAGGCGAAGGCCAGAAACTGCCTTACCTCGCAGGTCGTAAGAACATCAAGTTGTATTCAGCTATTCCACATAAGATTGTGAATGGTACCATCATCAACTCATCATATGGCGACCAGCCGGTCATCACACGTTGGACTGGTAACGGTAACGGTGGCAACCATGTTGAGATGTCGGATGCCGACGTCCAAGAACTGTTGTCACGCCCAATTGCAAGCGCCGACAACCAGTTTGGTGATCCTACCTACCCGATTATCTATCACCCGACATACAAGAGAGGCTATGGTCCTGTCAATGTGAAGATTGTCGACCCGTTGAATGTCAAACCTACCGATTATGCTATCTGGTATCATGACTTCCAGGATATCACTGTTGAACATCTTACTGGTGATGCTGCTATCACAGGCGACCACGCCACGAAGAAGGCCTTCAAGTGGACTTTGAAAGACCTTACAACTGGCGAAGAGTTCGAGTCAGACACAACCACCCAGCTCGCAAACGAGAAGATATTCATCGACAGAGGTATTTCTGTCAACATCTTACAGCCATGGGAGATTGGTCCGTACAGCATCGGTACGACAAATGATAAATCAACTTACAAAGTTCTTGCTCCGAAGAATGGTCTTATCACAACATCTGTGACTTACGCCGACAGTTCGAACCGTTGGCTCGCAGGTATCAGAGACAGTGATGCTGTTCCTTCGAATCCGTTGAACTGGATCCGTTCTGGTACGTATGTCGACCAGGATAATGGTGCTAACAACGACTTTAGCATGAGCTCATCATCATCAGGTACTTCGAAGCCATACGACCCAGATGCCAATTACGAAAGCATTGCTGAAGGTTCATGGGCTCCATACATGTTGACATGCCTCAATGGCGGTGCTGCAAACCCTGCACCTCTCTTCGATGGTAACAGCCGTTCAGACTCAATCTTCCAGAGAATCGGTTCAATCGATATCGTTCTCACGGCAGATCAGTCGAAGTGGACACGTTGCCCGGTGTTTGAGATGTGTCAGGACCAGAACCTGTCGCAAAACGGTGCAAAACCATTCGCTTTGCGTAGAGCTCCGTCAGTCGACAAGAACGGTAATCCAGCAGCTGCTGACTATGAAACAGCTTTGACAATGGATCCAAGCGATGATCCGGAGGCAGCCAACTACATCAGCGCTTTCGGTATGGGTTGGTTCCCAGGCTACGCTTATGACATTGAGACAGGTGTTCGTTTGAACCTTGGTTTCGGTGAAGACTCGTTCTATCCGGGTCTCAACGGACGTGACATGATGTTCAACCCACCAGCGCTCTCAGAAGCATCGGCAGAAGGCGGCTCATTGTTCGGCGATGAGGTTATCTTCGACCAGTTGAGCGGAACCCCGTTGTTCGGTGGTAAGCATTATGTGTATATCTTCCAGATGCACACTGGCACAAGCTTGGCATCAAGCGGTTACTCATTGGATTTCAAAGTCCCTGCTTACGACGGTGGTAAGTTCTTGCACGATGGTCTGCATTACATCGACAACATCACAAAAGTGGGGTTGCAGAAGGTGTTTAGAGTCACCTACTGGGCACTTCCAGGATGGGTCGGTATGCCAATGGCTGTCGCAGGCAAAGAATGGTTGCCGAAGAACAACCCTGTTAAGATTTCAATCCGTATTGCAAAACCTTACAAAGCAGGTTATGCCAATATTCCGCTTGAAGTCGTTACAGATGACCTTTACGACACTGTCAACCACAAGGGTTACTTGCCATACTACACCTTCACAACTAAGGGATATGGCCCGACCCTCAACAACGCTGATAAGGGCGAATCGGATCTCGACCTCATCAAAGTTATTCCAAACCCATACTATGCATACGACAACTACGAGTTGAATGCTCTTACCCACAAGGTGAAGATCGCCAACCTTCCTGACAAGTGCGTGGTGACCATCTACACAGTAAATGGTAACAAGATTCGTCAGTTCAAGAAGGACGACTCGTCGGTGACATCAATAGATTGGGATTTGACCAACCATGCTAACACACCTATCGCGAGCGGTATCTACATCATCCATGTGAAAGATAATGTAAACGGAGGTGAACACACTGTTAAGTTCTATTGCGCAATGCGTCAAGTTGACTTAAATACATTCTAAAATTATTTGCGAACAAATTAAAAGTACACGATCATGAAAAAGTTATTTAGAACTATCGTAATAGCAAGCTTGACAATCATCATTGGATTTACGAGCACACAAGCATTCGCAGGTAATAAGGATAGAGCAGGTCAAGCAGGTGCAAATGAGCTTTTGGTTAACCCATGGGCGGCATCATCAGGTTGGGGCAACGCCGGTATGGCTTGCATCAAGGGTGTTGACGCTATGTGGAGTAACGTGGCAGGTATCTCGTTTGTAAACACCATGGATCTTAACTTCTCATACACCAACTGGCTTGCCGGTTCGGGAACAACAGTAGTATCATTCGGTATGCTGGCACGTGTTTCAGAATCAGTGGTCGCTGGTTTATCAGTTATGTCGATGAGTTTCGGCGAGATTGACAGAACAGATACAGAACACCCGGACGGTGGTATTGGTACATACAAACCGAGTTTGATGAACATCAACATTGCTGTTGCAAAGTCGTTCTCAAACAGTATCCACGGCGGATTTGTGTTGAAGATCATCAGTGAGTCTATTGCTGATATGACAGGTACAGGCGTTGCCATCGACGCTGGTATCCAGTATGTGACAGGTATTACCGATAACATCCACTTCGGTATCGCCTTGAAGAACATCGGACCTACCATCAAATACCATGGCGACGGTCTTGCAATGCAAGTGAATCTTTCATGGATGCAGTCAAGTCTCACAGTGGTGAACCGTGCTGATGAGTTCGAGCTTCCTACCCAGTTGAACATTGCTGCAGCGTACGATTTCAACTTCGATAACGCCAGCCGTTTGACATTGGCAGCCAACTTCAACTCAAACGCATTCTCGAAGGACCAGTTCATCTTCGGTGTTGAGGGTTCATTCCGTGACATCCTCATGCTCCGTGGAGGTTACACCTACGAGGCCGGTTTGCTGAAGAATATCGAAGACGCCGACTGCACAAACGTTTACAAAGGTTTGTCACTTGGTGCTTCAGTCCAAGCTCCTCTCAGCAAGGAGAAGGGTGTGAAGGTTTGTCTCGATTACGCATACCGCAACACAAAACACTGGAAAGGTACACATTCTGTAGGCGCAAGAATAATATTCTAAAAAAAATTCTTGTATCTCAAAAAAAAGTTGTATCTTTGCATACAATTTTACGAAAAAAAGAGCCCTTATTTAACGTAAGGGTCTCTTTTTTTACAATTTAAAAATTACAGTTATGGCAGACGTAGAATACTTTACACAAGCTGGACTACAGAAACTGAAGGACGAATTGGAGAACCTGTGTGTCAACGAGCGTCCGAAGATCGCGGCGGCAATAGCAGAGGCTCGCGATAAGGGTGATTTGTCGGAAAACGCCGAATACGACGCGGCAAAAGAGGCTCAGCAGCTTCTCGAGATGAAGATAGTGAAGCTTCAGCTCACCATTGCCAACGCGCGTATCATCGACGAATCGAAGATGGACACCTCGAAGGTTTTGATTCTCTCGACTGTGAAGATCAGAAACGTGAAGACAAAACAGATGATGACATATACCATCGTCCCTGAGAAGGAAGCTAACCTGAAGGCAGGAAAGATCTCCATCACATCGCCTATCGCCAAGGGATTGCTCGGCAAGGCAGTGGGTGAGCAAGTCGAGATTCAGGTCCCAGCAGGAAAACTTTTGTTTGATATCGTTGAAATAACAAGAGAATAAAATGGCATCTATCTTTTCAAGAATAGTGGCAGGTGAGATTCCATGCTACAAAATCGCTGAAAACGACAAGTTTTTCGCGTTCTTCGACATCAGTCCGCTCGTCCCGGGTCACACTTTGGTCATCCCTAAGAAGGAAGAAGACTACATCTTCGACATTTCGGATGCCGACCTGGCTGAGATGATTGTTTTCGCCAAGAAGATCGCTGTGGCGATAAAGAAAGCCATCCCATGCAAGAAAGTCGGAGTGGCGGTGATAGGCCTCGAAGTGCCTCACGCCCACATCCACCTCGTGCCTATGCAGAAAGAGGGCGACCTCGACTTCCGTCGCGAGAAGATGCACCCGACAGAGGAGCAGTTCAAGGAATGGCAGAAGAAAATCGTTGAGAATCTGTAGAGATGGAAGACACTTATAAAATGGTTGCCAAGACTATGGCGGGGCTCGAGGGAGTGCTCGCCGAGGAACTGACATCCATTGGTGCGCAGAATGTTGAGCCGCTGTACCGTGCCGTAAGTTTTGAAGGCGACAAGGCGATGATGTACAGGGCCAACTACTGCTGTCGCACGGCCTTGCGCATCCTGAAGCCTATCACGAGCTTCGTGGCGCGCAACGAGCTGGCACTCTACAACAACATTTTCAAGATAAAATGGCACGAGATTTTCAATATCAACGAGACTTTCGCCATCGACGCGGTGACGAGTGGCAACTACTTCACCCATTCGCAATATGCGGCGCTGAAGGTTAAAGACGCCATCGCCGACGAGTTCCGCGAGCATTTTGGCGCAAGGCCGTCGGTCGACGTCGAGAATCCCGACTTGAGAATCAACGTGCACATCGAAAACGAGAAGGTGACGGTGTCGTTCGACAGCTCGGGCGAGTCGTTACATAAAAGAGGTTACAGGAAGTCGGTCGACAAGGCTCCGATGAACGAGGTGCTAGCCGCCGGCCTGATCAAGCTCACGGGCTGGAAGTACGACTGTAACTTCGTCGACTGCATGTGCGGCTCGGGAACTATCCCGATTGAGGCGGCGATGCAGGCTCTCGGCATCCCGGCAGGGTTCTTCAGAAAGAAATGGGGTTTCATGACGTGGCACGACTTCGACAAGGAGCTGTGGCAGAACGTCGTCCTCGAGGCCGGCGCCGAGATGGAAGAGTTTGACTATGAGATCGTCGCATCTGACCGCTCGGCCAAGGCTGTGGAGATAGCAAAGGCCAACATCGAGAACGCGCATCTGCATCACGACATCAAGCTGACGAAGCAGGATATGTTTGAGATGGTGCCGCCACCCGGCGCCGGCCTCATGATCATCAACCCGCCTTACGGAGAACGTCTGGAGGAGAGAGACATCGTAAAGCTCTACAAGGGCATCGGCGACGCGCTGAAGAAGAACTTCAAGGGCTATGAGGCTTGGATCATCAGCTCCAACAAAGACGCCTTAAAACTCATCGGATTGAAGCCTTCGAAGAAAATCGACGTGTATAACGGTCCGCTGGAGTGCAAATTCGAGAAATTCGAAGTTTTTGAGGGTTCTTATAAGGACAAAAAAATAAAAGAATATGAAGGTAGCGATGGACCGCGTCCGTCGTAAATCATTGAAAAATGAATAATATAACCACCATGCTGAGGAAATTTTCGAGGATGTCGTTGCTGTTTCTGGCGACGATTTTCGTCGAGAGGGCTGTGGAGCTGATAATGGCATGGTCGGGCGATATCAAGATAGAATCATATAGTGGTTTTCTATGGGCAAATCTGGTGGCTTGCGGCTGTCAGGTTTTCGTCGTTTTTATAGTATTTGCGGCATTTTTCTTCCTTTCAAAACAATTGGCGAAAGCCTTGGCATTGCTGCTGTTTGCCATTCTGGCGTTCACTGAGATGGGCTTTGTCATCTATCATCATTCAACAGGATTGATGATGGGCCAGGAGATGGTTTACAGGCCATTGTGGGAGACTTGGTTCACGGTAAGAAGTTTCCTCAGTCCGGCTCTGATATCGCTTATTTTTGTGGTTTTTGCGGCTTATATCGCATTTATGGACTGGTATTCGAAGAAGCTGTCGAGCAGGATGCTGTCGTACGTCACGATCGGCTTGATGGTGGTGTCGATTCCGGTGGTTCTGCTGGCGAAACCACATCAGGATGAGTATGTGGCGAATAAGATATGGTATTGCGTTGACGATATTTTGAAAATCAAGTCGGCCGATGCCAATAATACGGTTCAAAATGCCGAGTTCATGAGCAGTGTGAAGTCACACGACGAGTATCTGGAGATTTACCGTCGGATGTTTCCGAATCGTGAAAGTGTTGATAATGAGTATGTTATAGAACGTAAGGACAATACAGAAAACGTCCTTGGGCCATATTTCGAGAAATCGGACGAGAAAGTCAACGTGGTGATAATCATTGTCGAGTCGCTGGGCTCCGATTTGTTTGGCATCAACGATTACGGCGTTTGTTACACGCCGTTTTTGGATTCGTTGTCGAGGTCGTCGCTGCTGTGGACCAACTGTCTGTCGACCACGCCGCGCAGTTTCGGTGCTGTGCCGTCGATAACGGGATCGGTGCCGCATGGCGTAAGAGGCTTCCAGTTTGGCGAAATCCCCGATCATAACAGTCTTTTCACGATTTTGAAGGCCAACGGTTATCGTACCAACGCGTTCTATTCGGGCCTGTTTACCTTTGACAAGGTTTACGACTATCTCGTTGCGCAGCGAGTCGATTATCTGTCGCCGTTTTACGAGGAATTTCAGGCCGACAGGTCGGGAAACAAAGATGGCGATTTCTGGGGTTACAACGACATGACGATGTTTGACAAGTCGTTGCAAGTTCTTGAAAATCAAAATGATAACAAACCAGAGCTGGATCTTTTCATCACGATAACGCAGCATGAGAAGTTAGCTTTGAAAGATAAAAAACTCAATAAGTATTATTACGACGAGACGAAGCGGATAATGTCGGATTTGCCCAAGAAGGTGAGGAAGGCTGAGAAGGGCAATATCGGCAAGCTGGCTGCCACGCTGTATGCCGACGATGCTGTGCGACGTTTCTTCAAGAGTTACAATGAGTTACATTCAGATGGCAACACCATTTTCGTGATCACTGGCGACCATAATATGGGATTGAAGAAGGATTCGTACCTCGACGCCTACAACGTGCCGCTGATTATCTGGTCGCCGCTGCTGAAAGGTGCGAAACGGTTTAATTCGCTGGTGTCGCACGACGACATCACGCCATCGTTGGTGGCTCTGTTGCGCGAGAATTTTGGTGTGAGGACTCCCGAGACGGTGCACTGGATGTCGGATGGACTCGATACGCTGAGCGATGTGAAATCTGATTATATCGGATATCTGTTTACCTATTCGATACATCCTGTGGCTTTTGTCGATAATGATGTTTTCTTGAATTTTAAAGACGGGAAAGCTTATCATATCGGCGACAGCCTTAAGCTTTCGGAGGCCGACAGCGTTGATTTTGCGTATTATAAAGAGCGTTTCGATGCCTTGGTTTATGTCGATAATTATGTTTATCTGAATAATAAAATCATCAGAAATCCTATTTTTTCTTCTAGAGATTTTAAAACTGTAAAGGAAATAAGTCTGCCCGATTCCGTTTTTTGTGCTACAAATGCTGAAAGACCCAGCGTTCACACCCCTGATACATTATTCTTTTTCAAAGAAAAATTTGAAAACATGCCTTCGGTGATGAAAATTGTCGTTGAGGCCGACGTGAAATTCACCAAGCAGGTGCCGATTCATCATTTCATTCATATCGGAATGCGTTGCTCGGGCGATAATATGAACAGCACTGAGTTTTCGGATTGTGTTTCAAAATACATCAAAAACTATGATTATCAAGCCGATACGTGGGAGAAAATGGAACTTTCGATGATGTTTCCTACCAATAATTCGGATGAAACGCAGCTGGAAATGTATCTCGTCCCGGCCGAATGGGATGCGTGGTGGGATCCGGAGCACACTGTGACTTTGAAAAAAATCAAAATTTTCTTGTTTTTATAAAAACACCTTATTAACTTTGCATTTCATTTTAGGAAATGATTAGCAAAATTGAAAGGTATGTATAAAATCACCCAACATCCTATTCTTGACATCGCCGAGGGCGAGTCAGTAGAGTTTATTTATGATGGCAAAAAAGTGGTTGGCAAGAAAGGCTATACCATCGCTGCCGCTTTGCATCAGGCTGGTTTCCCGGTTCACAGCCACAGTCTTGACGGACGTAACCGAAGCCTTAACTGCGGTATCGGTAAGTGCGGCGCCTGCGAGATGCTGGTCGACGGCAAGATTCGCCGTATCTGCATCACTTTGGTTGACGGAGTGAAGGAAGTGAAGCCTATAAACAACGAGGCTAACGTGCTTCCTGACGCTAAAGAGCTTCAGCCGCGCGAGGTGAAGGTTTACAAGACTCAGGTCGCCATCATCGGCGCAGGTCCTGCGGGCTTGGCTTGTCGTGAACAGCTGAACAAACTGGGCATTAGCAATGTTGTTGTGGATAATAATGCAAAGATAGGCGGACAGTTTAACATGCAGACACACCAGTTCTTCTTCTTCGAGAAGGAGCAGAAGTTCGGTGGAATGCGTGGCTTTGACATCGCTAAGACTCTTGCTGGCGACAACCACGAAGGAATTTTGTTGAATAATGTGGTTTGGGACTTGCTTGAAGGCAAACGCATAGCTATCAAGAATATAGTGACTGGTGAGGTGGCGTATATCGACGCAGAGCATCTTGTGGTTGCAACAGGTGCCGTGCCGTTTATGCCGACATTTGAAAACGATGACCTCCCGGGAGTGTATACCGCTGCAGTGTTCCAGAAGATGATGAACCAGGAGCACACTCTTTTGGGTAAGAAAGTGTTGACGGTAGGCGCCGGCAACATAGGCTATCTCACATCATATCAGGGCATGCAAGCCGGCGCCCATATCAAGGCTATCATTGAAGGTATGGACCATGAAGGCGGCTTCCCGGTGCAGGCAAACCGCGTGCGTAGACTCGGCATCCCGATCATGACATCGCATGTTTTGTTGAAGGCTATTCCGAACAAAGACCATACAGGCGTTGTGGGCGCGGTCATCGCAAAATGCGAGAATTTCAAGCCGATTCCAGGAACTGAACAGGTGATCGACGACATTGACATCATCAATATCTGCACAGGTTTGATTCCTGACAGCCAGCTGCTCGTCAAGGGTCGCGAGGTGTTTGGCTTGAACACCTACGGTGCAGGCGATGCAATCCGTATCGGTGAAGGCACAAGCGCCGTTTTACGCGGAAAACAAGTCGCCTTCGAAGTGGCACAGAACATGGGCTTGAGATTCAATTATGATGAATATCTCGAGGTTTCGAAGCAATATATCGAGTCGCAGCAGCACCCGATCAGAGTGTTGCAGGAGCCTAACAAGCCGACGGCAGAGAGAATGGTGGCAAAGCCGTTTGTCATCGCCGACTGCGTCTACGGATTCGCTTGTAATCCTTGCTCGTTCAGCTGTCCGCAAGGTGCCATCACCAAGTCGAGCACAAACACTGTGCCGGTTATCGATTACGACAAGTGCATAGGCTGTATGAACTGCGTGAACCACTGCCCAGGCTTGGCAATCTTCGGCTACGACATGAATAAGAACACGCTGTTCCTGCCTGTGGAATATGAGGTAAACGAAGGCGTTGAGGTGTTCCTTGTCGACGACAACGGCAAGAAAGTAGGCGAGGGCGTTGTGGAGAAGGTTTTGAAGAAGAACAACAAGACCAACGTGGCGCGTGTCATCGCAAAAGATATTGATAAGAGTAAACTGGTCGAGGCTCGTGGCTTCATCGTCAAGGAAAACTATCCGAAACCGATAGAATTCAAGCCATTGAAGGATGTGGAATCAGAGACATACGTCTGCCACTGCGAAGATATCAAGTTAGACAAAGTTTTGAGTGTCATCGGTGACCGCAAGACCATCTCTGTCGACGAGTTGAAGCACATCACACGTATGGGTATGGGTCCATGCCGCGGAAAGAGATGTATTCCACGTGCACGTCAGATTTTGCGCACCTACGGCATCGAGCTTGTTGGCGATGCCACACCGCGTGCTCCTCTGTCGAATCAGGTGAGCCTGGATGACTTGTACAACCCGAAGACTAAGGAAACATTCGTGTTCCCGAAGATGAACGACGTGAAGAAAGAGAAGGTCGAGGTGTTTATCGCTGGTGGCGGTATCGCTGGTAGTGCTTTGTTCCGCTACTTCTCGGAGGCAGGCAAGAAGCCTGTGATGATCAACTACAGCCGTGGTGCTTCGTGGCGTTGCATCGGTGGCGGCCGTCCGGCGTTCTCAAACCCTGATATCGCAGATATCGCGGTGCACAACCACGAGATCTTCAAGAACATGCAGAAGGTGCACAACATCAACTACCACCTGACACATTACGTCAACCTGGTGCATGATGAGGCAACCTATAAATCACTCGACGCCTCGCGCGCTTGGAGCGATGCATATATGATCGACCGCAAGGACTTCAAGAAAGAGATTTCACCGTTGTGGGACGATAAAAAAGACACTTACAGCCATGCTTTGATTACCCGTGACTGCTGGCAGGCAACACCTGGTAGAGTTATCGACTACATCCGTGGCATCGGCGTGCAGAATGGCGGTCGTTACTTTGAAGACTGCGAGCTGCTGCACGTGCAAAAAGTCGGCGGACATTATATTACCTTGGTGCGCACCCACGAAGGCGCTTACGTTGAATACACCTGCGACCACTTCGTCAACGCGATGGGATGGGGTGCCGAGAAGTTCAACGACATGCTCGGATTAGACACAGGCTTGTATCCTGTCAAACACCAGGCGTTTATCACACGCCGTTTGCCGATGATGGGACCCAACGGAGGTCCGCTCGACATGATCATCGACCGTCGTCACTACAAAGGCTTCAGCGCTGTTTACGGACAGCAGTGGGCACACACAGGCCAGATCATCGGCTGTGCCAGCCCTGACACCGACGCTTACGAGGCACGTCAGAACATTAAGTATAACAGCAAGGAGTTCTTGGAGATCGTTTCTGAGGTCTTCGCAGAATGGATCCCGAACCTCGGCGAGGTGAGCTTCTTAGCTTGCTGGGCCGGTCGTTACACCGAGCCGCGTTACATCGTCGACCCGGAGGTCGGTCTGTTGACAGGATTGCGCGGTCACGGCTTCATGCTCGGCCAGTATCTGGCGAAGATCTACGTCGACAAATATCTCGGTAAGCCGGTCCCAGGTTATATGAAAGACCTCGCCATCACAGGCAAAGGCTTGAGTGAGAACGCATTTAAGTAAGATTATGGTTTTCAAAGGATATACCAAACGTGATACTTCGATCATCAAGGGATTTGGCATCCTTTGCATAGTTTTGCATAACTATTTTCATTGGCGGCCACCTTCACCCGGTGAGAATGAATTCAACTTCTTATCGGAGAGGGTGACTGCCTTTTTCACGCTTTTAGGCGACAATCCTGGCGAGTTTATCAATCTGATATTCAGCTATTTAGGCCATTATGGAGTTCAGCTGTTTATTTTCATAAGCGGCTTCGGTCTCGCGATGTCGATGATGCAGCACCCGAGGACGTGGGAGTCGTGTGTGGTTTCTAAGCTTAAGAAACTGTATCCGCTTTTGCTTATAGGAATACTGTTTTTCATCCTATCTTATATGGTGATTTACATGAAACAGATAGGTTTCTATGAGAAAACAGAGATAAAACGCAAGCTGCTTCTCATCCACACCTTGATTCCTAATTCAGGGATGAGCGTCAACGGACCGTGGTGGTTTTTCGGTTTGATTTTCCAGCTATATCTGCTGTTTCCATATCTTTATAAATCGATTTGTAAGTGGCGATGGAAAGCCTTTGCGGTGCTGTGCCTCATTTCGTATGTTTTAATATTTTTATTCAGATATGTTTACACGAGGCATAACGGTGAGCTTATCATGATGAACGCTCCAGGACATATTCCTGAGTTTTGTCTGGGAATCTTATTGGCGTGTAGTAAAGATAAGAGAATCAATGTGTTATGGTTTGTGCTGGCTGTGGCATTGTTCTGCTTAGGCAACTGTTATGAAATGTTTTATCCGTTCACATTCCTATCGTTGACGGTCATGATGGTGTTTGCTTATCAATGGTTGAAATCGATTCCGATCAATAAAGCGGTTATCTCACGTCCGCTTGCGTATTTCGGAGACATTTCGATGGCGTTGTTCGCCACGCATGCGGTTTTCAGAGATCCGATTATCAAGATCAGCTGGACTGATACCGGAGCGTTGTGGTTCCTGTGGACTGGCTTTATTTATCTGCTGATAGCTTGGGGTGTTGCAGTGGCAGCCAAGGTTTTATACGATTATATTGAATCGAAGCTTGATAAAATCAAAATTCGTGAAAACCGACTGACGCATGTCATCGGGATAGTGTGTCAGGTGGCGATAGTGGTGTCGTTTGCCTATGTCTTGGTGAAGTTTGGTTAGTTTTCTTGATGATCGACAATCCACCTGGCGTCACGCTCAATCATTTCCTCTAGAGTAACATTATTATCTTTGGCTTTTTGTCTAATCATCTCCATCAGATCAGGTTTTGATTTGATTTCTTCAATCATTTTCTCGACTTTGTATTCATAAAGCATGGCTTCGGACGAATGTCTTGCCTGATACAGATTTCGTGCCTCGTTGATGGCTTTGGTGTTACGTATTGTCGGGTTGTCGGTGTCCAGACCTTTGATTAGCTCCGGATTGTTTTGCAGCATCAAGGTGGCGTCCCATTGCGAGATGTGCAAGCTATCGGCATAACGGTACACCTCGGCGTTCCAGAGGCTGTCGCTGACGCAGAGTTTTATCAAGGCATCTTCGGCAAAACCGTATGAAATCTTGTACATCTGGGCGTTATCGGTGAACCAAACTATGTAATCTGAGTTTATTATTTCGTATAGTCTGTCAGTTTCGCCAATAGGAGTGCTCTTATGCAAATTCGGGCCATAAAAATCGGTCATGTTATAGAACCAGTAATGCACCTCGTTGAAGATTTCGTTGAGAGGAAGATATTGGTTGAAAGCTCTGAAGAAGGAATTTCCGACGAAGATGGCGTTCATTTTCACTGTGTTAGAGTCGGCGAGGATGTTTATCTCCCTTTCGTAATATTCATAATCGGAAAGCTTTATCGGGCGAAGCAGGTTAAGTCCGAATTCAAGGTCGCGGATAACGTGTTCGGTCTCCTTGCTGTTTTTGATTTTTCCACCTATTTTTATTTGAGGCATCGTCACGCCTTTTTCATTTGCCATGAAACGGAATAGCGAGTCGGCTGCGTAAACTGATGGGAAAACCCAGTGTGCCGAGGCTTGCGGGATGGCTGGGTAGTCAAGTGTGTCTTGAACATCCTTAAACCAAGAATTCATGTCGATGTACGGGAAATCGTATCGTGCAAACTCCTCGCGGTAAAAGTTGTAGGCGTGTATGGTGGTTGTGTCGAACTCTCTTTCCGGCAGGTACTGCGGATACAGATCTGCTTTGTCGGGGGAGGTGAAAATCATGAATTCGATGCCGTAGCTTTTCAACACGTTGCGTAGTTTGTTGAGGATGCGTATCTCACGTGTAAACCGCTCGACGGCATCGTCTTTGCTGACCCAGCGGTACATCTCCTTGCCGTAATATTCGTTGACGTTGAAGTTGAAATATAACCAGTTATCTTTGCCTATTGCGACTTCGTTGCTATATGATTTATGATAAAAATCCCAGAGATATTGGTTGAAAAGACGGATCATTATCTCGCGAAAGCCGATGTTATTCCTGAGATATTCTTCAAGATGTGTTTGATATTGTCCGTTGTAAAACTCGTCGAATGTCAACTTAGGTCGCTTAACCTCGTTGGTGACGCCTTCGAGTTCCCAGATGGGGAAGAAACGAGTCTTTCCCTGAAACATTATCAGGAAAAAGACGCCTAATGTTGCGAGACACAATATGTTGACTATTCTATTCTTCATGTCAGAATCTGAAATAGATGAACGGGCTGAATCCTACTGCGTTGAGTGCGCCGAGGCAGAAAAGCAGCATGAAGATGGCGAGGACCCACAGAATTATTGTCTCAGCCATTGTGTGTTCCTTGTAGAAAACAGCATCCTGCAGTCTTTTCCCGAATGGGATGAGCGTGAAGAATGAGAAGAACAGTGCCACGATGAGTGTGGTGTAGAACTGTGAGTCGGCGTTGATGCTGAACGTGCTGAAGTCGAAGGCGAAGAGTCTTCCGATGAAGGTGAAGGCCTGGTTGAGGTCTTCGATGCGGAATATCGCCCAGCCAACCATCGCGAGGATGAAGGTGATGATGACGCTCGGCACCTTGCCGATTTTCTCGTAGAATTTCTTCAATCCCATACGCTCAAGCACGAGCCAGAATCCGTGGTAGGCACCCCATATGACGAAGTTCCAGCTTGCGCCGTGCCACAAACCTGAGAGGAGGAACACCACCCAGAGGTTGAAATACATGCGGCGTTTCGAGCAGCGGTTGCCGCCAAGCGGGATGTAAAGGTAATTGCGCATGAAAGCTCCGAGAGTCATGTGCCATCTGCGCCAGAACTCGGTGATGCTCTGTGAGTTATATGGGTTGTCGAAATTCTCCGGGAAGTGGAATCCCATGATTCTGCCAAGACCGATAGCCATGTCGGAATAACCGGCAAAGTCGAAGTAAAGCTGCATTGTGTAGGCTGCGATGGTGATCCAAGCGGTGCCGGTGTCCATTATGGCGAGGTCGCCAGCGAGAAGCTTATCTACTTGAAAACCAATGACATCGGCGATGAGTATCTTCTTCGACAGACCGATGATGAAACGGTTGAAGCCCTGTAAAAACTCAGATGCTTTATATTCGCGGTGACGGATCTCACTCTCGATGTCGCAATAACGCACGATGGGGCCGGCGATGAGCTGCGGAAACATCATGATATAAACGATGTAGTCGGTGAGTTTATCCATCGGCTCGTTGTTGCCGCGGTAGGTGTCGATGACGTATGTTATCGACTGGAAAGTGAAGAACGAGATGCCTATCGGCAGCAACACCTTTGCCATCCTGATGGCATTGGCGCCAAACAGCCCGATGAGCGCGTTGACGTTGTCAATCAAGAAGTTAGCGTATTTGTAATAGACCAAGAGTCCTAGACTTATGATGATTGCCAAGGTGCAATAAAGTTTTTTAAGACCTGATTTTTCGGTCTTTCGCATCGCTTTCACAAGATAGAAGTTGGCGATTGTCGAGCCGAGAAGATACAGGATGAAATCGGGCGCACCGTAGGCATAAAACACTATCGAGAACACTAAGATCACGTAGTTTCTGAACTTTTTCGGACAGATAAAATAGAATATCAGAAAAAGAGGTAGAAAATACAAAAGGAATACGTTGCTGCTGAATACCATATTATTCTTTGTTTTGTTGATTAATCAATGAAATTGCCTCTTCGATGAATCCGTTGCCGAGCTTGTAAAGCTGTACCGTACAATAGTTGAGCATGATGAAGTCAGCGTTGTAAATCTCATCGAGAAGGTCGATGTCTTTTGTTGAATTATATTTATTGTCGAAATAAATCGTGCTATTGTAATACCAATAAGGGAACTCTCTAAAAAGCTCGCCCAGATTGTAATTATACGAAATCGTCCAGAAAAACGAGTCGCCGATGGTGATGAGCTTCGGTCGGACAGCTGTTTCATCAGGAATTATTGATGTTTTTACGTAATAATGTTTGTTGGGTTTAATTGGTAAAGCGAGATTGAAGAGCTGTTCGAGGTCGTCGTCGGGCTCACGGACTCTGCCAACGTGCTTGTCGGAAATTTCAACGTTCAGAAGGTTCATGCCGCTGATGTATTCCATGTATCTCATGATAGAGTCGAAAGCATGGGTGGCGGCAATGTTCGACCAATGTGTGCCTGTCTTAGGAAACAGTGGATAATCGACATTTTCTTTGGCATCTTTAAACACCTCGACCATATCGATATAGTTTACACCTAACTCATCGAATTTCTTCTTGTAGAAATCGTAGGCATGGATGCCGTCAGGGTTGAAATATTGGGTGTTTTCAGGAAGATTTTCAGGATAAATAACATCTTTTCCAGGAATCATATTCACAAAGATGTATGTGTTGTGCTTTTTCAGTATTTCCTGGAGTTTATACAGATTCTCGGCCGTCTCTTCGAATAGCTGCTCTGTCTTTTCGGCGTCACCGTCATACCATCTGTACATCATGCTTTCGTAATGGTCGCAAACGAAATCCGATTCGTAAAGCCAGTTGTCTTTTCCTATATCGATCCAGCCGTTGAAAGTCTTGTGGTAACAAGTCCAAACATATTGATTATACAGACGAATCGCCCATTCGCGGAAGCCGAAATTGTATTGTTTGTAATTTTCAAAATCTCTTTGATATGAGCCGTCTTTCAGAGTTTTAAAGCTTAAAACAGGTTTTTTGACAGTGTTGTAGAAGCCTTTCAGCGACCTTAGACTTATCGGATGAAAGGCTGATTGCACGAATAAGAGCATGAACAATGCCACTGTGCTGATAAACAATTTTTTATGAAGCTTCCTGTTCACGTTTTCTTATTTTTGTATCTGTTTAATTCTGCTGTTTCTTGTCGTAGGAATCGCATCTGTCGCAAGGTCGGAGAAATAATTCTCCGGGTTGGCGAACAAGATGTCCTTTGCTTCGTCCAACCTTTCTTCGTCGGTGCTTTTCTTACTTGTTGCAGCGATGACGTTGAGCGTACTGTCGATTTCAACGTCTTCATGGGTGAGATATAGCAGTGCTTTCGGCAGGAATTTATTGCTGAAAACGTAGAGCTGTCGCGGTGAATATGAAAGGTCAATGATGTCGGCGTTGATAATCTCGTCGAGTATGTCGATTTTGCTCGAATGGTTACAATTCGGGTTGAAATGAATGGTGCTGTTGTAATACCAATACGAATATTTACTGAAAATCTTGCCTAATGGTATTGCGCCGTTGATGTTCCAGAAATAAGAGTCACCGACGATTATGAAGACTGGTCGGATGGCGGTGGAGTCGTTGTCAATGGTGACATCCGCGTAGTAGTGTCGGTTTGGTCTGATTGGCCTCAGAAGGTTTAATACATCTTCTTGATCGGTGTCGGGATGTCGCGGCGCAGCCTCATAAATCTCCCCAATCGTATAATTATGCAGGTTGATGTCGGTTTTGCCTTCAACGTAACGCAGTATGGTGTCGAACGAATGTTCGCATGCAATGTATGTCCAATGTATTCCTGTTTTTGGGAACAAAGGATAATCGACATCGCCCTTCAATTTTGCATACTCTTTCTGCAAGTTGATATAATTAATGTCGAGGCTGTCGAAAACGTATGCAAAATAGTCAACTGCATGGAAAGGTTTTTTATACTCACCTGTGTACTCTGGCAGATACTCATGACAAATGAATGTCTTACCTGGAAGCAATGTGGTGAAAATGAAGGTGTTATATTCTTTCAAGATATTCTGTACCTTATACATGCGCAAGGCTTCCTTCTTAAACTGTCGCTTCATTTCCATTGTGTCGTTGGTGTAATCATAAGTACCGCTGACATAGTAGTCTCGCACCTCTCTTGTTCCGAAAAGCCAATCTTTTTTGCCGATTACAACGGTTTTATTATGCGTTTTCCGGTAAAAATCCCAGAGATACTGGTTGTAAAGACGTAACAAAAACTCACGGAACCCGAAATGTGCACGGCAATATTGCTCAAAATCCCTTTGAAAAGAACCATTGGCATATTTGTAATAGTCTAATTTCGGCATCTCCACCTTATAGACAGCGCCTTTTAAAGGTTTCATTTTGATAAAACCAGTAGAAGTTTGGACCGATATTATGGTCAAAACTACTATTGTGATAAAAATCAATATTATGCGAATAAGTTCTTTCATTATAATTGGTGCAAAGATATAGATTTTTTTTGTACTTTTGCATGTGTTATTAAGAAAATTGTTTGAGATGAAATATTGGGGCTTTTTATTGACAATACTGCTTGTTTTAACGGGTTGCGAAAAAGCTGCGAAAAGCGATTTTGACTTCAAACCTATGATAAATTTTGCAGGTGGCGATACTGTTTGTCTCGACATGGATTTGCAAGATGTTATAAATAGCGGTATTGTGATTCCTTCGGCGAGGCAGTGCAATGAAGGTTGTTTTGTTTTTTCTTTTAAAGGTAAAAAGAATCAATACTATAAGATTTTTTATCAGAATGAGAGCTATAAGTTCGAGAATAACAACGAGTTAAGCTATGAAAACTTTTATGGCAGCTGGGAAGATGTGTCGGTGGAGTTTAAGAAAATTGAGGAGTCGGGAATCGTTTATGATTCGTTGAGAATAGTGGGAAATCCGCGTAACGAGCACCGGTTTTACGGCAAAGATATCTCCGAAAATCCTTTTTCTGACGAAAAATTCAAGGAAGTTGAAGACAACATAAGATATAACCCCAATCTACATAAGATGGTGGCCGAGAAGGCTGAGGCTAACGGCACCACTTTTGAGCGACAGCTTCAGCTTGATGCCATCTGGGTGGTTAACGAGTCGATACACAAAGGCGATTTTAACCAGCGATGGAAACGTAATCCGCGCGTTGGCTGCTATTCGTTTATGCTGGTGGTTTGCGATGAAAAAGCTCTCAATTTGATTCCGGAATATGTCAAAAACATCGGAATGACTGATGAAAACGGGAAGTTCGTTAATCCGTACTCCTTTTTTGAATCTAAAGAAATCGAAGGCGTTGATGTGATTGTCGGACATAGAATCCTGAAGACGAGGGCGGTTCTGACACCTGGACAAGGACTGTTCATCAACGATTCGGTGGCTGGAAACTCTCAGAAAATTTACTCGGAAGCACTTTTTGAACAGATGTTCAACGATGTCAGCAAACAGTTTACTTTACGCAATATCCCCGTTATTCAGGATGTTGTGAGTGACGACAACCCTTACACACGTGCACAGTACGAGGCCAACAAGACTCGCTTCGACAGCACCGAGCTGCTTTACGACTATCCGGTTGTGAGCGCCGAGCCTGGCAAGACAGTGAAAATCGACACTTCCGACAACAGCATCGTTTTGATAAATCCGGGTAACGGTGATATCAATGATCTTAAGAAAGAATCCACAGGCATCAGAACTCGTGTTGGCTTCACCTACGGCAAGTTCCGCGGAAAGATCAAGTTCCCGGTGATGCTCAACGACGAGAATATCTGGAATGGCCTGACTTACGCTTTTTGGATGATTTATCAGGACTGGCGCGACTGGAACAACCGCCGTCCAAGCAAGTCGGGATATGTCAGAAAAGAATGTCAGGAGTTTAACCCCGAAAGAGCCAGCGAATACTATTATTCCGAGATAGATATTGAAATCGCCAAGGCATCGAAGTTTTGGCCGAAACAATATTATAATAAATGGGTGAGAGACTCGAAAGTGGAGGACGCTACACAAAACAGCGACGTGATTTTCGCCTGTACTAATTGGGATATGGCATGCCGCGACCCTAAAAAATACGATGCAGGCGTCTTCACGATGGAATACGATGACTGCGAATACGAGGCGATGCGATGGCATCCCGATATGCAGGCGATGACAATACGCACCCCGATAAGCAACGATGTCTTCAAAGAAGATTATTATTACTACGAAATCGACTGGCAGCCGAAGTCGATAACATGGAGGCTTGGACCGTCGCCCGACGATATGAGAGTGGTCGGATATATGACCGATGATTATTCTAGCATCCCCGATAATCAGATGCTTTGCATCGTCACACAGGAATATCATTACTCGGAATGGTGGTCGCCGGTGGTATTCTGGCAAGGTCTGATACCTTACAACAAAACTGACATCAAAGGAAAAGTTTTTGAAATTGTAATCGAATAGTTTTTATGAAAAAAAATATTGATTTTGATGAAATTGTAGCCAAAATTACCGACGGACTGAAGGTCTGGACGAAATTCGGCCTCTTGTGGCTGCTGCTGGCCTTTGTGCTGCGCATCAGTTTCTTCTTCGTTATGTTGTTTGCCAACAATGCGGGCTGGTCGGCGCTCCCGATAATACTCTCAGGCGTGTATTTCGATATCGCCGTGGTACTTTCTGCCGGTGCGATACTATTGATACCAATGTTGATAATCAATTGGTTGCTACCGAAAACGACCCGCGTGCTGGCGATGCTTTTCATTACACTTTACGTGATAATCTACGGCTGCCTCATCGGCTATTATTCCAACGTGACACAGCCGCTCGACCGCGTTTTCTTCATTTACACCCCTGAAGAACTCTACAACATCGTCGTATCATCGGTACATTTCTCGTTTTGGCCGCTTATCGGCGTTCTGGCGATAGTGTTTTTGTACGCCTTGCTGCTCCGCTTCTGGAACAGAAAGATAAAAATCGGCAAATGGTTGGCTGTTTCATATTTCGCGGTAGCCATACTTTTTGTTATAATTTTTAATTATAAATCGTTGATTACCAATGATAAACCATATAAGACGTATCAAGATTATTGCCTTGCGGTGAACCAGATTGCGTTTACGGCCAACGATTTCAATAGCTATTATAGGCAAAATAAAGAGGATGACTACAGCCTGTACGATGAGACGGTTTTGCAAGACGCTGTGGAATACCAAAGCCGGTTCCCCGAGTTCAATTACGTCGACATACATTATCCTTTCTTGCGCGAAAACAACGATCCCGATGTCATAGGAGGCTATCTCAACAAAACATCCGACGGCAAAGCTCCTGATTTTGTGTTTATTATAGTTGAAAGTCTTGGTCAGCGACTGAGCTCGAGTGATCCGAAGATGTCGTTCACCCCATTCCTCGACAGCTTGAAAAAAGAGAGTCTTTACTGGCCTAACTGTCTGGCACTTGCTGAGCGCACCTTTGGCGTGGTGCCCAACGTGTTCTCATCGGCACCTTACGATAAGCTTGGCTTTGCACGTGTTTGGTGGCCCATCCCTGATCATAACTCCATCCTTAAAGATATGTCGAAAAACGGTTATTCGCTGTCGTTTTATTATGGCGGAAATGCCGCTTTCGACGGACAAGACAGTTATATGCTCGGGAACGGAGTGACTTATCTGATGGATCCTTCGGAAGTTGATTTTGACCAGGAAAACAAGGCCGAGATGCTCGAAAACCACTCGTGGGGAATGTACGACAGAGAGATGTTCAACGCCGCTATAAAACATCGCGACACAGTGTCTAGAAATCGTCCGAATACCGATATATACATCACTTTGACGACACACGAGCCTTTCTATTTCAAAGGTCAGCAGCCATATATCGACCGTGTGAGGAAGATGCTTGCCGAGACGAAGGAATTCGGTCCTTACGAAAAGTCAAACGTGACGAATAACGACTACATGTACGCCGCGTATCTGTATGCCGACGAGTGTATCGAGGAACTTATCAATTATTACAAGACCTTGCCTGAGTTTGAAAACACTATTTTCGTCATTTTTGGCGACCATCGCACGGGCTGCGTTTATGTCAATAAGAGTCCTCTGCTGGTGTACAACGTGCCGCTGATTATTTATTCGCCTCTGGTGAAGGAACCTAAGACATTTAAAGGCGTTGTGACGCATCATGATATTGCGCCGACAGTGACGGCATATTTGCATAATAACTATGATTATAAGGTTGACGACGAATGCCACTGGCTCGGGACGTCGCTCGACACATCGGCGGTGTACAACTGTAACCAGTCGGTGGCGTTTATGCGCAACAACAGGGAGGTGGTTCAGTATCTGCACAAAAACTATATGCTCGACCGCGACCGCGTATATTATGTCGATACAACCCTTTATGCCGATGAGATTGATAATGATTCAATAAAAAATCAGTTGAAAGAATACATGCGGCAATATCGAAACATTGACCGCTATGTTACACAAAACGATTTCCTGCTGAAGAAACCCGACAATGCCAAAGAGCTGATTGATTACGAAAGGGAGGATGTCGTTGATTATCATATAGACGGTAACCATCTGGAGTATCTGTACAATAATTTTGAATTCAATGGTAACTACGAACGCGTCTATGTTAATGTCAGCTTCAGATATAAAATAAAGAACAACGCCGACCCGAATGAGTTGTTTGTGGTGTTTAAAAGTTTAGACAAGAAACCCAGATCGTTGTTTTACAAGGCATTTAGGTTCTCGGAAATGACTGTGGAATCGAAAGGAGACAATGTTTTTCGGGTAAAAACCACATTCTTTATCGTCAACGATGAAATTATGGATTACCCGATGGATATCTTGATTCACGCCAAACAGGATTTGGACATCGAATGCAGCGATTTGAAAATCAGAATTGAGGGCTTGCCGAAATAATGGCATCTGCCACGTTGTCGGCTATGATGCGCCGTCCTGCCTCGGTGTAATGCTCGGTGGTGAAGGTGCGGTCGATGAAATACTGGTCGGGAACAGCCTCGAGGTTGTCGACCACGGTGACGTTCTCCAGGTTGCCGTATCTGTTGACGAGATAATCGCGATTTTGACGCATCAAAAACACCAGATCATTGCCGAGAAGGTTCTGCGCCTGCTCGGTATTTTCAGCTAAGATATTGAAAATCAGGTTCCAGCCGCGTTGTCTGGCCAATTCCACAATGTTGTCGAAATCCTTCACCCGAGGGTTGTCATCGTGAATCTGGAAGGCATATTGCTGGATGAATGTGATTGCCAACAGCGTCTTCTCCTGGTTGCGCGTGCCGTCGGCATTCATTATGCCTTTTCTGTTGGTGTTGTAGTCCCACTCGTAGTTGGTGTGATACTCGAAATTATAAGGAAACACTAGGGTGTCGTGGTTGCGGTGATATACTCTATGCTCGGCACGTTCGGCATTTGTCGACATGTCGTAGGCTTTGAATGCCAGCTTGAAGCGGTTCACGAGCGGTGGGTTGTCTTTCAGGAGCACCAGTTGCTTCTGAATCGGAGTCTCGAGGTTCGACTCAATCCAGTTGTACCCGAATGAACGCAGGTTCATAGTCACTATGACGGTCTCCACCGGCGAGTCGTCGGGGATATGTTTGAGCAGGTAGTAGTACACCTCGGCATGCGACGCGTCTTTTGTAATGTCGCCGCAGCGCATCTCGGGGAATTGGTCGAAGATGAAGTCGCTGATTTTACGCCTGTCCTTGTCAGCCCACGCAAAGGTGTGGTTCGACGACTCGCCGGTGTACACCATCGCGCAGCTGTCGTGGGCGATATTCCACGCGAGCTGCACCTCGTCGGAGTGTTTCAAAATGTCGTTTTTAAAGAAAAACTTTCCGTAAATCCAATTCATCAGAACCAGAAGTGCGGCGAGCAGGGCGAATTTATATAAAAGCTTCTTCATGGCAATCAGAATTGGAAATAGATAAACGGGAAATTATTGACACTCGAGCAGGCTATTATCATGAAAATCAATACGAAATAGATGGCCCAACGCACAACGGCCGGACGCTTGTCGCACCATCTGTCGAAGCGACTGTTAAACAGCAGTATGTCCATCACGATGAACAGCCCGAGGTAAACCCAGATGCTGCTTTCGATGCCGAGATGTTCGGTCACGCCGAAATTGTTGAACAGCGCCTGGAACAGCTCGCTGATGTTGGCGAAGCTGGTGGCGCGGAATATCGACCAAAATAGAGTCACAAGCAGGAACGTCTTGGCAATCTTGAAGCCGTCGACGATGATTTTTTCCAGTCGGCCTCTGTTTTCCTTTTCAGGAAGATGATTCAAAATGGCTTTTTCGACGATATGAAGCAAGCCGTGAGCCGCACCCCAGATGAGGAAGTTCCACGCCGCGCCATGCCATATTCCGCTTAGGATAAACACCACCATGATGTTGTAGGCCCAACGACCGAACTTCACGCGACTGCCGCCCAACGGGAAGTAAACATAGTCGCGGAACCACGTCGAGAGCGAGATGTGCCAGCGATGCCAGAACTCGGCGATGCTCTTCGAGAGATAAGGCGTGTTGAAGTTGTCGCTGATGCTGAACCCCATGAGCTTGGCGCTTCCCAACGCTATGGTCGAATAGCCGAAGAAGTCGCCATAGATCTGGAACGAATAGAAAAACATCCCGATGAGGATATCCCAAGAGCTGTATTTGCCTGGATCGGCATAAATCATGTCGACATAGGCGCCCACGTTGTCGGCCACCACCATCTTGATGAAAAGTCCGAAGATGATGAGTCGGAAACCCTTGGAAATATTATCGTATTCAAATTTTTTCTCTTCGTGGAGCTGCCGCAGGAGGTTGCCTGGACGTTCGATAGGGCCGGTGACGAGCTGAGGGAAAAACATCACGTAAAGCGAGTAAATCCCGAAGTTGCGCTCGGCTTTCTGGTTGCCGCGATACACCTCGATAACGTAACTCATGCTCTGGAAGGTGTGAAACGAGAGACCTATCGGCAATATCAAATCGACAGTGGTGTTGACGTTAAGGCTTAAAGCTTGGCATAGTGCGACAAAATTGTCGTTAACGAATCCGAGATATTTGAAAATGAAAAGCACCAAGCAGGTGGAGACTATGCTTATTACAAAATAACGTTTCTTAAGTTTGTGATTATCAGCATGTTTCTCCATTAAAATACCAGCCGAATAATCGATTATTATCGTACCGAGAAGTATCAGGATATAGGCCGGGACAAACCACATATAAAACGTGCAGCTGGCGACCAAGAGCATCATCCAGCGATACCTTTGCGGCAGCAGATAAAACAGCATCACCACAATGGGTAAAAAGATGACATATTCTATGGAATTGAAGAGCACGCTTTATATTTTTTGCAAAATTATGAAAAAATATCAATAAAGTTTAGTCAAAAATGACTATTTTTGCAAACTAATTTCTCCCCGTCATTTCGACCTGAGCGAAGCGGAGTGGAGACCTGAGCGAAGCGAAAGCATTCGCCAAGGCGAATAAATCTTATAAAAAAGAAAATAGTATTATCAAAATATGAAGGAAGATTTCGTAGAAGAATTGCGCTGGCGCGGAATGTTGAACAACATGACACCAGGCACAGAAGAACAGTTGAAGAAAGAAATGACCACGGCTTACTTGGGCATCGACCCCACCGCCGACTCGCTGCATATCGGACACCTTTGCGGCATCATGATGTTGCGTCATTTCCAAGCTGCAGGGCATAAACCTCTAGCGCTCCTCGGCGGTGCCACCGGCATGATTGGCGACCCGTCGGGCAAATCGGCTGAGCGTAACCTGTTGAACGATGAGACTTTACAGCACAACCAGGCCTGCATCAAGAAACAGCTGGCTAAGTTCTTGGATTTCGACAGCGATAAGCCGAACAAGGCCGAGCTCGTCAACAACTACGACTGGATGAAGGATTACACCTTCTTGCATTTCATCCGCGACATAGGCAAGCACATCACCGTCAACTACATGATGGCAAAGGACTCGGTGAAGAAACGTTTCAACGGCGAAGGCGAAGGCATGTCGTTCACAGAGTTCAGCTACCAGCTCGTGCAGGGCTATGACTTCCTCTATCTCTTTGAGCATAAGAACTGCAAACTGCAGATGGGTGGCTCCGACCAGTGGGGTAACATCACCACCGGCACAGAGCTCATCCGCCGCAAACTCGGCGCCGACAAGGAGGCATTTGCCTTGACTTGCAACCTCATCACCAAGGCTGATGGCGGCAAGTTCGGCAAGACCGAGAAAGGTAACATCTGGCTCGACCCTGAGAAGACCTCGCCGTATGCGTTCTACCAGTTCTGGATGAACTGCACCGACGAAGATGCAGCTCGCTACATTAAGATCTTCACCCTGCTCAGCAAGGAAGAGATCGACGCTCTTATCGCTCGTCACACTGCCGAGCCGCATCTCCGCGAGCTGCAGCGCACGCTGGCGCGCGAACTGACATTGGTCGTCCACTCGAAAGAAGATCTCGAGATGGCCGAAGAAGCCACACAGATCCTCTTCGGAAAAGGCACAGCCGAGGCATTGCATAAGTTCGATGAGGCTACATTGTTGAGCATCTTCGACGGCGTGCCACAGGCTAACTTCTCAAAGGATGCGTTGAGCGCAGGCGTCGGCATCGTCGACTTCCTAGTACAGACAGGAGTGTTTTCGTCGAAGGGCGAGGCCCGTAAGATGGTGCAAGGCAACGGCGTGTCGGTCAACAAAGACAAGGTGACCGAGCAGAAGACCGTCGGCACTGCTGACCTCCTCAACGGCAAATACATCCTAGTGCAGAAAGGCAAGAAGAACTATTACTTAATAGTCTGCGAATAATGTACTGGATTTTCCTGATTCCTACGCTGTTTCTCGTCCTGTTGGCCTTTGCGGCGATAGGAATCAAGGCTATTGTGAAGAAAAACGGCAAATTCGAACGCAAATGCGCTCACTCACTCGACCCTGATGCAAAATGCGTCTGCGGTGGTGACGAAACTCAGTGTCCCAACCACTCAGATTGAATCATATTGTCATTATCGACATATATAAAATACGCCTCGACATCTTGATTTTCAAGTAGTTCCGAGGCTTTTTCTTTGCCTACGAGCATGCAGATCGTGGCCAGACAGTCGGCCCACGAGGTATTGTCGGCTATGACGGTGGCGCTCAAGAGGTTGTGCTCGACAGGATAACCCGTCTTCGGATCGATGCTGTGCGAGTAACGGACGCCATCTTTTTCAATGTATTTCCTGTAGTTTCCAGAGGTTACAATGCCTTTGTCCTTGAGGTTAATCTTGATTTGCACTGAGCGCTCCGAATCGTAGTTTTCGGTCGGTTTTTCAATGCCGATGGTCCACATTTCGCCATTCGGCTTTGTTCCGCGAGCCATAATCTCGCCCCCGACATCGACCAAATAGTTACAAATTCCTTTGGTTTCCAGGAACTTACCAATCAAATCGGTGGTGTAGCCTTGTGCCACGGCGTTGAAATCCAATGTCATATTGGGGTTGGCTTTCACGACTTTATTATCGATGATTTCAACTTTGTGATAATCAACGAGTTGGCGTATTGAATCGACCATCTCGGGAGTCATTTCGAGTTCTTTTTTGTAATGAAAACCCCAAGCCGAGACCAACGGACCGATGGTTGCATCGAAAGCGCCGTCGGAAAACTCTGAAGCCTTCCGCGCCCACTCGAAATTATCCTTAAATATCTGATTTACAACGACATCTTCATTCCGATTCACCTTTCTGATAATAGAATTTTCATTCCAAAGCGACACCGAATTGTCGACTTCCCTGAAAATCGAGTCAAACTCCACCTCAAAATGCCTATTTTCTTCATCAAAATAAGAAATCGAGAAATACGACCCCTGCGTCACGCCTGAATAATTGATTTTCTGCGGTTGCTTACTACAAGAAATCAATATAACACCTAGAACTATATATAAAACTCTCTTCATCAGTGCGATTTAATCGAAGTATATCCTATCAGTTTATCATAATTTTGAATCGGATCAAACAGATACACAAAAATATGATAAACATTATTCGTTTCCCAAAAATCGCCATTAACCGGCGCCACCGAAGTGATACCAGTGGCGTTGTCCTTCACGGCATACATATAATCGTAATAGCCTTGTTTCAGCAGCAATCCCTTCTGATAACCGCGAAGCTGCGGATTGTATTCCATCTTCGCATTTTCATCCAAACGCCAGTCTGTAATAGCACCGATGATATAAACATCTTTGTCAATCATGTATTGTGGCCACTGCAGGAAGAAATCAACCATGGCGTAGTCGGCTTCGTTAGCGGCGTTAAGATTATCGCGCTCCAGATAGATATATTTTTCGCCATACAAATCCTCATCGTCGATGTAGTTATGCACGCTGCGTTTCGCATCGGCATAAAGCGTCACTACGTAATAATCCTCCTCGCGGTACACGGTTCTGGTCTTCTCCGGACGGTTGTCGAAATTGCTTGTATTTATCCTAAGGAATTGATTACCAGACTCAAACACTGTCTTCGGATTGTTGGTATACGACGATTTCTCAGGATAAACATATGTCGGCTTCAGTCCGAAAACGGCATTGTCCCAGCGACCGTTCTGCTGTATCGTGACATTGGAATACTGGTCGGCACGCGAGTTGAACATGTCGGGATAGCTTATCTCAAGGTCAATCTCCTGCTTGTTGGCACCAAGATTCAAATCATAAGGATAACGCGGCACCGCGGCACGAATCTGAGATATGTCGTGCACGACATAAAATCTGCGGGTGAAGTAGATATCATTGGGGTTTTCGCCAGTCACAACGAGTAAGTAGTTGCCCGATATCTTCGGCATCATGTCGGTGGTGGGGAAGAGCAGGTCGTAATGCACATAATTCACAAAAGTGTTGACCGAAAAGGAAAATTGGTCGATTTCCTCCTGAAAATAACCGTTGAGATATTCATTTTTCGGCAAATCGGTCGGCCGCCATTGGTTGTCGCAATGCACGAAAGTGTAGTAAAGATAAGGTGCATCGTCGGTAAGTAGGTCGAACTGCAGATGCAGCTGCTCCTTCATATTGTTGAGGTAAATTATCGGCTTGTCGAGCTCAAAATCCTTCGGATGAAGTAACACTGTCTGCACCTCGTCCTTGTAGTTTATGTTGCCAAACGATTTCAAGTTCTGTCCCGAAACGTTTATTACAAAAACTAACAATATGATTATCAACGACTTAAATTTCATTCAATTATAATTTTATTTTTTGTAAAATTAATAATTTTAGAATAACCATTTTTATAAACGGAAATTTTTTAATTTTGTTGTTGCTATGGATAGAAAGACACTCTTTGTCAACGTCATCTTGCCGCTGCCTGTACCAGGCACGTTTTCCTATCGTGTCCCGATGGAACTGAACGACAGCGTGAAGGTCGGACAGCGCGCCGTGGTGCAGTTCGGCCGCACAAAGATTATGTCCGGACTGATAAGCGAAGTGACGGAGAAAGTGCCTGATTTTGAGCAAGTTAAGTATATCCTTGGCATTCTTGACGAGAATCCTGTAGTCAACCGGCTGCAGCTGAAATTCTGGCAGTGGATTTGCGATTATTACCTCTGCTACGAAGGCGAGGTGATGCAGGCTGCTCTTCCTTCGGCCATGAAGCTCTCGAGCGAGTCGAAAATAAAGCTTTCCGACGAGTTTGAACTCGACACCATGGCTCTCAACGACTTCGAATATCTCATAGTCGAGGCATTGCAGGTGCAGCCTAAGCTGACGATTAGCGAGGTGAGCAAGATAATCGGCTACAAAAAGGTGATGCCGCTCATCAAGACGATGATCGAGAAGAAGATTGTGGTGATGGAGGAGGAGCTCGATGCTAAATTCAAGGCAAAATACGAGCGTTTTGTGGCACTTGCTGAGGAATATCATAGCGATGAGAAGATGCATGAGCTCATGGACGAGCTCACCAAGCGAGCCTACAAACAGCTCGAGGTGGTGATGTCGTTTTTCGTCCTTGGCGGCGATGCCGAGCACGACATCATCGCATCCGAAGTCCTCGCTAAATCCAATGCCAACAGCACCGTCCTGAAGGCCCTCGTCAACAAAGGAGTGTTTAAGGTCTACCAAAAACGTGTCAGCCGACTCAAGAGTTTCAACGCCCTGACCGACGTTGACACGATACAACTCACTGATAAACAACAAGTTGCATTCGATGAGATTCATCAAGGCTTCGCCGACAGCAAGCCCGTGCTTCTGCATGGCGTTACCTCATCGGGAAAGACCGAGATCTACATAAAACTGATTCAGGAAGCGCTCGACAAAGGCCGTCAGGTGCTGTATCTGCTGCCCGAGATAGCCCTCACCGAACAGATTATCAACCGTTTGAAGAAATATTTCGGCGACAAAGTCGGCGTTTATCATTCGCGCTATAGCGACATGGAACGCGTCGAGATCTGGGAGCAGGTTTTGGAGTTTGAAAAGACGCAAAGCTCTAAGTATCAGGTGATTATAGGCTCGCGTTCGGCCATCTTGCTGCCGTTTTCAAACCTCGGACTCATCATCGTCGACGAGGAGCACGACACCTCGTTCAAGCAGATCGACCCTGCGCCGCGTTACAACGCCCGCGACCTCAGCATGATCCTCGGCCGTTTTCATAACGCCGACGTCATCCTTGGCTCCGCCACGCCGTCGTTCGAGAGTTACTACAACGCTCGGCAGGGCCGTTACCACCTCGTCTCGCTCACACAACGCTTCGGAGGCGTCGAAATGCCCGAGATCATCGTCGACGACATGCGCATCGAGCGCAAACGTAAACTCATGCAGGCTAACTTCGGCAGCGTGCTCGTCGACGCCATGCGCGGCACCCTGGCCGACAAAAACCAGGTGATACTCTTTCAAAACCGCCGTGGCTTCTCGCTACGCCTCGAATGCGGCGTCTGTCACTGGGTGCCGCAGTGCATCAACTGCGACGTGTCGATGACTTACCACAAGGCGCAGAACATCATGAAATGCCACTACTGCGGCTACACGATGGCTGTCCCGTCGGAATGCCCCTCATGTCATAGCACCGACCTTAAGATGCATGGCTTCGGTACGGAACGAGTCGAGGAAGACCTTTCTTCCGTCATTCCCGAGGCTCGCTGCGCTCGCCTCGACCTCGACACCACGAGGTCGAAAAACAGCTACCAAAACATCCTCGATAGCTTTAAAAACCGCGAGACCGATGTGCTCGTGGGCACTCAGATGGTAACGAAAGGCCTCGACTTCGACTGCGTGAAGACGGTGGGAATACTCGATGCCGACAACATGCTCTCATTCCCCGATTTCAGGGCTTTCGAACGCAGCTTCCAGCTCATGGAACAGGTCAGCGGTCGAGCGGGCAGAAAAGGGGAGAAGGGTAAGGTCATCATCCAGACGTACCAGCCCACACATCCGGTGATCCTCAACGTCGTCAACCACGACTACGTGCGCTTCTACGAGGAACAGATGCCAATCCGCAGGCAGTTCTGCTATCCGCCGTATTATCGCTTGATAATGATTAAGTTACGTCATTCCGACTATAACAAACTCAATACCGCAGCCGAGTCGTTCGCCAAGCGGCTGCGTCCAGTGTTCAAAAACAACCTCCTCGGCCCCGAATACCCCGTGGTGTCGAGGGTCAAAAATCAATACATCAAACAAATCCTCATCAAGTTCGACCGCAACGACAACTCGATGAAAATCAAGGATTTGATAAAAAATGAAATCGAATGTTTCAAACGGAACAACGAATACAAGGCTGTGTCGATTTCCATCGACGTTGACCCAATATAAAAAATGTAGAGACGTCATATTATGGCGTCTCTACAAATTATTACCCTATGACCAGGTTTCTATTCTCCTTTTCGTGTCGAATAGCTGATACGGAATGCACCGCATTTACGCAGTTCTTGCTTCACGTCGGTGACCAATCCCATTCTCACCTCCTCATGAATCTTGAGTGATGTGGTGAGTTTCTGACGGTCAGCCTCGGCGCGGTCCATACGTTCCTGTTCGACAAACGGGATAATGTCGTCGATACGTGCGTATGAGTCGTTGAGCTGCAAACGTGGTTCTGTACCATAGAGTTTGGTATTCGTCGGAGGTCCGATGTAGATGAAACTCACGAGTGATTTCTTCTCGAGTTTCTGGACTTCCGTCGCTGCTGGTAATTTCATCTTGACTTTCAATGTGGTCTCGCGCATTGAGGTTGTAACCATGAAGAAGAAAATCAACATGAAGATAATGTCAGGCATTGATCCGGTTGAGATAGCCGGAACTTCTTTTGATCCACCTTTTCTGAATTTTGCCATAATCGTCTCTCCTATTATTTGATTTCTTCAGGTTCAGCCTCTGAGATACGCACAGGAACAGCCTTGTTGACGGCATCGACCTTGTCTTTGTCGGTCATGTCGTTATAATGCTGCTTGAAGTATGTCATTGCGACCTCTTCCCTGAGTTCATTGAAAGCTTTTGCCAATTCATTTTGAACTGCAATGTACATCTGATATGAAGTACCGCGGTCATTCTTAAGTGATACGACGCCTTTGTTGGTCATGAAGTTGCCAATCATATCGATTTCCTTGACTTCGACTTCAGGAGCCTTCTCATCATTCGGTTTAGGAGTGATGAAATCTCTTGTCTTGTCCTTCAAATCGGCAATGTCGCAAGGTTTTCCATTAACCATCAACTTGTCGTACTTATTGATCATGACGTTCAAAATGTTTCTTTCTTTCACTTTGACATCCATGTCGGGGTTTTCTACTGGTGGTGGCAGACGACGGAAGATACCGCTGTCAGTGTCCATCGTAGTGGTAACGAGGAAGAATATCAACAGCAAGAAAGAGATATCAGCCATTGAACTGGCGTTGATTTCCGGTACTTTCTTTTTCTTACGGGCCATGATAAATTCCTTCCTTATTATTTATTAATGAGTTTCGATACTGCTGAATAGATTACAGCTGCGATTGTGCCGCCTACAACAATGTATGTGAATACCATGAAGAAGTCGACGAAGGACTCAGTGCCTTTTGTCACTCCCATTGATTCAAGATACTCCACAGGAAGTGTTGCGCCTCTTGATAACAGCAATGCGATGATGGCAAGGACTGCTACGATAGCCACAACAAAACCAATTGATTTTACACTCTTTGGATTGATGATAATCCCATAGATAGGTGCAAACAAAATCGCAACCACAGTCAATCCAAGCATGCAATATGCAAAGCCCATGAATGTTCCGACGCTTGACTCACCACCGATGATGGTAAGGATACCGAAGACGACGTTGAGAACCATCAAGGCTATCAGCACATATTTGCAATATTTTGTTAATTTGTCGACCATGATTCTTGTTTTGTTAGATTAGTTTTTCTTTGAATAAGCGTGGAGCATGTCCATGAATGTGATTGAAGAATCTTCCATATCGTTGACGATACCTTCGATCTTGTTAAGGATGAAGTTGTAGCAGATCTGGAGGATAACAGCGACGATAAGACCGAACACGGTTGTCAACAAAGCGACCTTCATACCGCCTGCAACAACTGTTGGGCTGATGTCACCTGCTGCTGCGATAGCATCGAATGCAGCGATCATACCGATAACAGTACCCATAAATCCCAACATAGGTCCTAATGCGATGAACAATGAAATCCAGCTTGCGCCGCTCTCAAGGTTACCTGTCATAACTGAACCGTATGAAACGATTGATTTTTCAACTTCTTCAAGACCTTCGTTGTAACGCATCAAACCTTGGTAGAAGATGCCGGCGATAGGACCGCGTGTGTCACGGCAGAGATCCTTTGCCTTCTCAATACCACCCTTGTTCAAAGTTTCTTCTAACTCAACAAGAAGCTTCTTGGTGTTTGTTGTGCTTAATGTCAAATAAATGATTCTCTCGATTGACACTGCGAGACCGAGTACCAAAATCAAAAGGATGATGCTCATGAACTCCCAGCCACCATCGATGAACTGTTTCTTCAAAACCTCGTGGAATGTTGGATCTGCAACCTCTTCTGTTTCCATTGTGGTTGTAGCGACTGTCTCAGCTGGTTCTTCTGCTGGTGCAGCAGCCTCGACTTGTTCTGTCTGTTCCTCAACAGGTTGTGCATTTTCTTCTTGTGCAAGAAGGTAGTTGCTGATTCCAAATGTCAAAAAACCGGCAACTGTCAGTAAAGCAATTAATTTTTTCATGATTTGAATTTTGAATTACTACTTTTTAATTTGTTAATATTTATTTTAATTTCAATTTTTAATTTTCAATAACCTATAACCAATAACCTATAACCATTTTCACTGCGGAGAGAGCGGGATTCGAACCCGCGGTACCCTTTTGAAGTACACACACTTTCCAGGCGTGCTCCTTAAACCACTCGGACATCTCTCCCGGGGATTTTTTCTACTCCACAAAAAATCGTGTCAAAATTACAAAATTTTTCTTTTTAAATAACAAGAAATTTATAACAATATTTTATTTTTTTTAAAAAAAGAATTAAAGCGTAACATTTTCAATATTTTACAGCTCTAAACTCTGCACTCTAAACTCTACACTGATCACACTGTCATCTCACCACGTAACGGTGTCTGCAGATATCTCTTGATTTCCCTGCGCCCCATCTGCGTGCCCAACAAGTACATCATCTTCGCCAAGGCCGACTCAGTTGTGATGTCGTAACCGCTGATAACGCCAATGTTTGTGAGATCTAAGCTCGTCTCGTAACGTCCCATCTCCACCGATCCCGACTTGCACTGTGTCACGTTGTAGATGATGAGCCCCTTCTTGATGGCTTCGGCCAGCTCGTCGAGGAACCATTCCGAAGTAGGCGCGTTGCCCGATCCGAAAGTCTCCATGATGAGTCCCTTCATGCCCGGCGTGTTCAATATGTGTTTTACGTAATCGTGAGTGATTCCTGGGAAAAGCTTCAAAATGCCCACGTTGGTGTTGAACTGCTTGTGGACGATGAGCGGCCTGCCCGTCGGCTCCATGATGAACTCACGGTTGTACTTGATCTTGATGCCCACATCAGCCAAGGTAGGGTAGTTGCCCGACGAGAAAGCGTTGAAGTTCTCGGCGTTGAACTTCGTCGACCTGTTGCCTCTAAGTAAATGATTCTCAAAGAGTATGCACACCTCCGGAACACTCGGCTCGCCATCCATCTTCGAGGCGGCAATCTCTACCGAAGTTATGAAATTCTCGCGCGCGTCGCTGCGGACCATGCCCATCGGCAGCTGCGAGCCGGTGAAGATGATAGGCTTGGCAAGGTTTTCAAGCATGAAACTCAATGCCGAGGCACTGTAAGCCATGGTGTCGGAGCCGTGCAAAACCACGAAACCGTCATATTTCTCGTAGTTTTCCTCAATCTTTTCGGCCAGCTCGACCCACACCTCAGGCGTCATGTTCGATGAGTCGATGAGATGCTCAAACGAATACATGTCGATGGTGTAATCGAGAGTACGAAGCACTGGCAAGTGCTCGTAAATATTGCCGAAGTTAAAAGGCACCAGACTCCCGGTCTTCTGGTCTTTCATCATTCCTATCGTGCCACCTGTGTAAAGCACTAAAATCTTTGGTTTTCTCATATCTTAAACAAGTTCTTTGCGTTGTCTGTCGTTATTTTACAAATTTGTTCCATCGTCATCCCGTAAATCTCCGCCACTTTCTCCGCTGTCTTGACGATGTATGCCGGCTCGTTGCGCTGTCCGCGGTACGGAACAGGAGGCAAGTAAGGGTCGTCGGTCTCCAAAACGATTCTTTCCATCGGGATTTCGGGCAAAAAGTCCTTCACGGCGCAGTTTTTATAGGTGATGACGCCGCCGAGCCCGAGATGGAACCCGTAGGAGAGGGCAGTTTTTGCCTCATCGAGTGTGCCGTTGAAACAATGCATCACGCCGGCGAGGCGGCCGTCTTGCTCGTGGTCAAGGATTTTAAACATCTCTTGAAAAGCGTTGCGAGTGTGAATAGACACTGGCAATCCCAACTCCTTCGCCCATTGCAGCTGCTCGCTCAACACCTCAATCTGCTCTTTCTTGAACGTATCGTCCCAGTAAAAATCCAAACCGATTTCCCCAATTCCCACAACAGCACCGCTGTCATTCCGAGCGCAGCGAGGAACCTCATTTTCAATCACAGCCAGCTTCGTCTTATAATCCTCTCTCACCTCCTCCGGATGCAATCCCATCATAACTCTCACATTATCAGGATGTTGCTCGTAAAACCGCATCATCGGCGCTATGCTTCTTTCATCGCAGTTCGGCAGCAACAGCATCGTCACACCAGCCTCCATCGCACGCTGAAAAGCTTCTTCTCTGTCGAAGTCGAAGGCTCCGTCGTAGATGTGGCTATGTGTGTTGATAATCATAGTGTTACGTTAGTAAAGGAAGTTGTCGTATGGGTATCTGATGGCGTGCATGTCGCGAATCTCAGCGTAAAGCAGGTCTCTAAACTCCTGATAATGAGTCTTTTCCGCCGCCGAGATGAAGATACAAGGCTTGCCCTTCGCCATCCAGGTCTTCTTCCAGTCGTCCAAAGTGTAGTTTTTCTTGGTGATTGGCGTCAAATCATCGGCGTCCTTCTCTTCATAATGATAAGCGTCGATCTTGTTGAACACCATTATCACTTTTTTGTCGCCTGCGCCTATGTCGGTCAAGGTCTGGTTCACTGTCTCAATCTGTGACTCGAAATCAGGATGCGAAATGTCTACAACATGCAGCAAAATATCGGATTCCCGCACCTCGTCTAATGTCGATTTAAACGATTCAACCAGCTGTGTCGGCAGCTTTCTGATGAAACCTACGGTATCTGACAGCAAAAACGGCAGATTTTCAATCACCACCTTCCTCACCGTGGTGTCCAAAGTGGCGAAAAGCTTGTTTTCGGCAAACACATCGCTCTTGCTGAGCATGTTCATTATCGTCGACTTGCCCACGTTGGTGTATCCGACGAGCGCCACGCGTACCATCTGCTGACGGTTTTTGCGCTGCACCGACTTCTGCATGTCGATCTCTTCGAGTTTCTCCTTCAGCGAAGCGATTTTATTACGGATAATCTTACGGTCGGTCTCGATCTGCGTCTCACCCGGACCTCTCATGCCGATACCGCCTCGCTGACGCTCCAAGTGTGTCCACATCCTGGTCAGACGAGGCAACATGTATTGATACTGAGCGAGTTCCACCTGCGTCTTGGCGTAGGCGGTCTTCGCATTCTTGGCAAAAATGTCGAGGATGAGGTTGGTTCTATCCAAGATGCGGCACTCGAGTTCGTTTTCAAGGTTTCTTATCTGCGTGGCGCTCAACTCATCGTCGAAAATCGCCATGTCGATCTCTTCCGCCTTGATATATTGCTTCAGCTCTTCGAGCTTGCCCGTTCCCAGATATGTCACGCTGTTCGGACGATCCAAAGGCTGCACGAAACGTCCCACGGCAACGCCTCCGGCTGTCTCCAAAAGAAACTCCAGCTCGTCGAGGTATTCCTCCGTGCGCTCACGGTTTTGCTCGTAGGTGCTCACTGCCACCAAAACCGCACGTTCCTGTTTCTGCTCGTGTTCTATCATTAGAATGGCTTAAATCCAATGATTTCTCTGACTTCTTTGATGGTCTTTCTCGCGCTTTCTCTAGCTTTTTCAGCTCCCATGCGAGCCACCTTATTAATATACTCGTCGTTGGCGTCAATCTCGCGTATCCTCTCGCGGATCGGGGTCACAAACTGTATCATGTCCTCGGCGAGTTGTTTCTTCATGTCGCCGTAGCGGATGGTCATATTGTTGTATGCGTCGTCGAAGAACTGCACCGTCTCGGGTTTCGACACAATCTTCATCAGCTGGAACAGGTTCTGAATCGGCTCCGGCTTCTCCTGGTTCATCTCGGTCGGACCGCTATCTGTCTTGGCGCGCATCACTTTCTTGCGAATCGAGGCGTCGTCTTCAGCCAAGAATATCGCATTTCCTTCGCCTTCGCTCTTGCCCATCTTGCCGTTACCATCCAGTCCAGGCACCTTAACCAATTGATTACCAAAGTTAAACGCCTGTGGAATCGGGAAGTATTCAACGCCGTAGATGTTGTTGAAACGTCCGGCAAAGTCGCGTGCTTTCTCGAGGTTCTGCTCCTGGTCCTTGCCAACCGGCACATACTGCGACTTATGAATCAAGATATCGGCTGCCATCAGGGTCGGGTAGGTGAGGAGACCTGCGTTGACGTTGTCGGGCTGCTTGCGCACCTTCTCCTTGAAGGTCGTCACGCGCTCGAGTTCGCCGATGTAAGCGTTCATGTTCAGGAAAAGATACAGCTCTACCACCTCCGGCACGTCGCTCTGCACATACAACGTCGCTTTCTCCGGGTCAACGCCCGCAGCGAGGTATTCCACCAAAATCTGACGCACTCTTCCATGAAGGTCATCTGGGTGAGGATGTGTCGTAAGTGAATGATAATCAGCTATAAAGAAATAGCAGTTATAGTTATCCTGGAGGCGGATGAAGTTCTTCACCGCGCCGAAATAGTTGCCTAGATGTAAGTTTCCTGTCGGCCTGATGCCGCTCAAAACGATTTCTTTCATAGAAATATATTTAAAATTGCAAATATACAAAAAAGTTTACAGTTTACAGTTTACAGTTTACAGATTTTTTAAAAAAATGAAAAAGGAGACGATAATTCGTCTCCTAAATTGTCGGCTATTCCAGTAAACCGTAAACAGTAAACAGTAAACGGTAAACTAGAAAGTGATGTCATCACCGTTCTTATTCAGGAAATTGTACTGAAGGACGTGGAATGACTTGATTTCCTTGACGTGTATCGTCTTGTGGTACTTCCATCTCCATTTTCTTGCGATGGAGAAAAATCCTTTAGTCAAGTAGGCGTAGATGAAAGGATGAACCTGTATCGTCACCTCGTTTTCGTTTTGGTCGAGTAACAGGTACTTGAGGCTGCTTTCGATCTCGTCGATGTAGATGAGCGACGGTTTGATTTTGCCCGTTCCGTCGCAAACCGGACATTTTTCCTGGACGGTGATTTCCGTTGCCGGGCGCACACGCTGACGTGTGATCTGGATGAGCCCGAATTTCGTGGCAGGGAGTATGGTGTGCTTGGCGCGGTCTTTCGCCATCTCCTGCTGGAGCTTCTCGAACAGCTCTTTGCGATGTTTCGCTTCGTGCATGTCGATGAAGTCCACGATGATGATGCCGCCTAAGTCACGGAGGCGCACCTGACGTGCTATCTCCACTGCCGATTCCAGATTGACAGCCAATGCATTCTCTTCCTGAGATGCTTCTTTGTTCAACCGATGCCCGCTGTTGACGTCGATGACGTGCATGGCCTCGGTGTGTTCAATGATGAGGTAAACACCATTTCTGATTGTGACAATCCTACCAAACGACCCCTTCACCTGACGCGCCACGCCGTAATGCTCAAAGATAGGCTCTTTGCCTTTGTAGAGCTTCACGATGTCGGTCTTCTGAGGAGCGATTTTGGTGATGTAGCTCTTGACTTCATCAAAAAGCGGTTGATTATCAACAGTTATCGTGTTAAAAGACTCGTTGAGTATGTCTCTCAGCATCGCCGAGGTACGGTCAAGTTCGCTCACAAGCTTCGCCGGAGCCTTGCTTCCGTATAACGACTCAGTGACCTGCTCCCATTTGTCGAGCAAGTACTTCATATCGGCATCGAGGTCTTCGACCTTCTTCCCCTCCGCCACTGTGCGGATGATGACGCCGAAATTGTTCGGACGGATGCTCTGAATGAGTTTTTTAAGACGACCGCGTTCTTCGCCGCTGCGTATCTTCTGCGACACCGACACCCTGTTCGAGAAAGGTACCAACACTATGTAACGTCCTGCAAACGAAATCTCTGCCGAGATGCGCGGACCTTTAGTGTTTATTGGCTCTTTCGCGATCTGCACCGGAATCTGGTCGCCGGCCTGGATGAAATCCGAGATCTTACCCGTCTTGTCGATATCAGGACATAACTTGAACTTGCTCATCACCGTCTGGGCGGTCTTGCCCTCCTGCGCCAGCTTCGAAAACTGAAGCAAGGAGTTGATCTGCGGACCGAGGTCGAGATAGTGAAGGAAAGCGTCCTTCTGGTTGCCGATGTCGACAAAAGCGGCGTTCAAACCCGGCAAAATCTTCTTCACCCTGCCGAAATATACGTCGCCGACAGCGAAATTACTGTTGATCTGCTCTTTGTGGAGCTCAACAAGCTGCTTGTCTTCCAACAAAACAATATTAACCTCTGAAACATCGGAACTTATAACAAGCTCTCTGTTGACTGCCGGAACTGTTGTTGTGTTGTCCATAATATTACAAAGGTTTAAATTTCATTTTAAAAACAATAACACAACATCGGTATACGCAATGCTGTGTTATTCTTCCGTAAGAAATTAATCTTAAAGATTATTTCTTTTTATGTCTATCCTTTCTGAGACGTTTTTTACGTTTATGGGTAGACATTTTGTGTCTTTTGTGTTTCTTACCGTTTGGCATAATACAAAACTATTTAACCAAATTACTTGAGGTCGTTGATGAATGATTTAGCTGGCTTGAAAGCAGGAACGTTGTGTGCTGGGATAACGATTGTTGCACCCTTACCACCGTTAGCGCGGATGTTTCTACCCTTCTTAGCAGCTCTCTTCTTGCTCTTGAAGCTACCAAAGCCTCTGAGATACACATCTTCATTCTTCTTAACTGCTTCCTTCACGATCTCCATGAAAGACTCAACTACTACCAGGGCGTTACCTTTTTCAACACCTGTTTTTTCAGCGATTTTCGCTACGATTTCAGCTTTTGTCATGACTTTAATATTTTAATTGTTAATATTGATTTCATTTTCGGGTGCAAAAATAATAAGATTTTTTTAATTGTGAACAAAAAAAATTAATTTTTTTCATTCATTTTCTTATAGATACGTTTTTTTTCTTATCTTTGCACTATTAATTTATATGTATTTTTGTGTAAAATTTTAGAGCTATGGCAAGTCTTAACAAAGTGATCTTAATCGGAAATTTGGGTAAGGATCCCGAAGTCATCTCATTCGATAACGGGACAAAGAAAATGACAGTATCTCTCGCAACGACAGAACGTTACCGCGATCGTGACGGCAACTGGCAGGAGCAAACCGAATGGCATAACCTCGTCAGCTGGGGCACCCTCGCTCAAGATATCTTCGAAAAACGCCGCAACTACGCAAAGGGCGACCAGATGTATGTCGAAGGCCGCATCCGCTCACGCCAATACGTCGACAACCAAAACGTCACACGTCATATCACCGAGATCATCGTCGACAAGATGATGAGCCTCAGCGGAAACCGCCAGCAACAACAGCAAAACCCTAACGCATCATACAACGCCTACGCCGGTCAGCAATCACAACAGCAGCCTCAACAGCAATACCAACAGCCTGTCGAAGCCCCAATGCCGGCACAGGACTACAACGGCGACGACCTCCCATTCTAAACCATGACTGACGTTCCGTTTTTTCTCGGCATCGACACGGTGACGATAATTTGTCTCGTCATCCTGTGCGTAATGCTGCTCTTTTCGGCACTCGCCTCAGCAAGCGAGACAGCCTTCTTTTCACTGCTGCCCAACGACACCAACGAGATGGAAAACTCCGACCGCCGGTCCGATAAACTGGTGCTCGAACTGCTTAACAAACCTAAGACGTTCTTGGCTACAATATTGATAACCAATAATTTAGTCAACGTTACCATCACCATCTTCTCGGTGTATATCATGAACAGGATGTTTAACTTCGAAGCAAATCCTGTTTGGGCATTTATTATTAATGTAGTGGTGGTGACATCGCTGCTCCTCATCTTTGGCGAGATGATACCGAAGATCACTGCAGCCAAAAAAGCCCGCAGCCTCTCCACAGCCCTCGCCCCGTCGATACGCGTGCTGATCATAATTTTCAAACCTCTCAGCAACCTGTTGGTGAAATCGACAGCAGTAATCGACAAAAAACTGGCCAAAAAGAACGCTAACCCACTGTCAATCAGTGATTTAACTACAGCAGTCGACATCACTACGGCCGAGGAGACACCCGACGAGGAACGCTCTATGCTCCAAGGCATAGCCACCTTCGGCGAGAAAGAGGTGAGCGACATCATGCAGCCACGCGTGCAGCTATTCGCAATAAAAAACACCACCAAATTCAACCATCTGATCGAGCTTATCATCGAAAATGGATTCTCGAGAATACCAGTATATGAAGACACTCTCGACGAAATAAAGGGCATTCTTTACGTCAAAGATCTGCTGCCGCATCTCAACGATGCCGACTTCCAATGGCAAGGACTGCTCCGTCCGGCTTTCTTCGTGCCCGAAAACAAGAAAATCAACGACCTGTTCCAGGATTTCCGCGCCAAAAAGATCCATATCGCCATCGTGGTCGATGAATACGGCGGCACCTCGGGACTCGTCACCATGGAAGACATCCTCGAAGAGATAGTGGGCGACATCAGCGATGAGTTCGACGCCGTCGAAGAGAGTAAATTCTATAAAAAACTCAACGATAAAACCTATATCTTCCAAGCCCAGACAAGTCTGGTCGACTTCTGTAAGGTATTTGATATCAATGAGTTATATTTTGAAGATATAAAAGGCGAATCCGACACGCTCGCAGGTCTCATCCTCGAGATGGAGGGCCGCATCCCGCATGCAGGATTCTCCACATCTTACAAGGAATTTGTCTTTAAAATCGAAAAAGCCGACAAGCGCAGAATTATTGAAATTAAGGTGATTTATAATGAAAAAGACGACGAATAGCCTGGCGGCACTGCTGCTCTTACTGCTGGTGACGGCATGCGGCGACAAAAATCCGCAACCGAAACCGCGTGGCTATTTCCGTATCGATCTGCCTGAAAAACAATATGTTACGCTCGATACCATGGCGCGCTACTGCTTCGAATATCCCGTCTACGCCACCATCACCCCCGACAAATATTCGCCCGATGAGACCGATTGGGTGAACGTGGAATTCCCGGCATTTAAAGGCACTGTCCACATTTCTTATAAAAATGTCGACGGCAACCTCCCGCATTACGTCGAAGATGCCCATAAGATGATAGTAAAACACATCGAGAAGGCGTCGGGCATACGCGACAGCCTTATCATCGATGATGAGCATAACGTTTACGGACTGATGTATTTCCTTGAAGGTGAAGGAGTTGCGTCGCCGCTGCAGTTCTATGTCACCGACAGCACTCGGCATTTTCTTCGCGGATCGCTGTATTTCAACATCTATCCCAACAACGACTCGCTGCAACCGGTCATCGACTTCATTACCGACGACGTACGGCATCTCATCACCACTTTAGAATGGAAATAAGATGAAGAAGATATATGCCATAATCATCGCTATAATGCTGACAGTCAACGTGTTAGCGCAGCAGCAGAACTATGCGGGCATGATCTCGCAGGGCGAAAACGGCGAGTATTTCTACATGCGTAGCTCGCTCGAGATGGTGTATATCGACACAGAGAACTTCCCGAACAAAGACATCGTCGACGCCTCGTGGAATGACTACATGGATCCGAATAAAAACTTCCCGAACCAGTATAACAAACACGGAGCCAATATCGGGACGGTGCCGCTAGGAGGCAACTCGGAGATGTCGGACCAGGATATGGCAAAGGCCATTCTTCAGTACATCAACAGAAACCATATGGCCAACAAGCTGGTGATGCGCTGGTTTGACTATAACCCCAAAGGTAGCTTAGAGTTCGATGTCGAGAACCCCGAGAACCGCGATGCCATGATCAGCATGGGAACCATCTTCGAACGCGGCTATTATACAGTGAATGCAGGCGATGAGAGCGTCACGATGACGGCGTTGAAACGCGACCGCGACACGCAGATCAAAGACCTGTCGATGAAGCTCATCCCGTTTACCTTCATGACGTTCACCAAGTTCGACTTCTACGAAAACGAGCCTGTGGCCCGGGCGATAAGAGACGGGGCCGTCGCCTTGGCATATGCGGCATACGAAGAGAACCTTAAAGCGGGTGCCGACAAGACCATTGCCCGATTGAAATACGACCTGCTTGTTGGAGCCGCCGACGCAGTATACAACTCGACAAAAGACGGATATACGCTGAAGTCGAACACCTGGCTGTATAAACTCGTGTGGGACGAGAAGACCGAAGAGTATTTCAACACCCAGGTGATGCAAGACCCCACGCTGCTCGAGTTTAGCGACCGTTTCCGTATGGAATATGTCGACTGTCAGGCCAACCAAAGCACCGTAATCATTTCACTGACAAGGAGTTTCGAAGAAATCATCGACCTCACCATGGTGAGAAACCTCAACAAGGTGTTCCGCGACCTTCAGGACCGTAACGACGTGTTCAAGGTGTGGACTCCGCTCCTCGATTTCTACAGCCTCGTGAGTCCGAACCTGTCGGCGCCGATATCGGTGGAAAACGGCGTCATCACAGCGAAGATCGGCACTAAGGAGGGTCTGCGTGGAGGCGAGCAGTTTGCCCTTGTCGACGACTACGGCACGTTTTATGGCTACGTCGTGGCTCAGCCGGGCATGGTGTGGGACAACGACAACGACGATATCGGCGCCGACGCCCAGCAGTGCTATGAGCCTCAGGTCGATAAGAAAGGCAACCTCGTCACCAGCACCACTTTCAAAGGAAAAGTACCTAAAAACATATATTCCGGACTGCTACTCACCAACCCCATGCCTCCGAAGAAACACCGTATTGCGGCACGCATCGGAACAAAGGAAGGAGTGGAGGAGGGCGACAGCTACGCCGTGTATCAATACGATGCGGCGGCGGATAAACTCATCAAAAAAGGTGTGGTCCGCGTGTCAAAAGGCCACGTCTGGGATAACATGTTCTACAATAGCCGCCAAGGATCCGCCGCCGCATCGTCGGAAGAGCTGAAAAAGCGCGACAAAGACGGACTTCGTGTGACCGAGACGGTGTTCACCGGCAGCTGCAACGTCCAACCCGGAATGTTCCTGAGAAAGGCACGATGACTCCACTAGGCACGTCTTTTTTTTTAAAAAATTGTGTTATTTAATAAAAAAGTTGTAATTTTGCACTTTTAATAGAAATCGTAATCGAATGTAGAATCTTATTTAAATAAAAAGAAAGGGGGACAAGCATGATTGAGACCTTGACAATCGGCTCGCTGAAATGGCGTCATGTGACGAATCCGGCGGATGAAGACTTCAAATTTTTAAAAGAGAAATTCCATTTCCACCCCTTGGACATTGAAGACTGTAAGTCAGTCAACCAACGCCCTAAGATAGATATCTACGACGACTATTACTTCCTGATTCTTCAGTATCCTAATTTCGACCGTCAGAATAAGTTCATCAAGACAAAAGAGGTGAAGTTTTTCTGGGGGAAGGATTATATCATCACCATCGAGAAATCGCCTTGGTATGTGAGCCAACTCTTCAACGAATATCAGGAGCGCGACATGGCCGAACTCGAGCAAAACCTCAAGACTTCCGATATCTTGCTTTATCGTATCTTCGAAAAGCTGATGATGGAGTCACTCTATTTATTAAAAAAGGTGGGATTGGACCTCGAGTTGATCAACCGCGAGCTCTTCGGTACCAAACAGGTCAAGATTATTGAGAGAATCAGCGTCACACGAAAGAACATCATCACCATAAACACTTTGTTCAAGCCTCAGCTGAGGGTGTTCCACTCCTTCGAGACCGGTCAAATCCGCGGTTTCGGCGACCTGGAGTACATGGAAGACTACTGGGGCAATATCCTCGACTATTACCAGAAGGTATGGGATATGACCGAGGACTATGAGGACTTGATTGAAGGTCTCTCGAAGACGTTCGACTCGATGCAGACCAACAAAACCAACGAAATCATGAAGATCCTCACCCTGATTTCGTCGATAATACTTCCTTTGACGTTTATCACCGGTATTTTCGGCATGAATGTGGTGTTCCCGTTCATCCCCGAAGGCTCCACTTCTGCGATATGGATTATTGTTGGAGTGATGACAGTGATGGGAGTCGGATTGACTCTCTTGTTCCGTCATCGTAAATGGTGGTTCTAGTAATAAAAAAAGGCTTCGCAATCGCGAAGCCTTTTTTGTTTGTTTCAGTTAATGCTTACTTAACAATAACTTTCACAGTCTTATCGAAGCCGTTAGCGCTGATTGTGCAGAAGTATGCACCGCTCTCGAGGTCGATGTTGATGCTGTTATCACCTGTTGTGAGGTTCTTGTTGAATCTCTTCACTGTCTGACCAGCGATGTTGGTGAATGTGATTGTTGCGTCAGCATCCATTGCTGATGAAACTACAATGTAGTCTGTAGCAGGGTTAGGATAGATGCTATAAACAACATCCTGAGCCTCTGTATCTTCAACACCTAATGACTTGATAACCTTAACACCGTGGATGATGTTTTCTGTACCTGTAGTCTGTGTGGCGTTGCTGCCCCAGTAGAAACCGATCTCATCGTCAGCCTGGAAGCCGAACCAGAACTCATCGTTGTGAACTGTGTTAAGAACTGAGTTTGTGAAGAGACCTTCCTGATACATGTACAAAACTCCATCCATGAGGTCGTCTTCATTCTGCAACCAGTATCCGTCGATAGCGTTACGATAGCTGACATAGATGCTTCTGAAGTACTTGTTGAGGGTACCATGTACACGGTTTGTGCAAGGTGATGAGAATGCGCATGCGATGTTGCCCTGTGGGTCGATTGAAAGTGCCGGATGACCTGAAGCACCATTCAACTTGCTGAGGTACTCTGTACCTGACATGTAGTACTTGTCGTTATCCCAGTCGATGCCTTCGTACATTGGAACCATTCCGATCCACTTTGTTGAGTCGTTTACGATATGGACATAACCTGGCTCTCCAACGATTGGCCACCAGAGACGTGCAGCATGGTGTGGGTTAGGACCAATCATGCCTGGGTCTGTGTATTCTGGGTGCTCTGTGTCAGCGATAGGAGCTGGCTGAGTGCTGTTCCAGTAAAGGATACCGTCGACTGAACGACCTGACCAGTATGAATAGTAACCAGACTCATTGTCTGTGGTGTGAATCATTTCAAATGTGTTGAGAGCTACGTGGACAGTACCGTTGTTGTCGATAGCGATAGCACCGTTCATAGGCATGAACAGAGTGTCTTCCATGCCCCAAGGTTGTCCGTTTTCGTATTCGAAAGATCTACCTTCGTATGGGTTTTCCCAAACTTTTGTTGTCTCCCATGTTGCACCGTCATCTTCTGAGGTGAACAGCCACACGCTGTTTGTCAAGCAACCTGAGTAAAGGAGAGCTACTTTGTGGCCGTTTGATGCCATGCAGTAGTCGTCGGCTGAGAATTCATTGTGATCCCAACCTGTCTCGTGAAGAGGACCGTAGCTGACTGTCCAGCTGTTGATGTCGTCTGGGTTTTCAGCACGCCATAACACTGTCTGAAGGTCTGTTTCGTCTGAGCTGATTGAGTGCTGAAGAACAGCAGCTGCAACAGCAATGTTGTGGTTGTCACCGCATGTGACGATTCTTGGCCATGTTGGGTATTCTGTTGTGTAGATATATCCTTCTGGATAATCCGGAAGAGCACCAACATATGTCCACTCACCTTCACCTGCTGTCTCTCTCAAGAAGCACTGCATGTGACCATTGCCGTGAGCGAGGAGGATTTCACCGTTTGCACCATATTGTGCAATTGATGGCCAACCTGTCTTGAATGGCTCAACGCGTGTTTCCGGCATATCCATCCAGTCGCTGCCGTCGTAGAAGTTGTAACCTGTACCACGGTCTGAAGCTGTCTGGTTGTTTTCGTGTGACATTGTTGCTACAATACCCACGTTACCGTTTGGCAACTGATACATACGGTTTGCAACATACTGGTTTGACTGGAGATCATAGAATGTCCAAATGGTCTCACCATCTTCCATATCGTCGTATCTGTTGATGACAGCGCTTCTCTGTGCTGTAGGAGCATAAGTTGAAGCTTCTGTTGTCATTTCATTACCGACAGCGACGATTTTGCTGTTGGCTTCCATCTTCACTGCGTCATTTTTGGTGACGAATCTCTGTGCGAAAGCACTTACGCCTAAAATAAGGCCGAGAGAAAGTAAAAATACTTTTTTCATTGTTAATAATTTTAGTTGTTAAATATTCAAAATATCCAATTTGGATGCAAAGATATACATTTTTATAATAGGTGCGTCTGTTTTTGTCAAAAAAAGTTTAATTTTTTTTAAAATTATATTGAAAAATTATGTAATTTTATGCCTTGAAATATTTGATGAAATGAAAAGATTAACTCTATTACTTGCAATCGCATTGATGATGGCATCATGTACAAAAGATGAGCCACAAAACGTAGTTTCTTATGTCGATACCTTTATCGGAACAGGCGGCCACGGCCACACTTACCCAGGCGCCACCGCTCCTTTCGGAATGGTGCAGCTCAGTCCCGACACCAGGATGGACGACTGGGACGGCTGCTCGGGCTACCATATCTCCGATGATCATATCCTCGGTTTCAGCCACACCCACCTCAGCGGTACGGGCTGCAACGACTACGGTGACTTCCGTTTCATGCCGATTACAGGTGAAAAACATTATAAATCCGATGAATACCGTTCGGCCTTCCGCCATGAGACCGAGGTCGCGCGCCCAGGCTACTACAGCGTGGTGCTCGACGACTATAATATTAAGGTGGAGCTGGCCGCCGGAGAACGTGCCGCCATGCACCGCTACACCTTCCCTGAGAGCAGCAACGCATCTGTGATTCTCGACCTCAAGGAGTCGACACTGTCGAATGAGAAGATCTACGAGGCTTGGGCAAGAGTGGAGTCGGAAAACGCCATCAGCGGATTCCGCCGCTCGGGCTACTGGGCGCGCGACCAATACCTCTACTTCTACGCCGAGTTCTCGAAACCTATAGCGTATGTTGAGCTTGACAACAATAACCTCGTCTACGGATTCGACTTCGAAAACGATGGCACACCGCTGGTGATGCGCATCGGCATCTCGGCCGTCGACGTGGAAGGCGCCAAGAAAAACCTCGAAGCAGAGATTACCGACTTCGACCTTGACGCCCTCGCGGCCAAGACCTATGAGACATGGAACAAAGAGCTGAGGCGCATCATAGTGAAGAGCGATAACGAACGCGACAAAAAGATATTCTACACCGCTCTGTATCACTCGTTTATCGTGCCTAACCTCTATTCTGACGTCGACGGACGCTACCGCGCCCACGACCTGCAGATACATCAGTCGGACCGCCCACGCTACACCGTATTCTCGCAGTGGGATACCTTCCGCACCGAAAACCCGCTGCTCGACATGATACAGACCGAGCGCGCAGTGGATATCATCAACACCTTCATCGATAACTACGAGACAGGTGGCATGCTTCCTACATGGGAGCTCGCAGCCAACGAGACACACTGCATGATAGGCTATCACTCAATCCCAGTCATCGCCGACGCTTACATTAACGGCGTCACAGGTTTCGACGCCGAGAAAGCGCTCGAAGCTATGGTGGCGAGAGCCAATATGGACATCTGGGGTCTCGACTTATATAGGAAATACGGCTTCATCCCGGCCGACATGGCTGGCGAGTCGGTGTCGACGACACTCGAATATGCCTACGATGACTGGTGCATCGCACGCATGGCCGAAAAGATGGGCAAACAGGACATCGCCGACGAGTTCTACACCCGCGCTCAATACTATAAAAACCTATACGATCCGGAGACGAAGTTCTTCCGCGGACGTAAAAACGGCGGCTTCGTGTCGCCATTCGACCCGCGTCAGGTCAACTTCATGCTGACAGAGGCTAACACCTGGCAGTATAACTTCTTCGTTCCTCAAGATGTGAACACCCATATCGAGATGATGGGCGGCAAGGAAGAATACGAAAACATGCTCGGACAGCTGTTCAGCAACACCTCGAGCCTCACTGGCCGCACACAGGTCGACATCACCGGCCTGATTGGTCAATATGCCCATGGCAACGAGCCCTCACATCACATGGCATACCTCTTTAACTTCGTCGGAAAGCCAGTGCGCACTCAGAAAACCGTCAACCAGATCATGGATGAGCTCTATACCGACCAGCCTGACGGCCTCTGCGGCAACGAAGACTGTGGTCAGATGTCGGCATGGTACGTGATGAGCGCCATGGGATTCTTCCCGGTGACGCCTGCAAGCGGCATGTTCATCATCGGAGTGCCTCATTTCGAGGAGATGACGCTGAACTTCGAGAATGGCAAACATTTCACCATCAAAGCCAAGAACTTATCACACGAAAACAGATATATCGCATCGGTCAAGCTGAATGGTAAGTCGTTGAAACGTAGCTATTTATACTGCGACGAGGTGCTCAAGGGAGGTAAGCTCGAGTTCATCATGACCAACGACCGCAACACCGATTGGGCTACTGCCGACGATGAATGCCCGGTGATGCGTATCAACGCCGATGCCATAGTGCCGGCACCTATCATCAACGTCGACAAATATGTGTTTTACGACAGTCTCGTTGTGAGCATCGCTCATCCCGATGCCAGCGCCGTGATCTACTACGCATTGGATATCACCGACCCGTCGGCAGGCACCATCCGCAGCGCTTCGAAATACGAGGGACCGTTTGTCATCAAGGCTACCACCGAGGTCAACGCTGTGGCTGTCGTCGACTGCGAAGAAGGCAAGTCGTGCGTGTCGACCGTGGCGTCGGGGTCGTTCAAGAAGATAGCCGAAGGACGTAGTGTCAAGGTAAAATATCCTCACAGCGACCAGTATGATGGCGGTGGCAGCATCGCACTCATCGACCTGCAGCGCGGCAACGACAACTTCCGTGTGGGCATGTGGCAGGGTTACTATGGTGTCGACCTCGACGCCACGGTCGACCTTGGCGAGGTGACCGACATCAGCCGTGTGGCCGGCAGCTTCCTGCAGGACCAAGGCTCGTGGATATTCATGCCGACAGAGGTGGAGTTTTTCGTCTCGACCGACGGAAAGAACTTCAAGTCGATAGGAACGGTCGAAAACGAAGTCGACCCTGAGACCGATGAAGCCATCATCCAGGAACTCGATATCAGAAAGAAATTCAAGGCCCGCTACGTTAGAATGGTGGCCAAAAACATAGGAATTTGTCCTGAATGGCACGTCGGAGCAGGCGAAAAAGCTTGGATTTTCTGCGATGAGATAGTCATCGAATAAAAAAATAAGAAATTTTTTGACGAAAAGCGTAGAAATATGCCTCGTCAGACGATATATTTTTATTGATTTTTATACTTTTTTCAATGATTATTTGCACGTAATTCATTGAATGATAAGGTGTTAAAAATTTTGAAAAAATTTTTATAAAAAAGTGTTGAACGAATAAAAATAATTTCTAATTTTGCACCCCGAAAACAAAGCTCACAAATTAAGGCTTAACTAATAAACTATTCATACATGGCAAGTGCAAAGCAGATATTGAATTATCTGGCAACCAAGAAATTCTGGGTTGAGTTCCTAATCATGACATTCGGAATGATTTTGACTGCCATCTGTGTTCATTATTTTTTAGTGCCAAGCAAGTTGATTATCGGAACAATCTCCGGTTTGTCAATCGTCTTAGCGACGGTGTCGGAGAGTCTGTTCGGCGTGCATCTCGAGGTGTCAGTGATGATTTTGGTCATCAACGCCATCTTGCTTGTCTTGGCATATTTCCTGATAGGCAAAGAGTTCGGCATCAAGACGGTTTACACCGCTTTGATATTAGGACCTTTCACAGCGTTGTTTGAGAAGTACCTGCCGTATCAGATGGTCATCACCAACTTATATGGCGAGAAGAGTGCGTTCTACGACGCTGCGACGGGCGGGTGGTCGCCAGTGGCTCTCCAGGAAGGCGTCTCATCGCTGATGGGCGACCCTTGGTTCGACCTCCTCTGCTTCGTGCTTATCCTCAGTTTCTCACAAGCCACCTTGTTTAAGATCAATGCTTCAACAGGCGGTCTGGATATTCTCGCAAAGATTGTCAACAAGTACTTACACTTTGACATCGGAGCATCAGTGACGGTGGCAGGCACAATTATCTGTTTGACGGCTTTCGCCATTAACCCGTTCAACATTGTGGTAATCGGTTTGATTGGAACATGGATCAATGGTATTGTGGTCGATTACTTCACAGCGGGCTTGAACAACAGAAAACGTGTCTGCATCATCAGTCCACAGTACAAACACATTCAGGATTTCATCATCAATGAGTTGCAGCGTGGTGTTACAATGTACGATGTGACAGGCGGTTACAGCAACCAGAAGAAGGTTGAGATCGAAGCCCTGTTGACGAAAGACGAGTTCGCTAAGTTGATGAATCACATCAATGAGAACGACATCAACGCTTTCATCACGGCGGGTAACGTCAGCGAGGTGTATGGACTGTGGGCCAGTAAAAAGGAAAAGACAAAGCAAGAGAGAGTAAAGCTTTGATTTTCATAGGATTAAGTTTTAAATGGTTAATTTGGAAACGGCTTCCCTCCCCAGGAAGCTGTTTCTTTTTTATGACATTAATAAACGTCGTTTCGAATTAAAATAAACTGCCTTGATCGGCGCCTTTGAAGAGTCCGAGATGTTTGTAAGCCAGGTCTGTCGCCACACGTCCGCGTGGTGTGCGCATGAGATAGCCTTCCTGTATGAGGAATGGCTCGCATACCTCTTCGATGGTGCCTGCTTCTTCGCCGACGGCTGTTGCTATGGTGTTGACGCCGACAGGACCGCCTTTAAATTTCTCGATGATGGTGAGCAGGATACGGTTATCCATGTCGTCGAGGCCATGCTGGTCGACGTTGAGGGCTTTTAGGCCGACCTTGGCGATGTCGATGGTGATACGGCCGTCGCCTTTTATCTGCGCGAAGTCACGTACACGACGCAACAGCAGGTTCGCGATACGCGGTGTGCCGCGGCTCCTTCTTGCTATCTCGAAAGCTGCCTCGTCGTCGATAGGTACCTTAAGTATTGACGCTGAACGTTTTATGATATTTGCTAAGGTCTTCGAATCGTAATATTCCAGACGCATATTGATTCCGAAACGCGAACGCAGCGGTGCCGTGAGCAGTCCGGAGCGTGTGGTGGCGCCGATGAGGGTGAACGGGTTGAGCTGAATCTGTACGCTGCGGGCGTTAGGACCCGTCTCAATCATGATGTCGATGCGAAAATCCTCCATCGCGGAGTAGAGATATTCCTCCACGACGGGACTAAGACGGTGTATCTCGTCGATGAACAGAACGTCGTTTTTCTCAAGACTGGTGAGCAGTCCCGCGAGGTTGCCCGGCTTGTCGAGCACTGGTCCCGAGGTCATCTTCATATTCACACCCAGCTCATTGGCGATGATATGCGACAGGGTGGTCTTACCCAGGCCCGGAGGCCCATGGAGCAACACATGGTCGAGCGACTCGCCTCGCTGGGCGGCCGCCTGCACAAAAACTCTGAGGTTGGCAACGACTTGCTCCTGTCCGGCGAAGCTGGCGAAAGCGTCAGGTCGTAAAACCTGCTCAATCTCCCTCTCAGCCTTGCTCATCGAGGTGCCGTATGCGTCGAGATTTTCATTCATATCTAAAAATTATTCACAAAATTACAAAAAAACACATACTAATTTGAAAGTTTTTGCGTAATTTTACAAAAAATTTTGTGTTTTGAAGAAGAAACTGTGGTTTTTTATCATAACATGCTTATTATCAATAAGTTGTGCCGCTCAAAGCGGGTATCTGGATTTAAATCAGGACCCGAGAATCGGCAATTTGATAATGAAACAGCGTCAAATTCATGTCAACGACAGCACGATTGACGGCTTCAGAGTGCAGATTTTTATGGAACTTGGCAACGATGCCCTGCGTCATGCCGACAGCGTGAAAATGCGTTTCTCGGAGAAGTATCCCGAGGTGCCGATATATCTCGTATTCGGTCAGCCTTACTACCGCCTGCGCATCGGCGACTACCGCACACGTCTGGAGGCCGAGAATATGTATCAGCAGGTCAAGAAAGAGTATTCAAACGCCTTCGTGACCGCCGACCGTATCGAGTTGCCTTACATCGCGCTGTGCTCGAGCGTGGCCAAGTTCGACACCATCGATCCCGATGAGCTGAGGAAAAAGATTTTCATCGACGACGAGTATATCATTGATACTCTGTTACTTGACAGTCTTTACATCTACGACTCGCTCAACCGTTTGAACGATGACATTTTTTATGAAGAATAAAAAGAGATTATGGAAAACGAGGATTTGAAGAGACAGATAGAAGAGCTGTTCAGGCTGTTCAAGAAAGTGATGGAGAAATACCCGCCCGACGACGTGCCTGGCATCGACAAGGCTCAGCTGGAGCAGCTGAAGGCGTATCTCACGCAGTACGACTCAATAAAGGATCAGTTCTCGGTGGAGATGTTCGGCATGATGGATAACGGTATGGCAAAGCAGTTTATATCGATGTTAATCAATAAGTTACGCGAGCAGCTTGGCGAAGATGCCGATATCGACGAGCTTCCTGAAAACCATATCGAGGAGGTGGAGATGAAGGAGAAGGCATTTGAGTCGCTGCAGACCGGCGAGAATTATCAGTCGCTGATCGATGCCATCGACGCTCAGCTGAAAAATCCCGATTTGACGGACGATGAGATGGATACCCTTCTCGACAAACGTCAGAATCTGATAAATAAAATGCATTCTAAATAATTGAATATCAATAAAATAAATATGAAAAAACGGTTTTTCCTGTTAACGGCAATGCTTCTGGTCTCGTTTATGGCGAGTGCGCAGCTCATCAAGGACCGCTCAAACGGACTGGTCACCATGGGTTTCGATTTGTTTAGCGACATCAACACCGGCAGCAAATATGAGAATTTCAACTTACGTGCGATAAATCAGGGTTTCGATGCCTATCTGACCTATAATTTCCCGATGGGTGACTCGAAACACACTGTTTCGCTCGGCGGCGGCTATTCGTTTCATAATTACTATATGAAAGGCGCCTGGCTGGCTGAGCCTTATGCGCATAATATCGAATTTACTGAGGCTACAGTGAAGAAGAGCAAGGTTTGTTTCCACTATATGGACATCCCGTTGGAGGTGAACTTCAGGATTGCCGACAAGTTTAAGATTTCGTTTGGCGCCAAGGTGAGCTTCCTGATCCAGGCCAACTCGAAGGCTGTTGGCTACATGTACGGCGACGGTCATAAATGGGAGGTCAAGTATAACAACATCAACGCTGTGGAAAGCATCATCTACTCGTCGTTCGCGAGATTCGGCTACAGGTCGGTGAACCTTTATATCGGATATCAGTTTACGAGTCCGTTCAAGGATGGAAGAGGTCCGCAGGTGCTGCCGTTCTCAATCGGTATCGGCATCAGACCGTATTAAAACAAGGTAAGGGAAAACACTATTATAACCGTGGCGAATCCCATGGCGAAGCCTGAGTAAATCTGGGCGTTGCTGTGGGATTTGAGTTTTAGTCGGGCGGCGGCCACTATGCCTGAGATGACGATGCTGCCGATGAAATAAAGCAGATACAAGCGTATCGAGATTGTCGTCATGAGGAAGAGACAGGCCGTGAGACAGCCCCAGCCGAGGGCATGGAGACTTATTTTCCAGAAAAATGTGATAATGAAAGCGAGAATCGTGGTGACGATGACGGTTGTAAGATAGAAGTTGTAGATTGAAAACAACGGCATCTTATTGAAAAACCTGAGTGTCACGAAGAGGAAGAGTACCATGATGAACAGAGGCCCGAGGCGGTCGTCGCGTTCGTCCATCTCGTACGACTCGATGAAATGCCATTTCTTCAGCATCACGATGACGAGGGCTGGAAGCAGGCAAGTCAATGAGAATGTGATGGTTAGAAACGTCCAGTCGTTGCCTGGCGTGAAGCGTGTGATGCCAGAGAGCAATAGAAGAATCATCATCCATGTGGGATGGAAGATGGGATGGCCGATTATCGAGATGATTTTTGCTGTCTTCATAACACTTTACGGAGGCGGGCGACGGGGATGCCCAGTTGTTCGCGGTATTTGGCCACGGTGCGTCGTGCTATGGTGTAGCCTTTCTCTTTCAAAATTGCGGTAAGCTCGTCGTCGGTCAGAGGGCTTGACTTATCCTCGTTTTCCACGCTTTCGCGGACTATCTTTTTCACCTCGCGCGTCGACACGGCCTCGCCTTCGTCGTTGACGAGTCCTTCGCTGAAGAAATATTTCAGCTGGAAGGTGCCGTAGGCCGTCTGCACGTATTTGCTGTTGGCGACGCGCGAGATGGTCGACACGTCGAGACCGACCATATCGGATATATCCTTGAGTATCATCGGCTTAAGCTTGCCTTCGTCGCCAGTGAGGAAGAAATCCTTCTGGTAGTCCATGATGGCTTTCATGGTGACGTAGAGCGTGCTCTGGCGTTGTTTTATGGCGTCGATGAACCAGTTGGCCGCATCGATCTTGTTTTTGATGAAGGTGACGGCCTCGCGTTTCTCGGGACTGTCCTTTCCTGCCGAGTATTCCTTGAGCATCTCGAGGAAGTCGTGGCTCACATGCAGCTCCGGAGTGTTACGGTTGTTGAGCATCAGCTCGAGTTCGCCACCGTTGTTGATGACGGTGAAATCGGGGATGATGTAGTTGTTGTTCTGACTCACGGAGCCTGTCGAGCCGCCTGGCTTGGGGTTGAGCGACAGTATGATATCGAGCGCGCGTTTGAATGCCTCGTCCGACATGCCGCTGCGCGACACTATCTTATCGTAGTGTTTCTTGGTGAACTCGTCGAAATGGTTCTCGATGACGTTGATGGCGTTGTCGCAATCTTCACTAGGCTCCTCCTCGTTGTGTCGGCGAAGCTGAATCAACAGGCATTCTTGGAGGTTTGTGGCGCCGACGCCTGCCGGGTCGAAGTCTTGGATTATCGCCAAGACCTCACGGATTTCGTCTTCTGTGGCGTCGATGTTCTGCGTGAACAGCAGGTCGTCGGCGATGCCTGTTATCGGTCTTGAAAGATAGCCTGCATCGTCGAGAGTGCCAATGATGTAAGCACCGATCTTGTATTTCTTCTCGTCGAGTTTGCGGAATCCGAGCTGTTCCATGAGCGAGTCCTGGAACGTGGCCTCGTTGGTGATAGGCGCCTCGTAGTGTTTGTCGTCGGGACTGCTATTGTTTACTGAGTATTTGTACGCTGCGTCATCCTCGTCGTCGTCCTTCAGGTAGTCGTCGAAGTCGTCGAGCGGGTCGTAATGGTCGTCGTCGCCTTGGTTATCCTCGAAGGTGTCGACGTTATCGTTTTCATCGAGGCTCTCGCCGTTGATGTCGTCGTATTCGTCGTGGTTTTCGCCCTCTTCGAGGGCAGGGTTTTGCATGATCTCCTCTTTGATGCGTGTGCTGAGCTCCATCGTCGGAATCTGCAGCAGTTTCATGATGAGAATCTGCTGTGGCGACAGCTTCTGAAGCAGCTTTTGCGTCTGAGTAAGTCTCTGCGAGCCCATTTTTTATTAGTACAAGCAGTTCTTAGGTGTACGTGGGAACGGGATGACGTCGCGGATGTTGCTCATGCCGGTGACGAAGAGCAGCAGGCGTTCGAAGCCGAGGCCGTAGCCAGAGTGAGGCACTGAGCCGAAGCGGCGTGAGTCGAGGTACCAGTCCATCGATTCCTTAGGAATACCTACTTCTTCCATACGTTTGAGCAGCTTGTTCATGTCGGTCTCGCGTTCTGAGCCGCCGATGATCTCGCCGATGCCTGGGAACAAAACATCCATGGCGCGGACGGTCTTGCCATCATCGTTCTGTTTCATATAGAAAGCCTTGATCTCCATCGGGTAGTCGGTGAGGATGACAGGCTTCTTGAAGTGTTTCTCAACGAGATAACGCTCGTGTTCTGACTGCAGGTCGACGCCCCATCCTGTGATAGGATACTGGAACTTGCCTTTCTTGTTGTAGTTGCAGTTACGGAGGATATCGATGGCCTCGGTATATGTAAGGACCTGGAACGGATGCTCGAGAACGAAATGCAACTTCTCGATGAGTTCCATCGATTTCTCTTCTTCTTTCTTGTTCTTTTCTTCTTCCTGGAGACGTTTGCTGAGGAAGAGGAGGTCGTCCATGCAGTTATCTAAAGCATATTGAATCAAATACTTAAGCATCTCTTCGGCGAGCTCCATGTTGTCGTGGATGTCGTAGAATGCCATCTCAGGCTCGATCATCCAGAACTCGGCGAGGTGACGTGTGGTATTTGAGTTCTCGGCACGGAAAGTAGGACCGAAAGTATAAATTTTCGACAATGCTGTCGCTGCGAGTTCGCCTTCAAGCTGTCCTGACACTGTGAGGTTTGTCGACTTTCCGAAGAAATCCTGGCTATAGTCGATCTTGCCTTCTTCGGTCAACGGCAGGTTTTTGAGGTCGAGGGTTGTCACCTGGAACATCTCGCCGGCGCCTTCGGCATCGGAGGCTGTGATGAGCGGGGTGTGGATATTGTAGAAACCCTTGCTGTTGAAGAAGTTATGGATAGCAAACACCATCGCGTGGCGGATGCGGAACACTGCTCCGAAGGTGTTGGTGCGGAAACGCAGATGAGCTATGTCGCGCAGGAACTCGAGCGAGTGTTTCTTAGGCTGAAGCGGGTAGAAGTCAGGGTTTGCCGGACCTAACAGCTCGATGCTGCTCACTGCCAGCTCCACGTTCTGACCGCTGCCTGCCGACTTCACCAGCTTTCCGATGGCCGATACCGAGGCGCCGGCGTGCATAAGCGCGAGGCTTTCCTCAGGAATCTTCTCCAAATCGATGACCAGCTGAAGGTTGTTGATGGTCGAGCCGTCGTTCAAAGCGATGAAGGCGACGTTTTTGCTGCCGCGTTTGTTGCGAACCCAGCCTTTCACATTTATCTCATTATCAAGCTCTTGCATTGCGAGAGCAGCTTTAATCTCTGTACGTTTCACGATTTTTATTCTTTAAAAATTTCAAACTACAAAATTACAAATTTTTGCTGAATTATCATATTTTATTTTTATATTTGCAAAAAAATATGAGATGAGCGCAAGCTTCGACATAAGAAAATGGTTTGAAAATCCTAAGGAATTGCTGGTCATCAGCGGTCCGTGCAGCGTTGAGAGTCGTGAGCAGCTTTTGGAGACTGCCAAGGGCTTGAGCGAGATCGACAGGGTGAAGGTGTTGCGTGGCGGCATCTGGAAGCCCCGCACACGTCCCGACGCCTTCGAAGGGATAGGCGAGAAGGGTCTCGAATGGATGCTGGAAGCCAAGCAGCGCTACGGTTTCCTGACGATGACGGAAGTGGCTGTGCCTGAGCATGTTGAACTGGCGTTGAAGCATGGCATCGATATCCTGTGGATTGGCGCCCGCACGGTGGTGAACCCGTTTTCGATGCAGGATCTGGCGGGATGTCTGAAAGGCGTTGATGTGCCGGTATTTGTAAAAAACCCGATAGTCCCTGATTTGAAACTGTGGCTTGGCGCGTTTGAACGTCTTGGCGGTGCAGGAGTGAAGTATCTTGGAGGCATTCACCGCGGATTTGTGTCGTACGACGAGACGCATTATCGTAATGCGCCGCTTTGGGAGATACCTATCGAGCTGCTACGTTTACGTCGCGATATCCCAGTGATTACTGATATCAGCCATATCTGCGGTTGCCGTGAGTTGCTTCAGGAAGTGGCACAGACGGCTCTCGACATGGGCACTATCGGATTCATGATAGAGACGCATAACGACCCTGACCATGCCTTGACTGACGCCAAACAGCAAATCACGCCGGCGAGTCTGAAAAAAGCCTTTAACAGCTTGGTATTCAAGAAGAAAAAGATCGATACAGATGAAGCTGTCTTGCTAAACTACCGTAAAGAGATTGACGTTATTGACGACGAGCTGCTGAATCTCATCGCGAAACGAATGAATATCTCTGAAAAGATTGGCGATTTCAAGAAAGAACATAAGGTAACGGTCTTGCAGATGGACCGCTGGAAACAGGTGCTGGAAGACCATATCAATAAAGGAGCAAATCTCGGTCTCAAAGAAGATTCGGTAAAAGAGATTTTTGAGATTATTCACAAAGACTCAATCGACAGACAGTTGTGAAAAGGCATGTCGCGATAATGTTTATCATGATTCTGATTGCTGTAAATAATAAAGTTACGGCGCAGGAGACATTCGTGACAGAAGGAGAGACGGTGGTTTACAAAGTGTGTCTTGACGAAAGCATTCAAAGCGGTACGGTGTCGGATGCATTGCAGAATCTGCCTGGAGTGCGAGTGGATGTTGATGGAAACATCACTATGAGAGGTGTGTCGAAAGTTGAGATTTTTATCAACGACCAGCCGGCGCATTTTAGCGAAGATGCCAGAAAAAACTACATACAGCAGACATCGGTGACTGATGTGAAAGAAATCAGAGTGATGGTTAACCCATCGGCACGTTACACCACCGAGAGCGACACCGGAGTCATCAATATCATAACAAAAAACGAGCAAAATGGTGGACAGTCGATGAACATCGGCTTGCAAGCCAATACATTGGCGGAATATTCCCCATGGCTATCATATAGTTACAACAAAGACAAATTGTCGCTGGTGACAAATGTGAAAGGCACTTATAATCATGATATAAGTCATTCCGATTCATATAGTTATAGCTACGCAGACGAAAGTCATGACGATACCCTGAACGTGTTCAAAAACCATGATCACAAAGATTTGAAAACGGTTGTGTTGAATCTGGATTTTCAATTGAATTATAAAATAGATGCTCACAACGACGTAACTTTTTATTTGACAGGAGAGCTGGAGAAACGCAATTCAGCGGTATATGATAGTACTTATCGCAAAGATGATAATGAGTATCAATATATTACGAATGCTAAATATGATTTTTTAGGTCTTGACGGTCGTATAGGCGTTGCTTATAAGCATCTTTTTAACGATAATGGGCATTCCATTGCTGCGAATTTCAATACGATATGGATGCCTGGCGAATCGACTAACATCTCGAAACGGCATTATAATGTTGGCGATGTCATCGACAGGACTACACGCGAGCAGAATATCTATTCCGATTTTCATTGGGATGCGAAAGTGGAATACACATTACCTTATTCGAAAAAAGGAGAGCTTTATGTGGCTCTGATGAAGACGCATCGTCCTGACGGCAACCGGCTGCTTTTTGATTCGCTGGTAGGGGATGGATATGTGCGTGATACTTTGAGAACTGAGATTCGCAACTATTACACTGATAAAAATGAGGTTTTGATCAATCTTCAGCATCGTTTCGGACGTTTCACAGTCAAACTGGGTGTCGACTTCGATTATACTGTGATGTCGGGCAAGTTTCCTGAAGAGCATCAATACAATTTCTCGAAGGATTTCTTTACCGTCCATCCATCGATTTTTATAACGTATAGCACTGACAATCAGCATAATTTCAGTATCGGATATACTCATAAGACGAACTATCCGTACGTGAGGAAATTCTCGCCGAGGATTCTTTATCAAGAAGATTCGTTTGATGTCGGAAATCCTGATCTGAAGCCAGCTTCGACGCATGTCTTCAAAGCCGAATGGACAAAATATTGGGAGAAATTCGGTTCGGTCAGCATCAATGCGTATTACAAAGGCTCATCAAACTACATCAACGATGTGCAGTTTTCGGCTTACAACCCGATTTATGGACGTTATGTCACGTACAATATGCCCGTAAATCTTGGAGGATACAATGATGCCGGCGGTGAATTCAACATCACCTACCGCCCGATGGCCATGCTTAATGTGAGGTTTTATGCTAACTTGTATAATTCACATCTCGAATACCCTCTTTCACAGGATGAGATTTACAAAAACGACATGTTTTGCTATAATCTCACGATGAATGTGTGGACGAAGCTTTGGAATAGGCTGGAACTTTATGCCTCAACGTATTATAACTCGAAGACGCAGGCTTTGTACAAATATACGCAGACACCTTATGGTATCGACTGTGGTGCGAGGATGGACTTCTTTAAAAATCGTATATCGCTGTTAATTGATGTGAATGATTTGTTTGATTGGAACAAAACCGACAACTCTATAAGTCAACCGACCTATGAGTATTATTCGACCGAGAAGAAGAGAAGCCGTTTTGTTAGCATGGAGATTATTTTTAAGATCATATAAATTTAACGATATGACAAAAAAACTATTAACTTTTTTAATCTTTTTGATGAGCTTTAGCACACTTTTTGCCCAACAGAGGGTGATTGTGGTTATGGCTGAGAAGTATGACGACGCACATTTGTCGGTGAAGACACGCAACATGACAAAAGCTCAGCGAAGTGATTTTGATATAAATGTGAGAAAAGCGTTTTGTCAGGCGTCACAGCAGGAAGTCATTGATTTTCTTAATGGTTTTAAAGATGAGAATGCGGTAAATGAAATAATACAGTTTTGGACTTTCAATGGTTTCAGCTGTGTCGTTTCAGAAGAAATAATAGCGCAACTTGCTGAACGTCAGGATGTTGCATGCATTTATCGTGATGATAGGCGTAAAATGGTGCCCGATTTTGTTGAGACAAATGCTATAGGTACAAGAGACATCGCATGGCATGTCGGCAAGGTGAATGCGCCTCAGGTGTGGAGTTACAACGGCTCGACCGGATATAACGGCAATGGCGTGGTTGTCGCCGTCGTTGATTCGGGAGTCGATTACAACCATATCGACATTGCGGGCAGCATGTGGAATGGAGGAAGCGACTTCCCTTATCATGGCTACGATTTTGTCAATAACGACAACAACCCGATGGATGAATACTGCCACGGCACGCATGTGGCTGGAATCATAGCCGGACAGGGCAACGCGGGCACTCAGACGGGCATCGCTCCCGGAGCTAAGATTATGGCTGTCAGGGTGTTAGACGATACAGGTTATGGTACCGACACTCAGCTAATCTCGGGCGTTGAGTTTGCTGTGGAGCACGGTGCCGACATCATCAATTTGTCGCTTGGCGACCCCGATATTGGTCCGTCGATGGTGTATCGCGACATTTTTGTGACTGTTCAGCAGTCCGGTGTGGTTGCCTCGGTGGCAGCCGGTAACGTCGGTGACACGCAATACAGCTATCCGATTCCGAATAATGTCGAATGTCCGGGCAACTGTCCGCCGCCATGGCTGCATCCCGATCAGGTGAACCTTATTTCTGGTGGCACTTCAGCTGTTATCTGCGTAGGTGCGACCGATTCCAACGACTCACATTGCGGTTTTTCTTCGGTGGGTCCAGTGAACTGGCCCGACTATCCGTATCAAAACGGCGACGCCTCGCAGCCCGGACTGATACGTCCCGACATCTCGGCACCAGGCGCCAACGTCACCTCGCTGAACTACCAGACAGGCACAGGCTACGTGGCATACGATGGCACTTCTATGGCAACTCCTTGTGTATCAGGTGTCTTAGCCCTCTTACTCGAGGCGTCGCCGTCGTTGTCGCCCGCTGAGCTCGACTCCATCATCGAGCTGACGGCTGCCAATGTTGGCAATACCAAGAAAAACAACATCACTGGCTCTGGTCGTATCGACGCGCTGGCCGCCGTCAACGCTGTCTTCCATCATGGCCCGACCAACCTGACTGCCGCCTTGACTGGCGATTACGTCGACCTTAACTGGACGGCGGCCGCAAATGCCACGTCGTATAGCGTTTATCGCGACGGAATTGTCGTTGCAAATAATTTAACATCAACGAATTACACCGACCGTCTGGAATATGCTGGGAAATATACATATTATGTGAAGGCGCAGCTGAACAATGGCATGGCGACCTTGCCTTCGAACTATGTAGTGGTAGATAAGATGCTCGAAATTCAGATAGTGGTATCTGATGAGACGAAGGTTTATTTGAGTTGGCACATGCCTGCAGGCATATATGATGGTTTTGAATCTGGTGATTTATCATCAAACATGTGGATTAACGACGGCACTAACCCTTGGGAGGTGACAACAGTCACGCCTAACAGCGGTACATTTTGTGTGAGGTCGACCAACAAAACGATGTTCTCGACAAGTAAGATTTCGCTGGCTGTGAATGTTGCAACTACTTGTGTAGTAAGCTATTACGCAAAAATAAGCTGCTTCCCGTTGAACGGCGGTGGCTTCTTCATCGACAATGTGCAGTATGGTCAGACCATCAAAGACGAGGTGCCTTGGACTAAGTATTCGGTGGCATTGAGTCCGGGCAACCATCTGCTTGAGTGGAAATACGGCAACCAGCTCACTGAGGGCGACTATGAGAACGCCTTTTATATCGACGACATCACTGTAGGAAATACCTACGACGTTTATCGCTCCAACTGTGATGGTACTGGCATGACTCTGATAGCAGATGATATCATGACTCCGTATTCTGTTGATAATGCTTGGGTTACGCTGCCAATAGGACTATATAAATATGGCGTATGTATTAATAACGACAGCAACATTTATTGGTCGATATGCATAGATAAGGATTATCAGGGTGTAGGTGAAAATGTTGTGGCCGATGTGATGGTTTACCCGAATCCGGCAAAGGATATTATCGTCGTTGTGACAAATGATTCATCCGTACAACGCGTTGATTTGTATGACGTTACAGGTCAAAAGGTGATATCCTCGACCGAAACGGAAATCAATGTTTCGGAATTGGAATCGGGGATTTATTTCGTCAATATTTTGACTGAAAAAGGTGCATTTACTAAGAAAGTGACAGTTGTGAGATAATCAGAAACGGTAGTAGAGGACGAATTCGAGCACGTCGTTGAAGGCACCGAAAAATCCGAAACGATGGGTGCCGTAATTGCTGAAGTTGCCCGCGTAAGCTGAGTTTATCGAGGTTATTACGCGGGTTCCTAATTGGAGTTTTTTACCGTCGAGGTTTATTTTAACACCAAGTATTCCATTGAGACACAATCCTTTCCATCGACTTGAAGGCTCGTTTCCGCCGAGGGTTCTCTGGTTGGTTTTAACAAGTACATCGACGCTGGCACCGGCTTCAAATGCTATCCAGTCGAGATTGCGTCCGTTGATGTTTAGAAAACCGAGGTTTGCCGAAGCGACGAGCGGAAGTTCCACATACTCAAGGTGAATCTTGAATTGATACGGGTCTTCGGCACTTGATTTCGCACCTTTTTGGATATACTTGATTTCAAATTGAGTTTCGAAGATATCTGAAAGTTCCAATCCGACGAAGAAACCGCCTGTGAAACCTATCTTGTGGAAGCCGTTGTTATGGTCGCCGTCAATCTGGGAAGTGGTGCCGCCTATAGCGAAGCCGCCGTAGAAGGGTTGAGAGCTGGCAGAGCTACAAACAAAGAGTAGAACCAAGATTGCAAGTAGGGACGTGGCGCGCCGCGTCCTTACATTTATTTCATTTTTCATATTTCACGTTTTACACAATAATACAATAAACTCTTTAACGCCTCTTTTGCCTCGCAATCGGGGGCGTTATTCAGTTGATTTTCAGCCTGTTGGATGAAAAATTTCATTTTTTCTTCACAATATTGCAAGCTGTTTTTTTCGTTGGCTTGTCGGATGATGCAGTCGACGGTGCGGCGGCGTTTTCTGCTGAGGCGTATCCTGTTGATTATCAATGTTCTTTCGATGGCGGAGCTTTCTTTAAGAAGATGTATGAGCGGCAGCGTCATCTTATGCTCGCGGATGTCGTTGCCGTAGCCTTTTCCCGAATGGTTATCTGGTTGATAATCAAAGATATCGTCGCGAATCTGAAAAGCAGTTCCCGCATTGATGCCGAACTGTCGCATATTTTGCACCTGTTCGGGTGTCGCGCCTGCCGAAACGGCTCCGATGGCGCAGCAAGAAGCGATCATTGAAGCGGTTTTTTTCTCGATAATCTTATAATAATCCTCTTCGGAGATATCGAAATTTTTAGCTTTCTCAAGTTGGAAAATCTCGCCTTCGCTCATATTTTTCACCGTCTCCGAAATCATGTCAAGCATCTGATAGTCACGGTTTTCGAGAGCAATCATCATGCCTTTCGAAAGAAGGTAATCACCTGCCAAGACTGCGATTTTGTTTTTATACATCGCGTTGATGGAGGCAAAACCGCGGCGTTCGGAAGCGTCATCGACCACATCGTCGTGAATCAGAGTGGCAGAATGCAATAATTCGATAAAAGTTGCGGCACGATAAGTGCTGTCTGTGACCTCGCCGAAGCATTTCGCCGAAAGGAAAACGAAGAGCGGACGCAGCTGTTTCCCCTTGTGTTTCAAGGTGTAACGACCGATTTTATCCAACAAAGAATTGTCGGAGTGCAACGCATCCTGATAAAAATCCTCAAAATGCCTAAGCTCGTCGGAAACCGCTGATTTTATGTCGTCGAGATCCATCATTTCTTAATTAAAGTGCAAAATTAATTAAAAATTTTGTTATTTGAATAAAAAGTTATAATTTTGAAGTTTGAAATAAAAGGCAGAATTATTTTTAAAAATTTTATAAGTAATTGAATATCAACTAAATACATTTTAACATGAAGAAAGACACAAAGGTTTTTAACCTTATCCGTAAAGAAAAAGAGCGTCAGATGCACGGCATCGAGCTTATCGCTTCTGAAAATTTCGTCAGCGACCAGGTGTTAAAGGCCATGGGTTCGGTGATGACAAACAAATACGCAGAAGGTTATCCGGGCAAGCGTTACTACGGCGGTTGCCAGATCGTTGACCAGACCGAGCAGATTGCCATCGACCGCGCTGGTGAACTCTTCCAGGCAAAATTCGTCAACGTGCAGCCGCACTCAGGCGCACAGGCCAACATGGCAGTGCTTCTCGCATGCTTGAAGCCAGGTGACACCTTCATGGGCCTCGACCTCTCGCACGGCGGACACCTCTCACACGGTTCACCGGTCAACTCATCAGGTATCCTCTACAACCCAGTGGCATACGAAGTGAATAAGGAAACCGGTATGGTCGACTACGACGACATGGAGAAGAAAGTCGCTCAGTACAAGCCGAAACTCATCATCGCTGGTGCTTCAGCATATTCACGTGACTGGGACTATGCTCGTATGCGTAAGGCAGCTGACTCAGTCGGCGCTATCCTGATGGCTGACATCTCACACCCGGCAGGTCTCATCGCCCGCGGCATCCTCAACGACCCGTTGGAGTACTGCCATATCGTGACAACAACCACACACAAGACCCTCCGTGGACCACGTGGCGGTATGATTATGATGCGTGAAGACTTCCCGAATCCTTGGGGCCTCACAACACCTAAGGGTGAAGTGAAGATGATGTCGGCATTGCTCAACAGCGCAGTGTTCCCAGGCGTCCAGGGCGGACCACTCGAGCACGTCATCGCATCAAAGGCAGTCGCTTTCGGCGAGGCATTGACAGACGAATACTTCGAGTACATCCTTCAGGTGAAGAAGAATGCAGCT
>Ga0310696_10000079_pt1 | contig 165894 bp, 121 predicted proteins | sample AusTroGonzalo_MG_4_FD_203885 | JGI IMG/M metagenome (GOLD analysis project Ga0310696, IMG submission 203885) | Bovine rumen microbial communities from tropical cattle in Woodstock, Queensland, Australia - Gonzalo_02 (v2) (version 2) | ecosystem: Host-associated > Mammals > Digestive system >...
ATAACTGAGTCTGACCATTCACTCACCTGATCGCCGTTCTTGGCACGTACCCTTATTGTATCGGAACTCTTATACTGGAGACCTTCCAGCTTATAGGTGTATCCCGTGATGACAGTATTCTGGATATGTCCGTTCACGCTCAACTCAAAGCTTGACTCGGCACTGAGCCAGCTCAGCTCAACCTCCGTACCGTCATAATACCTTGCGGTAAGACCCTTGGGTCTGGGTACTTCCGATGATGAAGCGTTTATGCGGATCTGGTTCTTATAATAACCTGTAGACGTCCATCCCCCATAAGACTTTGAAGGATCAAAATCAAGAGGATTCACTGTGGCATCTCCAGAGCCGTCATCCTGGATGTATAAGCACTGTCCGTCACCGTCATACGCAAGAAAAGGCAGATAGTCCAGATTCTCTTTCGTCTTATCATAAACAGCAATCACAATGTTACTGTTTCCGTCATAGGCGAAAGGATTATCCAACGTAATTGTTGTCCATTCATCGGCTTTAAAAGTCACGCTGCCACTGAAACAGAGGTCAGATGATGTGACGCTTACCCAATCATTCTCATCATCAAATGCGGTCTTGTCCGTACTGACGATATAGATGTCCAATGTACGGGTAAACTCATCAATAGGCTCCCAAGCATATTCGTCTTTCTGATAATAGAAGCCTATATTCACGATGGCACCAGCGGTAGTTCCCAGCTCACTTGCAGTATAAAGCTGCTGTGTATAGGAGTAATCACAATAAGCATAAGTGGGGAAATCGCCACTTGTTTCAGTTCCCGAACCAATCGTTACCGTAGGCATCGGGTCTGCGTCATTTGCAGTCACATGCATGGAAAACGATACCAGCATTACCAGAATAAACTTGAAAGATAACAACATGTGCAATAACTGCCTGTTATCTTTTGCGGAGAAAGATTTCATGTTCATAATACAGAATATTAAGAATGGACTATTCGTGGCCGGAGGCCTTAAAACACAAATTAAAAGAGGCACCACGACCATACGTGAAGCCTCTTTATAAATATCGTAACGTCAATGCGTTACAGCAAACCTTCAAATCACTTGATTACCTTGGCGTAGCTCTCCAGGAAGCGGTCGGCATCCTGCTTAGTGATGCACAGGGGCGGGAGCAGACGGATAACGTTGGTTCCGCTCACACCGGTAAAGATGTGCTCCTCAAACAGCAGGCGCTGGCGGATCTCCTTGATGGGCTGCTCAAACTCCATGCCTATCATGAGGCCGCGGCCGCGAACATCCTTGGGGCCGGGTATCTGCTTGAGCTGCTCCAGCAGGTATGAGCCCACGCTGGCTGCGTTCTCAACCAGATGCTCGCTCTCAATAACATCAAGCACTGCATTTGCTGCGGCGCAAGCCAGATGGTTGCCGCCAAAGGTTGTGCCAAGCTGACCAATCACGGGCTGGAACATGGGGCTTACAAGCAGTCCTGCGCAGGGCAGGCCGTTGGCAATACCCTTGGCCACGGTAATAAGGTCTGGCCTGATGCCGTTGTACTGATGTGCAAAGAACTTACCGCTACGGCCGTAACCGCTCTGGATCTCATCCAGAACCATTACAGTGCCGTTAGCTGTGCAAGCCTCACGCAGTCCTTTCATATAATCATCGGTGGGTACCTGAATACCCCCTACGCCTTGTATTCCTTCAATTATCAGGGCAGCCACATCACCCTTGGCAAGTTCAGCCTTGGCAGCCTCCAGATCACCCCACGGCAGATAGGTCACATGACCGCATGCGTTGATGGGAGCAATGATCTTGGGGTTGTCAGTAACCTCAACTGCCAATGATGTACGGCCGTGGAATGCTTTCTTGAGTGAGAGCACACGGCTGCGTCCGGTGTGGAACGATGCCAGCTTAAGAGCGTTCTCATTTGCCTCGGCACCGCTGTTTATCATAAAGAAGCTGTAATCCTCATAGCCGCACACCTTACCCAGATGCTCGGCAAACTGCTCCTGCAAGCGGTTGATCACTGAGTTTGAGTAGAAGCCCAGAGTAGCCACCTGACGGCTCACTGCCTCTACATAATGGGGATGGGCATGGCCGATGCTTATTACTGCGTGGCCGCCGTAAAGGTCCAGGTACTCCTGGCCGTTTTCATCCCAAACTTTCTGTCCCTGTCCCTTGACGATGTTCACCGGGAACAGGCTATATACTGGAAATAGTTTCATCTTTATAGTATGATAATGTTTCCTCAGCGCGGCCGGAGGCCGCCACGTTTACGGAGTAAACTAAAAAAATGTCCGGAAACGAGGTTTGAAATTAAAAACCGGAGGATTTTAATTTCAAACCGGTTGTTTCCTTCAAGTTAAACAGCAGATTCATGTTATGTACGGCTGTTCCGCTGGCACCCTTGAGCAGGTTGTCAATGCAAGATACCACAAGCAGCTTGTCACCATGCTTCTCCAGGTGCAGCAGGCACTTGTTGGTGTTAACCACCTGCTTAAGGTCTATAGGCTCCTCAACCACATGCACAAAAGAATCAGCCTCATAATACTCGCGGTAGATACGATACAGTTCCTCAATGTCAACTGCGTTCTTGACCACCACGGTAGCATATATGCCACGGGCAAAATCACCACGGTAGGGAATAAAGTTTATATCGGAGCTGAAGCTGCTCTGCAGATGCTTTACTGACTGGATTATCTCAGGCAGGTGCTGATGCGTGAACGGCTTGTATATGCTTATGTTGTTGTTACGCCAGCTGAAGTGGGTGGTGGCACCGGGTTTGACACCTGCACCTGTTGAGCCGGTGATGGCGTTAACATAAACGTCATCGTTGAGCATCAGGTTACGTGCCAGAGGCAGCAGTGCCAGCTGGATGGCAGTGGCAAAGCAACCGGGGTTGGCCACATACTGGCTCTTGCAGATGGCACGGCGGTTCAGCTCAGGCAGTCCGTAGATGAAGGGGTTGTCCTCGGCCTCCAGGCGGTAATCCATGGAGAGATCTATCACCTTAAGGCCCTCAGGCAGGGTATTGGCCTCCATGAACTTGCGGGTGTCACCATGTGCTGTGCAGAAAAAGAGCACATCGATGGTGTCAAGCGGCAGCTGATCAGTGAATGTCATATCTGTTTCACCTATCAGGCCCTCGTGTACTGAACTGAGCTTGTTGCCGGCATTGCTTGTGCTGTTTACAAACACAATCTCGGCATCGGGATGACCCAGCAGTATGCGGATCAGTTCACCGGCAGTGTAACCTGCACCTCCAATAATTCCAACTTTAATCATAACTTATCTTTCCTCATCCGGGTGTACACTGTAGTATGCACGCAACGGAGTTGATGTAATCTTGATGAATCCCTTGGCGTCATCGGCAGTCCATGCCTTGGCACCCTCACCATACTCACCCAGCTTGTTGTGTACCAGGTCATCGGGGGTATCGCAACCAACGGTCTGGAAGCTGTAAGGACGCAGTTCAAGGGTTACGGTACCGTTCACGTTACGCTGTGAGCTGGTAAGCATTGCCTCGATATCGGGCATTACGGGCTCCAGATACTGACTCTCATGCAGGAACATGCCGTACCAGTTTGATACCTGATCCTTCCAGTACTGCTGCCACTTGGACAGAGTATATTTTTCAAGGAAACGGTGTGCGCCGATGATAAGCATCGGGGCGGCAGCCTCAAAGCCCACGCGGCCCTTGATGCCTATGATGGTGTCACCAACGTGGCAGTCACGACCAATGGCGTATGCGGCACCTATCTTCTCCACCTCCTGGATAGCCTTGATGCGGTCATCAAACTTCTTGCCGTTAACGGCTACAAGCTCACCCTTCTCAAAGCCCAGGCTCAGTATCTCCGAGCCCTCCTTGGTGGGGTGCTTCAGGTAAGCGCTCTCAGGCAGGCCCTGCTTGCTGTCCAGAATCTCACCGCCGCAGATTGATGTGCCCCAGATACCTACGTTGTATGAGTATTTGAGCTTGGTAAAGTCAGCGCTGAAACCGTTGGCATTCAGATAGTCAATCTCCTCCTTACGGCTCAGGTTGCGGTCACGGGTAAGAGTGATTATCTCCACGCCGGGGGCCTTAACAAGGAAGGTCATGTCAAAACGTATCTGGTCATTGCCGGCACCGGTTGAACCGTGTGCTATGGCATCGGCACCAATCTCATTGGCATACTTGGCAATTGCCAGGGCCTGGAAGATACGCTCTGATGATACTGATATGGGGTAGCAGTTGTTACGCAGAACATTGCCATAAACCATATACTTGAGTGACTTCTCATAGTACTCCTGAGTAACGTCAAGAGTGACATATTTAACGGCGCCCAGCTTGTAGGCGTTCTCCTCATTCTTCTTGAGCTGTTCAGGGCTGAAACCGCCGGTGTTGGCACATGCGGCATAAACTTCATAACCCATCTCCTTGGTCAGGTACATCACATTGTAACTGGTGTCCAGACCACCGGAAAAAGCTACTACAACTTTCTTCTTGCTCATATCTTTATCTTTTATTTGTTATCCAATTCCTTTATTCTCTTAAGTACATCTTCCGACAGCTTGGCGGGCAGATACTCCTCAGGATCATACAGCATACCTGTGCAGATGCAGTACTTGCGTCCTGTACGATGCAGGATATCAACGTTTACGCAACCCTCGCAGCCTTTCCAGAAAGCCTCATCCTGGGTAAGATCGGCAAAAGTGACCGGCTTGTAACCCAGCTGGGTGTTCATGGCCATGACAGCCGCACCGCTAGTGAGTGAGAAAATCTTGGCATGAGGCCAACGTGTACGTGCCAGCGTAAAGGTCATGTCCTTGATTCGCTTGGCCAGTCCGCGTCCGCGGTAATCGGGGTGAACAATCAGACCCGATGTGGTCACATACTTCTTGTCCTGCCAGGTCTCAATATAGCTGAAACCGGCAAATTTGTCACCATCAAGCGCGATGACAGCCTTGGCCTCGCGCATCTTGTTAAGTACGTATTCGTGGGTACGCTTGGCTATTCCGGTACCACGTACTTTTGCGGCATCAGATATGGTCTGCAGAATGGTATCGATATACTTCTCGTGTGACTCGTCTGCAACCACCACATCAATTACGTTTTCCATTTCCCTCTGTTATGTTTTATAAGGATACGATTATCGGTTCCAACAGTCGCTTTATCTCCATGCGGTTGGCATCCTCTGCCAGAACTATCAGCAGAGTGTCATCGCCAGCAATGGTTCCCAGCACGCCCGGCACATTGTTATTGTCAACATCATAAGCAAGGCTGCTTGCATAACCCGGACGGGTCTTTATTACAGCCATATTGCCTGAGAAGTTGAGCGATACAAAACCGTAACGGGGCTGATTTGAGGCTATCTCATCATATGATGCACCGCCTTTCTTCTGCAGGAGAGCATGATTGGGCAGCACATATACATAATCACCATATGTATTGGCCACCTTTGATATCTTCATCTTCTTGAGGTCACGTGACAGCGTAGCCTGGGTCACAGTATATCCTCGTGAGTTCAGGACCTGAAGCAGCTGGTCCTGATTCTTGATATCCTGCTCAGAGATTATGAGGCGGATAGCTTCCAAACGATTGTTCTTATTCTTCATATTGCATAAATATTCTCGTTTCGGCTGCAAAATTAGTTATAATAAGTATTCATTATACAGAAAATCGGGAAATAAATATGCAAAAATCATTAAAAAAGTTCAAGAGACGGCCATCAAGCCGTCTCTTGCCATATGCATAAAAGTTACGTATATTCAGTCAAGTTCCTGATCAGCCTCATATCCGCCCAGCTCACGAATCTTGTTCTTGAGCATGGCAAACTGCTGGAACAGGTCATGTACGGGACGCTCGTCATCATACGTCATAGGCTTCTTGACATAGAATGAGAGCCACTCCTGAACACCGCTCAGACCGGCCCTGAGAGCCAGATCGGTAAAGATGAGCAGATCCAGGCAGATGGGAGCCGCCAGTATGGAGTCACGGCACAGGAAATTTACCTTTATCTGCATGGGATAGTTCATCCAGCCAAATATGTCAATGTTGTCCCAGCTCTCCTTGTTATCCTTGCGGGGCGGGTAGTAGTTGATCTTTACCTTATGGTAAATATCGCTATACAGTTCAGGGTATTCCTCCTGATCCAGGATCCACTCTATTGACGATGCCTTGCTTATGCGCTTGGTCTCAAAATTGTCAGGATGTTCAATTACCTGACCGTCGCGGTTACCCAAGATATTGGTTGAGAACCAACCCTCAACGCCCAGCAGACGGGTGTGGAATATGGGAGCCATGGCGGTCTTCATCATGGTCTGACCGCTCTTAAAATCCTTTCCTACAATAGGAATTCCCTGCTTCTTGGAGAGTTCAAACATGGCAGGTATGTCAACGCACACATTGGGAGCACCCATTATGAACGGGCATCCCTCGGACAATGCTGCATATGCATATACCATGCTGGGTGATATATGCTTGCGGTCATCGGCCTTAAGGGCAGCCTCAAATCCGGCAAGTGATCCGTGAATCTGCTCGTTACGCGGGGTGTATGCCTCGGTGCTGGCTATCCAGAACACTACAACGCGGTCACATCCGTTCTCCTTTTTGAAATTCTGAATATCCTTGCGCAGGTTCTGTGCGTAGTTCCAGCGGGTATCAGTAGGCATTGCCCACAACGGATCGGGTACGCGGCCGAATGAGGGATCTACCAGGTTCTTGGCATAGTCAGGATCAAAGCAGGCCTTCATAGGCTTGATGCGCTCCAGCTCGTCACGAACCGGTTCAATATCCTCACGCTTGAGTACCTGGCAATACAGGGCACTCTCATATGCGTTATCGGTAAAAATATCCCACGCACCAAACACCACATCCTTGAGGTTTGTCAGGGGAACGATATCGGCTACATGCTTATACTGCTTTTTCTCACCGCGTCCAACGCGCATCTTACCCAACTGGGAAAATGAACCGACAGGATTTGCCAAGCCCTTGCGTGACATCAGAGTGCCCGTAATAAATGTTGTTGTTACAGCACCTAATCCTACGCAGAGTACTCCCAACTTACCTTTTGCCGGCTTTATATCTATTGCCATTTTTACCATGTTTTTTGTAAATGGCAAAAGTACTCTATTTCTCGCACAAAGGTTTATATTTCTTGCAGAAATCGCAGAAACCGCAAACTTTTTTTCTGCGCTTTCCGCGAGACTAAGCAATGTATAATAATCTTTCTGATTCAGGGAATTTCTCAATGGCGTACCGTAACATTGTGCGGGGCATCTCTTTATACCGCGGCTGCAGGTAAGCTTTCAATGCGGTCACATCACGCTTGCCTGCTTCACGCAGCAGCCAGCCCACCGCTTTTTGGATGAGGTCATGCTTATGGTGCAGCAGGATATCGGCTATGGCAAAAGTATCATCTGTCTGTCCGTGACGGATAAGCTGCATGGTACTCACTATACCTATGCGCTGCTCCCAAATGGTCTTGCCGCTGCGGGCCAGATCGTAGAGCAGTTTGCGGTCCTTGTCCAGCAGCCAGGTTCCAATCAGGTTATAGCATGAAAGGTCCACCAGGTCCCAGTTGTTTATATACAGGGTATGAGAGAGATAAAAGTCTATGCACTGCTGCTGCAACTCCCTGTTCTTTTTGGCATGGCTGAATATCTCCACCAGAGTGAGCAGAGCGGCCAAACGTACTTCATGATACTGACTGACTATACACCCCTCCAGTTCCTTGAATCCGGTCTCCTGCCAGCAGGCCTTTACCACTTCACGGGTAACAGGTACTTTGATACCTAAGAACCTATCGCCCTCACCGTACTGTCCGGGCCCCGTCTTGAAGAACCGCATCAGTCCCTCCACCTGTGAGGGATCACGGTGTAAAAGAATCTCGCGGTACAGTATGTTGGAATTCTCTAGCTTAAGAACCTTTACAGGACGGTCGGCCGCATGATAGAGATGGCTGCAGCAGTTTATCAGACCGGTATCACTGAAACCGCTTTTTTCCATTACCCTGCCCGATGCCGGGTTATCGGGAAAGAAATCACCCCAAAGAGTGGCAAAACCCTTTTCATGAAAACAATAGTCTATGAGTTCATGCAGAGCCTCAGTGCAGATACCCTGGCCCCAATAGGGCTTTCCAACCCAATAGCCCACCTCGGCATCATTCTCTCCTATCCGGATATTGCTCTCTCCAAACGGATAATAGCCTATGCAGCCTATGGCCTCACCGGTAGTCTTGAGCTCTATGGCCCAGGTATGGTCATTGCAGAATAGCTTCTCTATTATCTCACGGCTCTCATCTACGCTCTTATGCGGCGGCCAGCCTGCACGCGGTCCCACATCAGGGTCACTGGCATACTTGAACAACGCCTCGGCATCGCTCTCTCGCCACTCACGCAGCACCATTCTTTCAGTTTCCATACTGCAAAAATAGTACAAAAGGGGACATATTTAATTCTGTGAGGATCTTAGTTCAGCCAGGAGGGCTTCAAGTTCCTGAATATCGGAATCAGTGAGGTCGTTGTCACGGATAAAGGTGTTCAGTAGCGATTTGGCCGATCCCCCAAACAGGTTGTCCTTCATATGTTTGAGGTACCATCGGTTGTACTCCGGCTTCTCAATAAGCGGATAGAACATGAACTTCTTGCCGTCACGCTTATGAGCCAGAAAACCCTTCTCCTCCAGAATCTTCATAAATGTCTGAACGGTATTGTACGCAGGTTTGGGCTCCGGCAGACGCTGCAGCACATCCTCCACGCAGCAGTTGCGCGCCTCCCAGATGACGTTCATCACCTCCTGCTCTCTGTCTGACAATGCTTTCATAATCGGATCAACGTAATGAACTTAAATCATAAGGCACCTGATAGGTAAGATAAGGAGGTTTGACATACTCACGGATTATCTTTTCCACCTCCTTTTTTACGCGTCCGGAGCAAGAAAGATCATATCGGAGATTCGCCTTAAGTCCTTGGGTTTTATCAGGTTCAGAAATTGTTGAGTTTATGTATGCCCTCAACCAACGTATATTATCGGAAGGGATAGGAGTTTCTGAACGGATAGTGGTTTTCATTCCGCTCTCTTCAAACCACTGCCCCGCAAAACTAATCTCATTATCATCATTTATCGTTACGATAATAAAGTTGTCCTTCTTCAAATCTATCATTGCATCAGGAGCAGGAGGGACCGATTTGATATAAGGCTCGCGGGTCAGGACAATGTTTTTATCCTTATAACTGTTCTGCAACTGTTTTATAACCTCTGCACATATACCCATGCGGTTTTCCTTGTTATACATCACATATACCTTTTCCGGATTGGCCACCTCAACGGTACTCCTGCTTTTGGCCGATTCAAACTCCTTGGCAAGGTTGGAAAGAGACGCACGTTCATAGTTATCCTGGCCGGCTATGTTAAACCAGACGGAACCATCAGCCTCGACAGTGATGAAATGATTCAACTGTTTGACCCTTATATCTTCATCATCCTGTCCGTATCCGAACCCTTTCAGGAAAGCCAATGTGTCATAAGGCACAGATTTGGGCACAGACTCCTCTAGAACAGGATCAGAGGTCTTTACAGAGGCACCCTGGGCGGTCTTGGGTTTACAGGCCGATGCCAACAGGATGGTAACCAATACTACGGGCAGCATAAAGATAGCTCGTAAGCAAGCAAAAGGAGAAGATTGGTTGGTTCTCATCATTTTTATACGTTTTTTGGTTGAACAATCAGCAAAATTGCTGGTAACATATCCTATCTTGGCGTTCAGAGCAGCCTGAACAAGGCAAATCTGATAACGCAGCTCATTGAATCCGTCAGCCAGCACAGTGGCATCGGCCTCAAACTCATGCACCTCCTGCAGGCTTCGCTTGAGGGCCCACGCGGCGGGGTTGAACCACTGCAGCGCGCACACAATCTGGGCCAGCATCACATCTGTTGAATGACGGCAGCGTATATGCGCCTGCTCGTGTTCTATTATCATTTTTGAATCTTCTGACTCATAATCCTTACGGCTCATGATTACGGTCCTGCGCCAACTGGTGGGTTGGAAATCACCGTCACACACCAGCAGAGTGGAACCATCAGCCAGCTTGCGTCCGCCAAGCCTGCAAAGCGTTTCGGCCCGCGTTACACCAATAAGAAGCCGGATCAAGAAGAACACCACGCCCATCAGATATAAACATGTGATTATTGATACCCAATCCAACTGAGTAATCGTCTCCACCACCTTAACACCTGTAGCAACACTCGTCTTGACATCTGGCTTAGGTTCAACCTGAGTCATCGGAATATACTCTAAAGGGTCGCCGAAAAAAGGAACCACTTCCGTTTGAGCCTCCTGAATAGTATTCTCTTCCTCAACAAGAACTGTCTGATCTTTTTTGAGGTCAAAGGATATTCCTTTTATTCTAAATGATGGAAGTATAGCAGAGAGCCCAATTATCGAAAGCAGCAAAATCCTGTTGAACCGGTGCAAAGTAGTGCGACTAAGCGCCAACCGGTAAACCCCGTAAAGAAGGGCCAGGCACAATGATGACAAAACAAGGTAAATCATAACATTGGAGCATTGATTGGTTAAACTCTACAGCAAAGAAAAAACGCAAAAAATCCAAATCCTAACATTTTAGGAGGAAAAGTCCTAAAACCTTAGGATTTTAACCTTTATTATTAGGAGTTTGAAGGTGACACTGCAACGAAGCCTCCTCGAGCGGGAAGGATAAGCGGACCGGCGGGAGCTTTGTGCGTAATGTTGAAGCCCTTGCCGGGTTCGCTGCCATTGTCGGTTATGAGAGTCTCTAAGGTTGATGCCCCTATCCTTGAAAAGTCGGGATCTACCGGCAATTGCTCATCTGTACCGTTAATGCCGGCAATGTACCATGTGTCACCAGAGCGGCGTGCAATCACTGCAAACCGGCCCGGGTAGCCTGCAAGCAGACGGGTATCATCCCAGGCCGATGGCAGACCGCTCAGCAAATCCATGACCTCCTGCGGCAAGCCCAGGTATGCCTCGGGGCGGTCAGCCATATGCTGCAATCCCGACTCAAAGAGAATGGGTAGAGCCAGCTCATGACAATCGGTTGTGATATGCGGATTCTGGCTGTCAGTAAACGTACATGGCGTATAATCCATGGGACCTATTACATTGCGCGTGAACGGTAGTGTAGCGTTGTGTGCGGGGGCGGCATTGGTCATGCGGCGGTTGTTGTTATACCACTCGGCTCCATAGACTGATTCCATCGACATCAGATTTGACCAGGTGCGGCTCCATCCGCGCGGAATTGTGCATCCGTGGAAATCTACCAGCAGATGATGGCGGGCTGCATCCTCCAGGATATCCAGATAGTAGTCCACCATCTCCTGGCCATCGGGCAGGAAGAAATCAACCTTTATGCCGGTTGCTCCCATCTGCTCCAAGCGTGTCATCTCCTGCTCGCGGGCCTCCTTTGTACGCAGACGGTCCTGCGGTCCGGGAGCGCCGGGACCTATCCATGACGTGCCGGAGTTGTACCAAAGATTCACCTTGACACCTTTCTCGCGGGCATAAGCCATTGCATCTTCAAGATTGCCTCCGTTAGCCATCTCATCCCACTCCCAGTCAATCAGAGTGTAGGGCCAGCCCATATCATGCGCCAGGTCAATGTACTCCTTGACCTTCTGGAAATCCTTTGAACTGTGGTTGTATGCCCAGTAAATCCATGATGAAACGCCTGGCTTTATCCATGATGTATCGCCAATCCTGCACGGTTCAGCCACATCGGTCACCAGTGTGGATTCAACGATATCGGCCAAACCGCCAATTATTATGAGTCTCCACGGATGAAAATAATTGGAGTCAGCATCTGTATAAGTCACTGTATATTCATCACCATCGCAGGTAAGGTATGAGCAACTGTTGCCGTGATTTATTCCGGACTCCGTAATAAGCCCAAACAAACCGTCGCCGTATTCAATAAGCGCGGGATAATTGTACTTGCCTCCTGTGGCCGATGTACTCTCCTGATAGAACCCCTCATAATCCGTTTTCTGTCGCTGCAGCCAGCGCTTGGTTCCATCAGGGATCACATAAGATACGCTTTCATCGCCCCCGTGAACCTGGAACGCCACACCGTCATTGAACACCCTGACAAGAAGATTCCTTTTGTCAATACCGCCATACAGCAAGTCCCGGTATTTATAGATGCAAGTACTCCGCTTGCCCGAAATCATTTTATAGTTTCCCTGCACTGATTCACGGCCACGCTCCCATCCGGAGCGAGGACCCAAGTCCAGTTTGACAGTCTGTATTGTACGGTTCTTGTACTTAACGGTCATCGTGCTGTCCTTCACAATCACGCATATATTCTTATCGGGCGAGTACTGTTTAATTGATCTTGAGTTACAACCCGTAAGGAGCAACACTCCCAGCAACGTCAGGAATGAAAGCAATCTGTTTCTCATATTTCATTTTTGGACTAGTTCTGCAAATATAGGTTTTTTACTCATTCTAACAGAAAAAAGGAGACGCCACAAAACGGCACCACAAAAAAAGAAGAGGCGCTTCAGCGTCTCTCTTATCATCGAGTGAAACGAGATCGGCCGGAGGCCGCCCTTTCGCGTTAGCGAAATAAAAAGAGGAGCCACAAAATGGCACCACAAAAAAAGAAGAGGCGCGATCGCGTCTCTTCTTTTTGTGGTGCCACCGGGAATCGAACCAGGGACACAAGGATTTTCAGTCCTTTGCTCTACCAACTGAGCTATGGCACCATGGCATTTGCCTCAAATGCGGGTGCAAAGATACGGACTTTTTTAACTCCAGCAAGTTTTTGAGCACAAAAAAGTGCATATCACGAAAAAAAGAATTACCTTTGCAGCGTCTAAAGACAAGGATCGGAATGTAGCGCAGTTGGTAGCGCACTACGTTCGGGACGTAGGGGTCGGGCGTTCGAGTCGCCTCATTCCGACATAAAAAGGGAGCCAAAACGGCTCCCTTTTTATATCGGAATGATAACTACCTGTTACTTTGCTACCTGTTTGAAGGCCTCGCCAAAGATAAGGTAACCGGTATTGCCGGCTATTGTACCCTCATTCTGCCCCCACAGGAATGGCCAATCATCAAAGTTTTCAAAGTGATCAGGCTTACGGAACAGCAGACCCGGAGCCACATTACCCGGTATGAATGAGAAATCGGCACGGTTGTTTCCGTAGAACACCTGCTTTGGACGCGCGGCACCTACCGTAGCCACAAGCGAATAGTTGTGGTAAGGATGGCAACCGAACATGAATCCCGCAGCCTTGTAGGCGTAGCTCTTGTCTATGATATCCGGGAAGTAGAGGTTAGCAAAGCAGGCTGTCGTACCGAATGTCACTACAGCACCGCTTCCGGCCCAGTTACCCTCACCGATGGGTACACCGTAGGGGTTATTCTTGTCAAATGAATCCAGGTAAGTCTTGTACTTCTCGGCATATGGACGAAGCCTTTCCTTGTACGATGCATCCATATAAGGTATGGCATCCATAGCGGTGCGGATGCTGTTGTTCACGTTGCGATCCAGAGCCGGCCATATCTGCTGCTCAAACTGGTCAAGATATGACTGCTCGCCCGTGGCTACATAAAGCTGCAGATTGGTTGCCATGTTGCCTCCACCACGATTAAAGTTCTGACCACCCTGACGTGCACGCACACCGGCATTACGGTTCTGCATCAGCTCTGTTGCCTCGGCCTGCAGACGCTTGGACTGTTCCAGACAGCGTTCAGCCAGATCATCATTATAACCCTTGAGTACGCGGCTTGCTGCAGCAAACATTGTGGCCGCATTCATATCACTGTTCAGATTGCGGTTTGTGAATGCCCACATATCATCGGGAGTACCGCTTCGGGTTCCATCCTCCGATTTAACGTACTTAGGCAAGCTGGGATCATAGTGCAGGCCATCAGTTATGGCAGCAGCATCACCCAGATGATGATAATTGTCAAGGACAGAGTTGGACAGAGTCTGTGACATGAATCCTATATTCTCGGCCTGAGCCAACAGGTTAAGCACGCCATGCTCAATATACTGAAGTATATCAGGCTTGCCGTCAGGACGGTGAAGGTCAACATAGCGTTGCTCTTCACTTACAAAGGTCTCGTCGCGCTGCGGATGGAACAGTTCCCAAGCAGCAACCAGATTCTGTACCACATTGATATTTGAGCCTGTCTCGATATCAAAATCACCGGCATCAAAGAATCCGCCTACATTAAGTCCCGGAATCAGCTCATAAGGCTCATACTTGGTATTGGTCTGCGCACCTTGTGAATGAAGGTCAAAGTGATCACTCTGAGGAGCCTGCAGATAACCCTCCTTGAAAGGTTCGCCGTGCCATATCCTGTAAGCCTCATTCACTGTCATATGATTCATATGAATAGGAATCCATACGTCGCTGGTGGCATCGGTAATCCAATTATAAACCGAGCTGTCTATAATAAAGTTGCCCGTCTCATAATCACCATATTTTATATAATAGACGCCGGGCTCAGTTACATCTGAGAAATCAAACTTAACGTAGTTGTACTTGTAGTACTCTCCCCAGACAGAGGTCTTGCCGGTAAATACAAGCTTCTCATTGCCGTCATCATCAATCCTGTAGATTGAAGCTTTTGACAGAGGCTTTTCATTCTTGTCAAGCTCAATAACGGCGGTCTTAGGCTGCGAGGGGATGTAACCCACCTGCGAGAATCCTATATTGGGTTCACGTATCCATCCCTGAACAGAGTTAGGCTCAACTGTCCACGTCACCACCTTTCCGGTCTTGCCGGCGGGCAGCACGGAGCGCAGCACAAACCATCCGTTCTGGGCCAGCATCCGGCCGTCATAGAGTTCCAGAACCGCATCGTCGGAACTGATCTTTATCATACGTTCAGGAGCATCGGGAGCAATTACCACGCTGTGTCCGGTCTCCAGGGGCAACGGATCGACAAAACGGTCGGTTCCGCGGTCGTCATACGTACGGAACCCCTTGAACTGGCGCGGTTTCTCGCTATTGGGACGGGTTATGGTATTGCTTACGGCATAACGCGGAAAACGGTTGGGGCGACCGTCCATAATGTACGTCTTGCCCCAATACTGTGAGGGCAGAAATTCCAGATTGAATCCTGCATCGCCAGCCAGGAACTCCGGCACAGGCTTGTCCAGATAGACCGCAATCTCCACTGCTTTTCCCTTTGCGGTAACCACTACGCGCGAGTCAAAATCATAATCTTCATAGCGCATGGCCACTTCAACGGAGTTGTTTGCGGCATCCACCTTACGTGAGGGTGAAGCAGGTACAAGATCCCACTGCTCTGGGGTCTTTGACAGACGCACCGCACCACCCTGTACAGTACGCACACCGTGATGAATAATCTCTATACCGGAGTTCTTCTCGTCATTGAACCCACCTGAGAAAGTATTACTGAACACAAGCACATTCACGCCTCTGGTCTCAAAATACTCCAGGTCATTCAGTTTAAGGCCAGCCTCCGTCCGGGCCGGTTTACCAAAGGCTGCGACCGATAATGCCGCCAACCCCACAAATAACAATGATCTCTTCATAAGGCAATGGTTAGTAAGTAATTGATTTAGTTGCTGAGTGCTAATATAGGTATAAAATCCCAAAAGCACACAAAACGAACAGTTCTTTCTGTGTACCTTTGCGCCCGATATGGAGAAACTGGTGATTTTTGATTTGGACGGCACGCTGCTCAACACCATTGCAGATCTGGGTAACGCGGCCAATCACACGCTTGCGGAACTGGGTCTGCCGCAGCACACGCTTGATGAATACCGCCTGATGGTAGGTAACGGCATGCGCAAACTCATTATGCGTGCATTGCCTGAGCATCTGGCCGCCGATGACACCTTTGTAGATAACACGCTTGCCGCCTTCCTTGATTATTACGCCAAGCACATAGACACATACACCAAGCCCTACCCCGGCATTCCTGAACTGGTATCCGCACTCGCCGCGCAGGGCTGCAAACTGGCCATAGCATCCAACAAGATACAGGCCGGAGCCGAAAAACTGGCACAGGAGTTCTTTCCAAATATTCCCTTTGTGGCAGTGATGGGGAACAGCCCCCTCTACCCCCTCAAGCCCGACGCCGCCGTGGTGGAATACATCATGCAGAAAGCCGGAACTGACCGTGCCCACACCATAATGGTAGGTGACTCCGGCACCGATATCCAGACTGCCCGCAACGCCGGCATCCCCGTCATTGCCGTCAGCTGGGGTTTCCGCCCGCGCACTGAGCTTACATCGGCCGATAAGATTGTTGACAGTGCGTCAGCAATTCTTATTGCTGCTACTTTACTATAAAAGTGCTGATGTAGGAGTTATAGCCGCACCAGTAGCCTATTCCTCCCGATACATTTGTAGGCAGATTACCCGTTGATGTTGACATCATGTAACTGGCGTAGCTGGTGATAGTTCTGTTTGAAAAAGCTTTCCAGAAACTGAAACTCACCGAGTCCATGGTTGACACCTTGATGCTCAGCAGAGAGTCCTTGTCAAAATAGCGCTGTTTATTATCCTTGAAATCATCTCTTACCGTCTTTAAGAGAGCAATCCTGATGGTGGAATCAACAATGGCGTCATCGGCCAAACCCATATAGGTGGAGCGGAACTGTCCGATGGCCGGGCCATCCAGGAAAAAACTCTTGAAATACTCTTTCCTGTCCGGCACATTCTTAATATAAAGCAAAACCGAGCACAAGGTATCATTGTTTTCCAGCGGATGGCTTACCAGGCTATCCACAACCGGACCGTACAGAGGTATGGTAGTATGGGCAGTGAGCACCTTGTCCCTTGCCTTGATACTCAGGGTGTAGCTCTTGCCAGCCTCGCCACGTATCTGCGATGTGGTGTAGATATATGGCGGGAAGTAGTCCCTGTCAACCTTGCCGGTTAGAACAACCTCATTTTCACCGTCACTTACGGTCACCTTGGCAAATGTCTCCACATAGTCTGATATGTCACTCACCTTTATCTTGTTATCCTTGGACCTGACAGGCAGGGAACGTGATATGATAACCACAGGAAAATCTCCGGCATCAATCCAGCCCTCCACAATGAGTTCATCCTTATCGGTAGGCATAAAGCCATCCTCACATGACTGCCCCAGGACAGCCAGGCCCAAAAAAAATGCCAAGTATAGACGAATCCTTTTCATACCGGTTCAGAATTTGCAATAATAACTGATGGACGGAAGAGCATATCTAAGGAAATATATTCCGTGATAATAGAATGAATCATGATACACCTTAAGTCTGTAACCAAGGTCATTCTGCCTGCACAGCACATTGTAGATGCTCAGATTCAAGCCGTGTGACTTTATAAACCTGTCATTCTTAAGGTTCAGGTCATAGTTGACCGACAGGTCCATCCTGATATAGGGTCTGGTCCTCTGGGCGTTGAAAACCCCGTATCGGACCATAATCTTCCTATCTATCATAAAGAAATACTCCGGAGCAGTAAACGGAGATCCGCTTGCGGCCACCAGCACCATGGATGGTTCCCAGCGTTTTCCGGTCTTATACACAGCCACCATATCAAACTCATGCACACGCTCGTGGCTGGCATGATAGTATCCGGTCATATTCTCGCTGTCAAAATACCTCATGGCACGCCCAAAGCTGTATCCCATCCAGCCCGTCAGCTTTCCGGAACGCTTGGAGAGCATCACATCAAGACCGTAGTTATAACCGTCACCCTTAATCAGATGGTCCTCAAAATTGTAGTCAGTGGTTATAAAGTCAATGATTGAACCGTAATACTCAACCTGGTTGTAGAGTTTCTTGTAATAGACCGATGCGTTCAGAGTATAACCGCCATCTATCTCAAACATTCCAGATAAAGTGGCGCCCCTCATGTACTGAGGTCTGAAATCGCCATGTGCTGGCATCCAGAATTCCGATGGCAGTCCCAGACCCGTGATTCCGGTCTCAAAAAGGTACTGATGACGCTGTGACAAGCCCAGAGATATGCTCCAGTCATAATCCCGGCTGTAATATGTAGTGATAAAAGAGGGATCAAGTGATGTGTATCTCTCACCTTGGCACAGGAACATGTTCCCGCGCAGGCCAAGCTTGACGTTGACACGGTCCAGAACAAATGCCTGGTAATCGGCATAGACCGAACTCTCCCAGGCATCACTGCGCGGAGTCTCGGTTGCAGTCACTATAAAGGAATCATCAATGACAGGCGACTGAAGCACAAAGTCATGATGCGACGCCTCCGCGCCCAGCGTCAGCCCCTTCCACGTCAGGCTGCCTTTATATCCCAGGTCCGCAATAGAAGAGGGAGCCTTAAGCTTGCCGGCCTCATGAGCTATATATATGTCCATGAAACTCCTTGAATGGTATAGGGTCTGTTTTATGTCCAGCCCTTTTTTCCCGTTGTGAATCCAATGCAGAGATTCAGCATCGTTTCCCCATATACTCCTTGAGTCTGTCAGGAATGAGTTCTCCAACAGACCGCCGTTGTCACGTCCCCAGTATGCATCGGCCATGATAACATTATGGTCATTGAGATTACATGTCCAGGTAAGATTGGAGTCAAAGAACGAATAATCAAGCGTAGAGTTCTCAAAACTCATCCATTTGGAATAAAGCAGGTTTATATATGCGTCTCTCAATGATGCGGTCAAAAGGGACTTTTTTCCCATCGGAACCTTTACGGTGCCCTGTGATGAAAGCATGCCCACGGTCAGATCGGCCGATGTCACATCGCTTTCCCTTTCCGTATATGGACTGAACTCAAGCTCGCCCCCAAGACGGTTAGGTGAGCCCGCCGTCTGAGGTGTCCTGTTTAGCGACATGGAGCTGTAATGGGTGGGTATAAACGTTGAGAAGAAGCCCAGCAGGTGATTCATATTGTATATAGGCACGTCAAGCACCGATATCATGTTGTGCGAGTTCTCACTGCCGTTTATATGCAATCCACCGTTAAGTTCACCTGTGCTCTGCACCCCGGGCAACAGCTTGGAGTAGGTAACGGGATCTGCGTTTCCCATCATCTTTGGAAGCAGATCCAGCATCTTAAGATCCATTTTTACGCTTCCGTCCGATGAGGTACTCACAGTATTGGATTCCATCCTGGCACTTACCGTGACGGTATCCAATATAACGCTCAACTCACCTGTTCCCTGTTGAGCGGCAACAGGAAACAAGTGAGTTGAGATTATAAGTAGTATGACGCTAATTCGCTTCAACTATACTCTTATTTTACATTATCTACTTTATCCTTATATTCATTGAATTCGTCTATCAGGTCAGAAAACTTACCGCCTGCAAGCATTGAGAATACACTTCTTACAATCATGTTAAGCTTGTTTTCCACGTTACGGGCCTCACCGGTTGTAACAAGACGGTAGTACTGTACTCCCATTCTGACAATTGCCACGATACCTACCTCGTACTGCTCTATATCCAGGTACTCGGCAACAGAGGCCTTTGAACCGTCGGCAAGAACCAGAACAGACTCGCGGCTCCACTCCTCAGAATACTTCTGTCCGTCATAAGTACGCTCACATACAGGCTCAGTTACAAGTTTAACCTGTTTCTTGTCAGAGCCATTAAAGCACAGATAAAGATTAATTGATTTGTTCAACTCATCAACAATTGACTTGAACTTAACCTCAGATGTTACTACCTTACGGATACTGTCTTCCAGCTCTATTACCTTCTTTATATCTGATACTGTACCTACCAGCTTTATTCCATTCATCAGACTTCCGGAGATATAAAGCTTCTTGCCATTGATTGTGTCAATGTTGTTCCTCAAAGAATCCATAAGATGCATTGCCTGATCATCATCATTAAGTTCAAATACAGGTATGCCCTCAGGGTTTGCAGACAGATTGAATGAGAAAGCACTCTTGTCGGACTTCTTCATGCTGAATGAGGTAGAAACAGACTTGTTGCCTTCATACTCATTCTTTGAAGAAAGCTTGTATCCGTTATTGCACTCAAGAATTGTCTCAATGCCTATCTTACTGCTTGCAATATCAAAGTAACCGTCAACCAGCTTGCTAAGGTTTGTCTTGATGGTAAAGCTGATAACATTCTTCTTGTTCTTGGCAAGAGAAACTATTATCTTCTCAGGAATGTTAACGGCTTCCCTACGAATATCAACCACCTTCTCATAATATACGGTTTCATCCTTCTGAGAACGGATATAGTCTTCATCATCTACATAGTCGGGAGCCTTCAACTGAGTCTCCTTTCCCTGACGCTCCAGCTTGAATACGCAATCGTTATTCATGCTGTCCTTGAAAATCATCTGGAAGTCTTTTGCCTCAGTGTAAATCCATTTCATTGAGTCAGTCTGTGTGAAATGGCCCTTGAAGTTTGAAAGTTTCAAGAGTCTCTCGGTGGTATAAACGGTATCTGTCTTAATAACACACTTGGCACCCTTGTCTGCAGGTTCGTAAAGCTTTACAGGAATTATTTCCGTAGTTACCTGCATTGAATCTTTCATAATGGTTTCCCTTATGCTTCTTCTGATTGAATCCAGCTCACTGAGATCCTCCATATCAACATTCTTTGCAATTTCCACCATCTCTCTAAGGTATGCTGCCATTTCCTCAAAGTCACTGGCCTGAACCATGTTGGTAAAGTCAATGATAGACTGCTCAATCAAAGCCTGCTGCTTTGCAACAGACATGCTTTCCTGCTGTTCCTTTTCCTTGCTGCATGACAAGACACACAGGCTACCAGCCAAAGCCAGTACAAAAATCAAGTTTTTCTTCATATCTATAATATGGTTAATTAATGGACTATTCCTTACGGGGCGCAAAGGTAATAAATAAAAACAACTTAAAAGGTATTATAACCTTTATTGTTTTATTTGTGAGAGAAACGTTTCCAGTGCCTCAGCGCGCTGCTGCTCAAACAGTTTAGCCTGGGCTGTGCCGGGATTGAGTACACGATGCTGCATCATGGCATGTATTTTGGCGGCCTGAGCCAGGCGGGGACGATCCGCATCGGCCAATGCATAATCCATAAAACGCTCAAAAATGTAATCGGCAGCCTGAACTGACGGGTGCATCATGTCATCGGCATAGAAACGGTAATCACGCAGTTCATCCGTCAATATCTCATAGGCCGGAAAATAGTGGGCGTTGGAGTATTGCTCCACAAGCTTCCGAATGCCCAGATGAAGGGTTGCCTTGCTAAGGGTATTGGCATGCAGGCCGTCACTGAGATGACGCACCGGACTGACCGTGAATATCCACTGCCTGTCAGGGTTTTCCGCCACATACTTACTCAGCGCATCATAAACATCGGCTACCCCTATCATTGTGCGCTCAAAACTGTCAGCGGGCAGTTTGTGGCAGTTGGCTACCACCATTCCCGTAGCCTTATCGGTATATATGAACGACGTTCCCAGCGTAACCACCACCCATTCCGCACGTGAGTAAAAGGCCGATGCCTCCGCTAGCACCCTGTTAGCATTGTCAAGAAACTCCTGTGCCGATGCACGCGCCATGCTGCCATGATGATGGAAAGAGCAGAACCCTGCAGAGGTTTCAATTACATCGGCAGTTTTAAACCTGAAAGCCTCCGCATCCCGGCAGTAACCGTCAAGCGCTCCCAGGCAGTCCGATACCGAGCACGGATTGAACAGCACACCAAAAGGATTAACCAATGAATCAAAGTACCTTTCAGTGCAACGAACGCCCATTTCATCGGCAAAACAGGAGCCCACAAAAAGGATACTGTCCTTATAGGTCAGCCGCCTGTCAAGAGCCTTAATCTCAACTGGTGTAGTAAGCTTCATTAAAAACCGTCGGGGTTGTTGCGCTGCCAGTTCCAGCTGTCGCGCACCATCTCATCCAGACCATACTGAGCCTTCCAGCCCAGCTCACGCTCAGCCTTTGAGGGATCGCTGTAGCATGTGGCTATATCGCCCGGACGACGCGGCTTGATGCTGTACGGCACCTTTACGCCGTTTACTCTCTCAAAAGCCTTGACTACATCCAGCACTGAGTAGCCGTGGCCCGTTCCCAAGTTATAAAGCCCCAGTCCGCACTTGCGCTCAATTGCCTTGAGGGCGCACACATGACCGCGGGCCAGATCCACCACATGGATATAGTCACGCACACCCGTGCCGTCAGGGGTATCATAATCATTGCCAAAAACGCCCAATTCAGCGCGCTTTCCAACTGCCACCTGAGTTACATACGGCATCAGGTTGTTGGGTATGCCGTTGGGGTTCTCACCTATCAGACCGCTCTCATGCGCTCCTATGGGATTAAAGTAACGCAGCAGAACCACGTTCCACTCCTTATCGGCAAACTGCATATCGGTGAGCACCTGCTCAAGCATGCTCTTGGTCCAACCGTATGGGTTGGTACATACGCCCTTGGGACACTCCTCGGTGATAGGGATTATCTCAGGGTTGCCATAAACGGTTGCGCTTGATGAGAATATGATGTTCTTTACGCCGTGATCACGCATGGCCTCAACCAGCACCAGCGTGCCGCTTATGTTATTCTCGTAGTACTCAATAGGTTTGGAAACCGATTCGCCCACGGCCTTGAGTCCGGCAAAATGTATGCAGGCGTCAAACTTGTACTGCTCAAGGACCTTGTCCAGTCCCTTGCGGTCACGGATATCAACCTTATGGAAAGGAATCTCAACCCCTCCCAGGATCTTTGACACACGTCTCAGGCTCTTCGGGTTGGAGTTACTCAGATTATCTACCACCACGGCAGTATGACCTGCCTTGTACAGCTCAATGATTGTATGGGAGCCTATGAACCCGGCTCCACCGGTTACCAGGATATTCATATGTGTCAATCTATTTTCTTTTTCTCAATAGTCCAGTCGGGACGTGACTCCAGGCCGCAAGGGCTTCCCTTGAGCATAGCGGCTGCCTCCTTGTCACCCTTGAGTTGCCACTCCAGCCATGCCAGAGCTGCAATCGAGAACTCACCGCCGTGAGGCTGGCCGTATGTGCCGCCGTGACCTACAGGGTAATTCACAGCAACCGCGGGAACATGGTCTATCTTGTGGAAATCATCCATACCGTTCTCATATGCTATATCAGTGGGACCGCCCAACAGATACATCACCGGGGTATGAATCTTCTTGAGGTCATCCTTGGCAGGCATAGGCATGCCGGGAACGGCGCCTGACGGGTCGATGAATGATCCGCTGTTGCATATCATTATGGCCTTAAGACGCTCATCGGCTGCATTGACCAATGTCTGCAGACCGCCGCATGACATACCTGCAGCCGCAATGTTCTTAACGTCCAGTTTGTTGTAATACGGGCTGTTTTTATCGGCATTCTGAGCAATGGCCCAATCGATACCCTCAATCTGCTGTTCTGACTTGGACATGGGACCGTTGTAGCGTGCTCCCTCTGCCGGCCAGTGTCCTATGGCTACCACCAGGAATCCGTGCGATGCAATCTCGCTCAGAAAGTTCTGATGCTCCCAGGGTGAGTTTGTGCAGGCTCCGTTACCCCATACCAGTATGGGCAGCGGGTTCTTCTTGCTAAACTTGCTCAGATCCTCCGGACGGAAGATTGTGTGAGCCTCAAGGCTGGGTTCAGTAACCATTATTGCCTTGTAGGGGCCTGTTCCGCCATCCTCAACCACACGGTTATCTGTATAAGTCTCTTTCACCTGAGCGCTCGCGCTCATCACAAACGCTGCACCCAGCAGCATAAATAGAATCCTTTTCATATATGCTTTTTATATGTCGTTTCGCAAATATACAACAAAACCTTTCTATTCGAACAGTTTGGTTATTGTCAATACACCGGCTGATAATGCAGGGATATCCAAGATCACATCTTTTTCCTGGACAGAAGGCTTTGCTTTTTGCAGGGCTACGGCGTTCTTGTTCTCCATGCTGTTGGCTGCGGTAAGGGAGCCGGGAGCATAGTATTCAAACTCTGTGCTCTTTACTCCGGCCCAGTCACCCTTGATGCGCAGGGTTGCGGGCTGGTCAGTAGGATTTACAACCTTTACAATCACATCGGCACCGTTCTCTGACATGGTGGTGCTAACGCTAATATTGCCCGTTTCACCGGTGAATGCAAGGCGATACTTTGAGAAATGGTCATACCAAAGTTCCGTTACCTGGCAGTTGGGAGCCTTGAACATATCCTTGTAGTCAAAGTTGATGAAGGCGTTGTTCCAGTCGGGGGCATCGGTACGGCGGATAAAGAGGGCTGCTGCACCCATTGCCACTACGTCACGGGCCTCGCACATATTCAGGAATCCGCCGGCAAACAATCCTGTACGCCAGTCAATGCTGTTCAGGTTCCACTCTGAAATAAAGAGCTTGATGTTTGGATTGGGGCTCTCGGCTATCATCTTGGCGTAGCGGTCATACTGCTGGCCCAAACGTGCGGGACCTGTTGCGTAACCGCCCTGCTGCTCGTAGTGGTGCAGACTCAGGTAGTCAAAGTAACTGCCGCTGCGCTTTATGAACTGCTCATCCTCGCTGAAACCACCGCAGGCAATGATCTTGATTGACGGGTCTATCTTGCGCATTGCGGTACTGAAATCACGAACGCATTTTTCATAGCGGTCTATACCCATCTCCCACATCTCATTGTCTATCTCCCAGTACTTGACGTTATAAGGCTCGGGATGTCCGTTGGCAGCACGCTTGGCACCCCACTCATCGGTAGCGGGAGCATTGCAGTAACGCAGCCAGTTCACGGCATCCTCAAGAATACGGTCGTATTCATCGGCCGGACGCTCAAACTTGACGCTTACCACAATCACAGGCTCGGAGTTGACCTCACGGCAGAACTTTATGAACTCATCGGTTCCAAAACAGTTCTGGTCATAGTCCATCCACATCCAGTGTGCCCAGCGCTCACGGTTCTCCTGAGGGCCGATACCCCATTGCCAGTCATACTGAGCAACGTATCCGCCGCCCGGCCAGCGCAGACATGTGGGATGCAGTTCCTTAACGGCCTGCAGGATGTCGGGACGGAAACCGCCCAGGTCCTTACCGGTCTGAGTTGAAAGTGTAACCATATCAACCTGCACGGTGCCGCCCTTGACAACGATCGCAAAATCACCGTCACCGCTTATCTGATCAACCCTGGCGCCGACCATCTTCAGTCTCAGGTGCATATTCTCATGGGTACCCTCCTCGCCAAGAGCCTGCGGAACAAGAGTGAAATCATATTTCTTCCACTCCTTGCTGTTTATCTTGCCAAGTGACTGACGTGCCACAAAATCACCCTTCTCGTTACGCAGTCCTACTATCAGTTCACCCTTGCCCTTGGCATAGATTGAACCTACATACTTCTCACGGACAATTATGTTCTGCGGACCCTGTGCCATGCCGGCCTCAGCCTTCTTGCCGGCCGTAATCTCCTGCGAGTAACGCATGTTCACGGCATCATCCTTTATAAGACGGTACTTACCCTCACCGAATGCGGTCCACTCAGGAGCAACCTCCGGAATCTGAACGTCCTTGGGAGTACCGGTGAATACGGTGTTTTCACCGCTCTTTACAACGATGTTGCGGTATGTGGCCTCGGTGTAGTTGACCCAGAAAACAAGGTCATTTTTACCGGTCTGCTCCAGTCCGCTGTACTTTACAACCTCCTTGTCATCAAAGTACATTGTGACCTCTGCACCCTTACGGCTTATGCGCAACTTGTGCCAGTCCTGATTCTCATTTACCTGATCCTTTGTGGCGGGAGCCGATGCCAGAGCGGACAACGTATTCATCCTGCGTCCGGGGCGGCCGCCGAATCCCTGGGATTCACGAACCTCCATGGCGCAGATTGAGAAATCGGCAGTTGCGCTCTGCGGCTGCAGGGCAGCACGTGCGTTGGCCTCGTTGGCTGCTGCTATCTGTGACTCCGTCTGAGCGGGAGTGAATGTACGTCCCTCATAATAAGGATCATGAATACGGGCAAAATATGCGTTTCCATCGGCCTTTTGTCCAAACGCAAAACGTATGTCCATCAGACCTCCGCTCCATGAACGGCGTGCCAGTTTGTAGGAGCGCCAGTTCAGGTCCATCGTAATCTCGTAGTCATCGGATTCAACGGTACAGATGTTAAGAGGCTGCTCGTAACGGGTAGGAGAATGCAGGATCATGTCATCATCCATATACCAGCCGTCAAAATATCCGTCCCGCGGCGGAATGCCGGGATACTGCTCGGGCTCAAAGGAGCGTCCGTAGATCATCTCCTGCCAGACACCGTTGTTGGCACTGAAATAGATGTGCTCAAACAGCTGTCCGTAAAGCATCTCGTCAATGATTCCTGAGGGCTGCTTGCTCTCAACCGTAATCTCATACTCGTTCTGCGCTCCGGCGGCCAACGCCATAAGCGACATAAAAAAGGTTAGTACTTTCTTCATATTGTTTAAGTTGGTTCTTTCTCGCCAAAGTGTCCCACGCTCACCACGCCCAGAGAGTCTCTTACCTCTGTTAGTGTGGGACACCTATCCATTTAAAGGGTGTGTAACACGCTCAAACGCTCCACAAGGCTCCTAAGCAGGGTAGTTGTGGGACACTTTGGCAGGTTTGGTTACTACCTTAAAGAGTTTGTCACCGCGGCGCACACGCTCCGGAGTCTTAAAAGATACGCGTACTCCCTGCGGTACGGTCTCAACGCTCTTAAGATCAACACGCGGATCATCAAGGTTAAAGGTGATGCAGCCAGTAGTGGCGCCGGTTACCATCAGTTTGTCACCCGCGCTGATAGGAGCGGCCTCAATTGAAAACTCCGCCACCTCAATCTTTGAAAACCAGTCGGTACACTTGCCCACATAGACCTTGGTCTCGGTTGCCTGTGATCCGTAAACGTCATTCCACTCGCCCAGGCGCTGTCCAAGATAATAACCGTCCCAAAAGCCGCGGTTGAATACCGTTGCAAGGCGTTTATCCCAATTATCTTTCTTTTCATCGGTGAATTCGCCCTTAAGAACGGCATCAACAGCCTCACCGTAACACTCCGTAACAGTGCGCACGTATTCAGGTCCGCGGGCACGCCCCTCAATCTTGAACACCTGCACGCCGGCCTCAATCATACGGTCCATGAAACGTATGGTCTTGAGGTCCTTGGGCGACATTATGTACTGGTTCTCAATGGCCAGTTCAATATCGGTCTCACGGTCTTTTACAATGTAACCGCGACGGCAAAGCTGCATGCAGGCCCCGCGGTTGGCGCTTGCTCCCATCTCATTCAGGCTCAGGTAGCACTTGCCGCTTATGGCCATGCACAGGGCTCCGTGGCAGAACATCTCAATGCGTATCGGTTCACCCTTGGGCCCGCGTATATCCTGTTCCAGAATCTGCTTATGAATATCGGCAACCTGGTCCAGATTAAGTTCACGCGCCAGCACTACGACATCGGCAAACTGGGCATAGAACTTCAGAGCCTCAATGTTGCTTATGTTGAGCTGGGTGGAAAGATGCACCTCCATACCCACCTTGTTGCAGTAGGTCATCACGGCAATATCGCACGCAATTATGGCCGAAATCCCCGATTTCAACGCGGCATCCACAATCTCATGCACCAGAGGAATATCCTCACCGTACATCACGGTGTTCAGGGTCAGGTAGCTCTTGACTCCGTGCGCATCGCACTGGCTGGCAATCTCACGCAAATCATCAAGCGTAAAATGGCTTGCACTGCGTGAACGCATGTTCAGTTTCTCCACGCCAAAGTAGATGGATCCCGCTCCGGCCTGGAACGCTGCGGCCAGACTCTCCCACGAGCCCACCGGCGCCATTATTTCAAAATCGTTTCTCTCCATTTTCTTTTTTGCCAAAGTGTCCCACGCTAACCCCACCAACAATACGTTCTATCGCGGGTTACTGTGGGACACGTATTCATTATGAGGGTGTGTAACACATTGAATTGCTTTGTGGGGTATCTGAGCAGGGGTGTTGCGGGACACTTTGGCGGGAGCCCCACTGAACTGTGATGCGGTCCATGATTGCGAACAGTTCATCTACAGTCTCGGCACGGAGCATCTCAATGCGGGTGTGGCGGAAATCCTCCAGACCCTTAAAGAGCGGGCTGGCAGCCAGATGACGGCGAATGTGCACAATGCCACGGCGCTCATCCAGACGTGCAATGCTGTCCAGAGTCTCCTGCTTGAGCACATCCATCTTCCACTGGAAACCCGGATCCACCCACAGTTCCCCAGTCTCCAGATAGTGCTTGACCTCCCTGAAAATCCAAGGCCGCCCAAAGCTGCCGCGACCAATCATAATGGCATCCACCCCATACCTGTCAAAGCACTCCTTGGCACGTTCAGGTGTGGTAATATCACCATTGCCGATAATAGGAATCTTCATGCGCGGATTCTCCTTGACCTTACCTATCAGTGTCCAGTCAGCCTGTCCCGTGTACATCTGAGCGCGGGTACGGCCGTGAATGGTCAGCGCCTTGATGCCGCAGTCCTGCAGCTGCTCGGCCAGATCAACAATTATCTTGCTCTCATCGTTCCAGCCCAGACGGGTCTTGACGGTAACGGGAATCTTAACCGCATCCACCACGGCTCGTGTTATCTCAAGCATCTTGGGTATGTTCTGGAGCATGCCTGCACCACCACCCTTGCCTGCCACCTTCTTGACGGGACAGCCAAAGTTCAGGTCCAGCACATCGGGGCCCGCAGCCTCCACCATCTTGGCGGCGCCCACCATGGCCTCCGTGTCCTTGCCGTAAATCTGGATGGCCACGGGACGCTCTTCATCGCATATAGTAAGCTTCTGCATGGAGCGGTTAACCTCACGTATCAGGGCATCGCTCGATACAAACTCAGTATATACCATATCGGCCCCGAACCGCTTGCAAAGCAGACGGAACGCAGGGTCGGTCACATCCTCCATGGGAGCCAGGAACACAGGCCTCTGGCCAAAGTCAATATCGCCTATCTTCACAAAGAATCTCTTTTAAGGTGCTAAATTACTGAATTCCCTCACATCTCTTGCCCCACCTTTGTAAAAAAAGAGTAATTTTGGCACCTGATTAAAAGAGATAGCCAAAATGACTATGAGAAAAACATTGCTTATGGCAGCCATGACCGTAGTGTCTCTCACATGCTGCTCACAAAACCGAGACCTTAAACTTTGGTACGATACCCCCGCAAGCCAGTGGACCGATGCACTTCCGCTGGGTAACGGACGCCTGGGTGCCATGATATTCGGAACACCCGCACAGGAGCGCATCCAGATAAATGAGGAGACCATCTGGGGCGGAGGCCCGCACAACAATGTGAACTATGCTGCCAAGGACGGACTGGAACAGATACGCACCGCACTTTGGGAAGGACGCCGCTCCGATGCACAGGCCCTGTGCGATGAGTACATCTCATCCAAAGGAGCCCACGGCATGCCCTACCAGACAGCCGGCTCATTGATGCTTGATTTTAACGGAATTACCGATTTCACCGACTATTACAGGGAACTTGACCTGAACCGCGCCGTGGCCCTGACACGTTTCAAGGCAAACGGAATTGAATATACCCGCGAGAGCTTTGTTTCATTCACTGACCAGCTTGTCATAATGCGCCTTACAGCCTCTGAGAAAGGCGCCATCTCATTCAAAGCCAGCTACAACCTGCCCTACCGCGATGACCGCATACTGGACAGGACATCAGGACTGTTTGAGGGCGGAAAGGCCGGCCTCATGTTCATAACCTGCAAAGGCGATGACCACGAAGGCGTTGAGGGCAAGATCATCTTTACCGACGCCACACTCATTCAGGCCGAGGGCGGTCTGGTGACATCGGGCGACGGAAAGATTGGCGTAACCGGTGCCGATGCCGTAACCATATACATATCAGTAGGAACCAACTTTGTGAACTACCAGGATGTAAGCGGCGACAACATGGAGAGGGCCAACGCTCCCCTGGGAAAATACCTGGACAACAGAAACAGCAATAGGTATGAGAAGGCACTTGCCGCCCATATAAAGGAGTATCAGAAACAGTTCGGCAACGTTACCCTGGACCTTGGCACAAATGACCAGGCCAAACTGCCCACTGACCAGCGTGTAGCCCAGTTTGCAAGCAATTTTGACCCCCAGATGGTTGAACTCTATTTCCAGTTTGGCCGATACCTCCTTATAAGCTGCTCACAGCCCGGCGGACAGGCCGCCAACCTGCAGGGCATATGGAATGAGAGCCGCCAGGCTCCCTGGGACGGCAAATATACCACCAACATCAATGTTGAAATGAACTACTGGCCTGCATATGTATGCGGACTTTCCCAGACCTTTGACCCGTTCCTGCAACTGGTAAAGGACTGCGCCGAGCACGGTAAGGAAACAGCCGCCATGTACGGCTGCCGCGGCTGGACCCTGCACCACAACACAGACATATGGCGCTCAACCGGTGCCGTAGATGGTGCTTACAATGGCATGTGGCCCACCGGAGCTGCCTGGTTCTGCTCACAGATATATGACGCCTACCTGTTCAACCGGGATCCCGAATACCTCCAGGAGATATATCCTATAATGAAAAGCGCCTGCCAGTTCTTTATAGACTTCCTTGTTGAGGAACCCGTATCAGGAAACAAATACCTGGTTGTAGCACCCTCATACTCACCTGAAAACGCACCCCATGTACAGGATGTGCTGGGCAAGGGCAACATAACCACCGTGTTCGGTGCCACCATGGACAACCAGATGATGGCCGACCTCTTTGGCAACACCATTGAGGCTGCCGCCCTGATGGGTGAGAACGCCGCCTTTGTAGATACGCTCAAGAACATACAGAGCCGTCTGGCTCCCATGAAGATAGGCAGTTGGGGACAGCTGCAGGAGTGGTTTGAGGATTGGGATGACCCCAAAGACAACCACCGCCACGTATCACACCTGTGGGGCATGTATCCCGGCCGTCAGATTACAGCCGATGGCACACCTGATCTGTTCAAGGCCGTACGCACCAGCCTAGAGGCCCGCGGTGACGAGTCAACCGGCTGGTCCATGGGCTGGAAGGTCTGCCTGTGGGCACGACTGCTTGACGGCAACCACGCCTACAAGCTTATTCAGGATCAGCTCAAACCCGCCCGCAGCCGCGGATTCGGCGGAAGCGGCGGCACCTATAACAACCTGTTTGACGCACACCCGCCATTCCAGATTGACGGAAACTTTGGCTGTACCGCCGGAATAGCCGAGATGCTTGTCCAGAGCCACACCGGTAAGATTGACATCCTGCCCGCCCTGCCCGATGTATGGAAAGACGGAACCGTAAAGGGCCTTCAGTGCCGCGGCGGATTCATAATTGATGAGCTTACCTGGAAGGACGGTAAGGTGACCGCACTCAAGATACGCTCCACCGTGGGCGGCAAGCTGGATGTCCGCTATAACGGCACCGCTAAAACACTTGATACCAAACGCAATAAAGTTTACACGATTATTTAAGACATATGAAAATCAAATCATTAGTTCTGCAGGCCATAGCACTGTGCCTGCTGCCCATGGGAGCAAACGCTCAGAAAAAAGCAACAATTGACTGGTACGGATTTGTAGCAGCACAGTCATTCATCGATACCCACGCCAGCACAGCCGGTGCCGAAGGATTCCTTTATCTTTACCCCACCGACCGCATTCAGGACCTCGTCGACCAGCATGACCAGGCCGCCATCCCGCAGGCCTCATGGTTTGGAACAATGGCCCGTCTGGGATTCACCCTTAAAGGCCCCGAAATCTTTGGAGCCGCCAGCCGCGCCAAAGCCGAGATTGAGTTCTCAGGCCATTCAGCTCCCGGAAGCGTGCTTTACCGCCACGCCTTCATAGCACTTGATTGGGACAAGAGTACACTTACACTGGGTCAGACCTGGCATCCCATGAATGACCTGTTCCCCAGCACCGTAGGCATTGCCATTGGCTCACCCTTCAACGCCCTTAACCGCAGCCCGCAGCTGCGCTACGAGTACTACCTGGACAGCGACAAGAAGACCAAACTTATGGGTGCCGCCATCTTCCAGGCCGGAAACCCATCTGTAGGTGCTCTGGGAAAGTCTTACACATATATCCGCCGTTCCATGATTCCTATGCTTTATGCAGGAGTTGACTTTACATTGGGTGATTTCAAAGTAGGAGGCGGACTGGAGTTCCAGCGTATAACACCTTCTGTTGATTATGCCGACAACAACAAGAAGTACTACATGAACAGCCTGTGCGGAATGATCCAGGCTCAGTACAACAAGGATAAACTGGCTGTAAAAGCCAAGACTCTGATAGGTCAGAACATGTCACATCTGGGTATCTGCTCCGGATTCGGTCTGGTTGATCACCTGGATCCGGGACGCATTGAGTATGCTCCTCTTGCAGCATCTTCATCATGGGTGCAGGTTCAGTACGGCGGTGCACTCAAGGCAGGTCTCTTTGGCGGATATATGAGCAACTGGGGAGCCGGTAAGGATCTCGTTGTAGCCACCATCTGCGGTGCAGAGAACGGAACAATTGACAATATGTGGCGAATCTCTCCCAACCTGCAGTACAACGTAGGCAACATGAACCTGGGCGTAGAGTATGAACTGACCACAGTGGCTTACGGTACAACCAATGCCAACGGCACAGTATCAGACACCCACAACGTCAGCAACAACCGCCTGCTGTTCTCAGTCATGTATGCATTTTGATAAATTTTAATTACCTTTGCCAAACCTCAAAAAGCAAACAAGAATCAAACAATATAAAGGTATGTATCTATTAGGTTATGACATAGGCAGCTCTTCAGTGAAGTGCAGTCTTGTAGATGCCCAGAACGGCAGTTGTGTAGCCACAGCATTCGCCCCCAAGAGTGAAGCACCCATCAAAGCCATCAACCCCGGTTGGGCCGAACAGAATCCTGAAGACTGGTGGTCATATCTTAAAGCCGCCACTGCCGACGTAATGTCACAGTGCAAGGTGGATGTTAAGGACATCAAGGCCATAGGCATCTCCTATCAGATGCACGGTCTGGTATGCGTTGACAAGAACCAGAAGGTACTGCGCCCCGCCATCATCTGGTGTGATTCACGCGCCGTAGGAATCGGCGAGAACGCCTTCCAGGAACTGGGCCGCTCACAGTGCCTGACCCACCTGCTCAACACCCCGGGCAACTTTACAGCATCAAAACTTGCATGGGTAAAGCAGAATGAGCCCAAGATATTTGACAAGATTGATAAGATAATGCTCCCCGGCGACTACATAGCAATGCGTCTTACCGGTGAGATTGCAACAACCATATCAGGCCTTTCAGAGGGTATGTTCTGGGACTTCCAGACAGGCGATGTAGCCGGATTCCTGCTTGACTACTACGGAATTCCCCGTTCATTCATACCAAAGATTGTACCCACCTTTGCCGAGCAGGGTAAACTTACTGCGGCCGCAGCCAAGGAACTGGGTCTGGCAGCAGGTACACCCGTAACCTACCGCGCCGGCGACCAGCCTAACAACGCGCTGTCACTCAACGTATTTGAGCCCGGTGAAATTGCATCAACCGCCGGCACATCAGGTGTAGTATATGGCGTAAACGGTGAGATAAGCTATGACCCCAAGTCAAGAGTGAACACCTTTGCACACGTAAACCACAAGACCGGATTCAACCGTCTGGGCATACTGCTCTGCATCAACGGAACAGGTATCCTCAATGCATGGATGAAGCGTAATATAGTACCTGAAGGACTGGGTTATGCTGAGATGAATGACCTGGCAGCCCAGGCACCCATAGGTGCAGCAGGCGTATCGGTTCTGCCTTTTGGTAACGGTGCCGAGCGTGTACTTGAGAACAAGGAGCGCGGCTGCAGCTTTAACGGTGTGAACTTTAACATACACAACCGCTCACATCTGCTCCGCGCCGCTCAGGAGGGTATAGTATTCTCATTTAAATATGGTATAGAGATCATGGAGGATATGGGCATGCCCGTCAACAAGATTCATGCCGGTAATGCCAACATGTTCCTGAGCCCCCTGTTCCGTGACACCCTGGCCGGTGTAACCGGTGCCACCATAGAACTCTATGACACTGACGGTTCAATAGGTGCAGCCAAGGGTGCAGGCATGGGCGCACACATCTACAATGATCACAACGAGGCTTTTGCCTCACTGCAGAAAATACGCGTCATCGAGCCCAAGGCATCCGATATGCCCGCTTACGATGAGGCTTACCAGCGCTGGAAATCATACATTCAATAACAAAGCCAAATTACTGACAAATGAGAAACTTCAAGACAAGTGCCATCATCATGGCAGTTATCTGCGTAGTGATGGCTATGGCCGGCTGCGCATCAACAAAGAAAGCCAAGAGTCTGGAGCCGGCCAAGAAAGGTTATGCCCAGACCGGCAAGTACCGCAACTATCTTAAAGAGGCAGGTTTCAGCCAGGCAGAGATTGACGCCAAGATAAATGAGATCTACTCTATCATATTTGAGGGCGATGAGGCCGCCTATCATGACGTTGACGTTGAGGTTGACGGCAAGATGGTTCCAATGGGCTACATATCGGACGTAAAGAACAACGACGTTCGCACCGAGGGTCAGTCATACGCCATGATGGTAGCCGTACAGATGAATAAGCCCGAGCTGTTCAACCGCGTATGGCGCTGGTCAAAGTTCTACATGCGCCACAATGAGGAGGGTCCCTCACACGGACTTTTTGCATGGTCATGCCGCACCAACGGCCGCCGCACATCAAACGGATCGGCCAGTGACGGTGAGCTCTATTACGTAACTGACCTGCTGCTGGCATCACGCCGCTGGGGCAGCTATGAGGAGTTTGACTACCTGGCCGAGGCACAGGAGCTGCTTAACGACCTCTTCTCAAAGGACGGCACAGGCGGTGTAACCAACATCATCAACATGGAGAAGAAGCTCATCAACTTCTGCCCCGATACCCGTTCAAACGAGTGGACCGATCCCTCATACCACCTGCCCGCATTCTATGAGATCTGGGCTGAGACCGCCAAGGACGGCCGTGAGGCAATCTACCGCGAACTGGCCGACAGCGCACGCGCCTACCTGCACCGCGCATGTGACCCTGTTACCGGTATCAACCCCGACCAGAGCCAGTTTGACGGCACACCTAACCGCGGCAGCGAGTTCCACTATGACTCATGGCGCGTACCTATGAATATAGCTATGGACTTTACCTGGTATCATAAGGATGCAGAGTGGCAGACCGAGTATGCCAAGAAGTTCCAGGAGGCTATTCTGGGCCGTTACGGCATAACCGAGTTCCCTGACCAGTTTGCACTGAACGGTGACGTATCGGCACGTCCCATGGGCGGCGGCCGCTGGCGTCCCAACCTGCGTCACTCAATAGGTTTTGTAGGCACAATGGCTACCACAGCCCTTATGTGTGACAGCGAGTACAACCAGGAACTCATCAAGCACATGTTCTCACTCAAGCATGAGCCCTATGAGGACGGATATTATGACATCTACTATGACGGTCTCATATACCTGTTCTCACTGCTCCACCTGAGCGGCAACTACCGCATGAACTGGTAAAAGGCAAAACCTTCCACAATATGGCGTCCGGGCTCTTTCAAACCAGAGTCCGGACGCTCTTTTTTTATTAAAAATTAGTTCATATTTATCTCTGTATCTGAAATTATTGTTATCTTTACGCGCTATAACTGCGTATTACGCAGGGAGCCATACGTGCTCCTGCGGGCTGCAGACTTAGCCAATAACCTGATAACTAAATAATTAATTAACCAAAGAATATGAAAATCAACAAACGATTAATCAGAAAGTCAGCGCTTACCGCAGCCGTTACAGTTCTGATTGGCGTAGCAACCTCCTGCACAGACCTGTGGAGTGAGCAGCACCCTGGAACGTTCTACATCAGTGACGGTAAAACCGTGGCAACATTCCTTGAGGAATACCCGGAAAACGAGTTCTCAAGTTTTATCCAGATTCTCAAGCAGGCCAGTTACTGGGCAGAGCTCAAGACTTACGGAGACCGTACCCTCTTTGCGCCCACCAACGGAGCCATAAATGATTATCTTGCTGAGAGATACGATGAGGCTAAAGACAGGTTCAAGCCCTACTTTACGGATATAGAAAGCTTTATTCAGGGTGCCAAGGAGAATGATACAATCCAGGATATAATTGATACAATCGCCAAGACACACCTCTGCAAAGAGTCAATCTATCTTAATGACCTTAGAGAGATCAATGACGGTACACTTCCCTATGCAAACATGATGGGACGTTACCTCAACTATGAGGCAGTTGAGGATTCAACAGACCCCACACAGATCAGGGTAGCCTACATGATCAACCAGTTCTCAAAAATCATTGAGCCCGATGACTCAACATCAAACGGCGTAGTACAGATTATTGATAAGGTTATCAGACAGAGTACTCTGTACCTGCCCGGTTACCTCAAGGATAACAACATAAAGGCAAATGCCCAGCACAAGGCAAATATCTTTGAAAAAGCTATTAAAGAGAGCGGTCTGGATTCACTCCTTAACCTGTACAGGGACGGTGATTATCCCAAACCCCAGTATGACTCCACATATGCAAGCCTTGAGTTTACAGGAAAAGCCGCTTATGACTACTCAACCGGCTACCAGAACTATGATAATGGTGAGTACCAGCGTGTTGTATGGCCCGATGAGCGTCTGTTCAAGTACACACTGTTTGTAGTATCAGACTCAGTTCTTGCTGCAAACTACGGCATCAATGATTTTGATGCTCTTGTTAACAAAGCCAAGGAGGTTTATCCCGAGGGTGCAGGTTTTGAGAATAAAGATCCCCAGAGTTCTCTCTACAAACTCATGTCATATCATGTACTTCCCTGCTGGCTTGAGCGCAAGTTCCTGAACTACTCAGATTCCAAGATTGTTGATGACTACAAGAATGCATGTCCTGACTCAATCGATATGGAGGATTTCTATGAGTCAGTTCACCCGTACGCCATCATGCGTATCAGTACTCCGTATGACAAGTCATCAGGTTACAACGGTAAGGAGATATTCATCAACCGTAAGGGAACAGCAACAGCCGGTAACCTTGAGAATCCCGGTGTAAGAATCTGGAAGACAAGCGAGGTTCCTGAAATCAACACCACACAGGCTCTTAACGGAGGTTACTACTATGTTGACAGCCTGCTTCTGTTCAACAGATTCACTAAGGATATCCTCTACACATCAAGACTCAGATTCATGGGTGCAACTCTGTCACCGGACTTCATCAACAGTAACGCACGCGGTCGTATCAGACAGAATGCAGCAGACACCAAGGCACCTACAACATATGCCTGCTATGCTTATAAAGAGGGTTATTGCAAGAACTTCAGTGCATCAGACCAGACTCTGTTTGTAGTAAGATACCTGGATACCGCTTGGGATATAATGTATCATGATGAGCTTAACATCAAGGGTATATTTGACCTCAAGTTCAAGCTGCCCCCTGTTCCCAAGAACGGTACATATGAGATCCGTACATTCGGTAATGCACAGAGTGAAGCGAAGTACAGAAAGACCCGCGGTATAGTTCAGTTCTATCTGGGTGAGGAAGATGCCAACGGTAACATTGTATGGAACCCCTGCGGCATTCCTGTAAACATGGCCATCATGACCAACGAGCCTAAGGTAGGATGCGTACTGGATACAGACCAGTCTGGTACTGATGAAGAGAAAGAGGAAAAGATCAAGGCAAATGACAAGGCCATGCGTAACCGCGGTTTCATGAAGGGCCCGGCCGGATTCACCACCGGTGGAAACAAGGTCAGCAACCGTCTGCGCAACCACGACGTATGCTTCCGTAAGATTATTACCGCAACATCACTGGATGCCGGCAAGAACTACTACCTGCGTATGCGTCAGGTTAAGGAAGAGCCGGGTTGTATTGCTCCTCTGAACTTCATTGAGATTGTATCAAAGTCAGTATATGACAATGATCTGGTTCCTGAGGACAGATATTGATACAAAGCCTTAAAACAGGCTTAAAGGCAAAGAACCGGGGTACGTCAAGTACCCCGGTTCTTTCTTTTTAGAGTAATTATAAGGCATAAAAAATGAAGAGAGCTTTAAACGCCGTAACGGATAAAGCTCTCTAAAGTAAGATCAGTAAATGTAAGTAGTATTAACGCTGCTGTCTTGAACCACCAAACTGAGGGGCTCCAAACTGAGGGCTAAACTGAGGAGCCCCGAACTGAGGACCAAACTGGGGAGTAAACTGGGGAGTAAACTGCTGCTCACGCGGTGAGAACTGCTGTCTGCGCTGCATCCATATGCTATCCTGCTCATGAAAACGCTTGCGGTTCTCTTCCATACGTTGCATGATAGCAGAATCCGGTCTGTCCCAGTTACGCCAGTAGTTCTCCCACCACTGTTGCTGCTGTGCATCGGCCTGCTGCATCTCACGCTGACGGAAACGCTGAAAATCATACATATGAGGCTGCATCATGAACTGCGGGTTCATCATATTCCATTGCCCCATCATACGGAACTGCTGCTCGGCAGTATGACGGTTATGGTCTGACCACTGGTTCCATACCTTTTGGCCAAGTTCCCACTGTGCTACACCAATCTTTTGACGTGTAGTGTCAGGCAGAGCCTTTTCAAGTTTCTTCATGTAGTCACCGTTAACAGTCTGCCAGCGTTTCATGTAATCACGAGACTCCGGCGTAAGTTCACGGTTAAGCTTGGCCAACTGCTCATTGTATTCAATGTACAGTTTGGCAAACTTTTCATACTCTTTCTTGGAAAGATCAGCGTTCTCCTTTATGAAACGGAGTGACGCATTGATCATCTGCTCATCTCTTTCCTGCGTCTGAGCGCTTACCGGAATAGACAAGGCAGCAAGAATAATCAATGCAGTCAACAGCTTTCTCATAATCAGTTGCCGTAATAGTTGCTCATCATTGAGTAGAGACCAAGCTCATCGGCCGACATAGTCTGGAATACCTCATCCACACTTGCGCACTGTGAGATTGACTCATAATCAGGAATATTGAACCCGCTCTGAGCGAACGGATGCAAGAAGAGCAGAGCAACAGCTGCTGCACTGGCGGCACCGGCAAACAGAGCCACGAACTTGCGTTCTTTCTTTTGTTTGCGCTGCTTTCCAATCTGGGACACGACACGTTCTGTCATGTCATCCAGGAAATGCTCCGGCATTGTAAAGGGCATCTCCCTGCTAAAATTCTCCAGATCAAACTCTTTCATAACTGATGTTCTAATATATAATCCTTTATCTTTTGTACTGCATAGTGATAGTTGGTCTTGAGAGTATTCACGCTGTCGCCAACTATATCATGAATCTCCTCATAACTCTTGTCATCATAATAGCGGAGGTTAAAAACCATCTTCTGCTTTGTTGGCAGCAGAGCTATTGCCTCCTGCAAGAGAATAAGAGTTTCATCTGCGTTGGGACTGGCCTCCTCACGTACGCTGTCCTTTAATGAATCTCCCAAATCATCCACTGAGAGCGTAAATCCTGACCTGTTCTTGAGCAGTTTAAGACTCTCATTGGTTGCTATCTTATAGAGCCATGATGAAAGCGGGTACTCGTTAGAGTATGTACTACGGTACTTGTACACGTTTATCATAGTCTCCTGGAGGGCATCCTCGGCATCATCATGCGCAACCACCATTCGGCGTATGTGCCAATACAGCTGTTCACCGTATTTTTTCATGATGAGGCGTACGGCCTCCTCTACGTGACTGTCATCACATAGCAGACGGGCAATGGATTCATCGCTCACTGAAAGGGATCCTTGACTGTTCACTATGCTACTATCATCACGTTTCATCTCTAATATATAACTAGCAGACGAAAGTTAAACTATTATGATTTTTTAACATCGCCTTGCGATGGCTATTGGCTGTTGGCCATTAGCTGTTAGCTTTAGCCAATGGCCAACAGCCAGGGAGCGTTAATACGCTTCCTGTTTAAAATAATCAAAGTCTGCATAACCGCCAGCCTCAACAGTAGCAAAGCTGTACAGGCCGGTACGGTATCCGGTAAAGTAGTCCAGGCTGAATGACATCTGCAGTACAGCATCAACATCAGTCCAGTTCTTTCCGTCAAGAGAGTAGCTCATAAAGGCCTGATCTGCACGCTCGCCCTCCTCCTGGGGAGTAAACACATAGCGTATCTTGAGCCAAACCTTATCCTGACCAAGCGGAATACGCAGAGCCTCGGTATCCGGGCTTGCTTGCTGTCCACCCTGAGCACCCCAACGACGTCCCTGCGCACGGTGTGTCATGGCTACCAGACTCTTTGAGCCATCAGCTGCCACCTCAACACCAATGGTGCAGTAATTGCTCTGGAAAGCCACAATTCCTGCCCTGTCGCCGGGTTTCATACCACTGGCGTCCATACATACCTCACTGTAACAACGAGGGCCTACAGTGCGCTGTGTAAGCGTATTGCGGGCATCCATTACATTTGTTGCCAACTGACCTGTCTTAAGACGCAACCAACCCTTACGCTCAGTAACGCTCCAGGCACTGTTATCAGGCTTATGGCTCCACTGCCAAACCACATCAAGCTCATTCTTCTTATACTTGAACTCATCACTTGCCCACGTGCGGTTGCTGCCGCTCTCAGGCAGGTTTACGGTAAACTGCTTGACAGGTTTGGTATCATCACCAAGTATAGGCCAACCGTCAACCCATTTCATAGGTTGAAGCGTAGGAATGCGGCCCACAGCACCATGATCCTGGAACATTATGGCATACCAGTCACCGTTCTGTGTCTCTATGATACCACCCTGAGCCACACCGTCTCCGCGACCATCAAAAGCTCCGCTCAGTATAGTCTTGCTCTCATAGGGGCCATACAGGTTCTTGGAGCGCCAGCAGGTCTCGGTACGTACACCACCGCTTGGCCAGTCTATAACCAGCACATAGTAATAATCACCGATATGGTAAATATGAGCACCCTCGGCACGCAGATTATAGCCCTGACGCGGAGAGTCAATGATAATCTGCTCCTCAGATCCGGCCTTTATTGCAGAACCGTCGGGCTCAAGCTCAATTATGCGTATCTCACCGTTTCCCCATACAACATACAGGTGTCCGTCCTCAAACAGCATCGATGCATCATGGAAAGGACGGTTTATGACAGAACGCTCCCAATTGCTCTTGGTAATATCCTTGGTACGGTATATATATGTCTTGTTCTGGTCATTGGCTATGAACAGAGCATAGAATGTTCCGTCCACATAACGCAGGGATGTAGCCCACTGACCTTTGCCATAAGCATTACGACCGTTACGAAGATTATAGACATCATCATCCTCAAGGAAATCATAGACATAACTGATAACCTCCCAGTGTACCAGATCCTTGGAGTGCATTATGGGAGCACCCGGGCAGAAATACATGGTGGTACTTACCATGTAATAATCATTGCCCACACGTATCCAGTCATTATCCGGAATATCGGTATATGTGAGCGGGTTTACACACTCAGTAGTATTGTCCTTGGCAGAACAGCCTGACCACGCCATAAATAGCGTGGTCAGGACAGCTGTCAGTATAGTTTTAGTTTTCATTGCACAATGGTTTAATATTAATTGAATGTAAGCCAGTCAACCTGGATCTTGCCGTCGGTAATCATGCGGACCTTGAGGTTATGGATGCCCTTGGCAGCGCCCTTGACAGGAGCATCAACGGTAACCAGCTGACGGTCAGCAGGAATCTCTACGGTTGAAATGACCTTGTCACCCTGCAGGATCTCAAGCTTGCCGGCCGACGGAGCAACAACCTTTACGGTAACCTTCTTGGGAGCCTTCTTGAACTCAACGGTATTGTACTGTGCCCATGCGCCGTTCTCATAGAACACGGTCTTCCAGCCTGCAAAATAGTTGCTGGGCTCCAGATAAGCAATTGAATCACCGCTCTGGCTCAGCGCAGTATAACGGTCCAACTGAATCTGAGTGTTTGACTGGGTTACACCTATGCCGCGCAGGGTAGGCTTAACCATCTTGATTTCACCCTTTTCATCATCAAAGAATATACTGTCAGCGCATACTGAACGGTTCTTGTCAAACTCAGGCGAGAACTCATTGTGGTGGTAGAACAGATAGGTCTGACCCTTGAACTCAATGATTGAATGGTGGTTGGTCCAGCACTTGTTGGCATGCTCCTCAAAGAATACACCCTTGAACTCATACGGGCCAAAGATATTGTCGGCAACGCAGTATGCCAGAACCTCCTCCACGTCACGTGCCCAGGGGAATGTCATATAGTACTTGCCACCATGCTTGAACAGATACGGTCCCTCTACAAGACCCTTGGTAGGAATACCCTCTACGCGATGACGGTCAGCGGGATCCGTTGAGATTGATTTCCAGTCAGGGTTAAGCTTATAGATTGTAATGGTAGGCATTACAAGATAGCCTGTACCGTCATCATCAACAAAAATACAGGGATCAATACCGCCTATACCCTCAATAGGAGTCTCCTCAGGAGTATAAGGGCCCTCAGGATAGTCCGATGTGCATATACCCACGCGGTTACCACCCATACCACGGCGTCCGTTGGCGCTGGGCTGAGGCTTGGCACCTGCAGGGAAGAAGAAATAATACTTGCCGTTGTTGGGGTTCTGCTTGCAGTCAGGAGCCCACATTGAATAACCCTTCTCGTTTACCCATGGAGCGCTCCACTGGTCAACAATCATACCATGGTCTGTCCAGTCAGTAAGGTTGCTTGATGAGAATACATGATAATCGGCCATGCAAAACCAGTCCTTACGGGCATACTCGGCCGGAGCCTTGATATCATGTGAAGGGAATACATATACACGGTCGCCCACAACAAGAGCTGAAGGATCGGCCGAGAACTGATCACGGATAATAGGGTTCTGTGCTACAGCGGCAATGCCAGCCATCATAAAAACTGCCAGAACGGTAAATCTTGCTTTCATTTATTGATTATGTTGAGGTTAATAAATTGCACTCCTTGGTTTGAGTTGATAAAGATACCCACTTTTTCAGCAAGTTACGCAAAACAGACACATAAAAAGTAATAAAAAAGAATCGGCGGTGAGCCTTTTGCTCATCGCCGATTCATTATTAAGACAGTTTGTTAAATCTGATTACTTGGAAAGAATCTTGTTAACAACAACTGTTCCGTTCTCAGTAGCCTTGCGCAGGATGATCTGGCCCTCAACAGGAGCATCAACCTTGATACCACCCAGAGTGATGTACTCAACAGAAGCACCCTCGGCAACAGCAGCATCAACAACAGTTACCTTGTTGTCAAGCTCAGACTTGGCATTGTTGAGCAGAACCTGATAGAAGGGAGCGAACCACTGATCCTTATCCTGATAGAATGTCAGGCTGAAGTTATCAGCGCCGTTGCTACCGCTACCTGATACAAACTCAAAGTTGATATCCATCTTACCCTCACGTACTGAGATGTTCTCATTCTTGGCGTTGGTGCCAGACAAAGTCTTCTTGAACTCACCCATATCTGTGGTAGCGGTGAGAGTTGAAGTACCTGCGTTAGCGGTTACACCTACATTAAGAGTATAGATACCTGCGGGAAGACCCTCAACTGTCTGCTTAAGGATAACCTTAGAGTTCCAGTCGGTTGTAATCTGACCGTCAAATACATTTACACCCTGGCTCAGCTTTTCATAGCTACCGTTATCCGGAGTAAACATACTGTGACCGCTTGTGGCCTCTGACTTAACAGTCCAACCCGGGAAGAGGTCATCATACTCGGTATCAAGGAGCAGAACCCAGATCTTCTTGCCAAGAGCATCCTGACCCCACTGGTGACCTATCTTCTGGATCTGAGCTACAGCATTGTTGTAACCCTTAGCCTTAGCATCATTTCTGGAGTTAGGCAACTCAAGGCTTGAGTTGTCAACTACACCCTTGACGATTGTGTAGAAGTAGTAGTTCTTGATGAACGGAGTCAGGTCAATACCGTCAACATCCTCACCCTTAACAATCTTGTCATAGATTGCAACCTTGATAGCGCTCTTGAGAATCTCAGCAAGCTCATCATCATCACAGTCAATGTTCTGGATGCGAGCAACAATCTCAGCAAGCTTATCAGCAGGAACTACACTTGCAAGATCAGCACCGTACTTGGCAGCAAGTGTTGACAGAGAATCAATGCGCTTGGTTGATACGGCAGCAACAGCCTCCTTGTTAAGTGCCAGGAACGCAGCATCTGTCAGAGCCATCATCTCGGCCTTGAGCTGAGCAGCTGTGCATGAAACTGAATCAAATGCCTCAGTGTGTGCAATGGCAGCGGCTACACTCTTGTACTCGGCAGACTCAGCACCCTTAACCTTAAGAGCAGAATCAGCATAGAGCTTAGCATAAGCCTTGGCAGCAGCCAGAGTTCCGTTCAGAGCGATACGGTTATCAACTGCCTTCATTCCGTTATCAAGAACATCAATGTCAGCCTTGATTTCACCCGGCTTCTTTGTCTTGTAAGCATATGAACTGTAGCTTGTGTTGAGAGCCTTAAGATCAGCAACCTCAGGCAGAGTAGCATAAGCCTTAAGTGAATCATTAAAGAGGGCAATCTTGGCTACAACCTCGGCAACCTTCTTGTCAAACAGGTCAACGGTATCCATGCGCAGCTTAAGAGCGTTGGTAGCATCATTGATAGCCTTAGTCTCAGCATCATACTCTGACGGCTTGTTAAGTTTAGCAGCCTTCTTGGCAGCAACAAAGCCGTCAGCTGTACGCTTAACAGATACAAGGTTGTCATAGTCAGCGCCCTGATACTTAACATCAGCAGCAGCAGCAATCTTGGCGGCAGCGGCTGAGATAGCTTCATTAACCTTACTTACATACTTCAGTGACAAATCACCACCGGTTGTAATCCAATAGTTGCTTATGCAGAAACCAGGATAATCGGAAGCTCCAGATGCAACCCACTCAAATACGTACTCACCATTAGCAGGTACAGTGAAACCGTATGTGAGAGTTTCAATACCATCCTTCCATGCCTTGGTCAAACCATATGAACCACCCTGATTAACAGCAGGCTTCTTTCCTTCCTCAAGAACGGTCTTATCGGCAACAGCCTCAAGGACAGCAAAACCATTAGCATTACCATCTGCAAGATCACCTGAAGGCTTAGCATAGAACTTGAGAGCCATAGGTATGTCAGTCGTAGAATGACCTCCCAGCTTGAATGAGATATTGTAATTACCCTTCTCAAGAGTTACAATACTGTAGAGGTTACCTGTAACACCAGATGTTCTGTTGGAGAGATAGAACATTCCGTTATCAGGAATCTTTGTACCAAATACCGTAATGGTATCACTGGGTCCGTTATAGAATCCGCACTTGTTACCAACCTCGATACCTTTACCCTTCTGGAAAGCGTCTTTACCATTGTGAATATAAACAGAGGTAGGAATAGGACGCTTGTTATCAGCATTAATCATACTCTCGTCAAGATCTGCTCTCCAGTTAGAGAATGTAACTACACGTGAAACAGGATTCTCTTCAAAGTCACCAAAGTGGAGGTTGAAGTTATAAACCTCACCGTACTGTGAAGACTGGCTGGGATCAGCGTCTGCAAGGTGAGTTACCTGCTCAAATGAGAGAACGTAGTCACCTGACAGAGCAGCACCGCCGGCAGGACGTACAATAGTGGTAGTACCGTCAGTTATGTCACCATAAGGCTTAACAGACCAATACTCCTCTGTACCACCCTTTCTGAGGACAACCTTTGTAATCTTTGAAGTCTTACCCTTACCGTCAAATGCAAGGTTACGTGAGAACTTGAATGTCATCTCAGTCATAGAAGCGTCCAGACCGAATGTTCCGTCCTCATAGGGCTGCTCCTGAAGTACAGGAGGAAGATCCTTAAGTGAACGTACGGCCTTCTTGGTCTTAGGACTTACAGTGATGGTGGGGTTAAGAGCTGAAATCTCATTGTGGAAGTCAAATACAAGTCTCTTAGCCTTGTCATTCTGCCACTCCTCATCAAGACCGTTAGGATACCGGTCACCGGTGTACAGAAGCTTAAGGTCATCACGATCCTTAGGATTGCGGAATGAAACAAGCACTGAGTCAGCACCGTCAAAGCTTACCATGTTGCCATCTTCATCATCCTCGGTCCACATGTACATGTAACCGTCACCCTGGTACTCGGCTGAACGGATAGGAATCTGCCACCAGCTGCCCTCCCAAAGAGCCCATACATCAAAGTACTCACCGGGAAGCTCTACAGCGGCAATCTTGTTCTTTTCAAGAGCGGCCTGAGCCAGATCACCCATGTTGGTCTGGTAACCAAAGTCAACGCGAAGCATATCATCGTAGTGCTCAACACCACCAATCCATGACTTGGTCAGTGACAGGTTATCAACATCATACTGGATAGAGTCTGCGCGGAATGACAGACGTACAAAATACTTGGCGGGCTGCTGAACAGCACGGAAGATCATTGTGGTATCACCGTTGGCGTTTACAGTTGAATCAGCCTTGTTAGCCTTGGTCTGCCATGTCCAGTCGTTAAGCCAGTAGTAACCCAGGATATAGGGAGAAGCATTACCTACCTCGTCATTGCAATAGTATGACATAAGGGTAATCTTGTTCCACTTGCCCTCCTCAAGGTTAGTATAGTCTGTCTTGTCATCGAACTGGTCATAAACTGTGGTTGTCTGACCCCATGCGTTCTTACCCTCATGACCCTTGTTGTTAACAATGAAAGGCTTCTCTGAGTGGAAATAACCACGCATCAGGTCAAGACCGATTCTGGGGGTAGCCTTTTTACCGTCTGTATCGCCCTTGGCAAGCTGTGTGGGCTTTACGAATACGGTAACACGGTATGAAGAGTTGGCCTCAATAGGAATGTTACGGATAAACAGGTTACGGCGATACTCAGGAACAGCCTTGTTGTCTGATGAGTAGTTGCTTATACCGTTACCGTTACGGCTGGTGTACTGGAAGAACTGCTTACCGCCATCCTCACCGAAACGATCCATACCATACTCCTTACCACCTATATCTGTTCCATGCTGTGTTGCATTGGTATGGTCCATAATATAGAACTGGTCATAATTGAGGATAGAGTCCTCAGGCCACTTGGCGTCAGTCTTTACAACACCGTCAAAGAGCTCCATAAGAGTATCTCTTACACCGGCTACCATCCACTGTGAACTGCCGTCATAGATATTGGTACCTGAACCGATTGAACTGCTTGACAGGTCAATGACAGTATCAGTTCTCTTGTCATCTGAAGACTGTCTCTTGTAATAAGTTACCTTCTCAATCTTGTCAACAGGATTGGCGTCCCAGGTATAAAGGGTTGTAGGACGCTTGTTCTTGTTCTCAAGACTAAGATCATAAGCGTTTTCATCAGGATTCAAATGCTTCTCTGTGAAATTCTTTGAAGCCTTTTCAAAGTCCTGCAGGAAGATCTGTTTTGCATCGTCGTTGTAACGGATAGGTTCATCCACGCCGGGAGTACCTGCAAAAACAGAAACATTCATCAGGAGCAAACCTGAAACAATTAAGTCTCGTTTTTTCATAAAGTTAATGTTTAGTGAATAATTAGGTAAAAATCTCTTTCTCAATTAAATGTTAAACAGTTACGTCAATAACTCTCATATCACATATCCGCCCGCCATGACCCGCAACTCAAAAGCGTCGCGGGACATACCGGTACGGAATATATAACATCATTTGCCTGTCAGAGGCAGGAACCAGTTGGGATTATAGCTTACGCCGTCACCCTTAAGCAGGCTGTAAAGACCGGCATCAATTGAACCGTAAGGATCCTCCATTGTTGCAGATGCACGTGAAGCAACCCTCTTGGCCAGGAATTCAGTATCGTAATCTGCTCCGTTGTCAGCACCTCGGTGCATTGAGATACGCATAAGATCACCGAATCTGTAACCCTCAAAGCAGGTCTCAAGAGCCATCTCATCAACAATCATCTCCTCAACCGCACGGATTGAATCCAGACGAGTGGCAGTTGCAGTACTGATGTTCATCTCAGCAAGCTTCTTGCCAATGGTATAGGTGGTGTCAAAATCAGCATCACCACAACCTCTTGAGTGCAGACCCATGGTGTTACCCTTGGTGATTGTGGGGTTGGTTCTCTTTACTTTTACATTATCAATGGTTCTGTTTACCTCCTCATAGTCACCCTGATAGTTTTCCAAATCAATCACAGCACGGTCAAATCCGTTATCAGTACGGTTCTGAGTGCAATGCTGCTTGAAATAGTAATCAGTAAGAGAATCTGCATAATCAACGCCAAGAATACCTGTAGCGCGGTCCAACTCTGACTGGCTAATACTGTCAATGACCTCTGCGCAAAGACCTGATTTAAGCACTGCAAACGCCATCTGGGGCAGTTCCGCTCTGTTCAAAGCCTCTGCAAGCCTCAAATATATTACATCTTTTCTGTATAAACAAATTTTTTCAGAATTAATTTTAATTAACGTTTGCTCCACGTCATTGATGTTAGAAAGGCTGTACTCATCCATCTTTCTGTCCTTTACAGTAAGGATTGACTGCAGACGCAAGTCACCGCGACGAAGCTCATTCAACTGGTCATACTTGTTGTCCATGTATTTGGGCTCATCAATCAGAGGATCCTGCGGACGGTTCTTACGGTTCTGGGCATTGATCCAGTGGTAGCAGTAGTTCTGACGTGCGCTCAGGCCTGTAAGAGCGTTTGAGCGGGTAAGCTGGAACCAATAATCATTGTCCTTGGTTGAATTAAAGATGTTGGGCAGTTCACTTACATGACCGTTAAACTCATCTATCTCCATGGGGATATAGCAGATAGGCTTGCCGTTGGTACCGAACAGCTGTGATGAATAGCTGTCACCGTTGGGATCAAGATATACCCAATCCTCACCGAACCATGTGACACGGTTGGTTCCGGTTGAAACGTAAGAATCCGTAAGATACTCATGATAATAGTACGCAGCAAGTTCATATTCCTCAGCCCAGAGAGCCAAATCACCCATAATTATATATACGGGGATAAAGAAATCGGCCGATGAATGCGAAGCTGCCTTGTCACCGCTGCCGGTCTCACCGGTAAGATCACCGTAAGCAGGCTTGTTGTAGTATGCGTAATCATAATCAAAATCATAAAGGAGAGTATCTGCAAGTTCCTTTATTCCCATCTTTTTCCACTTCTTCTCATCAGCGTCATCACCGCTTAAGATAGGTTTGTCAATATAATATACCTGACCGTATATCTGGGCCATCTGCAGATAGGTCCATGCCCTGAATGAAAGGACTGCAACGTACTCCTTCATGAACACGTTCTTTCCGTTACGGGTATATTCCAGATCGGCGTTCGCAAGGAAATAGTTACAGTTGTTGATTACAGCATAGTAATCAGCGGGATTATTGTAACGGTTTCCCTTGCTCAAGTTCTGGAGATCATACTTGTACAACTCGGCAAGATCCTTGTTGGCGTGGTCAGACGTAGTAACCAGATCACCTCTGATCTCACCAAGGATAACAGAGCGGTCGGCTATCTTCTGCATATTCTTTATAATACCCAGAACTGAGTAAACAGTATCAGTAGCCTTATCCAAAGTATTCTCATAATCAAACAGAACAACCTTGGAATCAACCTTGAACATGTCCTCACATGAAGATGCGCCCAAAAGGGCAACTGAGGCCAGAACTGTAGTTAATATATTCTTTAGTTTCATAATTCCTTGTCTTTCTATTAGAGGTTAATCTTAAGTCCTAACGTAAAGTTAGTGGACTGTGGCAGCAGGCCGCGGTCAATACCGCGTGTCAGAACATTGTTGTCAACTGAGAATTCAGGATCCGATCCCAGATACTTGGTAAGAGTAAACAGGTTGTTTGCCGAACCCCAAACAGTGATACCCTGCAGATATGTGCTTGCAATAGGTATATTATAACTCAAAGTAATGTTCTTAAGACGCAGATATGAGCCGTCCTCAATCCAACGGTCTGAGAAACGGGCATTCTGGTGAGGATCACCGAATGAAGCCCTGGGGACATCGGTTACCTGACCCTCGGCTGTCCAGCGGTTGGTCACGGCAACGGTCTGGTTCATGAAACGTGAACCGCTCTCCAGCAACATACGCTGATAGTTGTAGATGTCACCGCCTACTGAATATGAGAATGTGGCACTCAGTGACAGGTTCTTGACAGCCATGCGTGCAAAAATGCGGCCGTAGAAGTCAGGATTGGGATCACCTATAATGGTCATATCATTGCTGTCAATTACATTGGCAGCGTCACCGTCAACATTGACAAAGATCATATCACCTGCCTGGAAAGCGGTGGGCTGACCGGTATCAGACAACATGTGCAGACCGGAAGCCTTGGCCTCAGCCTCGGTTGAGAACACGCCGTTGGTCTTATAGCCGTAGAACACACCTACGGGACTGCCCACCTGTGTCAGGATTGTGGCGCCGCAGTATGAATACTCAAGACCGTCAACCGGCAGTTTGGTAACCTCATTCTTATAGTGGCCTATGCTTGCGCCGGCCTCCATCTTAAACAGCTTGCTGTTGACAAGCTTGGCATTGAATGAAGCGTCAAAACCCTTGTTTGAAATAGTACCGCCGTTACTCCAGGTATCCTCAAGACCTGTAACGAATGACAGTGAACTTACTGAAAGCAGATTGTCAGTAGTGCTGCTGAATACGTTGGCAGCCAAATTGAGGCGGTTGTTAAAGAGGTTCATCTCAATACCGGCGGTCAGTTTGTTTGTTGTCTCCCACTGGAGTGACTTGTTACCTATATTGGCAAGTGTCAGACCGTTCTTACCCAGAATCTTTACAGGTGAGAAATAGGTCTTTGAAGCGGCATCATCATAACCGTCATTACCGGTCATGTCAAAACCTGCACTGACCTTAAGATAATTGATTGCGTCAACGTTGAACCAAGGCTCGGAAGATACAACCCATGCACCTGATACCGACGGGAATATGCCCCATGGAACACCAAACATCTTAACTCCGCTTGAGGCGTTGCTTCCGAATCGGGATGACGTGAAGACGCCCAGGCCGGCCGACAGGTAATACTTTTCCTGGAAATTGTAATTACCCTGAGCCCACCATGTCATTGAGATATCCTTGGAGTCAGTACCTGTTGTCTCCTTATACTGAAGAGAACTGGTCATGTTAGGAGTCTTGTCATTACCGGAATTGTAACCGGTCATTGAAGTCTGATAGTGAGAGTTGTTGATGTAACGCACACCACCCTGCACATCAAAATCATGAGCATTGATACGACGGTTATAAGTCAGATAGGTGTTGCTGCTGAATCCGTCCTTCTTGGAACTCATGGCCGAAACCTTGTTCTGGATACCCTTACCTACACCCTCAATATCAAAACTGGGAGTACCGTCAACAGGAATGTAGTAGTTCTCATCAGTATTGGCAAGAACATAAGTGAAGTGTTCATAGATAGTCAGTCTGCGACGGCGTCCGAACTGATACTTGGGAGTAGCGGACACTGTAATGAAACGGCTTCCGAAAGAGTTCTTGTTGACGCCCTCACCGTATTCAAGTATGGCAAGAGGATTGGCCAATGAATAACGTGTGCCTATAGCCTCCTTAAGATAATCATCCTCAAGGTTCAGATAGTCTGAAAGCTGACCGTTATCGGCATATGCGTAAGGTGAAAGGAAAGGAGCCTTTATAAGTGAAAGGAATCCGGGCGAGTTGATCATATTGTTGTCAATATCCACAGTGGCACCGTCATCACGCAGGTTGCGGTCAACATCACTGTACGCGGCATCAAAACGTACTGACAGACGGTCTGCCAGAATGAGGTCTGTATTAAGACGCAGGTTGAAACGTTCAAAATTGTTTCTTTCCAATGTGGCGTCACCCATGGCATATCCTACAGAAAGGTTGTAGTTGGCTACCTCATCACCACCCTGGATGCTCACGCTGTAGTTCTGTACAAAAGCGTCGCGGTAAACATCCTTGGACCAGTCTGTATCATTGTGATACATGTTGTAGTAATAATAATCCGGGTCATTCTGCAGGAACTTGTAGTTATTGAGCTTTGTTCCGGTAGATCCCAGAAGTTCTGATGTATATGCCCTGTACTGGCTGGCATCCATAAGAACCGGCATATTGGGAAGAGTCTGGTATGTACCTGCCAGGTTAAAGTCAATCTTGGTGGCCATACTCTTGTTGCGCTTGGTATTGATAAGAATCACACCGTTGGCACCCTTGGCACCGTAAATGCCGTAACCGTTCTTGAGAACCTGAACTGACTCAATATCCTCAACAACGATATTGGCCAGAAGATTGTTGTAGAAACCGTCATGCATTGATATCTCGTCATAACCCATATCAAGGATAACGCCGTCCAGTACAACAAGAGGCAATGTATTGATGTTAAGTGAGTTTATACCGTCTATCTGCATCAATGCACCCACGCCTATCTGACCTGAACGCGTAACTGAATACAGAGAACCCTGAAGGGACTGCTGAATCTGATTGTCAACAGCTATGTCTGCTCCTATGCCGGAAATATTGGCACTCGCTACGCTGGAAGCAACAGTCTTGGCGGAATAAACCTCCGAGAAAGCATCTGAATACATGCTAACCGCAATGTCATCAGTCTGACCGCGCAGAGCACGGACTATAGTATTGCTGCCTTCAATGGAAAATGACAATGATGATACATACTCCGGAACCTTCAATGAGAAAGAGCCGTCAGCCTTGGTCATTGTTGAATGGAGTGAATAGTTGTAGGCCTGAACCCTGACACCGGCCATAGGATTACCTGACACAGCGTCAGTGACAAAGCCTGATACAATGACTTCTTTCTCATCAGCAGAGCCCTGAGCCGATACAGAAAACGGGAGGAGCAGCATTAAGCTGAACAGTCCCAAAGGCAGGAACCTTTTCTTCTGAAATATATTCATAGATCTAAACATTTTTATCATTCAAAAACCGGTTCAAGAATAATACAGTCAAACCACACCTTGTTGGATTCAGTAGTGGTGTTGCTGGAGCCCTGACAACCTACCTGTACGGTAAGACGGGCGCTGCCTGATTCATAGTTACCAGTAGGGAACTCAATGGTACCTATACCGACAGTGTCAGGTAACTCTCTTGTACCCACCTTAAATGTTGTCTTTTTGGGACCCTTCTGGGCAACATACAGTTTCTTTATTCCTTCACTATCGGTAAGATAATCAATATTGAAGTAAACAGTGTTCAGTTTCTTTTCCGAGTTACGGAAGAAAATGAACTTAACGTCATACTTGCCCTTAAGGTTGTTCTTGATGTTATAATCAACGCTCCAACTCTTGGTCTCGGCGGATATCTCCATTACACGTGCTGAAATGTAATTGACAGAATCCAAGGTATAACGGGCAGTCTTGGGCCTTGAAGAGATCTTCTTTTCTTCATTGTCAACAAGAATATCCTCAGCCTCAATCCTTATTGTGCGACGGAATATTGAGTCTGAATACGGCCAGTCATTGCGGATATAAAGAGTACCGTTACTGCAGGTAACCTTGTCAACTACACCGTTGCCGACGGTTGCATCGGCAAACAGGCCTCCCTCACTGAACGGTTTGTAGAACACATGATACGGATACTTCTGGGTTCTGCGCTCCGCCCACTTGAACAGGGTTGAAGTGGCTGAATCATTGATGCTGGTCTGAGTGTTGTTGTTAAAGAACAGATCAGTAATCATACTTGAATTGGTCCAATACCTCTGCAAAGAGTCGCCTCCTATCACACCACTCTCATATGTAAAGTAGTCCTTTATACGGTCATACGCCGTCTGCCATACAGAGGGCAAAGGCAGCACCATTGAATAACTGCTGTCCTCAGAATCTATAAAGGCATACTTCTTGAGAATGGGATTCTCTGACTTTATCACAGAGTCAACATACTCAAGCAGACCGGTGTTGGCGTTGTAATCACCCTCAATACTGTTCTCCTCATCAAGAATCCTGTTTGTGTAAGTGTCAATCCAACTGCCTATTGTCCTGAAGTCATAGTCCTGACCCTTGTCACTTTTGGTAGCAAGGGCACCTGTTATGTACTCATAAAGGTTAGGACGGTAAACAATCTTTCCGTTCAGTTTATGGAGTACACCGTTGGAGCAGCGGATATTAGTCTCCTTGTATGACACTCCGTCAATACCGTCACCAACTGAGCGGTAAGTCTTGTTGCTCATCATCTTAACCTTCTCTTTGGTCTCAGCTCCTACCGGGTGGCTGAAACGTGCAATATGGTTAAGGATGAACTCAGTTCCAACCAGTTTGTGGTCCTTATCCTTTGCTTTTGATGTATATCTGTCCCAATCTGCATCCGATATGCTCTCGGCATCGGGCAACCATACAGTAAGGAACTGGTTGTCATTAAGGAACTGCCAGTAAGTAATGCGCAACTGCTTGTTGCCGTTAAACATATATGTCGTCTGGAGGGCCTGTACAAACTTGGCAGCCTCAGGCATTTCATTTAAAGTCTGTGCAAGTGAGCCTGTGGGATCATTGCTGTCCGATCTGAAACTGTAATGGTCTTTCCATGTGTCACTCTCACATGACACAACGGCAAGAACAGCCATTACTCCCAGAAAGGATTTCATTAGCGGTTTGAAATGTTTCATATAGCGTATTTTTTTTCTCGATCAAATTGGTAATTACTTACTTTGCCTTTTTGATATCCTCCTTAATACTTGTGTAGGCAGGATTCTGCTTAAGATTCTCATTTATCTTAACCTCATCCTGATGGTAGGGAAGGAACAGACCGTTAGGGTTGGTAAACTTAATCTCAATGGACTTGGTGTTACCCTTATACTTGCCGCTTATGGTCTCATAAACCATCTTGGGGTTATCCTCACGAAGGTATCTGCGAACCAGGTCAAACCAACGCTTGCCCTCAAACAGCAGTTCACGGCGACGCTCGTCAAATACCAGGTCCTCCATCTTGGCGGGAGTGGTGTACTTTGACGGGTCAAGACTCTCTGCAGTAGGATACATATCCTTGGCAATGGCTCGGTTGTAAATGGCATTTACAATTTCAAAAGCCTCATCAAGAAGAGGTTTGTATGAAGCATTCAGAGTATCGCTCTCCAATGCCTTGGCCTGCATTGTAAGAGCCTCAGCCTGCATCAGGAGCACATCTGTATATCTGTAAATAATCCAGTTGGGCTCTGCACTGTTCTGCTGACGGCGTGAACCGGGAAGATCGCTTCCGGGGCAGAAAAGCTTACCGTTTTCAAGCTTGTAGTTCATCTTACTGTAAACATACTTGAAAATACCGTAGTTTGTACCGTCCTGAACTATATCCTCATAATAACGGGTATCAAAATTGCTGAAGAGTTCCTTGGCAGCACCGGCTGACTTGTATGCCTTTATGGTTCCTATTTTTGAACTGGAGCTGTTGTAGTAATTTGACACAAACGGATTTGAGCGGTCAGTACCGTAATAGAGTTCAAAAAGTGACTCAAATGAGTTTCCGGTACCGAATATCTCAGTGTATGCTCTACCGCATGTCTTATCAGCATCGGCTCCGTTAATAAGCGGATACTTGTTATCTACAAGTGTAATGTTGCATGACGCTCCCTTCTCGGCAAACAGCTCATCATACTCATCCTTCTTGAGTTTGGTGACATACTTGCAGCAAGTTATGCAGTTGTCATAATCACCCTTCCACAGATACATATCGGCCAGCATGGCATATACAGCTGCGCGTGTAATGAGTGAAGTGTTCTTGTTGTTGGTCAAAACAGATGAGTAGTGGATAGGAGCCCAATCCTTTACTCTGTCAAGGTCATAGATAAGTGAGTCCAGAACCTGATTGAAAGGAGTCTGGCCGATAAAGAAATCATACCTGTCATCAATTGACGGTCTGGTTACATAAGGAACATCCCTGAATGCACGCATCATATACCAATAGCAGAGTGAACGTATTGCAATGGCCTGAGCCTGATGCGCCCTTAACTCTGACTTGTGGTAGTTAGGATCCTTTTTCTGAACGTCACCTGCATAGTACAGAACCGTATTGGCATAGTTGATAGTCTTGTAGAAGCAAAGGTATGTGGTGTACGTATTGTTCTCCTTGATGGTCTCATTGATCATCTGTCTTACGTCATCATTGCTGCTGCTACTGCTGCTCTGACCACCATCATTTTCTGATCCGTACATGATGTTATCGGAACGCCACTCACCCCATGCAGACATTCTTGTAACACAATCTCCTGTCTCAAGGGCGGCGTATGCACCTCTAAGTACGCTCTCTACGTCTGACTCATTGGTCCAGAAGTTCTCCAGAACCACCTCATTCAAAGGTAAAAGCGTAAGGAAGTCCTTGCATGACGAGACTGACAGTCCCATCAATGCCACTAATATATATGCTTTAAACTTTTTCATATTTTCTCAAAATGATTAGAATGACAAGTTTGCAGTGAATGAAAACGTCCTGGGGCGCGGTGTCTGCGAATTATCCCTAGCAATACTACCGCGGGCTGCACCTGCACTCTCCGGATCCAATCCGGTGTACTTGGTAAAGGTTGCAATATTGTTCATGCTCGCACTGAGAGTCAAGCTGCTTATATGCAACGGCTTGATAACCTTGGGATCAAACCTGTAGTTTACAGTCGTGGTGTTCCAACGTACAAATGAACCGTCTTCAACATATCGGTCTGAACCCAGGTAGTTGAAACCAGCCTGATACAAAGCACGCGGCATGATGGTGTTATCACCCTCAACACGCCAGCGCCAGTTGATGGCAGCCGATGTGTTGTCAGTGTTGTACATACATTCAGCATTCATTCGGGCACCGTTCACAATACGGTTTCCGTAACGGAATGTGAAGCTGTTGCTCCATGTGATATGTCCCCAAGTGAAGTTTGCCGAGAAACCACCCTGCAGTTTAGGAAGTGAGCTACCCAGATAAACTATGTCAAGCTCATTTATGTTACCGTCATAGTTGATATCCTCATAGATGGCATCACCGCCTACAAACTCATAGTTGTCACCTCCGTAGTTATAAACCATGGGACGGGTGTATTTCTGACCGTTCTTTTCAACAAAGATAACATTGCCGTCGGCATCACGTGCCACAGGAGCATTGGGTCCCTTTACACCTTCCTCCTCTTCATCAGCATAGTCACTGTACTGATAAACACCTTTGTACCTGAATCCGTAGATTGAACCATAGGCGTTCTTAAGGGCAACGTATGTAAGATAAGAACCGTTCTTGTAATCAAAGTCCTGGGTCATCTTTTCAAGAAGGGTAGGATTCAACTCAAGTATCTGGTTCATGTTATCTGACAGGTTGGCGCTGAGGTTCAATCTGAACGGCTGGCCAAGAATCCTGGTATTGATAACGTTGTTTGTAGAGAATGACAGGTTCCATCCCTGGTTACGCATTGTACCGTCATTTACATTTGACAGGGTTGAGTAACCTGATGATGACGGGATTGAATAACCTGACTGAATCATATTGGTAGTGTATTTGTCATAGAATGAAGCCGTCACGCTCAACTTGTTGTTAAACAGGTTGGCGTTTGCAGAGTAGGTCAAAGAGTTGGTCTCCTCCCACTGCAGGTTGCTGGAGCGGATATTGTCAGGTTTCATGGATGTCTCACCAAGATATGAATCACCGCTTGAATACTTACTCAGATACATACCGTCACTACCGGGCTGGTTACCCTGATAACCCCAGCTTATCTGCAAATGCAAATTGGTAAGCATCTTGCTCTTAACTATAGCATCCATAAAAGGCTCATCGGTGACGTTCCAGCTAGCGGACATTGTGGGGAATGTAGCCCAACGCTTGGCATCACCGAACTTGGTACTACCGTTGGAGTTGAGGTTAAACTGCAAACTATACTTACTCTTGTATGAATAGTGTGTAGTGAAGTTCATATTGGCACTGCGACTGCGGTTGGCTCCGGTTGACAATGAACTGATCTTTCCGGGCAGGCCTATTGACTTGAAGTCACTGGGCAGACCTGACATACCTCCGTTCTGGCTCTTACCGTTACTCATAGACGCCCTGAAAGAATAATTCATTGTGACTGAATGATTACGGTTCTTGAAGTAAGGTCTGAACGTCAGGTTATGGTTGGTATTCAGAGTCTTATTCTTGTTGGAGTTAGAACTTATTGAGTTGGCATTACTGTCAGACCATCCGTTCTTGGCAAGACTCTGGGGAACATATGATTCTCCGTCATCGTTTGAAATGCTGAACGACACATTTCCGTTATATGTAAGCTGGCTCTGATTATCCTCTATACCGAATATTCTGTAATTTATAGAGAATTGGGGGCTTACTGACAAACTGTTAGAGTACTGTTCCCTCTCGGCAGCATCGGCAACGGGATTGGTGTTGCTGGGAAGACGGTTCGAACCGCCACCTGCATCAGGAAGCATATGATAGAACTCATCTGTTACAATATCCTCACCGTTGGGATCCGGGTTTTTCTTCTCATAATAGATAGCCAGGTTAGGCATCATCTTCATGGCCGTACCCAAAGCAGCACTGTTCCGCTTGTTCCTTGAGTAGGTTATGTTGAAGTTCGTAGAGACTCTGATACGCTGTGATACCATGTAGTCCAGATTTACACGTGTAGCAAAACGGTTCATCTTTTGACCTATGATAGAACCCTGCTCCGTATCAAAGTTACCGGAAATGTAGAATGTGGCCTTCTCACCACCACCGCTTACACTGACTGAGTGAGTCTGGTTAAGACCTACCTGCTGAACTGCACTTACCCAGTCCGTATTGTTGTTGTACATACGGTACTCTGAGAATGACTCATCATAGTTGATCTCCCTGATACCATCAACAAGTTCACTGTCCATGTTGGGATTAAAGAAAGCCTCCTTGAGGAACATGGTGTACTGGTCACCGTTAAGCAGGTTGTAACCTAAGGGCTGCCAGGTGGCACGCAGGGAGTATGAGTAAGATACTCGTGTTGAACCGCGCTTACCACGCTTGGTAGTAATTACCAATACGCCGTTAGCACCCTGAGAGCCCCATACAGCTGTTGCGGCAGCATCTACAAGGACATCAACCTTTGCAATGTCATCAGGATGGATACTCAGAAGCTCTGACAGCTTCTCATCATTATTGACATCATTCTTAAAGTCAAAATTGTTCTTGAGGTTACTCTCAATCTGCACTATCATACCATCTACTACAATAAGCGGGTTAGCATCACCTGTCATAGTGGTAACACCGTTAAGGTGCATGGTTGAACGTGAAGCAAGGTCACCGGAGTTCATTACAACGTCAAGACCCGGGATACGACCGGCAAGAGCCTGATCGATTGTAGTAAAGGACTCACCCTCAAGATCCTCCATGTTAATAGAGTGAATGATACTGGTGGCCTCCTTGATAGGAATCTGCATAGGACCGTCCAGGTAACGGTCAGCAACTATATCAACCGGAGCAATCTCCAGCTCATCCTTCATTGTAATCTCAAAGTAACGTTTGTCAATGGGCAGTACAACCGTCTCATAACCTACAAAAGAAACCTTGATCTTGTCTTTGGGATTCTTAAGCTTGAATGAGAAGTTACCTTCCACATCGGTGACGGCCTGACTCACAATACGGTCAGCGGCATCAACCTCAATAACATTTACCAATATCATAGGGCCATCGTTATCCGAAACGACACCGCTGATAACGTCACCCACATTGACATTCTGCGCCAAAAGCATTCCGGGCAAAATGGCAAGTGCCAGCGCCAAAGCCCTCTTGAATAATCTGCTGTTGTATTTCATTTTCATTTGATTTACAGATTAGAATTTAACTGTTCCATTGCACAACGGACCGTCAATAAGATGGACAACGGCAAATGATGACGTTTCAAGTTTAGCCTTGCTGACATCGGTCACCTCATTGTTACCATCCTTTACGGAATAGTCATCATTGTACACCTTGAATACATACTCACGGCACATGATGTTATAGTACGGAGTGCTGGTTCCTGCTACATTCTCCTTGAGTACATGGCGGGTATTGTTGTTTTCATCTCTTATGACAATGTCGTCACCGCTCTTTACATGAAGCTTGCCAAACTGCTTGTCAGCCTTATTCAGGAATGATGTCTCATAATCAACCTCATCAGGATTATTGTTGAACTCAGCATTGGTATATACTGAATTATCCTGGATATGATACTTGAGGAAGTCTACAAGCTGGTCACGCTTGGTGTCAACAAAGACCTTCTTGAATGTATCATACGGAAGATCATCATCCTCATCCGTGTCTGTCGAATAGTAGTCACTCTGGTATGTAACCATAAGAGTATCCATACCGGCTGCGATATCCTTGGCCGAGAGGTAAGTAGCTGCAAAGAGGGCTACTGAATCCTTCCAGGCTGCATCTATCACTGCACCCTGACCGGCATAATCAATATTGAGCTGTTTCCATATCTCATCATAATGTGTCTCTACGTCAGTGATGAACTTGGGACGATAGAACACAGTGTCATCCAGAAGAGCCTTTACAGAGGCGCTCTTGGGCACATAAACGGTATAGTTGAATGTGTTGAATGATGATACGCACTGGCTTGAACCTATATCCAGACCACCGTAAACAGAAGATATTACAGACTTACCGTCACTGTCCGATGCTTTTTCCAGCAAATCAAAGAATTCAGCAAATTCGGGGTATGTGACTTTATCGGAAAGAACATCATATACAGATCTTCTTGATGTCTGCAAAGGTCTGTCTATGATGTATGTTACACCGTTACCGTCATTCTTTGTCATATCAAAACGGTTGACAATGTTTATAGGCTGGTTAATCTCGGCCTGCCATCCGCCCTCAACCTTCATCTTCTGGAGTTCGGCCTGATATGCGGTAACATTGGTCTGATCTATATTGTAAGGTTTAGCACCGGCACTCTTGAAACGGATTGTGCCGCCTCCCTTGGTACGGAAATAGGAATATTCTTGAGGATCAGCACTGATTCCGCCCTCCAATGCATAATAATCATTGCTGAGCAGGATGATGTGGTAATCCATAATATCCTCCAGACGGTTGCGCAGGAATGTCAGTTCTGCATCCTTTTCACCCAGAGGCTTGCTTGTACGCTTGGCTCCGATGGTGTTGGTGGCCTCATCATAATCATAGATATCGGCCTTGATCCTGTTGTCATCAAAGAAGAAAGCAAGAGCCTGAAGCTTTCCGGTGGAATAACCTATATTATTTATAGCGAATGATGCAGGGTCAACCCATATGAGTTTTCCGTGCAGGTCTGCGTCAAGGGTATCTGAATATGTAACCTCCGGAAGGAACAGGGCATACTTTGACACCATTGAATTCAGATAGTAGCTGAATGACATCTCATCATCCTCAATTGCCCAGTCCATAACCTTAAGCTTGTTGTTTACAAGAGCGGGATATGATACTGCCTTGTAGGCGGTGGGCACGAATACCTGATTGCTGTAGAAGATGGCACCGTTACAGCACATAACCACCTTGTCAAAGAAATCTGTTGCTGTTGACGGATTCTTGAACATGGGATCCTGAGCGTCATTAAGTACGTCAGAGAACTTGCTGGGAACTGTGTTGACAAGTGACAGGAACATGCTGTTGTTGATCAGCTTTACAATAACGTTCAGGTCAATGCTGTCCATATCCTCGGCAACCTCTTCACGGGTAAGATTGGTTCTGCCCTTATACTTCTGCAGACCGTACTTGCCTCTCATCTCCTGACCCAGGGCTGATGTGAGCCACCAGTCCATAACAGCCTGGTCTGACGGAACAAACATGGCAGCCATATTACGCTGCAGAGCGTTCTCAGACTCATTTGAGGGACTTGTGAATGAATTCCATCCCGGATCGAACTTAAGTACGGCAGACTTTTCATACTTTTTACCCTTACCGTCATACATCAGAGTATCGGTACCCTGATAGCGGCCCGAGAAATAGAGCTTTGTAAATACGGTATCATAGTTGGAAGCCTCAATGGCGTCAATTATGGCCTGGCTCTGTTTTCCGTAGTAGTTGTCATTGGCAAGTTCCAGAATTTCATAAGCTGTGTTGCTGTATGTATGGTCAACATCGGCAGCCTCGTTACGGGTAAGAGCGTAAGGAACTGAGAAACGCTCTATGATTGAACTCCATATTACGGTAGTGCTGTCGGCAGGCAGACTCAGGTCTGACTGAGCCAGATACTCAGCCATGCTGGGGAGCAGGTATATTACATCCTCCATTACATGGATAAAGCCGTTGTAACACTTCTTGTTATGAATCATGATCCTGACACCGTTCACACTGGCATCATCCGGCTGACGGCCGGGCTTGGTCTTGGAACCGTACTTGTCACTCAGGTTAAAGAGGAAGTTGTAGTCATCGGCGGTGATACCGTTCTTTTCAAGGAACTTGGGAGCAAACATTATCAGAGGCTTCTTTGTTCCGTCCTCAAGAATGACTATACCTGTGGATGCACGGTTTGAGTTGTTCTTTACATATGCCCAGTACTTGGAGTCAGGCATTTCACTCTGCTGCATAAGACGTACTGAGTCATACTCACTCATGGTTGAAACCTTACGCATGCAGTCGCCCAGCTTGACACCGTTGTTCTCAGTTGAGGTGCTTGACAAAGCAGCTACCTGATATACGTTGTTAAGCATTGAACCCTTAAGGATCATCTTCATCTGAGCCTTGGTCAGGTCTTCAAACCTGATGCTTTTGTAACCGGCAAGAGGGCACTTGGCAAGGAATCTCTCAAAAGCCTCGTCATCAGCCACAAAAAGAGTTCTACTACCGGTCTTGGCCAGGATTCTCTTTTGTTCCAGAGAATCGATAAGCCTTACATAATACTTGAATGTGTGACCGTCAAAACCCTTATCAAGAGTTTCGTAGATACTGGTACCGAGCCACTCAGGGAATCTCTTGTCAAGGTCAAAATCCGGTCTGCAGGACCACATGAAGGCTGCTGCAACCAGAACCGACAGGATCACTCTGACCAGTCCGGAACGGTTTTTGGAATTTTTTTGTCTCATTATGTATTCTATTAAATATTATACGTAGGATTTATTCCTTATCAATACCCTCTATGGTCTTGATATGTCCCTGAGCGTCATACTCTATCTCGCAGACTTTAAGACTGCGCAGCCATGACTTGCCGCCTGAGGGCACACTGTCGTGATGGAAAAGGTACCATTTACCTTTATACTCTATTATAGAGTGATGGGTTGTCCATCCTACAACGGGAGTAAGGATTACGCCCTGATAGGTAAAGGGACCGTAAGGGTTGTCACCGGTAGCATAGCAAAGCAGATGGGTGTCACCGGTTGAATATGAAAAATAGTATTTACCATTGTATTTGTGCATCCATGAAGCCTCAAAGAAACGATGGGGATCATCGGCCTTGAGAGGATTGCCTTTTTCATCCACCACCAGGATAGGACGCGGAGCCTCTGCAAAGTTCAGGCCGTCCTTGGTCAGACGGACGCAGCGGCTGGGCAGGGCATCCTCCTTACCCTCCGGGAGATAGGGAGTCTCCAGATGGATGTTATCCTTGTAACGCTGAAGCTGACCGCCCCAGAGGCCTCCGAAATAGACGTAAACCTCACCGTCGGCATCATCGCGGAAAGCGCACATGTCAATGCTGTAACTGCCGGCTACGGGTGCCGGATTAGGAATGAAAGGACCCTCGGGACGCTGTGCAACAGCCGTACCCCAGTGGAACACATCGTTGCGGTCCTTCATGGGGAAATACATGATGTAGCGCTTGACTTTCTTGCTGAATCCCATACCCTGAGACTGCTCTTCGGCATTGGTGGGAACCTCAATTTCATACTCCTGGACATCACAGTCCCAAAGCTGGCGGCCTGCCCATGGAATATCTTCCAGCCCAATGACCTTACCATGGTCAACAACCTGGCCGTTCATGATGTCATCGGTAGAGAGAACATGATAGTCCTTCATTACGTACTGGTCACCATTGTCGTTCTCGACGTTTTCACACTCCCAGTCATGTGAAGGATAGATGTAAACCCTGCCGTTGAATACGTGAACAGAGGGATCTGCCATGTAGTCTGCGGGGAAAAGATAACGTTTCTTCATAAGTTTTTTGGTTAATATTTTATTATATAAAAATTCAGTTAGCGGCCAAAGTTAACGCTTTTTTTAGATTCGATGCAGCAATACCTGTTTTTTTTTAGGGTAAAATCATAATTTTAACACCGCCACTGTCAGTTTTTCTGTTTCAGAGGGTAAAAAAAAAGAGGCCGCCTGAAGCGGTCCCTTTTAAAAGTCCTATTCCACATCTTCTCAGACCGGAATACAGACATCACGAAAGTCAATTACTAACCAAATATGTGCATGAAAACTTACACGGCAAAGATAGTCTACGGTTTTTTGAATTGTACCACCGCCGTGTGCCAATAGAATTAACAATTGTTCCATTTCCACTTCGGGGCGCAAATAAGAACCGGCCGATTGTTTCAAATCTGTTATGATTTGTGCCAAAAGTGGTCCGCAAGATAAACAGAAGCGGGGTAAATCATTTTTTACCCCGCCAGCTGTCGTACCCGGATTCGAACCAGGACAAACAGAACCAAAACCTGTTGTGCTACCATTACACCATACGACAATCGCCTAAAAAAACCCTTATTCGGCTATAAGCAGATAGTAGTTTTTCTTTCCGCGCTGCAGGACTATATAGCGTCCGTCAACCAGATCAGCCTCAGTCATGGAGCGCGAGTGGTCATAAGTCTTTTCTTTGTTTATCGACACGCCACCTCCCTGCATCATCTTACGTGCCTCGCTCTTGCTGAAGAATACAGGGCAGATATCGGTAAGAAAATCTGAAGCCTTGATATCCTGAGTAAGCAGGTCACGGTTGAACCTGAACTGCGGGACGCCCTCAAACACTGACAGGAGCATGCTCTCGTCAATCTTCTTGAGATCATCAGTTCCGGTTGAATTCCCAAACAGTATGTCCGATGCATCGGCAGCAGCCTTGTAGTCAGCCTCACTGTGAACCATGCAGGTTACATCCTTGGCCAGACGCTTTTGGAGCAGACGCAGGTGCGGAGCGGCATCGTGCTCGGCAATGAGAGCTTCACACTCATCCTTTTCAATGTTTGTGAATATCTTGATGTAACGCTTGGCATCCTCATCACTTACGTTCAGCCAGAACTGGTAGAACTTGTAGGGTGATGTATATTCAGGATTAAGCCATACGTTGCCTCCCTCGGTCTTTCCGAACTTGGTTCCGTCAGACTTGGTTATCAGGGGGCAGGTCAGCGCAAAGCACTCGGTTCCGTTGATGCGGCGTATAAGCTCGGCACCTGTGGTTATGTTACCCCACTGGTCAGCTCCGCCCATCTGCAGCTTGCAGTTCTTATGCTCATTCAGATAGAGGAAATCATATCCCTGAAGAAGCTGATATGTGAACTCGGTGAATGAGAGTCCGTCACGGGCCTCGCCGTTAAGACGCTTCTTGACCGAATCCTTGGCCATCATGTAGTTTACGGTTATGTGCTTGCCGATATCACGTGAAAAATCCAGGAAAGTCACATTCTTGAGCCAGTCATAATTATTTACAAGCTCAGCCTTGTTGGGAGCATCGCTGTCAAAGTCAAGGAACTTGGAAAGCTGCTTGCGGATGCACTCCACGTTATGGGCCAGAGTATCCTCATTCAAAAGATTACGCTCCTGGGATTTTCCGCTGGGGTCACCTATCATACCGGTTGCGCCGCCTATCAGAGCCAGGGGCTTGTGGCCGCAACGCTGGAAATGACGCAGAATCATGATACTGCACAAATGCCCTATATGCAATGAATCGGCGGTAGGATCAAAGCCTACGTATGCCGTAACCTGCTCCTTGTTCAACAGTTCATCTGTTCCGGGCATCATCTGATGGATCATGCCCCTCCAGGTCAGTTCTTCAACAAAATTAGTCATAGTAATGAGTATTGGATTTTGCTCAAAAAGTCCGCAAATATACAATACTTTGCTTAAAACCGCAATATGAACGGGATCTTTTAATTAAATAAGCAGGAATAGGGCAGAATTGTCAGTAACCTGCCGTATGATTGCCTCCATGGACTCTCCTCTTACAGCCGATGCCAACGAGACTGTTTTCATGATTGAATCCTTTCCGTCGGTTTCCAGAAACAGACGGTCAGAAGGAACATTTTTAAGCGATTGGGGATTATAATTGAGACCGAACGACACCAGGATTCCCTGCGCGTAGAGCTGGTTCATCTGCTCCGGGCCGCCACGGAATCCGTGTATGAGCCACTGCTGACGGGGTTTAATCTGACGGCGCAGTCTGACAACACTGTCAAAATCACGTACCACATGGAGTATCACAGGTTTACCAGTGCGCTCAGAAAGCTCCACCTGACGGATAAAGGCCTGTTCCTGAAGTTCATGTGAAGGACCGCGCAGCGTATCAAACCCGCACTCACCCACAGCCTTTACCTGCGGCAGAGAAAGCAGTTGTTCAAGAGCCTGGAACTGAGATTCATCCTGACCTGTCACATCCCATGGATGCAGCCCCGCACTAAGCCAATCACCCTGCCTCACAGGAAGCGGTCCGCAACCTATGCACGCCAGAGCCGTGCCCGGTACCTCCGGCAACAAATGAGTATGTATATCTATAACTCCCAATTTTCAACTCTCATGGAACAGGATCATAACCTGAGCCGCCACCCGGACGACACCGCAGCACACGCTTGACAGCCAGCCACGTTCCCTTGAACGGCCCATGCTTTGTTATTGCCTCAATGGCATACTGCGAGCATGTGGGGGTAAAACGGCATGAAGGCGGCGTAAGAGGAGATATGAACTTCCTGTAAAAACGTATGGGAAGCATGAGCAGCCAACCCAGCGATTTAGTAAAAAGATTTAACAGATGTCTCATTTTTGCAGCTCTTTGAGGACCTCTATAAGCCTCTCTGTGGCAGAGCCCAGACGGGCATGCAGTTCAGCACTGTCAGTCAGACGATGGCCCGTATAGAGGATGGCCAAGGAGAGGCTCCTGCCACCCTGAGCTACAACATCTTTGAGCGGGGCTGATGATACGCGGTAGAACTCACGTATCTGACGCTTTATGCGGTTACGGTCAACCGCATGATGAAAATTGCGTTTGGGAGCACTGATAAGGATCCTCACAACGGCAGGATCCTCCGGCTCGTCGGACAAAAGCCATACAAGACGCACCGGGAAAGCCGCTATCCCGCGGTTACCCTGATTAAAGAGTCTGTCCACCTGCTTAGAGCCGCACAGACGTTCCTGCTTGCTGAATGTATGACTTTTCATGAAACAAAAAAACGGGTTCCCGTCTTGAGCCATAAAGCCCGGATAAGAGGAACCCGTTGATATAAGGTAGAATTACTTCTTCTGATTGGCTGCAAACCAAGCGTCAATAGCTGCCGACATGGAGGTGATTCCGGGAACCGGAGCCTCAATGTCAAGACGGAGGCCTGCATCACGAATAGCCTTGGCTGTTGTTCCGCCAAAGCAGCCAATTACCTTGTCACCCTGGACAAAGTCAGGAGCGTTCTCCTTGAGTGACTCTATTCCTGCAGGGCTGAAGAACACCAGCATATCATAGTCATCAAGCTCGCCGGCTTGGAACTCGTTGCTTACGGTGCGGTACATGATGGCCTCGGTGTGAGCTATCTTGTTTGCATCAAGCAGTTCCTTGAGTTCACCGGTATGCACATTTGACATGGGAATGAAGTACCTCTCGGTCTTGTGCTTGAGGATGGGAGTCATAAGACTGTCAACCTTACCGGTGGTGCCAAAGAACACCTTGCGTTTACGGTACTGGACGTACTTCTGGATGTAGAGGGATACTGTCTCGGTAATGCAGAAATACTTCATATCCTCAGGGATATTGACCCTCATCTCAGCGCAAAGCTGGAAAAAGTGATCTACTGCATGACGTGACGTAAATACCACAGCGGTGTGGTCAAGTATATTCACATGCTGCTGTCTGAACTCCTTGGCTGTGAGCGGCTCAACGCGGATAAAAGGCTTGAACACAAACTCAACGCCATACTTCTCAGCCAAGTCAAAATAGGGAGACTTGCCTGTTGTAGGCTGCGGCTGGGATATGAGAACCTTCTTAACTTTCAAAGCTGTACGGTTTAAATTAGACCAAATAACCTGCTCGATATCATGAACTCTATGAATACAGGTACAATTTCGAACGCACAAAGGTACATAATAAATCCTAAATTGGAACGCCGACTCTTAAATAAGGTGGTTTTTATCTTGAAAATTCTGCCGGAAATGACCAGAATGCGCATCAGATATGCAAAAATGAACAGTGCAACAAGAGGTATTTTCAGGAACAGGACCAATATGGAAAACCCAAGAATAAAAAAGGATGCGACTGCAAAAGACATCACGAAAAAGCAATTCCACCTGCTGGGTTTGAGGGTTATGACCTGTCTTTTGAAGAGAGCTCTGTTCACGCTCGTGTAAAGCAACAGTTTCAAAAGGAAGAAAACCATAATGAGTGGACAGTACCACAACAGGAAAAGCACTTGTGAGAAGCCCTCTTCAATAATGTCATGAGAGTAGATGTCAACCGCAATTCCTACACCCAGACAGGAGAGAATGAAGATTAACACATAACCCATCGTTGACAGCAACGGGAAACTGACCTCACCGTCAGGATTCTTGAACCTGAACATTGACGAGAAAGATTCGGCAAACGCCTGCCTGTGCGGGGCCATGACAGCCAGCATCAGCAGGAACGTCACGAGAATGACTGACATGAACCAGTCATTCACTCCAAGAGGTTCCGTTATGCCAAGTATGGTCAAAGTAATCATTTTGTGTTGACTTTAGTTGTGGTATCTGTCCAGTCCGGAATGACATCCAGCAGATCAAAGACCTCCTGCGGAGTATAGGCTACTACCCACAGCGCCCTGAAGACGGATTTCATAAAATGGTGGTCAACCGTACGGTCAAGCATAGTAAGGAGCGGATCATAATAATGGTCGGTATTGAGTATTATTACCGGCTTTACAAAAAGACCCAACATCTTCCAGGTTATTATCTCAAAGAGTTCCTCAAAGGTTCCAGTCCCGCCAGGGAGGGCCACCACTGCATCGGCCATATCGGCCATACGGTGCTTACGCTCGTGCATGCTGTCGGTAACGATGACCTCTGACAGGCCCTGATGGAGCCAGCCATTGTCAACCATGAACCTGGGGATGACGCCAATGGCTGTTCCGCCGGCATCAAGGACACCGTCCTCAATGGATGCCATGAGTCCGGTGGATCCGGCTCCGGTAACAAGAGTCTTGCCGGCAGATGCAATCAGCCCGCCCAACTTGTAGGCGGCGTCCTTGAACACCTGCTCGGTATCCACGCTCGATGCGCCGTAAACAACTATCGTCTTCCTTTCCATCAATAGCGGTAATGCTCTGCCTTATACGGACCCTCAACGGGAACGCCAAGATAATCAGCCTGAGCCTGGGTCAGTTTGGACAGATGTACGCCAATGCGCTCCAGATGCAAGCGTGCCACCTCCTCGTCAAGATGCTTGGGCAGACGATATACATCAACCGGGTACTGCTTGTTGAAGAGCTCTATCTGGGCAAGTGTCTGGTTGGTAAAGCTGTTGCTCATGACAAAGCTGGGGTGACCTGTTGCGCAACCCAGATTGACCAGTCGGCCATCGGCCAAAAGGATTATGCTGTGACCGTCAGGGAAGAAGTATCTGTCAACCTGAGGCTTTACGTTCTGACATCTGATGCCGGGTATTTTCTTGAGCTTGTCAACCTGAATCTCGCTGTCAAAGTGACCTATGTTGCACACGATAGCCTGATCAGGCATTACTTTCATATGCTCTGTAGTAATGATATCAATGTTTCCGGTGGTGGTTACAAAGATGTTGCCCAGAGGAGCAGCCTCATCCATGGTTACAACCTCATAACCCTCCATAGCAGCCTGTAGGGCGCAGATGGGGTCAATCTCTGTAACAAGAACGCGGGCTCCGTATGAGCGCATGCTCTGAGCACAACCCTTGCCTACCTCACCGTAACCGGCCACTACGCATACCTTACCTGCTATCATCACATCGGTGGCACGCTTTATGCCGTCGGCCAGTGACTCGCGGCAGCCGTACAGGTTGTCAAACTTGCTCTTGGTAACAGAGTCGTTCACATTGAATGCAGGGAACAGCAGCTCGCCGTTCTGCTGCATGTGGTACAGGCGGTGTACGCCGGTGGTGGTCTCTTCACTTACACCCTTTATGTTCTTGGCTATGTTCTGCCAGAATGAGCATCCCTTTACCTTGGCTACCTCTTTGAGAGCCTTAAGGAGCTCCTGCTCATCGGCCGACTCGGCATTGTAATCCAGAGTCTTGGGGTCTTTCTCACCCTTGACGCCCAGATGTATCATAAGGGTGGCGTCACCACCGTCATCAACTATCATGTTGGGGCCGCCCTCAGGAAAGTTCAGTGCCTGCAACGTGCACCACCAGTACTCCTGGGCGGTCTCACCCTTCCACGCATATACATTGGCGCTACCGGCTGCGGCAATGGCAGCAGCGGCATGATCCTGAGTGGAGTATATGTTGCATGAGCACCAGCGCACCTGGGCTCCAAGTTCATGCAGTGTCTCAATGAGGACGGCTGTCTGAATGGTCATATGCAGCGAACCCATTATGCGGGCGCCCTTAAGGGGTTTGGAATCACGGTACTTGTCGCGGAGAGCCATCAGGCCGGGCATCTCTTTCTCGGCCATTTCAATTTCTTTGCGGCCAAAATCAGCCAGTTTGATATCTGCCACCTTGTAGGGCAGATCTGTGTAGAGTTCCATATATTATTGTTATGTAAATTATTCCGGGCGCAAAGGTAATAAAAAGCAGAACATTATTACCTTTGTGCTATCCAGCATGAATCAAATATGAAATATTTTACACACAGAATCATAGTCGCGTCACTTTTATGCGGAATAATGACGGTTCCTGCAACTGTCATGGCGCAGCCGTCCAAGTCACTTTCTTTCCTGAGCAAGAAAAACAACTGCACGGCGTATTCATTCAACTATCCGTCAATCAGTGCCTCGGGGGATTCAACCATTCTTTCATCGGCACTGTTTGCCTGGACCCCTTCCGACCGGGTGGATACCGACAGCATTGAAAGCCTTCACATTTACTGCCATATAACCTTGGGAGCCGATAGGGAACGTCCGTCAACAACAACATCGGCATCAACAGAACAGACTTTGCTCATGTCGCTTCCAGGCCGCGAGTATAAGGCATACGGTTCCGCCGAGGCAGCCAACTATGTGAGCCGATGCATAATCATAGCACCTGACTATGAGGGTTACGGTGTATCAAAGGACGTTCCGCACCCCTACCTGTCAGAACAGGTTACCGCCATGCAAGTGGCCGATGCCGTCAAATACGGACTTGAACTGTACCGTGCTGCCGCCGCCGACAGCGCTAACCTGCTGTCAATAAAGAGTGACTGGCGTACATTTGCCATAGGATTCTCACAGGGAGGAGCAGTAGCCCTGGCCACGCACAAGTACATTGAACAGACCGGACTGGATAACATGCTTCACTTTAAGGGCAGCATGTGCTGTGACGGTCCATATGACCTTGTAAGCACTATACGCTACTATTATGAGGACAATGGTGACAGCTACGGAATAACCACCGCACATACAAAAGGCAAGGTTACCATGCCCGTTGTCATGCCTCTTATTCTCAAAGGATTGTACCTGACCCATCCTGAGCTCAAATCATACACAATAGAAGATTTCCTGTCTCAGCAGCTTATTGACACCGGTGTACTGGACTGGATAGACAGCAAGCAGTACAGCACAGATCAGATAGGCAGCAAGTGGAAGCAGCAACTTACCAACGGCATCAATGAGAATGGCAAGAGTTACACACCTGAACAGATGGCAGGACTCTTCTCCATAGTGAACAACGCTGTTTGGGGTAACGTGGAAAAGATGTTTACACCTGCCGTTAACAGCTATCTGTCACAGCAAGCCAATTTCAACTCCGTACCCAGCCAAGCCGCGAACGCACAGGAGACTCTGCACCGCGCCCTCGTTGACAACTCGCTCACTACAGGCTGGGAGCCCAAGCACCGCATACTTTTCTTTCACTCAAAAGGTGATATGGTGGTTCCCTACGGCAACTACCTGTCATTCCGCGATGCTCACAAAGAAGGCGAGGGCAACTTATATAAGCTGGATGACACCTTCAGCACAGCCGATCACGTCACAGCCGGAACAACTTTCTGCATTTCAATGGCACTCTCTAAGACCTATTCATCATACTTTAACTGGCTGAGCCAGGATATTACCACAACAGAGGCCTTGAGCGTACAACCCGAAAAGAAAACTACTCCGGATGTATGGTATGACCTTCTGGGACATCAGCTGGAAGGCATGCCCACACAGAAGGGAATATACATCTACAACAACATAAAGGTTGTAATACCGTAACCGTTCAGCTGCCACGGCCCGCCCAGTCACTGCGGTCCAGACTGCGATATGAGATAGCCTCGGCAATATGCGCCGGGGCTATTGTTTCAGAGCCCTCCATATCGGCAATGGTGCGTGCCACCTTGAGAATGCGGTCATAGGCACGTGCCGACAGATTGAGACGGTTCATGGCCTCTCCAAGTATCGCTATTGCCTGAGGTTGCGCCAAAGCATATCTGTGCAACAGCCTGGAATCCATCTGCGCATTGCAATAAATGCCCTTTTCATCGGCAAATCTGGCAGCCTGCACACTACGGGAAGCAACAACGCGCTGACGGATCTGTTCACTGCTTTCAGCCCTTTGGTTTGAAGACATGTCACCGAAACCCACGGGCAAAATCTCACACTGCAGGTCAAACCTGTCCATAAGGGGACCTGAAATGCGTCCCAGATAACGCTCAATAACCGTAGGAGAGCAATGACACTCCTTGGTGGGATGGTTGTAATAGCCGCACGGACATGGATTCATTGAGGCAACCAGCATGAACGATGCAGGATACTCAACCCTGTACTTGGCACGCGAAATCACGATGGTACGGTCCTCAAGCGGCTGACGCAGTACCTCAAGCGCACTGCGTGAAAACTCAGGCAATTCATCAAGATATAGTATTCCGTTATGAGCCAGACTTATCTCACCGGGTTGTGCGTTGTTGCCGCCTCCCGTAAGGGCCACGTTTGATATGGTATGATGCGGATGACGGAACGGACGTTCCGTAATAAGAGCTGCGCCGCTGCCGGTAAAACCGGCCACGGAGTGGATGCGTGTAGTCTCAATGCTCTCTTCTTCAGTTAGCGGAGGCAGGATAGAGGGCAGAGCCCGAGCCATCATTGACTTGCCGCTTCCCGGTGGTCCTATCATTATTATATTATGACCACCGCTGGCCGCCACTTCAAGAGCCCTTTTTACTGCAATTTGGCCCTTTACATCAGCAAAATCGGCATATCCGTGGCTAAAGGCTGGCTCTACCGGCCGTTCACTGCGCAAGGTCACGTCTATGTGACCCGGCGTGCCGTTAAGCAGGTCAACCACCTGACGGATGTTGCTTGCTCCATACACCTCAAGCCCATCGACCACGGCCGCCTCGGCCGCGTTCTGCAGGGGCAGGATAATTCCCTTGAAGCCTTCCTGACGGGCACGTATGGCCATGGACAGAGCCCCCTTTACAGGAAGCACCGTGCCATCCAGGCTGAGCTCGCCCATGATTACATAATCACCAAGCAGGCTGGTGTCCAGATTACCCGAAGCAGCCATTATGCCTATGGCCAACGGAAGGTCATAGGCTGCGCCCTCCTTGCGGATATCGGCAGGAGACATGTTGATGATGATCTGACATGACGGAAACCTGTAGCCGTTGGTATGGAAAGCCGATACTATGCGTTCATGGCTCTCCTTGACCGCACTGTCAGGCAGACCTACAAGAAAGAATCGGATACCGCGAGATGTACTCGCCTCAATTGTCACAATGTATGCGTCTATCCCCTGGACAGCCGCACCGCAAACTTTAATGAACATGGATAAGATTTATTAGTTAATAATATGGTATTCTGCTTTATTTCTGTCTTTCTATTTCTTCTTTTTTACGGTTTTACTTTCAGGTTCCTTCCTGGCGGGAAGCACCCTTATCAGTTCTTCTTCAATCTCATCAAGCGACGTAGTGACCGTTATGGCTCTCCTGGACCCTGAGAACAGGACATAGACCGGAAGTCTCTTTATCTTGCAGGTCTTTATTATCCTGCTTTCCCATCCTTTGGGGTCAATATATGATGTCCATGCCAGTGAATCTTTGCTGACGGAGTCTTTCCATGCGTCAAAGTTTACATCGACTGATATGTCCGTTATTATAAGATTGCGTCCCTCATACTTGAGACGCAGGGAATCCAAACCCTTGCGTGCCTCACGCCATCCGTTGCCGGCCCATGAGGCCCAGATGCACGTAAGATGGAATTCCGTGCTCTTGGCTATATCCTGAAAATCCATGAATACACCGGCGGAATCCTTCATATCTACACTGTTTATGAAGGCACTGTTTGTAATCTTTCCGCTGAATTCGGATTTGAGTGTCGTCAGGAACGGGGCATCCTGCATATTGCCGCTCATGCGTCCTATCATTGCGGTAATGACGGTTTCATCGGCATGATAGCGCTGTACCATCTCTGAACAGATAAGGTAAGGCGTAACCTCACTGAAGGGATCCCTGGTAATGAATGAGTCAATACGGGCAAATGTCTGGGATGCGGCGGAATCATGAATTGACGCCATATAGAAGCGCTGGTATAAATCATTGCAGTATCCGCCCGATACGCTGAAAAGGCCTGTATCGGCAGGTATGACAATGGTTGATTCCACACCCTTCTCGGCAAACACCGGATGACGGCGGCCATCGGGCAGGACAAGAACAAGTGTGGTTACGGTGTCCGGGCGGAAAGTCCATTTGAACTCTCCCTCAGCGCACACTATGGTATCAACTCTGTCAAAACGCTGATCAAAACCTACCACCAGAATGGTGTCAGTTGAATCATTGACGGTTCCACGCAATACAAACCTCCCTTTCCTGCCGCATGATGCTGACAGAAGCAGGACAAGGAGAGTCAATATTGCATAAAACCTGTATTTCATGGAGGCTTTTTTATTTTGCAGCACGCTTGCGCTCAAGCTCGTTCAATATGACCTTGCGCATGCGCATGCTCTTGGGAGTTACCTCAACATACTCATCATTCTTGATGTACTCAAGTGCCTCCTCAAGTGAGAACACCACGGGAGGAGCAATATGTGCCTTTTCATCGGCACCGCTGGCACGCATGTTGGTTAACTGCTTGCTCTTGGTTACGTTTATTACCAGGTCTTTCTCATGAACGTGCTCACCAACAACCTGACCGGCATATACCTGATCCTGCGGGTTGACAAAGAACTTGCCGCGGTCCTGCAGTTTGTCAAGAGCATATGCAAATACAGTACCTGTCTCCATGGCAACCATTGAACCGTTTGAACGGCGCTCAATGTCACCCTTGTAAGGCTGGTACTCCTTGAAACGGTGTGCCATCACAGCCTCACCCTGTGAAGCTGTAAGAACATTGGTTCTGAGTCCGATGATACCGCGTGAGGGGATATCAAACACAATCACGACACGGTCACCCTGGGTGTCCATGGAAGTCATCTCGCCCTTGCGCTTGGTAGCCAGGTCAATCATCTTGCTGGCAAACTCCTCAGGTACGCTGATGGTGAGTTCCTCAATAGGCTCGCAGGTCTTGCCGTCAATCTCCTTCATGATTACCTGAGGCTGGCCCACCTGCAGTTCATAGCCCTCACGACGCATGGTCTCAATAAGGATAGAGAGATGCAGCACGCCACGGCCCGACACTATCCACTTGCCATCCTCCTCGGTGCGACGAACGCGCAGAGCCAGGTTCTTGTCAAGTTCCAGGTTCAGACGGTCCTGGATATGACGGGAGGTAACGTATTTACCCTCCTTTCCAAAGAAAGGTGAGTCATTTATAGAGAAGAGCATACTCATGGTAGGCTCGTCTATTGCAATAGGCGGCAGGGGATCGGGGTTCTCGGCATCGCAGATGGTATCACCAATCTCAAACTTGTCAAGACCCACAATAGCGCATATATCGCCGGCCTCAACCGTGGGAACACGCTTGCGGCCCATACCCTCAAATACATGGAGCTCCTTGATCTTGACTTTCTCCTTACTGCCGTCACGATGTGCCAGCGTGCAGGTCATACCCTCGTTCAGGGTTCCGCGGTTAACGCGGCCCACGGCTATACGACCGGTGTATGATGAGTAGTCAAGTGATGTTATAAGCATCTGCAGTGTGCCCTCCTCCTGCTTGGGTGCAGGGATATGCTCTACAATGGCATCGAGCAGGGCAAGTATGTTATCGGTAGGCTTTTTCCAGTCAGTGCTCATCCAGTTCTGCTTGGCCGATCCGTACAGAACGGGGAAATCAAGCTGTTCCTCAGTAGCATCAAGAGCGAACATAAGGTCAAACACCATCTCATACACCTCCTCGGGACGGCAATTGGGCTTATCAACCTTGTTTACCACAACAATGGGCTTAAGTCCAATCTGAAGTGCCTTCTGCAGCACAAAACGGGTCTGAGGCATGGGGCCTTCAAAAGCATCCACAAGCAGGATGCAGCCATCGGCCATATTGAGCACACGCTCCACCTCACCTCCAAAATCAGAGTGTCCCGGAGTGTCAATAATGTTAATCTTGGTATCCTTGTAAGTAATGGAAACGTTCTTGGAGAGGATGGTTATACCACGCTCACGCTCCAGATCGTTGTTGTCAAGCATCAGTTCACCTTTGGCCTGGTTGTCACGGAACAGGTGTCCGGCAAGCATCATCTTGTCAACCAGTGTTGTCTTACCGTGGTCTACATGCGCAATGATCGCAATGTTTCTTATGTTCATATTCGTAGTTATGTGATTTCTATAATTCTATTTCAAAATTGACAAGTCTCAGATTCTACCAGGATAAGAAACATAATGCTTATCCAACCCTTTCCCCTCCGCCCCTTTCCCTAGAAAGGGGAACTTCGCCTTCGGCTCAAGGCCAAAAAGGAACCTTTATCAAATCTTGAAAGCGGGTACAAAGTTACGGCAAAAATGTTAGAAAATTCATTGTGTATTGAAAAAGAAGATATAACTTTGCGCCCGCTAAACGAGTTTTCACATTATTTTTAAGAAAATGTATTTAGACAAAGAGAAAAAACAAGAGATCTTTGGACAATACGGAAAGTCCAACACGGATACTGGCTCACCTGAAGCCCAGATAGCCTTGTTCTCATACCGTATTTCCCATTTGACGGAACATCTTAAGGAGAACCGTAAGGATTATAGCACTGAAAGGGCACTGACCCAGCTTGTAGGTAAGCGCAGAAGACTGCTCAACTACCTCAAGGAGAGAGACATTGAGCGCTACCGCGCTATTGTTAAGGCTCTCGGTCTGCGTAAGTAAGGCTAGAACTGAAAAAGTGGGGTTGGCAAAAATGTCAACCCCACTTTTTTACTACCTTTGCAAACTGAAAAACAGATATATCAAGAAAATATGAAAGATTACAAGAGGATTCTGGTTACATCGGCCCTGCCCTACGCCAACGGTCCGCTGCACATAGGCCATCTGGCAGGCGCATACGTTCCGGCCGATATTTATGTCCGTTACCAACGTCTCAAGAAGGTGGACGTGATGTTCATCGGAGGCAGTGACGAGCACGGAGTACCCATCACCATCCGTGCCAAGAAGGAGGGTGTGACACCCAAGGAGATCATTGACCGTTACCACTATCAGATGAAGGACACCTTCAAGGGTATGGGTATCTCATATGACATATACGGACGTACCAGTTCTCCTGTACACCATAAGCTGGCCGCCGATTTCTTCCGCAAGCTGTATGATACCGGCAAGTTCATTCAGAAAACCAGTGAGCAATACTACGATGAGGAGGCCAAGATGTTCCTGGCCGACCGCTATATAACCGGTGAGTGCCCTCACTGCCACTATGAGCATGCCTACGGTGACCAGTGCGAGAAGTGCGGCACATCACTCTCACCCACAGAACTGATCAACCCGGTAAGCACCGTAAGCGGCAGCAAGCCCGTGATGAAGGAGACCACACACTGGTATCTGCCTCTGGAGCAGTATCAGCAGTGGCTTGAAAAGTGGATTCTGGAGGAGCACAAGGAGTGGCGTCCCAATGTATATGGTCAGTGCAAGAGCTGGCTGGATATGGGCCTGCAGCCCCGCGCCGTGAGCCGTGACCTGGATTGGGGTATCCCCGTTCCCGTTGAGGGAGCCGAGGGCAAGGTACTGTACGTATGGTTCGATGCTCCCATAGGATACATCAGCAACACCAAGGAGTACTGCGACCAGCATCCCGAGCGCGGCAGTTGGGAAACCTGGTGGAAGGACCCTGACACCCGTCTTATCCATTTCATCGGCAAGGACAACATAGTGTTCCACTGCATAGTGTTCCCCGCCATGCTTAAGGCCGAGGGCTCATTCATACTGCCTGACAACGTACCCAGCAACGAGTTCCTTAACCTGGAGGATGACAAGATTTCAACCTCACGCAACTGGGCCGTTTGGGTACATGAGTATCTTGAGGATTTCCCCGGCAAGGCCGATGTAATGCGCTACGTGCTTACCGCCAACGCCCCCGAGACCAAGGACAATAACTTTACCTGGAAGGATTTCCAGGCCCGTAACAATAACGAGTTGGTTGCCGTATACGGTAACTTTGTAAACCGTGCGCTGGTACTCACACAGAAGTACTTTGACGGAGTAGTTCCGGAGTGCGGTGAACTGACTGACTATGACCGCGACACCCTTAAGGAGTTTGCCGATGTAAAGCAGCAGCTTGAGTCACTGCTTGACAACTTCAAGTTCCGTGATGCACAGAAGGAGGCTATGAACCTGGCCCGCATAGGTAACAAGTACCTGGCCGACACAGAGCCCTGGAAACTTGCCAAGACTGATATGAAGCGTGTTGAGACCATCCTTAACATTGCTCTGCAGCTGGTTGCCAACCTGGCTATTGCATTTGAGCCGTTCCTGCCCTTCTCAAGTGAGAAGCTGCGCGGTATGATTGCTCTGGAGGGTGCACAGTGGGACCGTCTGGGTGCCATTGACCTGCTGCCCGCCGGCCATAAGCTAGGCAAGGCAGAGCTTCTGTTTGAGAAGATTGAGGATGATGTTATTGAGGCACAGATACAGAAGCTGCTTAAGCGCAAGGAGGAGAATGAGAAGGCTGCCGCAGCCGCTCAGCCCGCCAAGCCCATAAAGGAGAACATACAGTTCCCGGAGTTTGAGAAGCTGGATATCCGCGTAGGTACAGTGCTTGAGTGCATCAAGGTGCCCAAGTCTGACAAGCTGCTCCAGTTCAAGATAGATGACGGTCTGGGAGGCCGCACCATCCTTTCCGGAATTGCAAACTACTACAACCCTGAGGATCTGGTAGGCAAGCAGGTTTGCTTTATTGCCAACCTTGCTCCGCGCAAGATACTGGGCCGCGAGAGCCAGGGCATGATACTGAGCGCTCTGGATGCCGACGGCACACTGGCTGTAACAACAGTACAGCGTCCCGTCAAGCCGGGCAGCGAGGTTTGCTAAAGAATAACCTATGAATACTGTCGGAGTCATACTTGCAGCAGGCTCCGGTTCAAGAACCGGTCTTTCCACCCCTAAGCAGTTTCTGCCTTTGGGTGGAAAGACTGTTTTAGAGCACTCGGTCCAGACATTCCATGACCACCCCGGAATAGATCAGGTGGTGATTGTAACCGCCCCAGATTTTATAGAGAGAATAAAGGCTCTTGCCCAGGCCAATAGGTGGGACAAGGTATCGGCCGTATTAGCCGGTGGAAAGGAGCGTTTTGACTCCAGTCTGGCTGCCGTACGCCATTTTGCTGGCAAGCCTGACACCGTGATGCTGTTCCATGATGCAGCACGCCCACTGGTATCGGGACGCATCATAACCGATGCCCTTAAAGCAATGGAGACCTGTAACGCCGTTGATGTGGCCATTCCCGCAGTTGATACTATCGTTCAGTGTAACCGCGAGGGTACATATATGGAGTCAATACAGGACCGTAACCTGCTGTGGCGTATGCAGACCCCGCAGGGATTCCGCCAGAGAACGATAGAGCAAGCTTACCAAATAGCACTTAAGGATCCCGCTTTTACCGCCACTGATGACTGCGGCACGGTGCTGCGCTACCTCCCTGATGAGAAGGTAGGCATTGTTCGCGGAAGCGAACGTAACATCAAGCTGACTTACGCTGACGACCTCTCTTTATTAGAGTTCCTGCTATCAACCCCAGAATGATAGCGTACATCAACACAATGAACGTTGATGCCATTATCTCACCCTTCCTGACACTGTCGGGACGGAACTCCATGCGTATCTCATGACGACCTGCAGGGATGTTCATGGCACGCAGCAGGTAGTTGGCACGGAATATATCGGCAGGCTTGCCGTCAATATAGGCCTTCCATCCGTAGGGGTAGAAAATCTCTGAGAACACTACCGTTCCGTCAGAGGGAGAGTCTGAGCGGTATGTAAGAACATCAGGAGCATAACTGGTAAGTTCAATCCTGCTTCCCTTGGCGGCAGGAGTGAAATTGGCCACATACTGCTTGTAGTCATCGCCCACAACGATTGTGGTTGACAGGTCAACGTTACCCAGCGCCCTGCACTCCTCGGCAGGAGAATCAACTACGGTAAGTGACGGCACGTACCATGCGTTGCCCAGTGCACCGGGATTGCGCATGGGTGTGGGATTACCCTCCTTGTCGGCGGTAATGATGTATTTGCCGTTGAGCATGCTTATCACGTCAAGGTTCATCTCTGACAGATATTCATCAATGATATCCTGATAACGGCGCAGCTTGGCTGCACTGTAACCGCCTATTGACTTGAGATAGTATGACGTACGTGACTCATTGAAAGTGTCCTCAGTAAGGTTAATCACGCGGAAACTCAGGTCCGTATCGGCCGATATGGCCTTCTCATAGGGCTTCATGGCAAAACGATCCTTAAGCTGACGGGGAGACACAAAGTTGCTCTCATTGAAGAATCGCTTGTCAACAGGCCACATATCGGCCACAACAAGTATTCCCAGGAGGGCTATCATCCAGCCTTGACGGAGTTTTTTGTTTGCATAGAGCCATATTGTGCCGGCCGACAGCAGAATGAACAGCAATGAGCGAAGTGAATCGGCGGTAAGTGCAGCATGACGGTCGGCCATGACGGCATCTATTGACAAGGGTATTCCGTATTTGCTGAAATAGGCCACGGTGCCAGCATCCTGCAATGAGGAGAATGAGTAGATGGCTCCGCCAAAAAGAACCATAAAAAGGCATATTCCACCGGTTATCCCGACTGCCGTATATATGGCGCGGTTAAGCTTTTCACGGTTAACTGTTCCGTCCATAATGGCTTTTACGCCCATCAGTCCAAGCAGCGGTACGGTTATCTCGGCAACCACCAGTATCTGCGTGTGGTTGCGGAACTGTGAATACATGGGGAACCAGTTGTAGAATATCCTGGTTAGCCACATGAAGTTGTTTCCCCATGCCAGGGCAAAAGAGAAACAGGTGGCTACCAGAAGCGCCCATTTATACGGACCTTTTACAATGATAAGGCCCAGCACAAAGAGAAAACATACCAGAGCGCCCACATAAACGGGGCCTGCGGTCATAGGCTGCGGTCCCCAGTACAGAGGTGTGCTCTGCGATATACTCTTGGCCGTTGACCTGGGTATTCCCTTTGAAACAAGGTCCCTGTAGGTGTTTGACTCCGTACCTACATCATATCCGGATGCGTTGCCCTTGGCGCCGGGAATAAGGAATGTCAGCGACTCGTCTATTCCATAGCTCCAGTTGGTCATGTAATCCATGCTCAGGCCGTTAGAGGCATCGGTTTCATTATCGGTCCCAAGATCGGAATGACCGCCTCGCATGGTCTCCTTTACATACTCCTTGTTGGCAAAGATATATGCCGATCCGGTGCCCACGCCTATCAGGAGCGATCCGGCAAAGATGGAGAATGCAAGCAAAAGTTCCTTGTAACGCTTTTCCTTTATATGAATGCAAAGCTGTGCTATAAAGAGCACGCCAATGAGCATGAACATGTAATAGGTCATCTGCGGATGCTTGGAATAGCCCATGGCGGTAAAGAACATGGTAAGGCAGGCTCCCAGCTTGTACTGCTTGCGGAACACAAACAGGAATCCGGCCACCACCGCGCTCATGAGCGCTATTGTCCATGCCTTGGTCTGATGGCCAGCGGGTTCAATGATGTACAGATATGACGAGAATCCTATGGCCAGAGCACCCACAATGGAGAGCCATCGGTCAACCCCTACCGAGCGCATAAGGAAATAGAAACAGCAGAAATAGAGGATGAACACCATGGGAAGGCGGCTGCTGTGAGAGGGATTGAATATCTTTCTCAATGGTTTGAGCAGACTCTCTGACTTGTAATGACCGCCGCCAATCTGATAACTGGGCATGCCGGAGAACATGGAACCGGTCCACCAGGTGTAGTTTCCGGTCTCCTCATGGTACTGGACAGCCTCATGGACGGCACCACGGTAGTGCATATTGTCACCGGCATAAAGTTCCTTTCCCTGGAACACGGGAGCGCAATATACGCAGGCCAAAACTGTAAAGATTACAACCGCTGCCAGATAGGGCAGATATTTGAAAAGTCTGTTCTTATCCATATGATAGGTTTGTATGGACCACGAAAGTACTATTTTTATCCACATTTCCATAATTTGGGGCACTTTTTGTTACTTTTGCCATGACAAACCCATCAATAATATGAAGATTGCCATACTAGGAACGGCATGGCCATACCGCGGAGGAATAGCCGATTTCAACAACCGTCTGGCCCAGGAATTCATTAAGGAGGGACATCAGGTAATTGTCTATACATTCACCCTGCAGTATCCCTCATTCCTGTTCCCCGGCAAGACACAGTTCTCGCCCGATCCCAAGCCCGCCGGTCTTGATGTCACACGCACGCTGAGTTCCATAAACCCGTTCAGCTGGTTCAAGACAGCAAGGCTGTTGCGCGAACAGAGGCCCGACATTCTTGTTGTCCCGTTCTGGATGCCGTTCATGGGGCCGTCAACAGGCTTTGTTGCCAGACGCCTCAAAAGCACCGGGGCCAAACGTATTGCAATACTCCATAATCTTATTCCGCATGAGCATAAGCCGGGTGACCGTATCCTTTCCAGATACTTTGTCAACTCAGTTGACGGATATGTGGCTCTGTCTGAATCCGTTCTCAGTGACATAAGTCTCTTTGACACCAAGAAACCGCGCACGTTCTGCCCGCATCCGCTCTATGATCACTTTGGAGAGCATGCCACAAGAGAGGAATCACTCTCCCACCTGGGTCTGGACCCGCAGTACCGTTACATACTCTTTTTTGGACTGATACGTGACTACAAAGGTCTGGACCTGCTGCTCAAGGCCTATTCTGACAGCCGCTTGAGGGAAATGAACGTACGTCTGCTTGTGGCCGGCGAGTTCTACAGCAAACCCGACAAGTACTTTGAATTGGAAAAAGAGCTGGGACTTGAAGGACTGGTAATATGGAAGAATGAGTTTGTTCCGTCCGATGAGGTGCGTTACTGCTTTGGAGCCGCCGACATTATAGCACAACCATACAAGACCGCCACACAGAGCGGTGTGTCACAGATTGCCTATCATTTTGAAAAGCCCATGCTGGTAACAAAGGTGGGCGGACTGGCCGAGATTGTCCCGCACGGAAAAGCCGGATACGCAGTTGAGCCCCAACCCGCCCAAATAGCCGATGCACTGGTGGATTTCTTTGAGAACAACCGTCAGGAAGAGTTTAAAAAAGGAGTACTTGAACAAAAGAACAAGTACTCCTGGTCCAATATGACTCAAGCCGTCAGGGATTGTGCCGGCAGGTAGGATTATTCCTCCACTGAAACCAGCTCGTAATCCATCTGTTTCTTTTCAAGGTTGCAGCGTGTAACCTTGACCTTGACATGATCACCCAGGCGGTAACGCTTGCGGGTGCGCTGCCCTATCAGGCAGTAGTTCTTGTCATCAAACTCAAAGTAATCACCTCCCAGTGAGCGGATGGGAATCATACCCTCGCACTTGTTCTCAATAATCTCGGCGTAGATGCCCCACTCGGTAACACCGCTTATCACGGCATCAAACACCTGCCCCATGCGGTCGGCCATGAACTCAACCTGCTTGTACTTGATACTGGCGCGCTCAGCCTGCTCAGCCAGCTGCTCACGGCCGGAACAATGCTCGCAGTACTCTTCATACTTGGCCTGGTTCACGCTGCGTCCGCCCGACATGTAACGGGTGAGCAGACGGTGTACCATAAGGTCCGGATAACGGCGTATGGGTGATGTAAAGTGTGTGTAGTACTCAAATGCAAGTCCGTAGTGGCCTATGTTATCGGTCGTATAGCAGGCTTTCTGCATGGAACGGATGGAGATGGTCTCAATGAGTTCCTGTTCCTTCTTGCCCTTAACCTCCGACAGCATCTTGTTCATGGATTTGGCCATTTCAACGCCGGATCCGGTTGATTTTATCTTGTATCCGAACTTGGCCACAAACTGCTGCAGGTTAGCCATGCGCTCGGGATCGGGCTCGTCATGCACACGATAGACGAATGTCTTGGGGGTTGAGCCCTTAACCTTGCCTATTGACTCAGCCACGGTGCGGTTGGCCAACAGCATGAACTCCTCAACCAGCTGGTTGGCATCCTTGGATTCCTTAAAGAACACGCTCACGGGATGGCCTGTCTCATCAATGTCAAAACGTACCTCAACGCGGTCAAAGCTCAGGGCACCGTCGGCAAAACGCTTTTCACGCAGTATCTTGGCCAATGAGTCAAGAGCCATTATCTCCGGCTTGAACTCATCGCCCGGCAGAGGCTCCTTGCCACCCTGCTGCTCACGTTCTATTATGGCCTGCACCTCCTCATAGGCAAAACGGCGGTTGCTGCGTATCACCGTACGGCATATACGGGAACGTTTTACCACGGCGGCATCGGTCATCTCAAGAATCACGGAGTAAGCCAGCTTGTCCTCATCCTGACGCAGTGAGCACAGGTTGTTGCAGAGTTTCTCAGGCAGCATGGGAATGGTACGGTCCACAAGATAGATTGATGTGGCACGCTTGAATGCCTCCTTGTCTATGATTCCGCCCTCCTGGACATAATAGCTTACATCGGCAATATGGACGCCTACCTCCCACAGACCTTTCTTTATCTGACGGATGGATAGGGCGTCATCAAAGTCCTTGGCGTCACGCGGGTCAATGGTGAATGTGGTCACGTTACGGAAATCCTCACGGCCCGCAAGTGCCTCATCAGGTATCTCTGACGGTATCTCATCGGCTGCACGCTCCACGCTCTCGGGATAGCTGTAGGGCAGTCCGTACTCGGCCAGGATGGCATGCATCTCGGTGTTGTTCTCACCGGCGTTGCCCAGTATATCTATCACCTTGCCCACGGGGTTGCGGTCTGGGGTATCGGGCCACTCTACCACCTTTACAACGGCTTTCTGGCCGTCCTGTCCCTTCTTGAGGCTGGACATAGGTATGTAGATATCCTTGTCTGAGCGGTCAGGGGTTACCAGATAGGCAAACTTACCCTTTACCTGGAGAGTACCCACAAATGTATCCTTGGCGCGCTTGATTATCTCAGTAACCTCACCCTCCGGTCCGGAATGCGGGCGGCTGGCAAACAGCACCACCTTGACGCGGTCACCGTTCACGGCACCGGCCGAATTGCGCTCGGCAATGAATACGGCATCGCTTCCGTCATCGGGAACAAGGAAGTTCTTACCGCCTACGCGGCGCTGCAGCACACCCTCCAGGAACTTGCTCTTCTGCACAAGGCTGAACTGGCCGTCCTTCTCCTTGAGATAGCCGTTGTCAAGCAGTTCAAGCACTATATCCAGGCACATGGAGCGCATGGGATGAGTCTTGAGCTTAAGCTCTTCATACAGTCTCTTGATGCTGACAGTTCTCTCCTGATTTTCACGGAACCAATCCGTAACAAGGTCCGTCATGGTTCGGCGGTTAAGACGGACTCCGCCTTTGTATGATCTGCCCATAGTGGTAAGTTTTTGTTCTGTCACGAAGATACAAAAAACGTCTCGCAGAAAACGCAGAAAACGCAGATTTTTATTTCCGCGATTTCTGCGCTTTCTGCAAGAAATTATTCTACGCGCTTTCTGCGATAGATTACCTGAAAATATCTTCGGCCTTGATTTCCAGCAAACGCATCTTGCGCAGTATAGCCGGGAGTTCGTTCTCAAGGAAATCGTTACGCATCTTTTCAAGAGCTATAGCCTTGGCTCCTTCGGCCACAAAGTAACCTATACCGCGCTGGTTGTAGATGATGCCGTCCGCAGTAAGTTTCTCATAGCTGCGCATGGCTGTATTGGGATTCACACCCAACTCGCCGCCAAGCTCACGCACTGACAGTATCCTGTCACCCTCCTTCAGTTCACCGCCCAGAATCTTTTCGGCAATTCCATCGGCTATCTGAAGATATATCGGTTTGTTTTCACTGAATTCCATAATAATCCTTTTTATTGATTAGTGCTTCATTTTCTTTATTCTGAGCCATATCAGGAACAGAAGCAGGCAGTTCAAAGCCCCGTCCGATACCGTGTCAATTATCTTGGCGTTACGGAAGAACCAGCCGAATACGGGAAATACATCCAGCATCTGGTCAGGCGTGGTGGCAACCATATTCATTGAGGCCATTCCGTGTATTGACCCAAAGAATATCAGACCTATGATAGGAGTGAGCAGAGCCTGCAATGAAATGCTGAAAAGAATGATGCATCCCAGTGTCTTTCCGGTCTTGGATGTCTTGAAGATGATGGCACCCAACAGGAATAAAAGCGCAGCCTGAAGTATGTCATCAAACATTAAGTACGGTGAAGCCATTGACCTGAGCTGAGAGAACACCTCATTGGCCTCGGCGGGAATATCGGCCCCCGGGACAATGGATTCTATTATGTTATTACAGAACAGGTAGTCGAATATGGAGTTTCCGCAGGTGGGGTCAATCATGCAAACCATGATGTCCAGTCCCATATATATAGTAAAGAACAGCAACGGAACCACTACACCCGTTATAAGAATCATTGAAACGTACTTTTCAAGCCTTGAGGCGGGAAGCATAAGGAATGCCGATCCCTCCTTGCGGTCAGTCACATATCCGTACAGTTTGGCCGGTGCCGTGATGAGAACTATAATTGCAACAACGGCAAACATCATTCCTCGGAGTATTCCCCACATTCCATGCCATTCACCGCCGGACACGAACGAGAAGAATCCGCAGAACAGTTCGGCCGACAGACCCAATGAACTCATAACCAGCAATGAGATGCCGTATCTTGACACAAAGGCGTCAAAATCAAACTTGAAATAACACCAGAATCTCTTAAAGTCGAATGAATTGCTTTCCATAGTCATGCGTTTTTGTTGTTGAACATATTCTTTATTAGCTCCTTATGCTTGTGTACGGTGTTGAACAGAGCCTCTATGTTGACCTTGCTCTCAACACCGGTCTTGTTCTCAACAACCTGGATGCAGCCGCCCGGTACCAACTCTGAATAGAGAGCCTCGGGATCAATCGTGGTGGAGTAGTCAAAATAGAGCTTTTCTGTGATTTCACCGATGGTTGCGTTAAGCAGCACATCCTGGCGGTCCAGGATTATGATGGGATCTATCAGAGTCTCCAGATCACGTACCTGATGCGTTGAAATGAGCAGGGTGGAGTCATCGGAAGTGTACTTGGATACAGCCTTGCGGAACTGCGACTTTGAAGGGATGTCCAGGCCGTTGGTGGGCTCATCCATAAAGAGGTACTTGGCATTGCATGCAAGTGCAAAGCTTATGTAAGTCTTTTTGAGCTGTCCGTATGACATACGGTCCATGTGCATGTTTACGTCACCCTCCAGTTCCTCCATTACCTTACGGAACTTGTCAAGGTCAAACCCTTTCCAGAACTGACCGTACTGGACTGCAAATGAGAGGGCACTCATCTTTACGGCGGGAACCTCATCGGGCAGATAGTATATTTCCGACAGGAATGAAGGCAGACGGTCAAACGGATTATAGCCGTCAATATCAACAGAGCCCTCACCGGTTTTCTTGAGACCGGCAAGTATTGTAAGTAGAGTGGTCTTGCCCACTCCGTTCTCTCCCAGAAGGCCATAGATGTGACCCTCCTGGAGTGTCATGGAAATGTCCTTCAGTACAACATTGTCGCCGTAACTGAACGCTAATTTGTCAATCTTAATCATAACAATGAAATATTATTTGTCGGTGTATTACTTTACTAAGACACTGCAAATATAGAGAGCAATCCGTTAACTGCAACCCAATTAACACACTTTAACTTATCTGTTCGCATGTGCGTTACGTTTCACATACGCGTACATACGTTATTTATAAATACATTTGCTGATGCAAATAACAATGACATAACATACTATGAAAAAAGACCATCTTTTTGAAATGGCCGAGAGTTACATCTCTCAAACAGGAATATCCGTATTTCTGACAGGCCGGGCCGGAACCGGCAAAACCACTTTCCTGAAATATATCGTTGAAAACACGCCAAAACGCTGCGTCGTGCTGGCACCCACGGGTGTAGCCGCCATCAATGCCGGCGGTGTTACAATACACTCTTTTTTCCAGTTGCCGCTCTGTCCCTATCTGCCGGACGTAAAGGAACTTGTAACAGAGTATCAGATGCCCGATGCACACCGCCAGCTGCGCAAGGAAAAAGTAAAGATAATCAAGACGCTGGACCTGCTTATTATTGACGAGATATCAATGGTCAGGGCCGATCTGCTGGATGCCGTAGATGCGGTGATGCGCCGGTACAGGCATAACAGCCAACCGTTCGGAGGGGTTCAACTGCTGATGATAGGCGATGCCCACCAACTCCCGCCTGTGGTTACCGAGCAGGATGAACCGTGGCTCAAGAAGGTATATCCATCGCCGTTTTTCTTTCATTCCAAGGTGATGCAACGTCTCAAATACGTTACAATAGAGTTGCAGACAGTATATCGTCAATCTGATACCTCTTTCCTGGAAATACTGAACAACATACGTGACGGCCATATGGACAATGAGACCTACCGCATGCTCAACAGCCGTCTGGACCCAAGGTTTGATCCCGATGACACCGCGGCCGTATCAGGAAACAGATGGATACGTCTGACAACCCACAACCGTCAGGCCGACAGCATAAACCAGCAGAAAATGAACTCACTGACCACACGTCTGTACACGTTCTATGCCGATGAGGAGGGCAACTTTCCGGAAAACTCACTGCCGGCCGAAAGAGTCCTGCAACTAAAGGAGGGGGCGCAGGTCATGTTCCTGCGCAACGACGCCCGTGAAGGCCGTTACTACAACGGCAAGATTGCCACAGTAACGGAAATAGACTATGATAACGGGATTACCGTAACCGATGAAAACGGCGATGAAATAAACGTCCCGCTTGAAAAATGGGAGAATATCCAATATGACATAGACAAGGAGACCAAGGAGATTGTGCCCAAAGTGGAAGGTACGTTCACGCAATATCCGCTCCGGGCCGCATGGGCTGTCACTATTCACAAGAGCCAGGGTCTTACATTTGACCACGTGATTATTGACGCGGCATCGGCATTCAGCTTTGGACAGGTTTACGTTGCCCTTTCACGCTGCCGCACCCTGCAGGGTATAGTTCTGAGCAGTCCCATATCACAATCCTGTCTGTTCAACAACAGTGACGTGTCAGGGTTCCATGAAAGGTTCATGCCCGTTACGGAAATGGAGAGACAGCTTGAGGAGTCAAAAGACGCCTATTATATGAACACGCTCAAGGAGTGTTTCAGTTTCAGCGAACTTGAAAGACTAACCGGCTGGGCAGGCGGGATATTCAACAACCACCTTAAGAGCACCTATCCGGACCAGACCGCCAGGATGGAGAATAACCGTCAGAAAATCCGGGATATTGAGAAAATTGCCGAGACTTTCCGCAGGGAACTTGACCGCATCGGCCCGCAAGACCTTGCCCGCATCAATGAAAGGGTTTCAAAGGCAGCCGGATATTTCCTGCCCATTCTGATTGAAGCGACATCAGGAATAACACCCGCAATGTCCGTTTCCATAGACAATAAGGATGTAAAGAAAACCCTTACGGAGGCATCGGGCGAACTCCTTCCGGAACTCTCCATCCGGCTGATGAGCATGAAGGAGATCCTGGAAAACGGATTCAGTATAGAATCATACCTTAGAATCCGGAATGATGCACTCCTGTCATCGCACCCCAAAACTACGCTCAAGAAGATAAAGGAGCCCAAACCTGTCAAGGAAAAGGTTGTCAAGACCAAGCCCACCATTGAGGAAATCTATTCCGACAACCGCCATCCCGAGCTGATACAACCGCTCATAGACTGGCGAACCAGGCAATACCAGGCTCAGAACATCCGTGCATACTGGGTGCTCACCCAGCGCACACTATTGGAAATAGCCGATACCTGCCCCACCACAAAAGAGGAACTCCTGGCTGTAAACGGATTCGGTCCGGACAAATGGAAAAAATACGGAGATGAGCTGCTTCAGCTCATCTCCGCATATATGAAAAAAACCTGAATCAAAACTCTGCCAGGTGCATGTCACCCTTCTCGGCCAGAGCCTTATGCATGGCAAAGGCCTTTTCAAGGGAGTGGCTGGTCTGACCCTTCTCAGCTATCTTGAGGTAATCCCACATGAGCTGCTTGTAGTCAGGATGTACGCAGTTCTCAATGATGCACTTGGCGCGCTGGGCGGGTGACTTGCCGCGAAGATCGGCAATACCCTGCTCGGTGATGAGAACCTTGACGCTGTGCTCGTTGTGATCCACGTGTGAACACATGGGAACGATGGCGCTTATCTTGCCACCCTTGGCTGTTGACGGACAACTGAATATTGAGATGAATGCGTTGCGGGTAAAGTCGGCCGATCCGCCCACACCGTTCATCATCTTGACACCGCTTACATGGGTTGAGTTGACGTTGCCGTAGATATCGGCCTCAAGGGCTGTGTTCATGGCAATCAGACCCAGACGGCGTGCCACCTCAGGGTTATTTGAAATCTCAGTAGGACGGAGCACCAGCTTGTCCTTGAAAAAATCCATATCTTCATAGATACCTTGCAGGGTCTCGTTGCTTACACTCAGTGATGAACTTGAGCCGAATTTGCAGTGTCCCTTGCGCATCAGGTCAATGACTGAATCCTGAATAACCTCAGTGTACATCTCAAATGCAGGAACAGAAGGATCCTCACCAAGAGCGCCCAGAACAGCGTTGGCCACGTTACCTACACCGCTCTGCAGAGGCAGGAAGGTTGAAGGTATGATGCCGCGCTTAAGGTCGCTGATAAGGAACTGGGCTACGTTATGTCCAATCTGGAGAGTGGTCTCATCAGGGGCGTTGAATCCGCGTGCCTCATCAGGGATGTTAACCTCAACAACACCTAGTATCTTGGAGGGATCAACCTGGATGTAATCCTTACCTATATGGTCACTGGGCTTGTAGATGGGTATCTCACGGCGGTAAGGAGGATCGGCAGGCTCATAGATGTCATGCAGGCCCTTGGCGCAACGGGCATGGGCGGCATTGAGCTCAACGATAATCTTATCGGCCAGACGGGCTACGGTGGGAGCGATACCCACACCGGCGGTCACCCATATCTTACCGTCATCAGTAATGTCAAAAGCCTCCATGATGGCAATATCAAGCTTGCCATAGAATCCGTAGCGCATCTCCTGTGCCATGTGGCTCAGGTTGATGTCATTATATGCAATCTCACCGTTGTTTACAGCAGCGCGGAAATCCTTGTTGGTAGTGTAAGGAGCACGGTACTTGAGAGCATGCTCACGTGCCAGAATGCCATCGCATGAATCACCGGTAGATGCGCCGGTAAAAAGGCTGATCTGGAACTCCTGGCCATTTTCATGCAGTTCATGAGCCATTAATCCTATCTCATGGGTAACGGCCTTAGGGGTGCCGGCGGGGGTGAATCCGCTCAGACCAACACTGTAACCGTTCTTGACAAAACGCGCTGCCTCGGCAGCTGTGATTCTCTTGAAAGCCATTGTTATATGTTTTTATTACTCGTTTGACACCTATATACCCAAAAACGGCGCAAAATTAACCATTACCTTACATAAAAACAAGATTGGACTCGCAGAAAATGAGTACCTTTGGGCCCGCTTAAGGATAAAGAATATGGAAGAAGAGGCAAAGAAACTTTTCATTGAAACTTACGGCTGCCAGATGAATGTGGCCGACAGTGAAGTGATAGCATCAATCATGCGCATGGCCGGATACGAGCCCACAGACAGTATTGATGATGCCGATGCCATATTCCTGAACACCTGCTCAATACGTGAAAACGCCGAGCAGAAGATATGGAACCGTCTGGAGGCTCTGAATGCCATGAAAAAGAAGAAAAAGAGCCTTTTCATCGGTGTTATGGGCTGTATGGCCGAGCGCACCAAAGAGGACCTTACAGAGAATCATCATGTGGATGTGGTATGCGGTCCCGATGCCTATCTGTCACTGCCTGACCTGATGGCACAGGTTGAGGCCGGGCACAAGGCAATGGATGTGGAGCTCTCTACAACCGAGACCTACCGTGACATCATTCCCGAGCGCATCTGCGGCAACCACATAAGCGGATTCGTATCAATAATGCGAGGCTGCAACAATTTCTGTCACTACTGCATTGTTCCCTATACCCGCGGACGTGAGCGCAGCCGTGATCCGCAGAGCATCCTGAATGAGGTTCTGGACCTTAAGGAAAAGGGCTACAAGGAGGTTACGCTGTTGGGACAGAACGTAAACTCTTACAGGTTTGAAAAAGACGGATCCACCGTAGGATTCCCTGAACTGTTGCGCATGGTTGCAGAGGCTGTTCCGCAGATGCGCATAAGGTTTACCACATCACACCCCAAGGACATGAGTGATGAAACACTGCATGTGATTGCCGAGGTTCCCAACATATGCCGTCACATACATCTGCCGGTGCAGAGCGGCAGTTCACGCATACTCAAACTGATGAACCGCAAATATACCCGTGAGTGGTATCTTGAGAGGGTTGACGCTATCAAACGCATAATCCCCGACTGCGGTCTTACAACCGATATGTTTACCGGCTATCACTCCGAGACCGAGGAGGACCACCAGGAGAGCCTCTCACTGATGCGTCTGTGCCGTTATGACGCATCGTTCATGTTCCGCTACTCGGAGCGTCCCGGCACCTATGCCAGCAAGCATCTGCCCGATGATGTGCCGGAGGAGGTCAAGATTCGCCGTCTTAATGAGATGATTGAACTTCAGAACCAGCTTTCACTGGAGCGCAACCGTGAGTGCATAGGTCATGAGTATGAGGTTCTGGCCGAGGGTTACTCCAAACGTTCACGTGAGCAGCTGTACGGACGCACCGAGCAGAACCGCACGGTGGTGTTTGACAAGGGCAACCACCGTCCGGGTGATTTCCTTACGGTTCGCATTACTGATGCCACGTCAGCAACGCTGTTTGGAGTTGAAGTTTAAAAAAATTCCCTAAAATACTTGACAAGGGGCATTCCGCGGTATTATCTTTGCGGTCGCTTTGCGCCCACGCGTGCGAATAGTATGGTGGCAAAGCCTTTTCCGGAATGATATATCAGGATTTCAAGCCTTGTCCAATATGCGGAGCGTCAGGACAGGTGTTCTTCGCCAACTGCACAGATTTCATGGTAAGCAAAGAGTCTTACACTCTTTTGCGTTGCCCTGGGTGTGGTGTGGTATATACACTTGATCCGCCAGAGGAAAGCCGTACGGGACAGTATGACAAACTTGACCAGAAAATCAAACTGGGCGACTCCCCGACCGGACTTGGAATCATCTACTACCACATACGCAGCCATATGCTCAGACGCAAGGCGCACATAATCCGGAAACAGGCATACCGCTCAAGCGGTGCCCTGCTCAACTACGGTGCCAAGACAGGATTCTTTTCACATCACATGGAGAGGCTGGGCTGGAAGGTGACATCGGTCGAGAAATACTATGAGTGGAGACAGTTCTCGCTTGAGATGTTCCGTCACCGCATGATTGATGTCAAGGAGATGGATTCACTGCACCCCGGAACATTTGATGTGATAACCATGTGGCATGTATTTGAACACAACTACCATCCCCATGAACTGCTGGACCGTTTCTATGAACTGCTCAGGCCGGGAGGCATAATAGTGATGGCCTGCCCCAACATATGTTCTACCGATGCCATGCACTACGGGCCTTACTGGGCCGCATACGATGTACCCAGGCATCTGTGGCATTTCAACCCCAGTTCCATAACCGCGCTGGCACACCGCCACGGGTTCACCCTGATGCATCATGAAAAGATGCCGTTTGACAGCTTCTACATATCGATCCTGTCAGAGATGAACCTGCGTCACAGAATGCCCTTTATACGCGGAATGGCGGTGGGACTGCGCTCATGGCTGATATCGCTCACAAAACGCGGCAAAAGCAGCTCGCTGGTTTATGTTTTCAGAAAAAGATAACACACCATATATATGGCCAAACAAAAGAAAAAGAAAAAGAGAAAGATTGACCTTCTGTTCATCACAGCGTGCATCAGTACGTCGCTTGTGCTGCTGCTGATTGGTATTGTGGCTCTGCTTCTGCTCACCGCCAATGACCTGTCACGCCACCTCAAGCAGGAGATGACTGTCGAGGTCATACTCAAGGAGAGTATAACCGATGCCCAACTTTCATCGCTCCGCCGCAGCATAGACGCCGCGCCCTACTGCGCCGTATGCTCATACATATCAAAGGACGACGCCCTCAAGGATATGACAAAGGCTATGGGTACTGATCCTTCGCAGTTTCTGGAGTACAACCCCTTCTATGCATCGCTCAACGTACGTCTGGAGGCCGACTACGCCTGCAGTGACAGCCTCAAACTGATAGAAAAGAGCATTGCCGCCAAGGAGGGTGTCCGCGAGGTTACCTGGCAGAAAGACCTGCTGGACATAATAAACAGCAACATACGCAAGGTGGCGGGCATACTGCTTATGCTTGCCGTAATACTGTCATTGGTATCGTTCACACTGATAAACAACACCATAAAACTGACCATCTATTCCCAGCGTTTCATACTCTATTCAATGAAACTGGTAGGTGCCAAATGGTCATTCATACGCAAACCGTTCATACATCGTAATTTGTGGATAGGTTTTATGTCGGCCATCCTTACCTGCCTCATGATCTGGTACGGAATCAAGTTGGGACTCAAGTATGAGCCGTGGCTTATAATGTTGGTCGAACCGCGTATAATCATGCCGGTGTTTGCCGTGGTTACATTCATAGGACTGCTCATAACGGGAATATGTGCACTGCACTCCGTGAACAGGTTCCTCAGAATGAAATCAGGAGAACTTCATTACGTTTAAAAAACAATTTTACCATATGGACAAGAAAAAATTTGCATTTACAAAGACAAACTACATTCTGATTGCCATCGGAATGGCTATCATCATCATCGGACTGCTTCTGATGACTGGTCCCAACTGTACAGACCAGTATTTTGAACCCGACATATTCAGCCCGCGCCGCATCAAAGTGGCTCCCGTGGTAACCCTGATAGGATTCATAACCATAATAGCCGCCATCGCATACAAACCCAAGGCCGACAAGGAGCAGCAAGAGGATAAATGAGCTGGATAGAATCACTTTTACTGGGACTGCTGCAGGGACTGACCGAATATCTGCCCATAAGCAGCAGCGGACACCTGGCTATAGCAGGCACCCTGTTCGGTATAGACGGAGAACAAAATATGGCTTTCACGGTGCTGGTTCACGTAGCTACCGTGCTCAGCACACTGGTGATACTCCGGAAAGAGATAGTATGGGTTTTGCGCGATCTGTTTACCAGACAGTCATGGAAATCATACAGCGGCCTTAATGAAGGTACCCGATATGCCATCAACATCATAATCTCAATGATACCCGTTGGCATTGTAGGCGTGTTCTTCAAGGACAGCATTGAGGATATTTTCGGTTCAGGTACAACCGTTGTAGGCTGCTGCCTTCTTGTAACCGCTGTACTGCTCACATTCTCCTACTACGCAAAACCGCGTCTGAGGGAGAATATATCCGGATGGCATGCCTTCATCATAGGAATAGCACAGGCCGTAGCAGTACTGCCGGGCTTATCGCGCTCCGGATCAACCATTGCAACCGGCATTCTGCTGGGCAACAGGAAGGAGCGTCTGGCACAGTTCTCTTTCCTGATGGTCATTCCGCCCATTTTGGGTGAGGCCCTGCTGGATATGAAAGACCTGCTTGAATCAGCAGGTTCAGGTGCCACCGGAACAGATACAGGCATTGGAGTTCTGGCCATAGGCTTCATAGCAGCCTTCCTGTCAGGATGCGCCGCCTGCAAGTGGATGATATCGATTGTACGCAAGGGCAAACTGATATGGTTTGGCGTCTATTGCGCTATTGTAGGACTTTTGACACTGCTGTTCCTGTAAGAGATGGATTTTCAGGAAGGAGTCATACTGGCGTTTGACAAACCATACCGCTGGACATCATTTGATGTGGTGGGCAAGGTGCGCTGGATGATATGCCGCCGCCTGGGCGTAAAGAAGCTCAAGGTGGGACATGCCGGAACACTTGATCCTCTGGCTACCGGTGTGCTGATAGTATGCACCGGACGTGCCACCAAACGTATAGAAGAACTGCAGTCAGGCACCAAGGAGTATCTGGCAACCATACGTCTGGGAGCAACCACCCCTTCATTTGACCTGGAAAAGCCCATCGACGCCACCTACCCCACTGAACATATAACCCGTGAGATGGTGGAGCAGGTGCTGGAGCGCTTTAAAGGAAAGATAGAGCAGGTTCCGCCCACATTCTCGGCCTGTAAGGTTGACGGCAAGCGCGCCTACAAGATGGCCCGAAAGGGTGATGAGGTGGAGCTCAAGCCCAAAACGCTGATCATAGATGAGATTGAACTTACCGATTGCAACCTGCCGGACATAACCATCCGGGTGGTATGCAGTAAGGGTACATACATAAGGGCTCTGGCCCGTGACATCGGTGAGGCTCTTCAGAGCGGCGGACACCTGATTGCCCTGCGCCGCACACGCGTAGGTGATTACAGGGTTGAGGATTGTCTGAATCCGGAAAAGTTCAGCGAGTGGCTTGATACCGCTCAGATAGAGATACCGCAAAAGGATAACGAATAACAACAATAAACTAAAAAAGGGAATGAAACTATCACAATTCAAATTCAAACTCCCCGAAGACAGGATTGCACAGTATCCTGTAGAACACCGCGACGAATCAAGACTGATGGTCGTGCACAAAAAGAGTGATGCCATTGAGCATGTACAGTTCAAGGACATCCTGAACTACTTTAATGAAAAGGACGTTTTTGTATTCAACGACACCCGTGTGTTCCCCGCCCGCATGTACGGCAACAAGGAGAAGACCGGTGCCCAGATTGAGGTTTTCCTGCTGCGTGAACTGCGCGAGGAGAACCTTCTGTGGGACGTTCAGGTGGATCCTGCCCGCAAGATCCGCATCGGAAACAAACTCTACTTTGGCGAGGACAACTCAATGGTGGCCGAGGTGATTGACAACACCACATCACGCGGCCGTGTACTGCGTTTCCTCTATGACGGACCGCATGACGAGTTCAAGAAGGCACTTTATGCCCTGGGTGAGGCTCCCATACCCACCTACCTCAAGCGCAAGGCCTGCGCATGGTCATTCAACCAGGACGGCACAGTCAACCCAGTGCCTACATCACAGATGACCAGCAACGACTACAGCGATGATGAGTGCTTCCAGACCATCTTTGCCAAGAACGAAGGCGCCGTAACAGCACCTACCGCCGGCATGCATTTTAGCCGTGAGCTGATGAAGCGCATGGAGATTAAGGGTGTGGACCGCGCATTCATAACCATGCACTGCGGCCTGGGTAATTTCCGCGAGATCGATGTGGAAGACCTGACCAAGCACAAGATGGAATCCGAGGAGATGTACGTAACCCAGGAGTGCACCGATATAGTAAACAACGCCAAACTGAGCGGACACAAGATATGTGCCATAGGCAATACCGTAAACCGCGCTTTGGAGACAGTTGTGGGAACAGACCATCTTATCAAGCCTTTTGAGGGCTGGACCAACAAGTTCATATTCCCTCCGTATGATTTCAGCGTGGCCGACAGCATGGTAAGCAACTTCCAGCTGCCTGAGTCAGTACAGTTGATGCTCACCTGCGCATACGGTGGCTACGAGAAGGTAATGGCAGCTTACAACCTGGCCGTCAAGGAGGGTTACCGCTTTGGCTGCTACGGTGACGCAATGCTGATTACAGACTGACAGACCGATGGCCACACTGTATCTGTCACTGGGAACCAATCTGGGCGACAGGCGGAAGAATCTTGAAACCGCCCTCACCCTGATAAGCCAACGTGTAGGTACGGTCATGGCCCGATCAAGTGTAATAGAGACGGAGCCCTGGGGCTTTGAAAGCCAAAACCGTTTCCTTAACATGGCCGCAAAGGTACTTACGGAGCTAAAGCCCACCAAGGTACTGGACACGACCAAAGCTATTGAAAGAGAGATGGGACGCACCACCAAATCAGATGCCGGAGGTTACAAGGACCGTATCATTGACATAGACATTCTTCTTTACGATGACCTGGTCATTGATACGCCCCAACTCACCATCCCGCATCCGCACATGTACGAGCGACGCTTTGTAATGGAGCCCCTCACGGAGATTGCACCCCATCTCAAAAAGAACTGCTGACTATGGCCGATAACTATCTGGAGAAGCATTATGAGGACTATCTCAAGCGCAAGGCCGCCTGGGAGAAGAGCCACCGTCACAGTACGGTATCACGTCCCAAGGCACCCGAACGACCCGATGATGAAGCACTATGACCGCAATTGACCAAAAGAAAATAGCCGCAAACACCCTGCTTCTCTATGTGAGAATGATAGTGGTGATGCTGGTGGGACTTTACACCTCACGAGTTATCATTGAAGCTCTGGGTAAGACCAACTTTGGTATCTACGATGCTGTAGGCGGCATTGTGCTGATGGTATCGTTCATCAGTTCAACCATGTCAGGAGCATGCCAGCGCTATTACTCCTATGAGATGGGAAAGGGCAATCTGGAAGAACTCAAAAAAGTATTCAGCATCAGCCTTTCAGTGTTCCTTCTGCTCACCGTCTTTATTATCATTCTTGGTGAGACCGCCGGTTACTGGTGGCTCATGCACAAGATGGACGTGGACGGCAACTACTATGCTGCCCGATGGGTGTTCCAGTTCAGCATACTCTCATTTGCACTGCTCATGCTCAGGGTGCCGTATCAGGGAATGGTCATTGCCAAGGAGAAGATGAAGGTATTTGCCTACCTGAGTCTCTTTGAGGCCTTTGCCACACTTGGCATTGCACTGCTGCTGTCACACACCCATGATGACAAGAACTTCAGGCTCATCCTCTATGCCGGACTGATGAGCGGAATACAGCTCATGACATCACTGTTCTACTGGTTCTACTGCCGTCTGTTCTACAATGAGTGCAGGTTCCGGTTCACGCTTGACAGAGAGAAGTTCAAGGAGGTGTTCTCATACGCCGGATGGAACATGATAGGTTCATGTGCCGATGTATGCAAGACATACGGTCTGAGCATACTGCTCAACATGACATTCGGACCGCTGGTAAGTGCTGCAAGGGCCGTCTCCAACAAGGTATATAACACCATTGTACAGCTTAACGTGAATTTCTTTACAGCTGTAAGGCCGCAGATGTACAAGTCATACGCCGAGGGTGAGAAACAGGCGTTGGAGAAACTCATGTGCCAGAGCACAAGGTTCTCTTTCTTCCTGCTCATGCTGCTTGCGCTGCCCTTTATACTTGAGACAGAGTTCATACTGCCCATATGGCTTAGAGGACGCAACGTACCGGAACATGCCTATATCCTTACCAAACTCATGGTGCTGGACGGAGTGCTCAACTGCTTTACCGAGCCTCTTGCCACATCGGTACAGGCTACAGGTAATATCCGCGGTTACAAGATCCTTATTGGCGGAACATCGCTCCTGCTGCTGCCTCTGGCTTATGTTGGAATGACTTACGCAGGTATGCCGCCGGCATCGGCCTATGTGATTTCAGTTATCATCACCGTCATTACCCAGGTTGAGCGCGTATGGATGGTAAAGAAACTTGTTGGTCTGGACCTGAAGAACTATTTCAGGACCGTCCTGCTGCCCATTGCCGTGGTTGCCGCCATCAGCTCCGCCCTGTCGGTAACAGCGCACATCCTGCTTAACCGTAACTACGGTGACAACTGGATAGGCCCGGTATGTTCAATGGCCGCCAGCATGCTCATTACAACCGTCACCTTCTATGCACTGGGCACAACCAGGACCGAGCGCAAGCATGCATTTGAGATGGCGATGGACACATTGGGTAAACTTAAAAAGCAGAAAGAATGATTGACAGGCAGACACAACAGGAACTCAGAGCCAAGTACAACCCTGACGGATCAGAACTGCGCCGTCTGCAGCTCCATATGCTTGACATTCTGGTTGAGTTTGACCGTGTATGCCGCAAGAACAACATTGACTACTGGCTTGAATACGGAACCCTGATAGGCGCAGCAAGACACGGAGGATTCATTCCATGGGATGATGACCTGGATGTCACGCTGCTCAAGAAAGACCGCAAGAAACTGATAGAGGCTCTTAAGAAAGACCTTCAGCCTCCCTATTATTTCATTGATGCCGACTCAAAAGAGGGCGATACAAGACGCTGGTGCAAGATAAGGAATGACAATGTCATGATAACGCGATTGGTTGCAAACCCCGATGCCAAAGGCGGCCTGGTACCCAAGAAAGAGGGCATATGGCTTGACGTATTCTACAAGATTAACGGCAACTCTTTCCTGTCATTCAAGGTGGATGCATTCTACGGCCGCTGTTTCAGACGCAAGAACAGGCTGATTGACGACGGTTGGTTCAAACATCTTACAGGAGTAATCCTGTTCCCGGTAGCACAGCTTGTAGCCGTGCTTGCACGGGCATACGGCAAGGTATTCCTGCACCGCCGGCTTATCAATGACTACGGAACTGATTTCCATTCACAACGTTATATCAAGGATATCTTTCCGCTCAGGGATATTGAGTTTGAGGGACATATGTTCAAGGCTCCACATGACATTGAACATTACCTCAGGGTCATATACAAGGACTGGGACAGGATACCTGAGGTTAAGGAAAACCACCGGATAACCAATGTTGAAGTCAAATGACTTACAACACATTAATATGAACTTTTGACTATCTTTGAAGAGATAAAGAAAACTGTATGAGCAAAAACATAGCTGTAATACTGGCGGGAGGAATTGGAAGCCGTTCAGGACTGGGAACCCCCAAACAGTTCTTCAAGGTGGCAGGCAAGACTGTCATTGAACATACTGTAAACGTGTTTGACAACCACTCGCAGATAGATGAAATTGCCATTGTCACAAATCCGGCTTTTGGCCGTGAGATTGAGGCCATGGTTATACGCAACAAATGGAAAAAAGTCAAGAAGGTTCTTAGTGGCGGCAAGGAGCGTTATGAATCCAGTCTGGCAGCCATTGATGCCTATGCCGATGACCCGGACTGCTGTCTGATATTCCATGATGCCGTGCGTCCGCTTATAAGCAACAGCATCATTGACGGTATTATCAAGGCGCTTGAAACATACAATGCGGTTGACGTGGCCGTTCCCGCAACTGACACCATCATACAAGTTGATGCCAAGGGTGAAGTTATTGAACGCATACCTGACCGCCGGTTCCTGCGCCGCGGACAGACTCCGCAGGCTTTCCGTCAGAGAACCATCCGCCAGGCCTATGACATAGCCCTCAAGGACCCCGATTTTGTATCGTCCGATGACTGCGGAACAGTAGTCAAATACCTGCCCCAGGAGAAGGTCTATGTAGTTCCGGGTGAGGAGGCAAATATGAAACTCACCTACAAGGAGGATTCATATCTGCTTGACAAACTGTTCCAACTCCGCTCCACAACAGTACGTGATGACGCAGACTTTTCAGTCCTGAAAGGAAAGGTTCTGGTTGTGTTTGGAGGCAACTCCGGAATAGGCGCCGAGATTATCACTAAAGCACAGCAGTACGGAGCCAAGGCTTACTCATTCTCACGCAGCACCACAGGCACTGATATTGCCGACAGGGCCAGTGTAGCCGCAGCACTCAAACAGGTTCACAGCCGTGAAGGCCGCATAGACTATGTGGTTAACAGTGCCGCCATACTGGTACGCGAGCCGCTCGTCACAATGGATGCTAATGTACTTGATACCATGATCCGCACCAACTATGACGGAATGGTGATAACCGCAATTGAGAGTTTCCCCTATCTCAAGGAGACCAAGGGACAGCTTCTGCTCTACACCTCAAGTTCATACACCCGCGGCCGTGCGCTATACAGCATCTACTCATCAACCAAGGCTGCTGTGGTAAACTTCATGCAGGCCATTGCCCAGGAGTGGGAGCAGGACGGCATACGCGTCAACGTTATGAACCCCGAGCGCACCAAGACACCCATGCGTGTACGCAATTTCGGAAATGAGCCTGAAGGCACGTTGCTGGATGTGGCAAGCGTGGCCGATGCATCGCTCAAAACGCTGATATCGGACCTGACCGGTCAGGTATTTGACGTACGAATCAAAAAGAACGACTGAAATATATGAAGTTCCTGGCGTACCTTATCTGTTATCTGATATACCCGTTCTCGTTCCTGTTTCCACGCAGCAAGCGCAAATATGCTTTTGGCAGTTACCGCGGATCATTTGCCGATAATGCCAAATACCTGTTCATATACGCTTCAGAGAAAGGCGATAAGGATATAAGATACATATGGCTCTCCACTTCAAGAGCCACCGTGCGCAAGGTACGCAGCCTGGGCCTGCCGGCATACTGGGTTCTGGGACCCAGAGGCATGTGGCACGCCCTTACATCAAAATACTGGTTTTTTAATTCCTATACGGCAGATATAATGTTCTGCCTGTCCGGAGGCGCATGCTGCATCAACCTCTGGCATGGTGTGGGCCTTAAAAGAACCGAATTCAACACGGTATCCGGCCCGTTGGCCCTGCGTTACTCCAAGAAGAACAAGTATGATGTATTCTGTCATCCGGAATCGTTCCGCCGCCCTGACTGGCTGCTCACATCAACTCCTTTCCAGACATCCATGTTTGCCAAGGCGTTCCGCGTTCCGGAGTCAAGATGTCTGGAACTGGGTTATCCCCGCAACCGGATACTTAACGCCGATGAAATGTCACGTATGGAATATGTTGACCGATATGAACCTGCCCAAACACGCAGATTTATTGACAGTATAAAGGGCCGTTACGATAAGGTTTATGTCTATATGCCCACCTGGCGCGACTCACAGCGCACCGTGTTCACCCAAAGTATGGACCTGGAGAGGCTGAACGGCATACTTGCAGCAAAGAACGCCCTGCTAATACTCAAACCCCACGCCAACGTCATTCTGACTGACACACTGGGTTCACTTTCCAACATAGTTTTGGCAGACCCCAAGTCAGACATTTACCCCATACTCCCCTATGCCCACGTACTGATAACTGACTATTCATCCATTCTTTACGATTGGCTGCTCATGGATGGCAAGGATGTGATTCTGTACCTCTATGACTATAAGGATTATGTCAGAGAGCGTGACTTCTACTATCCGTTTGACGAGAACGTTGCAGGTTACCGCATCGGGACCTTTGATGAATTATGCTCACTGATTGAATCCGGGCAGCACACCATTGATAATGATGAGCGCAAACGTATTGTTGAGAAATTCTGGGGCAAAACCGCCTCTTATGACTCATCGGCCAGGATACTGGACTTTATAAAAGACCTAAGCAAATGATATCAGTTATAATATGCACATACAATCGTGACAAGTATATATACAATGTACTTGACAGCATTGCGCAAGGGACACTTGGCCCGGACGGTTATGAGATTGTACTGATTGACAATAACTGCACTGATAATACCCGATTGGAGGTGGAACGCTTCTGCAAGGATTATCCGCAGGTAAGCTTACATTACTTTGTTGAGACCAACCAGGGACTGTCACATGCACGTAACCGCGGTATCAGGGAGTCCAAGGGCGATGTACTGGTATATGTGGATGATGACGCTACAGTAAACAAGGAGTATCTTGCCGCATACGCGGAGTGGTTCCGGGAACACCCTGAGACCGATGCCGCAGGAGGACCTATAATTCCCCATTACGAAACAGGCAACGAACCAAGTTGGATGACCTACTTCATAAAAAGGCTGCTTACCGGATACCTTTATTTCGGTGACAAGGCCAAAGCTTTTCCGGGTGACACCTACCCCGGCGGAGGAAATGCCGCATACCGCAGCCGGGTGTTTGAGAGAGTGGGCCTTTACAACGTTGAATTGGGCCGTAACGGTGACAGTCTGGGCGGAGGAGAGGAGAAAGACATATTTGACAAGATGAAACGTGAGGGTATGCAGTTTGTTTACCTTCCCGGAGCCATACTGTATCACAGCATACCAGGTTACAAACTGGAACCTGATTATTTCAACCGTCTGACAACGGGTATAGGCAAGAGCGAGAGGGCACGCACCCTGCGCATTGGCAAGGCCGCATACCGCAAGCGCCTGCTGTCTGAACTCAAAAAGTGGTGCGCCACAATAGTACTTTGGTGCTTCTACCTCATTACATTCAGGCCCGGGCGAGGCAATATGCTCATACGGTTCCGCCGCAACGTAACACTTGGATTGACAGGCAAACTATGACCAGCACAAAAGGCAATTTCCTGTACCATGTCTTGGCGTTCATGACCATGGCGCTTTGGGGTGTTACGTTTGTATCAACCAAGACACTCATAAACCATGGGCTCACACCTGCACAGATATTCACTATCAGGTTCATTATAGCCTATCTGGGGCTGCTCACGGTCTGTCTGGTGCGCGGCGGCCGTAACAAGAGGGCATTCTCCCAATCCCTTAGGGATGAAATCCTTTTCCTTATTATGGGCATAAGCGGCGGATCACTCTATTTCTTTACAGAGAACACGGCCCTAAGCTTTACCCAGGCCTGCAACGTGTCATTCATAGTGTGCATAGCACCGCTGTTAACCATACTGCTCACACTGATTATAAAAAGGATGTTCCGTGGGCCCATTGTTGACGGACTGGAAGATGTCAAGGTTCGCTTCCCGCTAATAGCCGGCACCATCATTGCCCTGACCGGCATGGTCATGGTGATTTTTGACGGCAAGGGCCTCAGTCTGTCACCCAAAGGTGATGTACTGGCTTTCCTGGCTGCACTCAGCTGGGCCGTCTATAGCCAGTTCTCAGGGCAGATGGCCAACAGCTACGGCACATTGTATGCCACACGCAAGGTCTTTTTTTACGGATTGCTTACCATAACGCCTGTTCTGTTGCTTTCCGATAACTCCAACCTGGCAACTGTACACTTTGACGATATCAAGGTGTGGGGTAACCTGCTGTTCCTATCAACCGTAGCATCACTCTTCTGCTTTGTACTGTGGAACAGAATACTTATAGCCATAGGAAACGTTACCGCCACCAATTATGTATATCTGAATCCGGTATTCACGCTCATAGGAGCAATGCTGTTCCTGGGTGAGAGCATGACGCTGTCATCGGGTATGGGATCGGCCATGATTCTGGGCGGAGTGATACTGTCAGGAGTAAAGAAACTTAGATAAAATAAACTGAGAATGAAAACAATAGTAAGAATTATGATGATATCAGGATTGCTGTCAATGACAGCCTGCTCTCATTCCTCGGAAGATGAGGAATTCAAGTATATGATTGATCAGTTTGCTGACGTCAAGGTAATGCGTTATCAGATTCCCGGATGGGATGAACTGACCCTTGAGCAGAAAGAGTATGCATACCATCTGTCTGAGGCCGCCAAGTGGGGACGTGACATCTACTGGGACCAGAACTGCAAGTGGAATCTGCCCATACGGCATGTGGTGGAGGATATCCTCAATAACTATCATGGCAATCGTAATTGCACTGAGTTTGAGCAGTTTACAGTATATGCCAAGCGCCTTTTTTTTGCCAACGGCATACACCATCACTTTGCAGAGGACAAGTTCTTCCCCCAGTGCTCACAGGATTATTTCCGCTCGCTGATGGAGGCTGTGGGTGACGGAGACAAATGCGCTGATCTGCTGCCCATCATTTATGATCCCGATATCCTGCAGCAGCGCCGCTCAACAGATACTGACGGTGATATCGTGGCCCAGTCGGCCGGTAACTTCTATGAAGGAGTGACACGTGACGAGGTTGAGAATTACTATGCATCCATAGAGGACAAGACCGATGATACTCCCGTATCGTACGGTCTCAACACCAAAGTTACAAAGGATGAGCAAGGCAATGTAGTGGAGATTCCATGGAAGATTGACGGCATGTACGGACCTGCCATTGCAAAAATCTGTGAGGAACTCAAGCTGGCTGCCGCCTGCGCTGAGAACGATATCCAGGAACGTGCCCTGACTCTGCTCATCAAGTATTACGAGACCGGCGACCTTAAGATATGGGACGAGTTCAACATAGAGTGGGTAAAGGATACCATAGGAACCGTCGATTTCATCAACGGATTCATAGAGGTTTACAATGACCCGCTGGGCCGCAAAGGTGCATGGGAGGGCTACGTGAACATCAAGGATCACAATGCATCCCAGCGTTCCGATATACTGAGTGCCAACGCACAGTGGTTTGAGGACAACTCACCTGTTGACCAGCGCTTCAAGAAAAAGGAGTGCAAGGGCATATCAGCCAAGGTCATCAATGCCGTCTGCCTGGCAGGTGACTCATATCCTTCAACGGCCATCGGCATCAACCTGCCCAATTCAAACTGGATAAGAAAGATCTATGGCAGCAAATCCGTTTCCATTGCCAACATATACCATGCCAATGATTTTGCCGCACAGGAATTACCCACCAGCATATTGGACGAGTTTGCATGGAATGAGGCCGAGAAGGCGTTATGCCGCCAGTGGGGTTCATTGGCCGATGAGATCCACACAGATCTCCATGAGTGCCTTGGCCACGGAAGCGGCCAGCTGTTGCCTGGCGTATCAACCACCGCCATGGGCGAGTATGCATCGGCCCTTGAAGAGGCACGCGCCGACCTGTTCGGACTCTATTACACGGCTGACCCCAAGATGGTGGAACTTGGAATAATGCCCGATAAGGATGCCTACAAGGCAAAATACTCAAGCTTCATCCGCAACGGCCTGATGGTGCAGTTCATCAGCGTGGAGCTGGGACGTCCCAACACCGAGGCACACATGCAGAACCGCAAGCTCATTGCCGAGTGGTGCTATGAGAAGGGTGCCAAGGATAACGTTATTGAAAAGAAGATTCGCGACGGTAAGACCTACTTTGTGGTCAATGACTACGTAAAACTGCGCGCCCTCTTTGCCGAACTGTTGGCTGAGATCCAGCGCATCAAATCAGAAGGTGATTATGAAGCCGGCAAGAACCTGATTGAGACCTACGCCGTAAACATAGACCCCATCCTGCACAAGGAGGTAAAGGAGCGTTATGAGGCCCTGAACCTGAAGCCTTACGGCGGATTCATCAACCCCGACATCGTTCCCGTAGAAAAGAACGGCAAAATTGTTGACTACCAGGTAGTCTACAACGACAACTACCTGCAGCAGCAGCTTGACTACGGCAAGAAATACACTACGCTCTAATTTTTGGAGCAGTGAGAGCCATCAAGCTTGCTTGTTTGGCCGAGTCGCGACAAAAATCATGGAACGTAGTTACATAATTGAGAATTGAGAATTAATTCGCAGAACCTGCGTAACACCCTAGATATTATAATTTTCAATTCTCAATTCTAAATTTTCAATTTAATTCAGTACCTTTGCGGCGGACAATGTGGAAAGATTTGAGGAACGTAAGGTTCCTGACAGCTTGCAACCACACAAAAAAATGCTAAAAGTCACACTTACTGACAGCATGTTTTAATAGGATTGCAGCCCCATTGTCCCAAAAGACAGTGGGGTTATATTTTTATACATAATATGTCATACTTATTCACATCCGAATCGGTGTCCGAGGGACACCCTGACAAGGTAGCGGATCAGATATCCGATGCCGTCGTAGACGAACTGTTGGCCTTTGACCCTGACTCAAAGGTAGCATGTGAGACTCTTGTCACCACCGGACAGGTGGTGCTGGCCGGTGAGGTAAAGTCAAACGCATACATTGATTTGCAGGAGACCGCCCGCCGTGTAATAAACCGTATAGGCTACACCCGCTCCGAGTACAAGTTTGACGGAGACTCATGCGGTGTGTTCAGCGCCATACATGAGCAGAGTGCCGATATCAACCGTGGCGTGGAGCGTGAGGACCCCGAGAACCAGGGTGCCGGCGACCAGGGCATGATGTTCGGTTACGCTACAAATGAGACTGAGGAGTATATGCCTGTATCGCTTGCCCTGTCACACCGCATTCTGCGTGTCCTGGCCGATATCCGCCGCGAAGGCAAGGTCATGACCTACCTGCGTCCCGACTCCAAGAGCCAGGTAACGGTTGAATATAACGACAACGGCAAACCAGTACGCATAGACACAATCGTGGTTTCAACCCAGCACGACGAGTTCATCGCTCCTGACAACGCAACCGTTGAGGCGCAGCTTGAAGCAGACAGCAAGATGCTGGCACAGATTGAGGCTGACGTAAAGAACATCCTTATTCCGCGTGTTATCAGCACAATCACATCAGATAAGGTAAAGGCCCTGTTCAACGATGAAATCAAGTATTTTGTCAACCCCACCGGCAAGTTCGTAATAGGCGGACCGCACGGAGATACCGGTCTTACCGGCCGTAAGATCATTGTTGATACCTACGGAGGCAAGGGAGCCCACGGCGGCGGCGCATTCAGCGGCAAGGACCCCAGCAAGGTGGACCGCTCGGCTGCCTACGCAACCCGTCACATTGCCAAGAACCTGGTAGCTGCAGGTGTGGCAGATGAGGTGCTGGTACAGGTCTCATACGCCATCGGTGTGGCCAAGCCCATAAACATTTTTGTGAACACCTACGGTACCAGTCACGTTAAGCAGTCTGACGACAAGATTGCCAATATTGTAGGCAGTCTTTTTGACATGCGTCCCAAGGCCATTGAGAACCGTCTCAAACTGCGCAACCCCATATACAGCGAGACCGCAGCATACGGACACATGGGCCGCGAACCGCAGATTGTAACCAAGACATTCAAATCACATTATATGCCATCAAAGACAATTGAGGTTGAACTCTTTACCTGGGAAAAACTGGATTACGTTGACAAGATCAAAAAGGCCTTTGACCTTTGATCTTTTGTTAATAAAATCCAAAAAACGGACCTTAGAATTAACTTTAGCGCAGAATTGAGTTATTCATAACTGAAACAGGAATAACATTCTCGTAACGTTAGTTTATAATAAGGACCCGGGTAAAACCGGCATAAAGTGATTTAGTTGGAAAATAGGAGAAAGACTGACCGGGAGGTTGGTCTTTTTTGTTTTCAGAACCAGCCACTTAAATGAGCAGGTCTATTTTTGCTCCATTTAAATGGAAGTACTATCTTTGTGGACTTATGAGCAGGTCCGGATTAAGGGCTGTTCCCTGCCTTCCGGACCCTTGTTACCTGATATATGGCAAATAAAAGAAAGACAGTTTACCTGGGTATGATAGGTGATATCATGCACCCCGGACTGATTAACATCATCAATGCCGGTGCACAGTATGGAGACCTGATGATAGGCCTCTTTACCGATAAGGCTATTGCAACACATAAACGTCTGCCCTATCTTACATATGAGCAGCGCAAACAGGTTATAGAGAATATCAAAGGAGTCTCTTGCGTGGTACCTCAGGATGACTGGAACTACGTACCCAATCTGCTCAAATACAAACCCGACTATATCATTCACGGCGATGACTGGAAAGAGGGTCCCAGCAAGTATCTGCGCGAACAGGCTTTCAAGGTCATGGAACAGATTGGCGGCCAGGTTATAGAGATTCCCTACACCAAGGGCATATCGGCATCCGGATTAAAGGAGACTATTGACTCACTGGGCGTGACACCCCAGGCACGTCTGGCCTCTCTGCACCGTCTTATCACAGCCAAGCCCATTGTACGCATTATAGAGTCACACAACGGTCTGACCGGACTCATAGCCGAGCATACATCGGTCGATATCAACGGCCAGCACCGTGAGTTTGACGGCATGTGGGCATCAAGCCTGACTGACAGCACCAGCAAGGGCAAACCCGATATCGAGGCCGTTGACCTGACCACCCGCCTGCATGACCTGAACGATACCCTTGAGGTTACCACCAAACCCGTGATATTTGACGGTGACACCGGTGGCAAGGTTGAGCATTTTGTATTTACCGTACGTACACTGGAGCGCCTGGGTATATCGGCAGTAATAATCGAGGACAAGGTAGGACTCAAGCAGAACTCACTGTTTGGAACCGATGCCGTTCAGACTCAGGACACCATTGAGGGTTTCTGCCGAAAGATAAAGGCAGGCAAGGAGGCTCAGATAACGCATGACTTCATGATCATAGCCCGCATTGAGAGCCTGATTGCCGGAAAACCCGTTGAAGATGCATTGGAGCGCGCTTTTGCATATGTAGATGCCGGAGCCGACGGCATTATGATTCACTCCAAGAACAAGGACGGACTTGATATCAAGGAGTTCTGCCAGAGATTCCGCCAAAAGGATGACCACACTCCCATTGTTGCTGTGCCCACCACCTACAACCAATATACTGAGGAGGAGCTCTCATCATGGGGCATCAACATTGTCATCTACGCCAATCATATGCTCCGCAGCGCATACCCGGCCATGGTCAAGTGCGCACAACGTATCCTGGAGACATCACGCAGTCTGGAGGCTTCCGATGAGTACTGCATGCCCATAAAACAGATTCTGAATCTTATACCCGGTACAAAACAGCAATAACATGATCAAGGCTGAATTCTTTATTGAGAAACTCAGAGAGAACGGAATAGACTGTTTTGCAGGTGTTCCGGACAGTCTGCTCAAGAACATATGTGCGTACATTACCGATAATTTTGATGCACGCCACAATATAATTACCGCCAATGAGGGCGCTGCCATAGGTTTTGCTGCAGGACATTTCCTTGCTACAGGACAGCCTGCCTGCGTCTATATGCAGAACAGCGGCCAGGGCAACACCATAAATCCGCTGGCATCACTCACTGACAAGGATGTCTATAACATCCCCGTTCTGCTAATCATAGGCTGGCGCGGACGTCCCGGCGTTCATGACGAGCCGCAGCACGTAAAGCAGGGCAAGGTTACCCTGGGACTGCTGGATGTGATGGGCATCGGTTATGAGGTGCTCTCCAAGGAAGAGAAAGAGGCTGCCGCACAGATAGACCGTGCCGTTGCAGCACTCAGGAACAATGAGGTATATGCTTTGGTCATTGAAAAGGATACATTTGATGACTACAAGCTCCAAAACATAGAGGTTAATGACCTGCCTATGAGCCGTGAAGAGGCCATACAGGCAGTGGCACAGGCACTTGATTCCAAGGATGTGATAGTAAGCACCACGGGTATGATAAGCCGTGAGTTGTTTGAGGCACGTGAAGCCTGGGGACAGAATCATGAGCGTGATTTCCTGACCGTAGGTTCAATGGGACATGCCAGCCAGATAGCACTTGGTATTGCACTTGAAAAACAGGACCGCAAGGTATGGTGTTTTGACGGTGACGGCGCCACGATAATGCATATGGGCAGCATGGCCATAGTGGCAAGCAAGAAACCGGCCAACTATATCCACGTGGTTTTCAATAACGGAGCACATGACTCTGTAGGAGGTCAGCCCACCGTAGGCCTTAAGATAGACCTCCCCTCCATAGCCAAAGCCGCAGGTTACGCCGCCGCATACTCCGTCTCAACAATAGAGGAGCTGAATTCTCAACTCTCAATTCTCAATTCTCAATTCAAGGCCGGTCCAGTTCTTCTGGAAATTAAAGTCAAGAAAGGAAACCGCAAGGACCTGGGCCGCCCCACCACAACACCCATCCAAAACAAAGAGGCCCTGATGGCCTTCCTCAAGAAATGAGAATAGCACTGATGTCCGACATACATGCCAACGTCACGGCACTGCAAGCGGTGCTCTCTGACCTGGAGCATCAAGGAAACATTGATGCCTATGTACTGTTGGGCGATATGGTGAACTACGGCCCGCGCCCCAATGAGACCATTGACATAATCAGGGCTCTGCCAAAGCAGAAGATTCTTGTCAACCTGTGGGGCAATCATGAGTATTCAATATTCGGGGGCAGCCTGGAGCGTTTTGCTACTGACCGCGGACGTTCGGTGCTGCAGTTCACCAACTCAATACTGACCAAGGATTCAAAGGATTACATTGACCGTGAAATGGATCATAACGGCACCTGCAGCAAGGAGATAGACAATAAAGAGTTCCTCTTTATGCACGGCAGCATGGATGATCCTTTTTGGGGGAAATTCGGCGTTGAAGGTATGAACGATGCACGGTTTGCACGGTTTGACTATGTCATATCGGCCCACTCGCACGTACCGCATTATGTGGAGTCCTTCTTTGCATCGGACAATGAGGAATACCGTAATAAAAAACGCACCGTATTTATCAACCCCGGATCAGTAGGCCAGCCCCGTAACCATAATCCGTATGCGCAATACGGCATCCTGGATACCCAGACGCAGAGCTATGAGCACCGTTCCGTACCCTATGACATAGAGCGTGAACAGGCGCTGTTTGATCCGCGCGTTGATTCATTTTACAAGGAAAGATTAAAAAAAGGCATATGAACACACTGTACGTTTTAAGCGGCGCTTCGGGCATGACCGGAAGCGAGCTTGTACGCCAGATACTGGAATCGGAGAAAGAGAGCCGGATCATAGGATTTGACAACTTCTTTGCCAGCAGTATCGACACTATAAAAGATTACATTACTGACCCCCGCTTTATCTTCAATGAGTATGACATCAACAACGCCGCACAGATGAAGGCTGTTGAGGACGAGGTCAACCGCACAAAGAGCGCATTTGACAGGGTTGTCTATATAAACTGTGCAGCTGTAGTACACACTGAGCACTTTTATGAGGTTGAGCATACATGGCAGACCAATGTCATCTCAATGAAGTCATTCCTGGAGCAGGCTATCCGCGTGGGAGCGCAGATTTACATCAACTGCTCCACATCCGAGGTCTATTCCATGCAGTCATGGAACGCAAACGGCGGCGTGCGCGAGAGTGATTATCTGCTCATGTCCACAGCCGAGCACAGCCAGCGAACCAGTTACGCCTGCGGCAAACTAATGACGGAGTTCTTTATGAAGGATGCCGTTGACAAGGGAAAGATCAAAGGCTGCTCCATACGTTTTGCCAATGTATATAGCAAGCATGAAAGATTTGCCAAGCATATCATTCCGCATATAATCAATGAACTGCTGGACAAGGGTTCCGTAACACTGCTGGAGAACTCCAAGAAGAACCGCCGCGCTTTCCTGCACAACATTGACTCATGCCGTTCAGTTATGGCCCTTATCAATTCCGATAAAGCTCTTGACGGCACAGTTTACAATGTGGCAACCGATGAGGAGATAACAATCATTGACCTTACCTATAAGATTGCCCGGAAGATGGGACTGCCCAAACCTGAAATCAAATTTGAAGGCTACCGCAGTTCTGATCCGGAACGCAGAATACTCAATACCGACAAGATACGCAGTTGCACCGACTGGGAGCCCATCATCAACCTTGACAAGGGTCTTGATATGTGCGTGGCATCCATTCAAAAAGACTGATCTATGGCAGAACTCACAAAGGAGCAGCTGCGCAAGATGCAGCTTATGGAGGTGGAGATGGTTGCTGAGTTTGACCGTGTCTGCCGCAAACATAACATACTCTATTCAATTGACGGAGGAACACTGCTGGGTGCCGTCCGTCACAAGGGATTCATACCCTGGGATGATGACATGGACATTGTGATGCTGCGTGAGGAGTATGAAAAATTCAAGAAAGTGGCTCATGAGATGAATCCGGACCTGTGTTATTTCCAGGACCACTCCACTGACCCCAACTACCTGTGGGGATATGCCAAGCTTCGCCGCACCGGCACCTCATTTGTAAGGATAGGACAGGAGCATCTCAAGTTCAAGACCGGTATAGCCATTGACATCTTCCCTCTGGATGATGTACCAAAATCACTCATAGGCCAGATGCTGCTTGATTTCTACTGTTTCTGCCTCAGGAAAATACTCTGGTCCGAGGTGGCCAAGAAGAATGAAAAAGGGTTCTGGAAACTCTGGTTCAAGCTTATCAATCATATATCGGCCGACACAGTCCATAAGAGTATTGACCGCATGGCTGCCAAGAGCCGCAATGACTCACCCAACAGGGTCAGGGTGCTGCTCTTTATCTCTAATGGAAAACTCTATTTCAAGAGTCCGCTCAAGATAAGATACAGCATGCCCAAGGAGTGGTTTACTGATCTTACCGAATACGATTTTGAGGGATACAGGTTCTGGGGGACACGTGATTATGACACCAGGCTTACCTACCAGTACCGCGATTATATGACCCTGCCTCCTGAGGACAAGCGTGAGTCACATATCCCGTTCTCAAGTATTGATTTTGGCGATAACAAATGACAAGTCTGATAATCACCGTAGCCGGAACGGCCAACCGTTTCAACAAGGACACCAAGCAGAAGGTGCTCAAGTGCCTCTACTATGAGGACACCCCTGACAAGGCTCTACTGAGCCTTCAGATACGCAAGGCCTATGACCTGGTTGATGAGATCATTGTTGTAGGCGGCTACAAGTATGATGACCTGGAGCTCTTCATAAGCCGTAACCTGGCGGATGCCAAGGGCAAGATCAAACTGGTGTATAATGAACATTTCAGTGACTACGGCTCGGGGTTCAGCCTGCTCAAGGGACTGGAGAATGTATCGGCCAATGCTGATGAGATAGTGTTCATTGAGGGTGACCTTTTCTTTGACACCGCAACCGTCAGCAGGCTGATAACATCAGGCAAGGATGTCATATCCGTCAATAATGAACCTATCCTTTCCAACAAGGCTGTGGCCCTTTACTTTGACGCTCAGAATCATCCGCATTACATCTATGATACCAGCCACTCACTCCTGCAGATAAACGAGCCCTTTACCGCCATCTACAACTCCGGACAGATGTGGAAGTTCTGCAACGCCGCAAGAGTGCAGGATATAGGCCGTAATCTGACAGAGAGCCAGCAGAGGGGTACCAACCTGGAGATAATCCAGAAATACTTTGGCGTGCTGGAGAGCTCGCAGCTGGAGATAATAAGATTTAACCTGTGGTTTAACTGCAATACTGTGGCCGATTACAGGGAGGCCATTAAAGCTCTGAGCATATGAAGACGTTGAATGAGAAGCTGAACCTTATCCAAAACAAGCTTAAGGGAGGACAAAAGATTACCGTTGCCATCTTTGGTCTGGGTAGCGTAGGATGCTATCTGCTGGATTACCTGGTCTCCTTGGCTGATCCCCAGTTGCGCATTGTCGTGGTGGGACGTAATGCCCAGAAGATGCAGCAGGATGTAAACATAATCCGTACCGCAGCCACCATACGCCGTCAGTTGCGCAGTGAGATAATCATTGAGGGCGACTGTGACTTTAAGGATGTGGCATCCATTGAGGCTGTACTGCGCAAGATCCAGCCGGACTTTATTGTAAACAGCAGCCGCCTGTATGCCGGTCTCAAGTACGGAACCATTTCATGGTCCAACCTGCGTGCCTACGGAGTGTGGGCTCCGCTGTCCGTACTGTTGGGTAAAAACATAATGGAGGCTTATCAGAAAGCAGGATGCAACGCCATCAGCATTAACACCTCATACTCTGACGCTGTCATTCCATGGCTCAAGAGTGCCGGAATGGCCTGGTTTGATTTTGGAAGCGGCAACCTGAACCATCTTATCCCACGCATGAAATTTTATGTGGCACAACAGATGGGAATAGAGAACCTCAATGACATTGACATAACCCTTGTAGCCAGCCATTTCCACGATGTGGTCATCAGCAAGGAGGGACACACAGAAGGCGTCAAACTGCTTCTGGGTATTGAGTATCAGGGCAGGAAACTGGACATCAACCCTGATGATGTATATAAAGCCTGCAGCATATCAATGCCTACAGACCAAAAGCGCAACATGATGAATGCCTCAAGCAATTTTGACATCATAATGAGCATAATAAACGCTATCAGGAACTCATCAAAAATAAAAATCCACACTCCCGGTGTAGATGGCAACATAGGCGGCTATCCGTTCATCATTGATGCCACCGGTACGGAGGTTAAGGGATATCTGTCACCTCTCTACCCTCTTGAGCAGATGCAGCAGGTTAACCGTAACTCTATCTACTGTGACGGCATAGAGAACGTAACTGATGGCAAGCTCATCTATACTAATGAACTGCTGGAAAAGGTAAAGACACGCTTTGGAGTAATACTTCCCAAAGAGGTTCCCCTATCCGATGCCGCAAAGGTGGCCGACCTTCTGATTGAGTCAATCATCAAACCCAATCAGAAATAAAAGGACACAGGGATGCGGTCCATTTGTGTCATGAGTGGAAAGGCAATTCGACATGCCCGCTTTAATACCGGTTGGGCAAAAGGAGTGTTTTTTCACGAGTATTATCACAGCTTGAGCGATGACAACAATTGTTAGAACTATAGAAATGAAAAAACTGTTGTTGTTTTTGTTCTTTTTATTGAGCAATGTAGCGTATTCTTCAGGGCAACACTATGGTACATATTTTAGTAAACATTTCTACGCGATGTCTTCTTGCGATTACATTATTAAAGGAGAGATAATTGATAAGAAGATTGTTGCATATACAGGAGGTGATTTTAATATTGTTGCCATAAAAGTAGCAATTACGGAGAAATACGGATCTAATCTTGAAGATACCGTTTGGATATATCCTGACTTTGAATTTTATTATAATAGACAGAAAAAACTGGATAATATAGATCGTGATTCTGTATATTATTTAACCAGTGAAGATATTAATTTTAACCCGTGTTTTCTTAATTATGACTGGTACGGCTGTTTTAAAATGAACAAATTGTGCTTTATAAGATTCCGTAAAGAAGATGACATTTACATTTATTGGCTCGAGGATTTTAATATTCCTTTATACGTAGAAAACAATAATGTGTATGTTCATATGAACAGATTTCAAAGAATTACGAATTTACTCAGACCATTTGATGGCCATAACAAGGTGGGTATAAATAGATTTGAGAGAAGAATTAGGAAGTGGTATAAACGCACGCACAAACTAAAGCAGTGATGTGATTATCTTTTATCCGAGCCTATCAGTGAGGTTATGAGACAACCACATACATATACGGAACAAGCGGTAACTCTCAGATGCGTCTTACAAGTGAGAGCAACGGCTGTTGGACCACAGAGAAATGCTATTTTATCCAAGCAGGGTTGTGAGCAACAGTCTTTGAAGGATTGTAATGCTCAGCCTTGACATCCGGGATATCTATGTAGTAGGTGCGGTGTGACTTGTTGTTCAGCTTGGTTTCACGAAGCCACAGGTTGGCGCGCTTAAGGTCGGCATATGATATCTTATACTTCTCGGCAAAAGCCACAAGGTCATCAACGGGATCAGTTATCTTGATCTGCTCCTTGGCTGGGATGTAAGGATAGAGATCCTCGGCTTTGAACTTGAATCCAAAGAGTGACGGATTCTCAAACATCATCTTGACTGCAAGCAGACGGAACATGTAACGTGACGTCTCGTCAACCAGCCACATGTCAAGCGCGTTGGTCTGATGCTGGGCCTCAATGCGACGGTCCATTCCCTGCTGACCACCGTTGTAACTGGCAGCTACAGTCATCCAGTTCTGATACTTGCCGTACGCCTTGAGCAGGAAACGGCAGGCGGCCTCGGTTGCCTTGACGGTATTGTAACGCTCGTCAATATTTGAATTCACCTCCAGTCCGTACTCTCGGCCCGTTGACTGCGTGAACTGCCACAGTCCCGCTGCACCGGCTCCTGACTGTGCCTGCGGGTCCAGATTACTCTCTATCACCATAAGGTACTTAAGGTCATCGGGCACACCCATGCGCTTAAGGATTGGTTCAATCTGCGGAAAGTATTTGTTGGCCCTCTTTATCATAAGGGTAGAGGTACTGTGCGAGTATGTGAACGCTATCAGCTCACGGTCCATGCGCTCACGCAGATCGGCACGGTCCAGTTTAATCTTCTGACCGGCAAAAACAACCTCATCAGGAACAGGAATCACTGTATTTACTGCCTGTGTCTGAGCCCACGCACCAAGAAAAAGACCTTGAATGGCAAGCACCAAGACAATAATGTCTCTCTTGACTTTCATAAAAAGTGTTATATCTTTCATTGAGCCACAAAAATACAAAATAAGACTCACGGAATAATTGTTGCTTAAGTTATATTTGCAAGCAGAAAAGGAAACTGCATAGAAAACTTAATTACAAATAGTCCCAATTAATATGAAGAGAAAACTCTCCTATCTCCTGATTGCTATCACAGTAGCTTCATGCTCACCCAGAATCACGTCAAATATCACCAAGACCTACAGTCCCATCGGCACGACCGATGATGTGGTTGTGCTTGAAGGAATCAAAAGCATTCCCAAACAGTGGGACAAACTGGGAAACATCAAGATTGATGATACCGGTTTTACCAAGACAAGCAACGGAACATATGACAAGGTTGTAGGTCTGGCCAAGGAGGAGACCTGGATGGCAGGCGGAAACATAATGGTAATAACCGAGCATTATGTTCCCGATCACATATCAACCATCCACAGAATAAATTCCTTAGCCTTCAGAGCCGATTCCGCCTCACATACATATGCAGCATCCCAAGCCCGAGAAACCGCAACGGATCAGGACAAGAATAAAAACTATGTCTTAGTGTCAGATGTACCCTACATCAAACCGGGATTCTCTTTCAGAGCCTACACCGGTTACGGCAGGCGAATAAACAAAATAAGCTCGGAATTGAATGCTTTCCAAAGGCAGCATATCAAGAGGATTATGAACGGCTGGGTATATGGATTGGACGGGACCTTCTTTATGGAATCCGGATACGGAATAGGTTTCCGATACCAGACTATGTTCTCATCATCTGCCGACTATGCCGTTGTTGAAGATGATGAAGGCTCTTATATAGAGGGTACACTTAAGGACGATGTCTATATAACTTTTATCGGCCCGCTGTTCTCCGGACGTGCCGATTCCAAAAACGGCAAGCACATCTTTATTTCAAATGTAGGACTTGGAGCATTGCTGTATAAGGACAACGGAACATTCCAGGATTATAAGGAAAGAATAAGCGGTGTAACACTGGGATATAACTGCAATCTCTCATACTCATATCTGGTTACAGACCATTTGTCACTGGGAGCCGACTTGAGCTACACCACAGGTGTCCTTAAAGAACTCAATTACACTAGCGGTAATCTTACCAATACGGTCAATCTTGACAAGGATCATTGGGAGGGACTTGCACAGATAGCTTTATCTGTAGGCGCAAGATATACTTTTTGAAACGGAATCAGGTTATAATCCGTTATAAAACCTTACCTTTGCACTTAGTGCAACTAAATCACAATGTAGTATGAGAATAAGAGATCTTATCCTTCCCATACTCCTTACAGTGTCTGCTACAGTCTGTATGGGAGCATGCGTTACACGTCCGGTCATATCATCCAATACCGTGACTTTCAAATCAACACAGGGATCGCTGTCTGTTACCGCTCTTGCTGATAACGCCTGGCGCATACAATGCATACCCGGCGGTGTGGAACTTCCACAGCTTGAAAACCTTATCTACACCCAAGAGAGTGCAATAAAACAAGTCAGCGTAAAAAAGAGAAAAGGGGCTTATTATGTTGATATGCCCGGTGGTAAAACCTCTATCAGGATAAACAGGCGCTCCGGACAGATTGCACTCCTTGATACCAACGGTAGTGTTCTGGTTGAGGAAATACCCAATACACGCGACATAACACAGGGGCGCACAGGAGAATACAATTCCCTTGCAGTAAGCCAGTCTTTCAGGACCGGGACCGATGAGTTCCTGTTTGGCACCGGCCAGTTTCAGGACGGCTATCTGAACATTAACGGCCTTACACGCAGACTTACACAGGTAAACACTCAGATTTCCATTCCAATGATCATTTCAAACAAGGGATACGGAATACTCTGGAACAACTACGGTCTGACAGACTACAACCCTTCTGAAAGCATAATTGAACTTGAACAGGGCGGCACTGACGGAACATCGGTCACAGTCAATGCAACCGGAACTGCGGGCAATGTGCGTGAACGCAGGTTTTTCAATGATTTCAACGGTGATTTGCAGATAACTGAGAGCGCTGACTATTCCATTCTGCTTGATGTGGGTCAGGAGATGGGACGCAAGCATTTCCTTATGATTGACGGCGATACGGTAATCAACGCCAGCAATACCTGGCTGCCGCCCACATCATCTGTTATTGTACATCTGGACAAAGGCACACACAAACTGTTTGTAAGCGGTTCACGCGGTGACAAACCCACAGTAGGAGTACGCAAGGTTACTGATGTTACGACATTCAGTTCACCCGTAGCCGTAGCCCTTGACTATACAGTATTTGCAGGAAGTGCCGATGAGATAATCAGTTCATATCGCAACCTGACCGGCAAGGTTCCCACAATGCCTGACTGGGCATTCGGATACATTCACTGCCGCGAGCGTTATGACAGCCAGCAGGAGTTGCTTGACAATGCCCGCCGTCTCAAGACCGAGAACTACAAGACCAACGTAATTGTACAGGACTGGCAGTGGTGGGGCAAGTACGGCTGGAACGCCATGCAGTTTGATGAGGACAAGTATCCTGACCCCAAGGCCATGACCGATGAACTGCACCGCAATGATATGAAACTGATGCTCTCCGTCTGGTCCAAGATAGACAAGAACAGCCAGGTGGGCCGTGAGATGAACGATGCCGGATACTACATAGACGGAACCGACTGGATAGATTTCTTTAATCCTGCTGCCGCTGATGCATACTGGAAAAACTTCAGTGAGAAACTGCTTCCGCTTGGAATAGATGCCTGGTGGCAGGATGCAACTGAGCCCGAGAATGATGACCTTAAGGGCCGATTGGTGGCTGGCGGTAAAATACCCGGTGAATTCTACCGCAACGCATACCCCAACAAGGTAAACGAGACAGTCTATAACGGACTTAAGAAAGACCAGCCAGACCGTGACCCCATGATCCTGACCCGCAGCGGATTTACCGGAATACAGCGTTACGGAGCCATCAACTGGTCAGGTGACATAGGCAATGACTGGGAGACACTGCGCCGCCAGATAGCAGGCGGCCTGAACCTGATGGCTACAGGCCAGCCCTGGTGGACGTTTGATGCAGGCGGTTTCTTCCGTCCTAACAACCAATACACTGACCCCGATTATCAGGAGCGTATGATGCGCTGGATACAGGTATCAGTCTTTCTGCCGTTCATGCGCGTTCACGGCTATATGAGCCGCACCGAGCCATGGAACTACTCTGAGGAGACGCAGGATAATTTCCGCAAACAGATAAACTTACGCTATCAGCTCATGCCCTACATCCTGGAGTGCGCCAGTAAGGTAAGTGATGAGAACTACACCATGATGCGTCCGCTGGTCTTTGACTATCCTCACGATGAGGAGGCCTTGAAACAGCAGACTGAATATATGTTCGGTCCGTCGCTTCTGGTATGCCCCGTAACCGAGCCCGGCATAAAGACAATGCGTGTATATCTGCCTGAATATGAGCATGGATGGGTTTCATTCAATTCTTTGTCTCATGCAAAAGAACTTGGTATCATGATAAGGCCTGTTGTTTACAAGGGAGGAACATACATTGACGTTGATGTATCAAAGGACGAGATACCGGTATTTATGAAAGCAGATCAAAACATATTGAATAAATATGAGAACTAATATGAAAAGATTTCTGAACATTTGCCTTGCGCTTGCCGGCATAGCAACCGTATGCAGCGCACAAGAACCAGACAACCGGACTCCCCAGGTTACATTCTACACCCCGTCCATAGTACGTATTCACAAAGCAGATCTTGGCGTTTCCAAAAAACAGAGCCTCTCTGTTACAATGCAACCCCAGCAGGTCAAGGATATTGTCGTTCCTGATAACGGAGCCTATATCTACAAGACCTCTGCACTCATGGTAAGGGTTTCAGGCAGCAACATAACCTTCATGGACAGGAAAGGCAATGTCCTGCTCTCTGAACTATCATCCAGCGGGCTCTGTCAATCATTCTCTCTTGATGAAGATGAACCCATCTACGGACTGGGCATATTGCAGGAGGGCCGTATGGACATGCGCGGAACCGAGCGCCGCATGATACAGGGCAACACCGATGACTACTGCAACATAATCCAGTCCATCAAGGGATACGGCCTGTTTTGGGACAACTACTCACCTACCACCTTCAAGTCAGACAAAAACATGTTCCAGTTTGATTCCGAGAGAGGTGAAGGCATAGACTACTACTTTATCTATGGCGGTGATGCTGACGGTGTGATAGCAGGCATCCGCCAGCTTACCGGTACCGTACCCATGCTGCCGTTGTGGAGCTACGGATTCATGCAGAGCCGCGAGCGTTACAAGTCATCAAGTGAACTGACCGGGGTGCTGGATCGCTACCGCCAGGACGGTGTGCCCATTGACGTAATGATCCAGGACTGGCAGTACTGGGGTGACAACTACTTGTGGAACGCCATGGAGTTCAACAACCCCGATTTCAGCAATCCCGAGCGCTGGATAAAGCATATACATGACAATAACGCCAAACTGATGATATCCATATGGTCGTCATTCGGCCCCATGACCAAGCCCTATCGCGAGCTACAGCCCAAGGGTATGCTGCTGGATTTCCAGACCTGGCCTCAGAGCGGACTGTCAGACTGGCCTCCCAGAATGGATTACCCATCGGGCGTACGTCCGTATGACCCCTACAGCAAGGAGGCACGTGACATATACTGGAACCATCTGACACGCCTATATAACCTTGACATTGACGGATGGTGGATGGATTCAACAGAGCCCGATCATCTGGACTTCAAGGAGGAGGATCTGGACCAGCCCACCGCAATGGGACCATTCCGCAACGTACGTAACGCTTTCCCCCTGATGGCTGTGGGCGGTGTCTATGACAACCAGCGTGCCATGGAGAACGGCAGTGACAAACGTGTGCTCATACTTACCCGTTCTGTCTTTGCAGGCCAGCAGCGCTACGGTTCCAACACCTGGTCCGGTGACGTGCAGTCCAACTGGAACTCACTGCGTAACCAGGTGCCCGCAGGACTGAACTTTGCTCTGACCGGCAACCCCAACTTCAATAGCGATCTGGGCGGATTCTTTGCCAACAGTTACAACGAGCGCTCACAGGACGGCAGTGCCACCAAGAACCCTCTCTACCAGGAACTCTACGTGCGCTGGATGCAGTACGGAGTGTTCTGCCCCATGATGCGCAGCCACGGCACCGAGGTTCCGCGTGAGCTCTACTACTACGGAAGCGCCGGTGAGCCCGTCTATGACGCCCTGCTGGGTGCAGTCAAGATGCGTTACAGCCTGCTGCCCTACATCTACTCACTGGCTCATGACGTGAATGCCAACAACGGCACCTACCAGCGTGCCCTGATGATGGATTTCAAGAACGATCACAATGTATGGGATATCAATAACGAGTTCATGTTTGGCCGCTCACTGCTGGTAGCTCCCGTACTGGAGGCCAAATACACTCCGGAGAGAGCCATGAGCAAGAGCCGCGCAGGCATAGGTGACATTGATTTCCTGGAGGCAAAGAGCACCAAGCTCTATCTGCCCGCCGGAACAAGCTGGTATGATTTTGAGACCATGCAGAAGTTTGAGGGCGGACAGGAGATAGAGCGCGCCATCAACATCAAGAGCATACCGCTCTACGTGAAGGCCGGAAGCATCGTGCCCATCGGCCCCGATGTACAGTACTCAACAGAAAAGCCCTGGGATGACCTGGAGATACGCGTCTATGCCGGAGCCAACGGCACATTCTGCCTTTACGAGGATGAGTTTGACAACTACAACTATGAGAAAGGTGCCTTTTCAACGATAGATTTCAAATGGAACGACAAGAGCCACAGCCTTACCATAAACGCCCGCAAAGGCTCCTTTGACGGAATGATCAAGAACCGCAAGTTCCGCGTAATCCTGATCAAGGACGGCAAGCAGACCGAGCCCAAAACCGTAAACTACACCGGCAAGAAAGTATCAGTAAGACTCTGAAACCGTAATGGAATCAGCAGGAAGAGCCGTAACCTTTAGCTTGCGGCTCTTTCTGTTTTTGCGTTTGAGTTTTTTCTGAAGTTTCTTTTCATTGGCCTCCTGTTCCTGCTGCTCGGCATAAGCTACAGTCTTGATCTCAATGACGCCGTTGGCGCCCTCCATTCCATAGATGGATGAGGTGCCGTCCTTGATGACCGTAATGGAATGGACGTTCTCAGGCTGGACATAGAGGATATTGTCTGTCCTTAATCCGTCAACTATAAATAGAGGCTGGTATTGGTCTGTATTGGTTCCTATACCACGGATATAGATCTTGGGCATGGTGCCGCCTTCACCAGACCCGTTGATTATCACTCCCGGCTCACCGCGCAGCATGTCAATGATGCTGTTGTAACTGCGCTTGGAGTCCTTTACCTTCTCAACACCCTGCCCAAACACGGTATGAGAAGCCATCATAAGCAATGCTGTCAGATACAATACGGCTCTTTTCATAATTCTTAAACTATTGATGGCGGCAAGTTAAGAAAAAGTGACGGATATTGAGTATCTTTGCACCCGGAAAAGAACTCCCCGTAAAATGACGGAATTTGAAATGATAGCCAAGACCTTCCAGGGGCTGGAAGAGATTCTTGCAAAGGAACTTATTGAACTTGGAGCCAATGGGGTGGCCATTGGTAACCGAATGGTATCATTCAAGGGTGACAAAGCCCTGATGTATAAAGCCAATTTCCACCTGCGTACCGCAATCCGAATCCTCAAACCTTTCCTCCACTTCAAGGCCGACAGCGCCGATGAGGTATATGAAATCTGCCGTAAGGTTGATTGGGAAAAATACATGGACCTCACTGACAGCTTTGCTGTGGATGCCGTGGTCTATAGTGAGGATTTTCGCCACTCAAAGTTTGTGGCATACCGTGTAAAGGATGCCATTGCCGATTATTTCCGTGAGAAATACGGCAAGCGCCCCAACGTAAGCGTGGCCAACCCTGACCTAACGTTCCATATACACATCTCACACGATGACTGCTCACTCTCACTTGACAGCTCAGGCGAGTCACTGCACAAGCGCGGCTACCGCCAGGAGGCCATGGAGGCTCCCCTGAATGAGGTGCTGGCTGCCGGCATGATACTTATGTCGGGCTGGGACGGCAAGTCAGACTTTGTGGATCCCATGTGCGGATCGGGCACAATTCCCATTGAGGCTGCCCTGATAGCCAAGAACATGGCACCCGGTCTGTTCCGCAGCAGTTTTGCATTTGAAAAATGGAAGGATTTTGACCGTGACCTCTTTGAACAGATATACAACGATGACTCCGCCGAGCGTGAGTTTGAGTTCAGCATCAAGGGTTATGACAAGGATCCCAAGGCAATACTTACCGCCAAGCGCAACGCCAAGGCTGCCGGACTGCTTGACGTGATACAGTTTGAGCAGCGAGACTTCAAGGACTTTGAACCCGTTAAGGAGCGCACCGTCATCATAACCAACCCGCCCTACGGCGAGCGCCTGACCGATGACAACCTGCTGGGACTCTATGAGATGATTGGCGAGCGCCTCAAACACGCCCTCATAGGTGGCGAGGCCTGGATTATAAGCTACCACTACGAGTGCTTTGACAAGATAGGTCTCAAGCCGTCGGCCAAGATACCTCTCTTTAACGGTGCACTGCCCTGCGAGCTGCGCAAGTACGAGATATTTGACGGACGTTACAATGATTTCCGCGGAGGTGAGGGCCGCCTCAAGAAAGATGACCTGCCTACCCGCCGCAGCAGCACACTGCGTCACAAGGCCCGTCTGGCTGAGAAAGAGGAGGAACGTAAAAACGCAACCGCCGATTTTACTCAGGACAAGGATATAAAAAGAGAAAGGCCCGCACGCCGTACATCGGACAGAAAGCCGTTCCGCAAGGATGGAGAAAGACCGTTCCGCAAGGAGGGTGAAAAGCCTTTCAGAAAGACAGAGGGAACCCGTTCATTCCGCAAGGAGGGTGACAGGCCCTTCCGCAAGAGTGAAGGAAGCAAACCCTTCCGTAAGAGCGAGGGTAAACCTTTTGGCCGTAAAGAAGGTGGCCGTCCTGCAGCAAAAAGATCATTCAAACCCGGAAACAAAAAACAATAAGATATGAAGATTCTGTTACTTGGAAGCGGAGGCCGTGAGCATGCTCTGGCCTGGAAGATTGCACAGAGCCCACAGTTGGAAAAGCTTTACATAGCCCCCGGCAATGCAGGCACCGCAAACGCAGGTGAGAACGTAGCCATCAAGGCTAATGACTTTGACGCCATCAAGGCTTTCGTACTGGACAAGAAGATAGACATGGTGGTTGTAGGCCCCGAGGACCCGCTGGTAAACGGTATCTATGACTACTTCAAGAATGACGCCGCACTCAAATCCATCCCCGTAATAGGCCCCTCAAAGGATGCCGCACAGATGGAGGGCAGCAAGGATTTTGCCAAGCGTTTCATGCAGCGTCATAATATCCCGACTGCAGCATATCAGACATTCACAGGTGAGAACCTTGAAGAGGGACTCAAGTTCCTGGAGACACTCAAGGCTCCATACGTACTCAAGGCCGATGGTCTGTGCGCAGGCAAGGGCGTGCTGATACTGCCCACACTTGAGGAGGCCAAGAAAGAGCTTAAGGAGATGCTGAGCGGTATGTTCGGCAATGCCTCATCACGCGTGGTGATTGAGGAGTTCATGAGCGGCATTGAGTGCTCTGTATTTGTACTGACAGACGGCAAGCACTACAAGATACTGCCCGAGGCAAAGGACTACAAGCGCGTGGGCGAGCATGACACCGGTCTGAATACCGGCGGCATGGGATCAGTTTCACCCGTACCGTTTGCCACCAAGGAGTGGATGAAAAAGGTTGAGGACCGCATTATACGTCCCACCGTTGAGGGTCTGGCAGAGGAAGGACTTGACTACAAGGGATTCATATTCTTTGGCCTTATCAACGTGGACGGTGAGCCCAAGGTGATTGAGTACAACTGCCGCATGGGTGACCCCGAGACCGAAACCGTGATGCTGCGTCTTAAGAGCGATATAGTTGAACTGTTCAAGGGCGTGGCCGACGGTAATCTGGACACCAAGACCCTGGAGCAGGATCCACGCTCGGCCGTTTGCGTGATGCTGGTATCGGGCGGATACCCCCAGCACTATGACAAGGGCTTTGTGATAAGCGGAATAGACAAGGTCAAGGACAGCATTGTGTTCCATGCCGGTACTGCCTTCAATGAAAAGGGAGAGGTGGTGACAGCCGGCGGACGCGTGATTGCAGTAAGCTCATACGGCAAGGACAAGGCTGAGGCTCTGGCTCTCTCATTCAAGGGTGCACACCTGATTGACTTTGAGAAGAAGCACTTCCGCGGCGACATTGGACAGGATCTCTAGACACCTAACTACTAACAATTAATAACCATCTGTTGATGCCCTTTAACCATTAAAGAACTATCTTTGGGGCCGCCAACAGACTTTCATTTCAAAGGAATGATGAATTACAAAAGACTGAACACCATCATCGGATGGCTGGTTTTCGCGGTCGCAGCCTTTACCTACTGCATGACCATTGAGCCGACAGCCAGCTTCTGGGATTGCCCAGAGTTCATAACCACCGGCTATAAGCTGGAAGTAGGACACCCCCCTGGGGCACCTATCTTCATGCTTACCGCAAACCTGTTCTCACAGTTTACAAGTGATCCCGGCAAGGTGGCCATGATGGTCAATATAATGTCGGCCCTGCTCAGTGCCCTGTGCATACTGTTCCTTTTCTGGAGCATAACCATGCTGGTAAGGAAACTGGTGGCAAACGGCAAGGAGCCCGATATGTGGCAGATGATAACCATTTTCGGTTCAGGAATAGTGGGAGCCCTGGCTTACACCTGGAGCGATACGTTCTGGTTCAGTGCCGTTGAGGGTGAGGTATATGCCTATTCATCATTCTGCACCGCAGTAACGTTCTGGCTTATCCTTAAATGGGAGGAGAACGCAGACCAGCCCCACAGTGCACGCTGGATTGTGCTTATTGCATATCTGATAGGCGTATCGGTAGGTGTGCACCTGCTCAACCTGCTCTGTATCACCGCCATCGTGCTGGTTTACTATTTCAAGAAGTTTGAGAACCCCACATGGAAGGGCGGCATACTGGCTTTCTGTCTTTCAGGAGTCATAATAGCTGCCGTACTCTACGGAATTGTACCAGGTATAGTCAAGGTGGGAGGATGGTTTGAACTGCTGTTTGTGAACGGAATGGGCCTGCCCTTCAACACCGGACTGATAATATACATCATACTGCTGGTAGCAATAATCATATGGAGCGTATATGAGACACAGCGTGGAGACCGCAAGACTCTCATGTACATTTCATTCCTGCTTACCGTAGCGTTTGCCGGTATTCCTTTCTACGGGCACAAGGCTTCAGGTATAGTGCTGGGCATATTCGTACTGGCCGCAGCTACAGTCTATCTGTTTGCCAAAGGTATCCCTGAAAAGGTCAAGCCGTCAGCATCACTGCTCAACACCATCATGCTGTGTGTGATGATGATTACCATAGGCTACTCATCATATGCTGTCATCGTGATCCGTTCTACGGCCAACCCGCCCATGGACCAGGATTCACCCGAGGACGTTTTCTCACTTGGCGAGTATCTGGCACGTGAGCAGTACGGTTCAAGACCCCTGCTCTACGGACATGCCTTCAGTTCAGACTACATCTGGGCTCCCTCAGGCGACGGAATGTATTCACCCAAGACCGAGGTTACAGGTAAGTCATACGCCCGCAAGCAGAAGAAAAAGGCCGATGACAAGGACACATATTACTCAACGGAAAAGACAGAGTACAAATATGCACAGAACATGGTGTTCCCGCGTATGTACAGCCCCGAACCAGAGCATGTAAGACAGTATCAGAGCTGGTGCGGCGGAATAGAGGGACGCACTTACAGATATTCCGTGGCCGGCGAGAAGATGGAGGTTGTCATACCTACACAGGCCGAGAACCTTAAGTTCTTCTTCCGCTATCAGGTGAACTTCATGTACTGGAGATATTTCCTATGGAACTTTGCCGGACGTCAGAACGACAAGCAGAACAGAAACGGCGGACCTGAGGACGGCAATTGGATGACCGGATTCAACTTCATTGACAAGCATATAATCCAGGGTGATCCCGCCCTGCTTCCGGATTCAATGGCCGGCAAGGGACACAACGTATTCTACTGCCTGCCTCTGATACTGGGACTTATAGGACTTTTCTGGCAGATAGGAAAGAGCCGCCAGGGAACACAACAGTTCTTTGTAGTTATGGCCCTGTTCTTTATGACAGGTTTGGCCATTGTGGTTTATCTGAACCAAACCCCGCTGCAGCCGCGTGAACGTGACTATGCATATGCAGGATCATTCTATGCGTTTGCCATCTGGATAGGTATGGGCGTGGCTGCAATTGCCGACTGGCTGAGCAGTTTAGCCGGTAAGAAGGCATCGGCCGTAATAGCAACCGTTCTCTGTCTGCTGGTTCCCGCTCAGATGGTAAGTCAGACATGGGATGACCATGACCGCAGCGGACGCTACGCATGCCGTGACTTTGGACAGAACTACCTGACATCACTTCAGGAAACAGGTTATCCCATCATCTTTACAAACGGTGATAACGATACCTTCCCCCTGTGGTACAACTTTGAGACCGAAGGATTCCGTACCGATGCACGCTGCTGCAACCTGAGCTACCTTATGACCGACTGGTACATAGACCAGATGAAACGTCCGGCATATGACTCACCTGCACTGCCTATATCATTTGATAGAAGTGAATATCAGTCTGGCACCAATGACGCCGTGCTGGTACGCCCACAGGATAAGCCCGGACTGCTGGCAAGATACTCCAGGGAGAGGGTTGAAAGCTCATTTGAGCTTAACAACGTCCTGGATTACTGGATCAAGCAGAAGCATGTGTTACCCACCGATACCATCTGGTTCAAGATTGACAAGGATGCCGTACTGCGTTCCGGCATGCTCATTCCGGAGCAGTATCGCGGAGCAACCGATGAGGAGACAAAAGCCAAGATGCCTGACCGCATGGTTATATCACTCAAAGGCAAGAAAGCTCTCTACAAGAATGAGATCATGATGCTTGACCTTATTGCACACTGCAACTGGGAGAGGCCCTTGTATATAGCAACATCAGTAGGTGACGGCGTTGGCCTGAACATTGACAGGTACCGTCTGCTTGAGGGACTTGCATACCGCATCACTCCGTTTGACTGGGAGACTTTGGGCAGAGAACTTCCCGGCGGTGACATTGATCTGGACAGGATGTATGACAATCTTATGGAATTCAAATACGGAGGATTGGACAATCCTGATCTCTATCTGGATGAGACCGTACGCCGCATGGCCCAGTCACACCGTACTCTGTCAGTTCAGCTGGCCTCACAGCTTTTCAATGCAGGCCAGAAACAGAGGGCACTTGACATACTGGAAAAGGTAGATGCCGGTATCTCCGATGAACTGATGCCCATAGATGATGCCATATGGGGAGCCAGTCTGGAAACAGCACAGCTCTACTACCTGCTGGGGAAAAAAGACAGGGCCAGCAAGATATTCTGCAGTACCACAGAGAACTATCTGCAGCGTATGGAATGGTATCTGAGCATGAGCGACAGGGACCTGAAACCTTATGTCAGAAACGTCATGAGGTTTGCTGAGATTCCCGCCATATCATTCTCATACCTGCAGAACACCCTGGATGAGGAGGCATTTGACTCTATCCAGTCCAGATGGGAGGATCTGTGTTATGATTTTGAAAGCCGTATGGGCAACGAAATCCAACGCATACGCAAACAGGAGGAACAGAGAAGGTAATACACCATGATACTTGAACAGCCTACTCCGATACTGAGTAAGATATACCCTAAAGGTATCTTCCGGAAAGATCCGCAAGACCATTCGGTATATCTTACCTTTGATGACGGCCCCATTCCGGAGGTCACTCCGTGGCTTCTGGACCTGCTTGATGAGTACGGAGTAAAAGCTACATTCTTTGTGGTAGGTGATAATGTGCGCAAACACCCTGACGTGTTCAAGATGGTAGTAGAACGTGGTCACCACATAGGTAACCATACTTTCAATCACGTACGCGGTATGCGCATGCGCAACCATGATTACATTGACAACGTAAAGAAATGTGACACATTCTTTACAACACGTCTGTTCCGTCCGCCTCACGGAGTACTGCGCCGATGGACATACCGTTATATGCAAGGTGATTATGACATTGTATTCTATGATGTGATTACCCGTGACTATAACAGCAACCTCAAACCTGAGAAGGTGCTTGAGATAGTAAAGAAATATACAAGGAACGGATCAATAATAGTATTTCATGACTCCCTGCGCAGCCAGAATAACTTGCGCTACGCTCTGCCTAAAGCCATAGAGTGGCTCAAGGAGCAGGGATATGAATTCAAACAGCTGTAGATTTACAGTCCAAGTTCACACAGGACAGTGCATATCTGATCCTGAACCTTTCTTGAGGGTGCCATCTTTACGGCACCCTCATTCATTATGCAGAATGCAAGGTCACGTCCGTCGGCAGTACGGACATAACCGGCCAGCGTACATGAGCCGGTCACCGAACCGGTCTTGGCATGGACACGGTTTATAGTACTCTTTTCATTGAGACGTGACTTGAGCGTTCCATCTACACCCGATATCGGAAGGCTCCTGTAAAGTATGGGATAAAGGTCTGCATCCCTGTAAATGAGTGTCAGCATGTCAACCATGAATTGCGGCGAGCAGAGGTCATACATGGAGAGTCCGCAACCGTCAACCACATTGAATGATGACGAGAACATCCCGAATTTGCGTGAAACAAAGTTCTGCAGATACTTGGCGGCAACCTTGAAGGTTATCTCCTTGGACTGCTGCAAACGGCCTGTCTGAAGGAACATGGCCTCGGCAAAAAGGTTGTTGCTCTCCTTGAGAGCCTCCTTTACAATTGAAGGCAGTCCGTGTGAAACCACTGACAGGTCTTGAGCCATGACAGGGCATGTGCCCCACCCATACTTGCCGTAGGTTATGCCTGCCTCGTCAAGATACTGACGGAACAGCGCAAAGGTAAAATCGGCCGATCCCACTACACTCAGGTCTGTTGACTGACGGCGTACGCAGTTTCCCTGGACAATAATGGTGTTGTCATTATGCATCCAATCACGTGTAATGGACAGGGGGCCAAGCTTGCTGTCCTGTGTGACGGCCTTGTTTACTACTTTGATGATACTGTTGGCCGGATAGAGACTCACCTCAGGTGCCTGGCCCTTGACGGTGGGTTTTACCTGAATTCCAACAAAACCCTGATGTACCATAAGCGGTGATATGTAAGGCTGGAAACTGGCGGGAGCATCATCCCAGCACCATCCGGTTGCCCAGTAGGTGGAGTCCATGATGGAGACATCGGCGTAGATGGTGCCGTTTATGCGTTTTATGCCTGCTTTCTTGAGATCTGCCACCATGCTGCGCAACTCATGCTCGTTAAGTGCGGGATCAAGACCGCCCACCAGATAGAGATTACCGTTCAGAACGCTGTCCTGACCTATGCTGCCCTGTGTCCTCAAAGTGGTTTTGAACTGGTAGTCCATGCCCAACGATGAGAGTGCGGTGACCGATGTGACAACCTTCTGGACGGAGGCCGGTCGGCACATTATCTTTTCACGGTAGGCATACAGTGTGGTGTCATTGGTAAGGTCATAGACCATAAGGGCTATATCCGTTCCCTCAGGCAACTTTTCATATATGATCTGGTCTATGGACTCAATGACCGATTCCAGGTTGGAGCCCACGGCCGGCAATGATACCGCAAGCAGCAGTGTAAGGCAGATATTCTTTAGATGTTTCATTTCAATATGATACGGATGTCTCTATTCCGTTCGCACGCAGCATAGCCGCAATTGCGTCAAGTGTCTCATGACTGGCTTTGCGCAGTGTACTGACAGGAGTCTCACGGTCAATGGTGTAAATCATCACCTGACTGGGACCTATCTTTTTAACGGTCTCTATCCAGGGCTGCACATATTCCGGAGTGGTGTTGTCCATGTCACGCCCGTCAAGCGTGCCTGTAAGGAACATAGTCTGTATGATGACATGTCCGTTGAAATCACACAGCGCCTTTATTATGGCATCCAGGTCATAGTGTCCTACGGGGCTGTCTATAAGACGGATGTAATCAGGATTGACGGTATCCAGTTTCTGGATGTTGTTGTCCAACTTGAGCAGAGCCTTGAATATGGCGGGGTCTGTAACGCGGGTGCCGTTGCTCAGCACACTCACCTTGGCCTGAGGAAAGAACTCGTCACGCAGAGCCAGCACATCATCGACTATGCCCGGAAACTCAGGGTTGGCGGTGGGTTCACCGTTGCCGGCAAAGGTCAGAACATTGGGTTCAGGCCCATCGGATTTCATTTTAAGCAGAGTTGCACGCAGAGCCTCATAGACCTGGGCTCTGGTGGGACGGTGCTGTTTGGGATGATGCTCGCCGTTGCGGCCGCACTCGCAATAGATGCAGTCAAAAGTACATATCTTGCCATCGGCAGGCATAAGGTTTATACCCAACGACACTCCCAGACGCCGGCTGTGAACCGGTCCGAATATAGGCGAATCATACAGTACTGTTGACATAAGACGGGTTCTTTGGTTTTGCACGGCAAAAATACTCATTCGGCGCCTGTTTTCCAAAGATATTTTGCCCTACAGTTTTACAATGAACTGCAACGATACATCCTCTTTGTGGCATGCCGGTATGCGCTGCTGACCGGAACTTATCTCATCACGGTCCAGATAGCGTGTTCCACCGGCTTTAAGGTTCAATAGCAGGTTATCAAAGGGTTTGTAGCGGACGGTTGCCGCCAGCCGCAATCCCTTTCCGTAAAGCGTCATGAAGTTGTAGGCATACCTGAGTCCGCTCTCATAGACCGATATCCGGCTGTCATAACTGTCTGTCACGAATGCTGCCCCGGACAGGTTAAAACTCAGCTTACCGTTCCTGAGACTCTTAGTGTAACATTGTGTCAGCGCCCACCCGTTTGAGATGGGTTCTGCAATAAAGTCATAGCGTGCATAGAAAAGCTGTGTGTTAAGTTCATCACCGTTTCGGCATGAATGTGTCCATCGCAGGCGGTAACGTCCCGTTATGCAGTACTCCGGACGTCCTGTGTATTTACAGTCTTTCTGTTTGGATTTGAAACGGGCCGTCAAAAGAAGGTTGTCCCTGCGTCCTACCCTGCAATCTGCCTCGGCACGCATGTCAATGCCGTAACTCCTGCCACTCACCCCGTACCCGGACTGCGGGTGCATGAACAGGTCGGCATAACCGCTCAGTTTGAGATTGCGGCTGCTGTGACTCACTCCTGTAAGCAGACCTGTCTCATTCTGCACGCCGCCATCGGCCATGGCATTGGAATGCAGCGACATGTATTCAGGGCTGTAATGACGGAATATGCAGTTTACGGTCCAGTCACGCTGCAGACGGAACAGCCCGGATACTATAAGCGCCGGTTTATACTGCGCTACTGACAGTTCGGTGGCCAGAGCATAGCGCGGACGGCGCAGACTGAAACAGGCCGATATCCCCGCATATGTATCACGGCCTTTGTATGGAAGTGACAGCTTCTCAGTCAGCAAGGTGGCTCCGTAACGCATCCCGCGATAGCTGTAACGCACATTTGCGGCAAGCGTACCCAGCGATGCATTATGTTTCTTGGACCACTCAAGCTCTGTCCTGTGGTATCCGTCCTCCTTGAACGAGCCTATAATGGTGTCACCTTTGATCGTGGCATCAAGAGGAGTGTTTGCGGCAAGCAGAGTAAAGGTGGTATGTTCCTTTCCCCAGGCCAATCCTATGCCACGCAGATACCCGTACTCCTGCGTTGACGAGTGCGGTTTGAGCCCTTGGCTGTTGCGGTCCATTGAGGACATAGCCATGCTCTTGCCTGTACTGAAGCCGCCGCCAAGCAAAAGGCCGTATCCGAACTGAGCCTTGAAATTTCCAGCAACCAGTTCCTTGAAACACCCTATATCCTTAAGATAGAAATATGGTGATAAGAAATCATAACCGCCGGTATTGCGCCCCAGGAACGGCTCACCCGCGTCCTTATCGGCCGCAAATCCAAATCTTATGCGGTTATGCCAGTTGAAAGAGTAACGCAGCGAGTGCGACAGACGGTTTCCAAGGTAAGCTCTGTTGGGGTAACGTTTCAGTTCATCAGGCGAGTGATAACGGAAACCGTCACGCATGTACAGCGGTATATCCATACGGCCGGCAATCTCCGTGCGTCCGTATTTGAGCACATCTCCAAGACGGATATCGTCATTGGCAGGCGGCACGCTCCCGGCATATACAAACTCACGCAGCAGCTGCCTGGTGGCGTAATCCAGAGACCCTGTCAGCTGCAGTTCACCAAGAGAGAGCATGGGACCGTGCATATAGACATAGGCATGGATATCCTCTATCTGCTCATAGGTAAGGAACGGAAGTTGAGCCAACTCGTCACGCGTGGCAGTATTGATGTTAAGGGGGGACTCATGTATTGACTCATACATGAACTGGAGTTCCTCACGGGCATCCGATGAGAGATCCTCATCTGACAGGAGCGTTTCAAGCACGCTTTCCCATCTGTCATAAACTGTTTCCTGAGCTGTAACAACCGTCGGCGGATATGACAACAGCGCAAAACAGGAGATTAACAACTTACTTTTCATAGTATATCAGTATTAGAAACGTTTTGTTTTCCAAAGGATAGGCTCAAAAGTAGGACTTTTTTGTGATAATTGATAATTTTGCAGACATGAAACGGTTCGTCATACTGTCACTGGCCTTTATTCTGTTCATTCCCGCAGTCTGCCTGGGGGCCGATAATGATAAGGAGAATGAAAAGCAGCGTCGTGTGCTGGTGGCGCTGGCCACCGTTGTGGAAGGTGATACCATCGCGTCGGTTCAGCTGGATGAGATTACCATCTACGCCAAACGCATATTTCCCAGCGCACGCAAGCAGCGCCAGTATGACAAGCTGACCCGTAACGTCATCAAGATGTACCCCATTGCCAAGGAGATCAAGACCATACTTGTGGAGACCTACCTCTACATGCAGACCCTGCCCGATGACAAGGCACGCCAGAAACACCTGGAAGTTGTTGAACAGGGAGTATGGGACCAGTACCTGCCCGTCATGAAACGGTGTACCCTGGCGCAGGGCAAACTGCTTATCAAACTGATTGACCGCGAGTGCAACCAGACAAGCTACGAACTTATCAACGCATTCATAGGAGGATTCAAGGCACGTTTCTATCAGACCTTTGCCGCTCTCTTTGGAGCATCGCTCAAAAAGGAGTATAACCCGGACAAAGACGATGAGGATGCCATGATAGAGGAAATCATCTGGATGATTGATAACGATATGCTTTAAGCACACAAAACGAACTGATCGTTTTGTGTTAATTGGCTGTTGGCCTTTTTTGATTACCTTTGCAGTCACTTATAAAAACACTGATCTAAAATGGCATTGCAATGCGGCATAGTGGGCCTGCCTAACGTAGGTAAATCCACACTTTTCAATTGTCTGTCAAGCGCCAAGGCGCAGGCAGCGAACTTTCCTTTCTGTACTATTGAACCCAACGTTGGAACCATAACCGTTCCCGATGAGCGTCTGACCAAACTGGCAGAACTGGTTCATCCGGGCCGCATAGTTCCCGCCACCGTTGAGATTGTCGATATAGCCGGTCTGGTAAAGGGAGCCAGCAAAGGTGAAGGTCTGGGAAACAAGTTCCTGGGTAACATACGTGAGTGCGATGCAATTATCCACGTGTTGCGCTGTTTTGATGATGATAACGTGACACATGTTGACGGCACGGTAAACCCCGTCCGTGACAAGGAGATAATTGATACCGAACTTCAGATAAAGGACCTTGAGACAATTGACCAGCGTCTGCAGAAGGTAGCCAAGCAGGCTGCCGTGGGTGACAAGCAGGCCAAGATTGTATGCGATGTGCTTAACGCCTACCGCGATGTACTGCTGCAGGGTAAATCTGCCCGCACCGTTACCTTTGAGTCAAAGGACGAGGAAAAGATTGCACATGACCTGTTCCTGCTTACATCCAAACCCGTACTTTACGTATGTAACGTTGATGAGGGCAGCGTAAAGACAGGCAACGCATATGTGGAGCAGGTGCGTGAGGCCATCAAGGATGAGAACGCACAGCTGCTGGTCATTGCAGCCAAGACCGAGAGCGAGATTGCAGAATTGGAGAGCTATGAGGACCGTCAGATGTTCCTTGAGGAGCTGGGCCTGGAGGAATCGGGCGTGAACCGTCTGGTAAAATCGGCTTTCAGCCTGCTCAACCTGGAGACATTCATCACCGCCGGACCCATGGAGGTAAAGGCCTGGACATACCGCAAGGGCTGGAAGGCACCGCAGTGCGCCGGTGTTATCCATACAGACTTTGAGAAAGGCTTTATCCGTGCCGAGGTCATCAAGTACAATGACTATGTTGAACTGGGCTCCGAGGCTGCCGTGCGTGATGCCGGCAAACTCTATGTGGAGGGTAAGGACTATGTGGTTGAGGACGGTGACATAATGCATTTCCGCTTTAACGTATAAAACCCTATAAACAACCCGGACTATGGAGCGTTTTCTTGCAATAATATGGAACCCCGACACAGAGTTGTGCCATCTGCTGGGCCTACCCATCAGGTATTACTCGCTTATGTGGGTTATCGGCCTTGCGGCTGCCTATCTTATCGTCAAGAAAGTCTATAAGGACCGCGGCATAAAGATGGAGGTTTATGAGCCTCTGTTTGTTTACTGTTTCATAGGCATCCTGGCAGGTGCCCGCCTGGGACACTGCCTGTTTTACGAGCCCGACTATTACCTTAGCAGCGGCAAGCATTTCATTGAGATGCTGCTTCCCATCAGGTTCATGTCCAAGGGCGGCATACAGATGGTGGGTTACAGCGGCCTGGCCAGTCACGGCGGTACCATCGGCATCATTATTGCAATGGTGCTCTACTGCCGCAAGTATAAGGTCAAGGTGCTGGAGTGCATTGACATGGTGTGCGTGGCCACGCCTCTCACAGCAGCATGCATACGCTTGGGCAATCTTATGAACTCTGAGATTGTAGGCAAGGCCACCGGCACGGACTGGGGTTTTGTCTTTGTTCAGAACGGTGAGGATTTTGCACGCCATCCGGCTCAGCTTTATGAGGCAATAGCCTACATCATAATCTTTATCATTACACTGTTTATTTACCGCAAACACAAGGAAAAGATTGGCAGCGGATTCTACTTTGGGTTCTGCATTGCAACCATCTTTACATTCCGTTTCTTCATTGAGTTCTGCAAGGAGGTCCAGGTGGATTTTGAGGAGGGCATGACCTTTGACATGGGTCAGCTCCTGAGCATTCCCTTTATCATAGCCGGCATCGGACTCATTCTCCACTCCCGCAAAAAACAGCACTGAAAGGGAGTTGATTTAACTCTTTTTTTACCTTTGCCACATCCGTCCGTATAATTGACAGATGATGGTTCAAATTGACAGTGAAATAATTGACAGCTGCCGTCATGGCAATACGGCTGCATTCCGTACGGTAGTACAGACCTACCAGCCCATGTTATACTCGCTTGCTGTCAAGATGCTGGCTAATCAGGAAGAGGCCAAGGACATTGTCCAGGACACATTCATCAAGGCATGGCAGTCAATGGACAGCTTTGACAACCGGTACAGCCTGTCAACCTGGCTCTATACGATAGCATCCAGGCTCTGCATAGACAGGATAAGGAGACTCCGTTTCAGTGAACCCATGCCCGATGACATCGCGGTATTCCACGATTATGTGTCCGATGACAACCCGCAACGTCAGCTTGAAAGCAGCGAGTGGGTATCGGTCATAAAGGTCCTGGCCGGAAAGCTGAGCAACAAACAGCGGCTGGTATTTACACTGAGCCAACTTGAGGGACTTGATTCAAAAGAGATAACAGAGATTACAGGTATGGATGCGGGCCAGATAAAGGCCAATCTTTCTATGGCAAAAAAGAGCATCCGCGAGCAACTTATAAAACTGGGATATGAAAAAGACTGAAGATATACTTGAGCGCCTTAAAGGGCAGATGCCGCCAGTTCCCGATGGTGACCTTCTGACAGAGAGCATTATGCAGGCCATTAATGCCACAACAGACAATCACGGCCGGATTGTCTCGCTCTGGATGCAGGTTATAAGGACCGTTTCATCGGCAGCAGCGGTATTGTTCATCGCTTTGTTCATTGGCCTTAACGGTCATAAGGCAGAACCGGGCGACAGGACTGCAATGGAATCAGAAACTACTCTACGTACATCCATGCCGGTTGTCACCGATAAGACCGATGCTCTGAAGGCGCACAAGGAGATGATGGAAAGGAGAAAACTCAGACAATCAAAACAAACCAAAATTGAAAACCTTTATGCTGAAATTTAAATACTGCATCCTGGCCGCGATAGCAGCCATGATGGTCACATCATGTGACAAGAATGTAACCATGGTTACAGAGATAAACCGTGACGGAACCTGCTCAAGACAGGTCTCTACCAAGGATGACTGCCTTACAGATTATGATTCATGGCAGGAGGTTACTCCCGCGGACACATCGGACAATAAAACCATAGTATTGCGCCGCTCATTTGAAAGCGTACAGGAAATGGCGGCCAACCCTATTCTGAAGGCATCAGGCAAGCCCATCCGCTCAAATGCATCACTTGACAGGAAGTTCAAGTGGTTCTACACCGACTATACCTTTACGGAGACATTCCTGAGTTGGGCTGATCAGTTTGATGAACCACTGACAGATTATATGAGTGCCCAGGAGGCCGGGTTCATGTGGACTGGCTATCCCAACCTTGTAGAGGGAATGACCGGAATAGATATGGTGGATTATCTGGATGCCCTGCAGGAGGGTATTGAACACTGGGAATACAGGATAGTTACAGGCTGTCAGCTTAAAACCATAGCTAACCACTATGAGAGTATTCCAAATCCTCCGGTAAGCCAAGAGGAGTTCATTTCACTCAAGGATTCCATAATGGAATTCGGCTATGAGAACTGCTATGATGAATTTGAAAATGTCAAAGGACTGCTCAAGGATTTCTTCAAATCAAATGCTTTCAGCAGTTTCTTCAAGGATTATGATAAGCTGTTGGACAGCGACCTTGAAAATACGGTTGAATTACCGCTCATCAAGACATCATACATTCTTAAGATGCCGGGCAGAGTGATTGATCCGGGCTGCGGTACGGTATCGGACGGCGTAATTGAATACCGCTTTGAGGGAGGGTTCCTTATCCCGGGCGATTACACCATCACCGCCACCTCACGCGCCACAAACGTCTGGGCGTTCATTCTCTCTGCCGCCGTAATCCTCCTTGCTCTCCTGAGCCTTCTCTACCGCCGATGAACACAAATGGACCGCATCCCTGTGTCCTTTTCAATCGGACACAGGGATGCGTTCCATTTGTGTTCCCCCTATCTGATTATCTTTTAATGTCGCTTATTTCTTGAGAAAATGTGCTACTTGAGTAGCACCGGTAACGGGGGTGAGTGTCAGAACATATGTTCCCTGAGGCAAGTCATAAATGCCTACCTTGTCACCTGCCACTCCGATGCTCTTAACCAATTTGCCGTCAGAAGAGTAGATGCTGACCTTACCTTGAACTTCGGATGGCAGATAAACGTAACTGTCATCATAACTGAATGTAGTATTGACGGAGGTATTCCTTATTTGTGTGTGGGTTGATGCACTTCCGTTGAATACTGCGGTTGCAGTTGTCCTAGGTGTGGTGATGGTCAGGTCAATCATGCCATCAGTAAACTTGTTTCCGTTGATGTTCCATTCCTTTAATGATCCTCCACCAACAGGAATGGCAGTCAGACGTACTGTTGAACCTACCAATACATAGTATGAACTTACAGCTTCCCAGTTTTCCATGGGGAACGCCAAGCCCATGCCTTCGGATGAGACGTTCAGAACTCCCAATTGAAGTGTGCTTCCTTCTGAAATGGATGCAGATCCATGATAACCTTGAACCTCAAATGTCTGGGTAGGGTCAATTCTGGCTTTTGTTACTCCGTTTACAATATCCAGATTATAATACCTGTTTCCCGTTACTTCAAGGATATCAAAGTTTCCGCGCTGTATGGGTTGTCCCATATGAGTTACGTTGAAAGTTACATAGGCAGGAAGGGTAAGGGTCTCGGTTGCTGTTGCCGTTGACAGATTTACTGTTTTGCTGACGTAAGATCCTGGTGCTGACAATTCAAACTCTCCGTAGGGAACCAACAGCACAACTTTTCCGTTTGCATCGGTCCGTCCATCGGAATTTCCGCAAGAAACATACTCGTTTTCAACACTGCCGCTGTTGTCACTGACGGTTACCGTCAGAGTGCAGTAGTTGATGGCTATTTCCTTGTTCTGGTTCAATGTGAAATCCGTTACATCACTGCTGTAATAGGAGAAACCGTACCGGTAGTCACCTTTAGTAAAATAGTATTTCTTGTTGTAGGTCATGCGGAAATCGTTGTTGAGATAGATATTACCGCTAGCAGCGACATTGGTGGTGAACTTGAGGCTGTAAAGATCTACGGTCTTGGCGTTTTCGCCTTCGGCTACGGTAACATCAACCCGGCAGATATCATTGATGACGAGTTTATAATCACCAGGCGCGGTTAAGAGCGTTATCTTTCCGTTTTCAGGTGTTACCTTTTGCGATGAATAATTGTCATCATCACCATATTCCCAACTGTATGACTGGTTATCAATGGCTGCAGGATCGTCACCGTTCAGGGTGATAACCACTTTGCTGGTCTTGACATCTATGTTCTTATCCTGTGCTGCTACAGTAAAGTCTCCTTTGTTACCGGCAACACTGTAATTATATTCGCCGGGGAGCAGATAGAACACAGCATCACCCTTTGAGTTTGTGGATTTGTCATCAGAATAGTAAGAATAGTAATTGTTCTGATCCGTTTTTGGAGAGACTGAAACCTGCAGATCCTCATTGGGGGTTGTTCCGGTCTTGACAGAGAAAGTAACCTTGCGGTAATCAAGCCAGATAACGGTGTCTTTAGTTACTTCAATCTTATCAGTGAATATTCCAAGGTCATTTTTTATCCAATATGAACCTGTTTCAATCTGTGTGGGGTATGAACCTACATACTGATCATCATCCCTGTCACCATAGGCATACAGGTAGTAAGAGGAATTGCCATAGGGAAAATCATCATATCGGCCTTTGACTGAAAAAAGGACAGTTGATGTAGGTGTGCTACTGCCTCCGCTTTCGGTCAGATTCAACGCAAATCCGTCGGCCATGACAAAACACTGTTTTTTATCCTGCCACCAATAATTGTAACTGTTGCCCGGAACCAGGTAAGTGGAATCCCGGCCGAGATAATTGGTGTAAAGATTATCACGATTGCCGTCTTCATCCTCAATGGTGATAGACTTGTTAGTCCAGGGCTGGCCATTGCTTCTGGTCGCAGAGACTTTGAGTGTTGAAAGCATAAGGTTTACGGTTCCGTTGTCAGTAATTGTAAATTTACCTACATGACCGAATGACGATTTGTAAGAAACTGTTGTTCCGCTAAGGGCGTCATCAAAACTTGCAGGAATACATGATTCCCAATCCCAATAATAATTACCCAATTGGACACCCTTTGAATATACGTACACGTCAGGTGAGTTGTAGTTAAAGTCTTTGATGGTGTCCTGTCCTTCCAAGAAGTAGAACTTCATGTTTATTGTTGACCAGGCTGGGCCTGAAGTTAGCAATGCGGCTGTCAAAGCAGCCAGATAGAATACTTTCCTTTTCATAATTATCTGTTTTTGAGGTTTGTAGTTAGTCCTTTGTGTTGAGTTATTTTAGCAAACATAATACTTATTTTATAAATCCAAGCAATATTTCGGATAATTATTTGATTTCCATTCAAGCTGAGGTTAGACGGAAAGAGCCCGGCGCAATACCGAGCTCTCCAAATATCAAATCATTAATTATTCCGTCCAACTTTTGGGGTCACATCATTGGGGTCTGTCCCCTTTTGTATCATTTTCCTTTCAGGATCTTCTTGATGTCATTGAGTTTGTTCAGAGCCTCGATGGGTGTCAGGTTGTTGACATCTATTGAGAGGAGCTGGTCGCGTATCTGGCAGAGCACGGGATCATCCAACTGGAAGAAACTCATCTGCAGGCCCTCGCGGTGCTGAGAGGTCTCAACGCTGGGACGTGAAATGCCCTTACCGGTGCTGGTTGCCTCCATCTCCTTAAGGATGGTGCCGGCGCGTTTTACGATGCTGCGCGGCATACCCGCCATCTCAGCAACATGGATACCGAACGAGTGCTCGCTGCCGCCGGGTACCAGCTTGCGCAGGAACAGCACTTTTCCATCGGTCTCACGGACCGATACGTTGAAGTTGCGTATGCGGCTGAACGTCTGCGCCATCTCATTAAGCTCATGATAATGGGTGGCAAACAGCGTGCGGGCATGGGCCGACGGGTGCTCATGGATATACTCCACAATAGCCCACGCAATGGATATGCCATCGTATGTTGAGGTGCCGCGGCCAAGCTCGTCAAAGAGCACCAGGCTGCGCGCCGTCAGGTTGTTCAGTATGCTGGCGGCCTCGGTCATCTCAACCATAAAGGTGGATTCTCCGGCCGATATGTTATCGCTGGCACCCACGCGGGTAAAGATGCGATCAACAATACCTATGCGGGCGCTGTCGGCCGGAACGTAGCAGCCCATCTGCGCAAGCAGCGTTATGAGTGCGGTCTGACGCAGCAGGGCCGATTTACCCGCCATGTTGGGACCGGTTATGATAAGTATCTGCTGGCTGTCACTGTCTATAAAGACATTGTTTGATATGTAGCTTTCACCCGGAGCCATCTGGGTCTCTATAACCGGATGACGGCCCTCTTTGATATCTATTATCCGGCTCTCATCAACTACCGGGCGTACATACTTATGCTCGCGTGCCACGCGGGCAAATGAGAGCAGGCAGTCTATGCGGCTTACCTCGGTGGCGTTCACCTGGATTGCAGGAACGTACTCAAGTATAGATGCTGCAAGCTGGGAGAATATCTGTGACTCCAAGGCAAGGATCTTGTCCTCGGCACCCAGGATTTTCTCCTCATACTCCTTGAGCTCAGGGGTGATGTAACGCTCGGCATTGACCAGTGTCTGCTTGCGTATCCACTCTGCGGGCACCTTGTCCTTGAAGGTATTGCGCACCTCCAGGTAGTAACCGAACACGTTGTTGTAAGCAATCTTAAGACTGGATATGCCCGTCTGCTCAGCCTCGCGCTGCTGGATCTGCATCAGGTAATCCTTACCGCTGTAGGCAATGCTGCGCAGCTCATCCAATTCAGTATTAATACCCTCGGCTATCACGCCGCCCTTGCTTACAAGCAGAGGGGTATCGGGACGGATGGTGCGGATTATATTGTCACGCAGTGTCTCGCAAAGGTCAATTTTCTTGCCTACCTCACGAAGCTGCGGATTGTCCGATGCCTCACATATCAACTTGACGGGTTCCAACTGCTTGAGCGCCATTCCAAGCGAGAGCACCTCACGCGGGTTGATACGTCCCACAGCGGCTTTTGACACCAGACGCTCCAGGTCACCCATGCGCTGCAGGGCATCGGTCAGGGCATCGGCTGTATCAGGGTAACGGAACAGGTGGTCAACCACATCCAGACGGTTGTTTATGGCGGCTGGGTCCTTAAGCGGGAACAGCATCCAGCGGCGCAGCAGACGGGCGCCCATGGGTGATGATGTGTGGTCTATCACCTTGAGCAGGGACACACCGTCCTCATTGTTTGATGAGAGCAGCTCCAGGTTGCGTACCGTGAACTTGTCCAGACGCACGTAACGCTCCTCATCAATCATGCGGATGGATGATATGTGACCTATGTTGTTGTGCAGGGTCTCTGCAAGGTATTCAAGTATGGCACCGGCGGCCACCTTACCGTTCTGAAGGTGGTCCACACCAAAACCCTTAAGGTTACGCACCTTGAAATGGCGGTTGAGTTTTTCACGTGCAAACTCATCGGTAAACACCCAGTCATCAAGCTCACGCAGACAGTACTTGCTACCAAAAGACTGCTCAAACTGCTGGCGGCGTCCACGCTCTATCAGGGTCTCCTTGGGAGCAAAGTTTGACAGCAGCTTGTCTATATGATCGGCCGGACCCTCGGCTATGAGGTACTCACCGGTAGATATGTCAAGAAAAGATATGCCCCAGGCTCCCTTGCCAAAATGTACGGCTGCCAGAAAGTTGTTCTCCTTGTTCTGGAGCACGTTGTCGCTCATGGCAACACCCGGGGTTACAAGCTCGGTTATACCGCGCTTAACAAGTGTCTTGGTAAGCTTAGGGTCTTCAAGCTGGTCACAGATGGCAACACGGCGGCCGGCACGGATAAGCTTGGGCAGATAGACATCAAGTGCGTGATGCGGGAATCCTGCCATCTCCAGAGCGGCAGCTCCGTTTTTGCCGTTGTTTCGGCGGGTCAGGGTTATTCCCAGTATCTCGGCTGCCTGAACGGCGTCCTGAGCGTATGTCTCATAAAAATCTCCGCAGCGGAACAGCAGAACGGCATCAGGGTGTTTCTCCTTGAGGCTGTAGAACTGCCGCATCATGGGCGTTTCATCGGGCTTACTCTGTGCCATGAGCGGAAGCGGTTATTTCTTGCGTTTGCGGAAAAGGAACAGGGTTGCAACTATAAAGAGTGTAACCAGTATTCCAAGTGTTATCAGTGTGGCCTGCATGCTCTTGGGCGCAAATCCCAACAGCAGCAGAACCGGGAATCCCATTATCATTGCGGGGATGTTCTGCAATACAAGGTTGTTGGCAGCGGGAGTCTGATAGCGCGGGTCAATCTCACGCAACAGGATCATGCCGTTGCTGGCAGTACCGGTAAGCATGCCGAACATGGAGAAGAATCCTTCATACTTGTAATCGGGATAAATGCGGAACGATACCCAACGCACATAGATGAATGTGGCCAGCGCTCCGAATATGCAGACCAGAGTAAGAGGCAGCCAGATGGACTTGAGGTTCTCAAAGCTTATAGCAGCAGTACCGGCCACAATCATTATGTCAAAGCAGATACCGCTTACACGGTTAAGAAGGAACTCATTAAGGTACTCACGGGTCATCCAGCCTGTCTTGCGCAGACGGCGTATAACAATCTTGACCAGTGAGCCAAACAGGATACCCCAAAAGAAATTGAATCCGTAAACCAGCGGCTTGAGTGTCTTCTCACCAAAGTTGCCCAGATCCAGCTTGCCTATGAAAGACATGAGCAGATAAACCAGGAAATAGGTGAGCAACACAATGCTCACCACAATGGTCAGTTTGTCAACAGACTCAGAGTGCGGAAGTTCATTCTCCTGCTCGTAGTCCTTGAGGGTATGACGGCTCTCTGAAATATTCTCATGAATAGTAAGTTTCTTCTTGCGGTTAAGAATGTTCATATAGATGACGCCAACCACGCTACCAACCAGGAAGCCGATAGCCGCGATGGAGAGCCCAAAGTCTATTCCGTGGAAAATGATATCCTGATCGGCAGCGCCCAACTGATAGATGGTACCAAAATTGAGTGCCTGACCTGGACCCTGTCCGTAACCCATGGGCAGCAGCAGACCGCCTGAATAGAATATGTCACTTCCGGACTGGGGGTTCCGCCACCACAGGAACATGGGAATGGTTATGAGCAGGCCCACAATACCCTGTATGATATAGGTAGCTATGGTTAACGTACCGGTATCAATTACCGTGCGTGTATTGGCCCTATCAGTCTCCTTTGATGAACGCAATGACATGGCAATGAATCCCAGTGCCAGGGCATGATAGGTTACAATCTCCATGAACTTCTTGTCAATGAGCCCGTTAAAGCTGGACCACAACTTAAGTAAGAGAATGATAAGACCACCCAGCAGGGCCGACGGGATAAGGCTGCGGCGCAGTATCTTTACCTTGCGGCGCAATATATTACCGGCCAGAACGGCCAATGCCACTACAAAAACCTGAATAAGGATAGTCCATACCTCGGCCGAAGCAAATGAGGTCACTGCGATTCCGTTTGAAGAAAGAATCATAACAATAGTATTCTGAATTGAAATTCAAAGATAGTGCAATCACAAAACAACTGCAAACCCAAGGGCGTAAAATACCACTCTTTGTATGCAGACACCCGACGGTGCATATTAAAAGAGGTAAACTACACAATGTTTCTGCCTGAAATTGTGTAATTTTGCATCCCAATGCGAAGATAAGCTGCATTCGGTATAAACTAACAAGTTAGTTTCTACTCTCATTTGCATTATCTTTGCGCGTCAAAATAAAGCAAGATGGAATACGATTTCAGAGCTATTGAGAAAAAGTGGCAGGAAAAGTGGGCCAAAGAGGGTACATACAAGGTTACAGAGAACCCCGCAAAGCCCAAGTTTTACGTACTTAACATGTTCCCCTACCCGTCAGGCGCAGGCCTGCACGTGGGTCATCCATTAGGTTACATTGCATCAGATATCTACGCCCGTTACAAGCGTCAGTGCGGTTTCAACGTACTGAACCCCATGGGTTACGATGCATACGGCCTGCCCGCCGAGCAGTATGCCATTCAGACCGGACAGCATCCGGCCATTACAACTGAAAAGAATATAAACCGCTACCGCGAGCAGCTGGACAAGATAGGATTCTCATTTGACTGGGACCGCGAGGTACGCACCTGCACTCCCGGCTACTATCACTGGACACAGTGGGCATTCCAGAAGATGTTTGGCAGCTTCTACTGCAACAAATGCCAGAGCGCACAGCCCATTGAGAAGCTGATTGAGCGTTTTGAGCAGAAGGGAACCGAGGGCCTGGACGTAGCCCAGAGCGAGGAGCTCAACTTTACCGCCGATGAGTGGAAGGCCATGGACGATAAGCAGAAGTCCGATGTCCTGATGAACTACCGCATAGCCTACCTGGGCGAGACCATGGTAAACTGGTGCGCCGGTCTGGGCACCGTGCTTGCCAACGATGAAGTTGTTGAAGGTGTGTCAGTTCGCGGAGGGTTCCCCGTGGAACAAAAGAAGATGCGCCAGTGGTGCCTCCGTGTATCAGCCTATGCACAGCGCCTGCTTGACGGCCTGGACAAGATAGACTGGTCTGACTCCATCAAGGAGACCCAGCGCAACTGGATAGGCCGCTCCGAGGGTACCGAGATGCAGTTCCACGTAAAGGACAGCGATATAGAATTCACCATATTCACCACCCGTGCCGATACCATATTCGGTGTAACATTCATGGTACTTGCTCCTGAGAGCGAGCTGGTGGCACAGCTTACCACACCCGCCCAGAAGAAGGAGGTGGATGCCTACGTGGCAGCCGTAAAGAAGCGTACCGAGCGCGAGCGTATAGCTGACCGCCGTGTTACCGGCGTATTCAGCGGCTCATACGCCATCAACCCCCTTACTGGTGAGGATGTACCCGTATGGATCAGTGACTACGTACTGGCCGGTTACGGTACAGGCGCCATCATGGCCGTACCTGCACATGACAGCCGTGACTACGCATTTGCCAAGCACTTTGGTCTTGAAATCCGTCCGCTCATTGAAGGTTGTGACGTATCTGAGGAGAGCTTTGATGCCAAGGAGGGTATCATGATGAACTCACCCCGTCCCGACCAGATCCGTCAGGGCGGTCTCAACCTGAACGGCCTGTCAGTCAAGGAGGCCATTGCAGCCACCAAAAAATATGTACAGGAGAACAAGCTGGGTAAAGTAAAGGTCAACTACCGTCTGCGTGACGCCATATTCAGCCGTCAGCGCTACTGGGGTGAGCCGTTCCCGGTTTACTATAAAAACGGTATTCCTACAATGGTACCTGAGCAGTGCCTGCCGCTGGAACTCCCCGAGATCAGTGAGTACAAGCCCACCGAGACCGGTGAGCCCCCTCTGGGTCACGCCAAGGTATGGGCCTTTGATGAGGCTAACAACAAGGTCGTTGACAAGTCACTTATTGACAACAAGACCGTATTCCCGCTGGAGCTCAACACCATGCCCGGATTTGCAGGCTCATCGGCCTATTATCTGCGTTACATGGATCCCCATAATGACAAGGCTCTTGTTAGCAAGGAGGCCGACAGTTACTGGAAGTGCGTTGACCTCTATCTGGGAGGCTCAGAGCACGCTACCGGTCACCTTATCTACTCACGTTTCTGGAACAAGTTCCTCAAGGACCTGGGCGTAAGCGAGGTTGAGGAGCCGTTCAGCAAGCTCATCAACCAGGGTATGATACAGGGCCGCAGTAACTTTGTATATCGTATCAAGGATACAAACAAGTTCGTATCATACGGCCTCAAGGACCAGTATGACACCACTCCCATACACGTTGACGTAAACATTGTAAGTGCCGATGTACTGGACGTTGAGGCATTCAAGGCTTGGCGCCCTGAGTACAACAACGCCGAGTTCATACTGGAGAACGGCAAGTACATCTGCGGATGGGCCGTTGAGAAGATGAGTAAGTCCATGTTCAACGTAGTCAACCCCGATGACATCATTGAGAAGTACGGCGCCGATACACTGCGCATGTATGAGATGTTCCTGGGACCGCTTGAGCAGTCCAAACCCTGGGACACCAACGGCATTGACGGCTGCCACCGCTTTATCCGCAAGATGTGGGCTCTCTACTTTGACCGTGAGGGCAATCTGGCTGTAAGTGATGAGCAGGCATCAAAGGACGAACTCAAGTCAATCCACAAGCTCATTAAGAAGGTAACTGAGGATATTGAGAACTTCTCATTCAACACATCGGTTGCCGCATTCATGATATGCGTAAACGAGCTGTCAGGCCTTAAGTGCAACAAGCGCTCGGTACTGGCAGACCTTGCCAAGGTAATTGCTCCGTTTGCTCCCCACACAGCCGAGGAACTGTGGAGTTCACTTGGCAATGCCGGTTCAGTTTGTGATGCCGCATGGCCCAAGTTCAATGAGGAGTACCTCAAGGAGGACAGCATAACCTACTCCATCTCATTCAACGGCAAGACCCGCTTTACAATGGACTTCCCGGCCGATGCCACCCAGCAGCAGATTCAGGAGGCTGTTCTGGCCAACGAGAAGGCTCAGGGCTACATTAACGGTCAGACCATCCGCAAGGTGATTGTTGTACCGCGCAAGATCGTGAACATAGTACTCTAAATATGGAGTTGGTATTTGCCACAAATAACGCCCATAAGCTGGAAGAGGTACGCCAGATACTGGGTGACGGCTTCAAGGTGCTGTCACTGAATGATATCAACTGTCACGATGATATCCCTGAGACAGGTGACACCTTCCAGGACAACGCCCTCCAGAAAGCCCGTTACATAAAGGAGCATTACGGCTATGACTGTTTTGCCGATGATACTGGACTGGAGGTAAAAGCCCTGGGCGGAGCACCCGGAGTACACTCCGCACGCTACGCAGGTGACCATGACTCGGAGGCAAACATGACCAGACTTCTCCATGAACTTGAAAAAAAATCGGACCGCAGTGCACAATTCCGCACAGTTGTTGCGTTAATACTTAACGGACAGGAAGTTCTGTTTGAGGGAATTGTAACAGGAAAGATTGCCACCGAACGCCATTACGGTGACGGAGGGTTCGGATACGATCCCATCTTTATCCCGGATGGTTACACCGAGACATTCTCACAAATGAGCTCCCAAGGCAAGAACCTGATAAGTCACAGGGGACGCGCCGTACGCAAACTGGCAGATTATCTTAAGACATTATGATAAGACATTTGACAAGAGGAGCCATTATCGCAATCGCTGCGGTAATGCTCCTTTTGCCTTTTAATAAGGCTAATGCAGGAATACCCGTTGGAACCTGGCGTGCACATCCCGCATACAACGATGCAACAAAGGCAGTAAAGGCGTTCGGACTTATACATGTACTGAGCGACGGTGCATACTATTTCTATGATCCGGCCGATCAGGGCCTGTACACCATTGACAAAACCGGGGGACTGGCCGACACCGATATAGCCCGGATGGCATACTGCCCGTCACAGGATGTCCTGCTGCTGGTATATCTTAACGGCAACATTGACCTGCTGTACAATAATCTTGGCGTCTATAATTTCACTGAACTCAAGAACAACAGCCTGGGCAGCGTGACGGTAAACGGACTGAGCATTACCGAAAACACAGCCTATATCTCAACCAACATAGGATTGGTACTGTTTGATGTCAAGCGCAAGGAGATAAAGAATACATACCGTTTTGATGCATCGGTCAACTCATCGGTAATAACGGCCGATTCCATTCTCTGTGCTACCGATAACGGTATATATAAAGGGTGTGTCAATGATAACCTGCTGGACAAAACCAAATGGAGACTGTTCAGCAGTGATAAGTTCCGGGACCTTTTTGTTTTTGACGGCAAGCTGTCCGGACGTACAATCCATAACGTCATCCATATAATAGATCCAATTGACGCGTCACTTACCCATATCAGGAGTTATGTTGACGGACTTTCATTTACAGCCGATAACCGTCTGGTGCTCATCCAGGACAGTGTAATGAGCTTCTACACCACATACAACAACTGTAAAAGCTACACACTGAATGCACATGTCAATGATGTAATGACAGATGGCTCTGACCTTTGGCTCAGCATGGGTAATAACGGATTGTGTCATTATGAGATAAATGATGACGGTCAAATAATACTCAAGTCTGCAGAACTCAAACCAAACAGTCCGCGCCGTAACTGGTTCCATTCAGTATCATGGCCAGAAAACGGAAGACTGCTTGTAGTAGGAGGATGCCAAAACTACAATAATATAATATTTCCGGGTACCCTCATGCTCTATGAGAACGGCCGATGGACTTCATTTGATGATGATATAAAATCAAAGACAGGACTTGATTACATCAATCTTACCGAAGCCGTACAGGATCCATCGGACAGAAACCATTTCTTTGTAGGATCGGCCGGCCAGGGTCTTTATGAATTCCGTAACAACACTTTCCAAAAGCTTTATACATTTGATAACAGCGCACTTGAAAGCATACTTGATATTGACAAATACAATTATGTACGTATAAGCGCACTCCAGTATGACAGATACGGAAACCTGTGGATGGCAAACAATGAAGTGGATACCGTAATCAAAGTACTCGGCAAGGATGGTAACTGGACAAAACTCTACTACAGTGAAATAGCAAAGCTTCCCACACTCAAACAGATGAGGTTTGACAGCAAAGGTCGTATTTGGCTTAACTCCTCAAGACACAAACCCGGACTTATTTGCATTGACACTAAATCAACACCGCTTGACAACAGTGATGACCAGATACGTTTTTCAGGTTCGATGTTCAAGAACCAGGACGGTCTGACGGAGGAGATTTATGACATATACTTTTATGAGTTTGACCTTAACGGTGAGATGTGGATAGGAACAAACAGAGGAATATTTGTCCTTAAGGATCCTGATTCATTCATAACTGATAAAAATACTGTTTTTGAAAGGATAAAGATAGACCGTAATGACGGATCAGGTCTGGCCGATTATCTCTTTAACGGAGTGATGACAACAGCCATTTATGTTGATCAGGGAAACCGTAAATGGATAGGTACAATCAATGACGGAGTATTCCTCATAAGTGCTGACGGAACAGAAACTCTTGAACACTTTACTGTCAATAACAGCCCGCTTCCGTCAAACAACATACTAAGCATAACAGAGAATGGCCAGAATGGCTCATTATTCTTTGGTACAAGCCAGGGAATGGTTGAGTATGGAGGTACAGCCAGGGATCCATGGGAAAGTCTGTCACAATCAAATATTCTGGTTTATCCAAATCCTGTAAAACCTGATTTTGACGGGTATGTTACAATTACCGGTCTTACATCACAAAGCACAATACGTATTCTAAGCAATTCAGGCAAGCTTGTCCATACAGGAACATCAAACGGAGGTTCATACAGCTGGAACCTTACTGACGTAAACGGTAATAAAGTTCCGGCAGGTATCTATCATGCCGTAATCACCACATTGGATAACAACAGGAGTGAGAGTACATCCATCACTGTTATCCGATAATAATGATATTGTATGTTTTTCATTTAATCTAAATGGATAGTAGTATTATTAGTGGTGTTGAAACTGTTGATATCTTTTTTGTTTAAGGGCTTGTTTTAGTTATCAACCCTTACTCACATTTGACAAACACTCTTATTTACAGCCTAACTTATTATATTTATATAAGTTGTATAGATATCAATATGCTGTTAATAATGCATTGTTTATAACTGCAAGGTTGAATATTAAGGTATGGCATGTTGATTTCAGGTTAGAAAACAAATAGAAAAAAAATGCGTTATTGACAGCCTCCATATTGATGTTTTTCCATACCGGAACAGAAAATCAAATTCAAAATTTTAAGTTCACTTTTTACTCTTTTTTTATCAACACTTATTTACTCTGTTTTAAACAGGCAAAATGATAAAATGAACTAATTTTACACCGCAAAACACTTTACTGTATATGAGAAAGCTCAGTGTAACGGAACTAGGCAGAATGGATGCCAGTGAATTCAAGATAAGCCGAAAACTGCCTCTTACTGTGATACTTGATGATGTACGCAGTCTGTATAATGTAGGTTCAGTGTTTCGTACATCGGATGCTTTCAGGGTGGAGCGCATAATACTTTGCGGAATAACCGCTACTCCTGACAACTCACTTGTTGAGATACACAAGACTGCTCTTGGAGCCGAGGAGAGTGTAGAATGGACTTATTCAAATGATTGTGTCAGTGTTGTCAAAGAGCTTAATGACAAGGGTTATATTACGGTAGCCGTTGAGCAGGTTGAAGATAGCGTCAAACTTGACACACTTGTTGTTGATAAGGACAAAAGATATGCACTTGTTCTTGGAAATGAAGTAAAAGGAGTTAACCAGGCTGTTGTTGATGAGTGCCTGTTCTCGCTTGAGATACCTCAGTACGGAACAAAACACTCACTGAACGTGTCAGTGAGTGCCGGTCTTGTTATCTGGGAGTTTGCCCGTCAGCTTAAGGATATGTTTTAATGTGCCTCAAGCCAGTTGGTTCCCCAACCTGAATCAGCTACAAGCGGAACTGACATGGGCCACGCCTTTTGCATCTCTTCCAATACAATCTTTTCCACTTTCTCTTCCTCACCGGGAACCACATTGAAATTGAGTTCATCATGAACCTGCAGTATCATGGTTGACTTGATATTCTCCTCACGGAAACGGCGATAGATAGCTATCATGGCTATCTTGATTATATCGGCAGCGCTGCCCTGGATTGGTGCGTTTATGGCGTTACGCTCGGCAAACCCGCGTACCGTTGCGTTGTGTGAGTTGATATCGGGAAGATAACGTTTGCGCTTTAGTATGGTCTCTATGTATCCTTTTTGACGGGCCTCCTCAATGGAACGGTCCATATAGTTCTTTATGCCGCTGTATGTCTTGAAATAGTTTTCAATAAGCTGCTTGGCCTCAGTACGGCTTACACCCATACGTTGTGCCAGACCAAAGGCTGAAATTCCGTAAATTATACCAAAGTTGGCTGTCTTGGCCTTGCTGCGCTCAGCCTTGCTGACCTCCTGAATAGTTTTGTGGAATACCTTGGCTGCGGTTGCAGCATGGATATCATGTCCCTTGCGGAAATCATCAATCATATTCTCATCCTGGCTCAGATGGGCCATGATGCGGAGTTCAATCTGTGAGTAGTCGGCACTGAAGAACTTGCATCCGGGTTCAGGGATAAAGGCCTTGCGTACCTCCTTGCCGTCCTCATCACGTATGGGTATGTTCTGGAGGTTGGGGTTGCTTGAGCTGAGACGGCCTGTGGCTGTTACAGTCTGGTTATATGATGTATGTATCTTGCCTGTTTCAGGGTTAACAAGCTGAGGAAGTGCGTCAATATATGTACCAAGCAGTTTTTTAAGGCCGCGGTACTTGAGTATAAGATCCACTATCCTGTGGTCGGCACGGAGTGATTCAAGTACATCCTCGGATGTAACATATTGGCCGGTCTTGGTCTTTTTGGGTTTATCTACAATCTTCATCCGCTCAAACAGTATGTCACCAACCTGTTTTGGTGAAAGGATGTTGAACGGCTCACCTCCTGCCTCCTGGAATATCTCTGTCTCCAGCGCTTTCATCCTCTCGGTAAAGAGTTTGGAGGTTTCGGCCAGGGCGGCGGGATCAATCATGGCTCCGTTGCGTTCCATGTAGGCCAGAACACTTACCAACGGCATCTCAACATCGCGGAACAGCGGTGTGGTGCCATCCTTGTCAAGTTCATTTTCAAGTATTGACTTGAGCTGCAGGGTTACATCGGCATCCTCACATGCATATTCATAGACGGCCTGCGGGTTAAGGTCGGCCATGTTACGCTGGTTCTTGCCTTTCTCTCCTATGAGTTCCTCTATATGGATTGTTTTGTAGCCAAGATATATCTCGGCCAGGTAGTCCATGTTATGGTGCAGTTCAGGTTGCAGCAGGTAGTGGGCAATCATGGTGTCAAACATGGGGCCTTCAACACGGATCCCGTAGTTGCCTAAAACCAGAATGTCATATTTTATGTTCTGTCCTATCTTGAGAGTCGATGGATTCTCAAACACTGCACGGAAAATCTCAAGCATCCGCTGCTTGCCTTCCCTGTCACGGGGCATTGCCACGTACCAGGCCTCATGTTCACGCAGTGCAATGCTCAAACCTACTATTTGGGCGGCAATGGGGTTGGTTCCGGTGGTTTCTGTGTCAAAACAGAAGAAATCCTGTGCAGAGATTTTAAGGGCTAATTCCTGAGCATCTTTTTCTGTTTCAATAAGATAGTAGTCGTGCTCAGTCTGTTTTATGTCTTTGAGATTTGAATATTCCTGGGTAGGCTGTGCATCGGGCTGGAATAAATAAAAGAGATCGCCGTGAAATCCGTCATTTTTGGCGGGTTTGGATTGAGCGGGCTGCTCTGTCTGCAAAGGTGCATCGTCAGTTTGCTGGAAAAGTTGAGGAGCGCTCTGCTTGGATTTTACCCGGTTCATCAGAGTACGGAACTCAAGGTCCTCAAAAATGTTAAGGAGTTTCTGCTCATCGGGTCCGTCATAACGGAGAGAGTTCATGTCAAGCTCAATTGGGACATCGGTCCTGATGGTTGCAAGCAAGCGGCTGAACTTGATCTGCTCAACATTGTTTTCAACCTTATCCTTTAGTGCACCTTTAAGTTTGTCAGTGTTGGACAGAAGTCCGTCTATTCCTCCAAATTCGGTAATGAGTTTGACGGCTGTCTTCTCGCCTATGCCCGGGCAGCCGGGTATGTTATCGGAACTGTCACCCATCAGACCGAGCATGTCAATTACCTGACCGGTGTTCTGCAGTCCGTATTTGTCCATAACCTGAGCGGGGCCCATTATCTCATAGCCGTTGTTTCCGTATTTGGGACGGTATATGAGCGCTCTCTCTGTAACCAACTGACAGTAGTCCTTGTCAGGGGTCATCATATATGTGGTTATGCCCTTCTCATCGGCTTTTTTGGACAGTGTACCTATCACATCATCGGCCTCAAAACCGGGAACCTCAAGCACAGGAATGCGATATGCCTCCAGAATCTGCTTGATAACGGGCACTGACTCACGTATAACCTCGGGTGTCTCCTCACGCTGAGCCTTGTACTCCTTATAGAGTTCATGACGGAACGTGCCGCCCTTGGGGTCAAACGCCACACCTATATGGGTTGGCTTCTCATTGTTCAGGATGTCCTCAAGCGTATTGACAAATCCTAATACGGCCGATGTGTTGAACCCTTTTGAGTTTATTCTGGGAGCTTTAAGGAATGCATAGTAAGCCCTGTATATAAGTGCATATGCGTCAAGCAGAAAGAGTTTGTCCATACAAAAAGCATATTGATACGTAAAAGTACAAATTTTTCTTCAAACGGACATTTATTGTTAATTTTGCGCCTGATATGGAGTACATGAAACAGATATTATTGCCCATAGAGGCAGAGTTTGATGAATTCAAATCAAGGTATTCATCGTTGTTTTCATGCTCCAATCCGGCTGTTGACCTGTTGCTCAAGTTCCTTCTGCAGCGTAACGGCAAGATGATGCGCCCGGTACTGGTAATGCTTGTTGCCAAGTCTTTCGGCAATCTTAAGGATAGTATCTATCATCTTGCTTCGGCTGTCGAACTGGTTCATCAGGGCAGTCTTATCCATGATGACGTAGTTGATGAAAGTGAGACCCGCCGTGGCAAGAGTTCGGCAAACGCCGCTTTTGACAACCGTCTAGCTGTACTCCTAGGTGACTATATTGTTTCCAAATCCTTGCAGGAAGTTGTTGCAACGCAGAATCTTAAGTGCGTAAATGCCATTTCAACCCTTATTGGAACCCTTTCAGAGGGTGAGATAACCCAGTTGGATGTGTTGAACAGCACAACCCTTTCAGAACAAGCCTATTTTGAGATTATATCCGGAAAGACTGCCAGCCTATTTTCAGCCTGTACTTCCCTGTCAGCCATATTAAGCGGTGCTTCCGATAAGCAGGTTGAGGCTTTCCGTACATACGGAAACATTGCCGGTTTATGCTTCCAGATAATGGATGACATCCTTGATTATCATGACAGCAAGGAGACCGGCAAGCCATCCGGCAACGATCTTAAAGAGGGAAAATTCACTCTTCCGGCTATATACGCCCTGACTCACAGCGACCGTGATTGGAGCGCTCACATCAAGGCTATCCGTTCACTTTCTGCCACTCCGGACCAGATTCGTGATGTAACAGAATATACCCTATCCAACGGAGGAATTGACTACGCCGTCCGTAAAATGCAGGAACTAAAGGCAAAGGCACTTGATGTTCTTCCTTCAAATCTTCCTGATTCACTCAAAACGGCCTTTTCAAGTTACCTGGAGCTAATAGTTAACCGCTCCAAATAATCACAAAGTTTCTTTGCTGTTATTTGAGGATTTCATCCAGGAGTTTGTCGGCCAGACGGCTGGCGCCGATGCGGAAGCGGGTGTTGTTTAGCCAGTCTTTGCCCAGGATGGTTTTGGCTATGGTCCAGTAGAGCATGGCATCATCAACGGTGCTTATTCCTCCGGCAGCCTTGACACCTACTGTACGGCCGGTTTCATCGGCGTATTCGCGGATAGTCTTGCACATTACGCAGAATGATTCTGGATCGGCTCCGGGAACCTCCTTGCCGGTGGATGTCTTGATGAAATCAGCTCCTGAGTACATTGCTATCAGGGCTGCTTTCTTGACGTTGTCAAGTGAGCCCAGGGCGCCGGTTTCAAGTATCACCTTCAGCGTCTTGTCAGCGCAGAGTGACTTGAGTTCATCGGTTTCATCGGCCAGTGTCTCGTAGTCACCGTTCAGAACGTGTCCGGCATTCTGTACAATGTCAATCTCATCGGCTCCGTCATGCAGGGCAAGTGACGTCTCGGCAACCTTGACCTCAAAGAAGGTCTGTGATGAGGGGAAACCTCCTGATACACAGCATGTTTTGACTGCCTCTACCTCCAATGAGCTGCTCACGGTTTTGGCGTAGAGCGGCCAAGTGCAGATGGATGCAACTGACGGCAGGTCGGGATATTGATCCTCCATCCTGTTTACCTTCTCTACAAACGCAAGCACGCTGTCCTCATTATCGGTAGGTTTGAGGGTTGTAAGGTCTATGCAGCTGTAGATCTTTTTAAGAGTCTCTTTGTCATGTGCTCCAAATGCCTCTTTTTTAGCCTTTTCAATGACAGATTTGACCCATGCGGCGTCAACAGTCATGTTGTACTTGTTGAACGCCTCGTTGAACTTGTCAGTAGTTGGCTGGTTTACTGACTCTTCCATTTCATCGTAGATTTCCATTATTCTTTGTTTTTAGTATCCATTATTATAGTTGTGGGGCCGTCATTTAGGAGTGAAACCTTCATATCTGCCCCAAAAATGCCTTTTTCAACTTTTTTACCGGACTCTTTTTCAAGTGCCTGGCAGAACCGTTCATACATGGGCTGGGCAAAATCGCCCTTGGATGCCCTGATGTATGAGGGACGGTTTCCTTTCTTGGTACTGGCCATCAGTGTGAACTGGCTTACGGCCAAAAGATTGCCTCCCACATCCTGTACGGACAGGTTCATAACGCCGTTTTCATCGTTGAATATACGCATGCCTACAATCTTTTTGGCAAGCCATTCTATATCATCCTGTGTATCAGCGTCCTCAACGCCTACAAGAATGAGCAGGCCCTGACCTATAGCACCCGTTATCTTGCCGTCAACCTTGACGCTGGCCTCAGTAACTCTTTGTATTACAGCTCTCATTTATGAAACCAATTATATACTGTCTGGGCTTTTGCTTTTCCAATCTCCTTGCTGAGTTCATCAAGCGTGGCCTCCGATATCCGTTTGACGCTCTTGAACTTTTTGATCAGTACGGTTGCGGTGTTATCGCCAATTCCTTTTATATCAGTTAGTTCCGAGTGAGTCTGGCGCTTGCTGCGTTTCTTTTTGTGGAATGATATGGCAACGCGGTGAACCTCTTCCTGCATCTGCTCCAGCAGTCGGAACAGTTCACTGTCAGGTTTTACTCCAACCTCCATCTGAGGGAACCCGTACAGCAGGCCAGATGTCTTGTGGTGAGCGTTCTTGACCAGGCCTGCAATATTGATGCTAATATTCAGGTTATCAATTACTTCCTTTGCTATTGACATCTGCCCTTTTCCGCCATCTACTATTACCAGATCCGGCATGGCACTACCCTCTTCTACAGCCCGCATCCACCGGCGCATCATGACCTCATACATTGAACCATAGTCATCACCGCCGGCTCCGCTCTTGATATTGTACAGGCGGTAGTCCTTGCGTGACGGTTTGCCGTTCTCATAGACCACGCAGGCTGCCACGGCATCGGTTCCTGATATGTGTGAGTTGTCAAAGCACTCAATGCGCAGAGGTGTCTTGTCCATACCCAGCAGCGTTCCCAGCTCTTTCATAAGGCGTACATGCTTTTGCTCGGGGTTGAGTTTGTCACTGCGTTTCAGGCGGTCCGCGCGGTACTGTTTGACGTTCAGGGCTGACAGTTCAAGCAGTTTTTTCTTCTCTCCCTTTTGCGGAACGGTCCAGGTAACACCTGTTATCTCTGACTCGGGCATGAACGGAACTATTATCTCTCGGGCAGCGCTGTGGTATCGGGCGCGCATCTCAACTATGGCAAGCATAAGCATTTCATCAAGGGATTCATCCATCTTACGCTTGTATTCAAAGGTGAATGCCTGGTTTATGCATCCGCCGGATACGTGTAGGTAGTTTACAAACACCACATCCTCATCATTGTCTATGTTATAGACGTCAACGTTGTCAAGTCCGGTATCAACCACGCGGCTCTTTTCACGGAACTCCATTATGGTGTCAAACTTGACCTTAACAGCCTGTGCCTCTTCAAACCGCATCTGGGATGCAAGCTGTTTCATCTCCTGCATCATTGACTTGGTAAGTTCCTGGCTGTGTCCCTTAAGAATCTCTCTAATCTCGGTTATCTGAGCGTTGTATTCCGTGCGTGAGATATGCCCTATGCATGGTGCAGGGCAGTTTTTTATATGATATTCAAGGCACTCCTTGTACTTGCCGGCCTTAATAGCTTCATCGGTAAGCGGCAGGCGGCATGTCCTAACCTTGTAAGCCTGGGCTACTATCTGTAGCAGTCCGTTAAGTGTTCCTGTGTGGCTGAACGGACCAAAGTACTCTGATCCGTTACGTATTATCTTGCGTGTCTTGAACACACGCGGATAATCCTCACGGGTTATGCAGATTGACGGATATGTCTTGTCATCCTTAAGAAGGATGTTATAACGCGGCTTGTATCGTTTAATCAGATTGTTTTCAAGAAGGAAAGCATCCCACTCCGTCTCAACCACTATATACTTAAGATCGGAGATCTTGCTTACCAGCATGCGTGTCTTGTCGGTCTGGTTCTCCTTTATAAAGTATGATGAGACCCTGCGTTTAAGGTTCTTGGCCTTACCTACGTATATGACCGTACCCTGCTCGTCCAGATACTGGTAGCACCCGGGCTTTTCCGGCAGGTTCTGGACAATCAGTTTTAGCCGTTTATCGTATGCTTCCTTGCCTTTCAATCAGTTTATGCCGTCAAATTCATCAATCTCAATGAAACTGTCCACCTGGCAATCCTTGGGAAATTTGTCCTTGGCGTGGAAGTTTGTAAGTTCAATTATGCAGTTTACGTAAATCTTCTTGGGGTTGAAGGTCTTAACCAGTTCACATGATGCACTCAGAGTACCGCCTGTAGCCAGCAGGTCATCGTGGATAAGAACCGTATCATCGGGGTCAATTGAGTCCTTGTGCATCTCAATGCGGTCAAAACCGTATTCCTTCTTATACTCAATGTCAACCTTCTCATAAGGGAGTTTTCCGGGTTTGCGGATAAGGATGAATCCTGCTCCAAGTCTATAGGCAAGAGCTGCACCTACAATGAATCCTCTTGATTCAACGCCGCAGACCTTTGTGATGCCTTTGTCCTTGTACATCTCATAGAGAGAATCCACTATTTCCTTGAAATCATGCTTGTCCATAAGCCATGAAGTAACATCCTTAAACTGTACGCCCTTCATGGGGTAATCCGGGATGTTGCGCAGGTGCTTGATAAGTGTCTGTTTGCTCATATTTAAAATTGTTTCACGTGGAACATTTTTGTTCTATCTGTTTAATAATACCAGCAATACGTTGATGTCGCTGGGTGAAACACCGGGAATGCGGCTTGCCTCGGCCAGAGTTTCAGGGTCATGTTTGATAAGCTTCTGACGGCACTCCGTAGAGAGTGAAAGCATCTTGCTGTAATCAAAGCGTCCTTTTATGCGTATATCCTCAAGACGTTTCATCTTGCCGGCTATAAGACGTTCACGGTTTATATATCCGCTATACTTCATCAGTATCTCGGCAGCCTCAACAATCTCGTCATGACGGTCCTGCGGAGTCTTGTCAAGTTCTGCTTTAAGGGCTTTGATGTGAGCCGACAGATTGTCAAGCGTAAGCTGGGGCCTTTCAATCAGGTCGGCCAGCTTGCATCCCTCACGCAGCGGTGTTGTTCCAAGCTGTTCAAGGGCATCGTTTATCAAGGCCGGCTTTACAGAGAAGTTCTTGGCAAAATCCACTATGCGGTTTATCTCATCCCGCTTGGAGCACATCAGGTCATAGCGCTCACGGGTGGCAAGTCCTATGTTGTAGGCGCGCTCTGTCAGGCGCAGATCGGCATCATCCTGACGCAACAGGATGCGGAACTCGGCTCTGGATGTGAACATACGGTACGGCTCGTCAACGCCCTTGGTAATAAGGTCATCAACCAGCACTCCTATGTATGCCTCGTCACGTGCAAGAGTAAACGGTGCTCCGCCGTGACAGCTGATGTGGGCATTGATTCCAGCCAGAATTCCTTGGCCACCGGCCTCCTCGTATCCTGTAGTGCCGTTTACCTGTCCGGCCATGAACAGACCGGCTACAACCTTTGACTCAAGTGTGTGCTTAAGCTGGGTCGGATCAAAGTAGTCATATTCTATGGCGTATCCCGGGCGGTATATTACCAAGTTGCGGAAAGCGGGAATCTCTTTCAATGCACGGATCTGTATATCCATGGGCATGGATGATGAGAATCCGTTCAGGTACATCTCATTGGTGTTCTCCCCCTCGGGTTCCAGGAACAGCTGGTGCTGGTCACGGTCAGGGAATGTAACAAGCTTGGTCTCTATGCTTGGGCAGTATCGCGGGCCTATGCTCTTTATCTGTCCGTTGAACAGGGGTGAGTCCTTAAGTCCGGAGCGCAGTACCTCATGTACACGCTCATTGGTGTATGTGGTCCAGCAGCACATCTGCTTGAGATGGCGCTCGCTGCCCATGAATGAGAAACGGTGAAAATCATTCTCGCCGTCCTGGCGTTCCATCTCCTCAAAGTGTACGCTGCGGCTGTCAATGCGTACTGGTGTGCCGGTCTTCATGCGGCCGGTGCGTATGCCGTGGCGTGTAATGGACTCGGTAAGCAGGTATGATGCCGGTTCCGATATACGTCCGCCGGGCATGGTTACGCGGCCTATGTGCATAAGTCCGTTAAGGAACGTTCCAGCGGTCAGAACCACGCATTTGCAACTGAACTCAGCACCCTCAAGTGTCTTTAAACCAATAACTTGACCGTCTTTTACCAGCAGCTCGGTCACGGTGTCCTGCCAGATGTTCAAGTTAGGCTGGTTCTCCAGTACGCTGCGCCATGCCCAGATGAACTTGGCCCGGTCACACTGTGCACGCGGGCTCCACATGGCCGGGCCTTTGGAGCGGTTCAGTATGCGGAACTGTATTGCTGTAGAGTCCGTTACCAATCCCATATGGCCTCCAAGTGCGTCTATCTCTCTGACAATCTGTCCTTTAGCTATGCCGCCTACTGCAGGATTGCAGCTCATCTGTCCAATCTTGTTCATATCCATGGTAATGAGACAGGTCTTTGAGCCCATCTGAGCAGCGGCAGCGGCGGCCTCGCACCCGGCGTGTCCGGCACCGATAACTATTACATCAAACTTGAAGTCCATACAAGCCGCAAATTTACTGCAAAATCTTTAGATTTTGAGCGCCAGTTTCCATTGCAGTAAAAAAGAGTGGCGGGACAAATTGTTCCGCCACTCGTATAAAATGACCTGTCGGCCGGATTTTTACTTTTTCTTTTTCCCTTTGACCGGAGGATTCAGCTCATCCTTGGCAGCCTGCAGGAGTTTCTGGAACTCAGGTATGGTGTGCATGTGAGCCAGTGTGGCCGATGCCCACAGGCGTGCGGTCTGCACATCACTGGGATAGTTGTAACCGGCAATGACGCGGCTGCGGCCGTACTCGAATCCGCGGTTAAGGATATCATTGGCGGTTTCACGCGGCATGATCTCCACAAGCATGAGTGCTATGCCCCAACCTATCTCGGAACTGGTTGAGGGATAGCTTGTGGTCTCTTTCTTGGCCTCTTCATCATCAGGAATAAGAGTCTTGTTCCTTCTGGGATTGAGTCTTACATAAGGACGCTCGCGGAATGTGGAACTGCCCAATTCAGCGGCGGTTTTTACCATGTTGTCCCTTGTATATGACAGGAGGGCTGCAATAGCGGGAGTAGCCTCTGCACTCAGCTCACGTCCGGCGGGAACGGAGAAGTTCTTGAGCAGTGCCTCAATGCTGTTGTCGGCATCAGTTTTGGCCTGTTCACCGCGCTCGGTCTCTCTCTCGGACAGCGTCTCGTAGTACTTTATGACATCGCCGTAAAAGCGGTGGCTCTCCTCAGTTACAGGACCGTCAAAAACCTTGGTTCCATCGGGAAATCCCTCTGTCTGGCTTACGTTCTTGATTCCCTTTATCTTACAGTACTCCTTGCGGGCTGCCTCCAGGTCTTTCTGGAAGTAGGGGCTGGCGTGCATTACTGCAACGGCAGTGGTTCCGCACAGGAAACCGGCATCCACGTCACTCTGATAGTGTGCACCTACTATGATACGGCTCTCGCCATACTGGTAACCGGTACGCAAAAGTGTATCCTGCAGTTCCGGAACCATCTCGGAGAGAACAAGTGCGGTACTCCATCCAAGTGAGGTATGACCCGATGGATATGATCCGTTAAAGCGGAGCTCACGCTCATTGTCAAAACGGCCCCATGTATGCTCGTTGTACTGTGCAAACGGGCGGGTGCGCATATACTTGCGCTTGGCGTTGTGTGTACTCAGGTTCTCGGTCCAGAGTACGTTGTAGAGCAGACGGTAGATGGCGGGAGTCTTTTCCTTGCTTATTTCAAAGCCCAGTGTGCCCTGGTGTACCCTTATCATTCCGTCTATACCCCATTGTGAGTCATCATTGGCCTGCTGTCCACGCTGGGTGGGACGCACGGTCTTACCCCACTGCCACTGGGCAAAGTCATCGGCATATGTGGTACTGGTCATATCCGGTGGTGGCGGCAGATAGATGCCTGCATCAGGCATGTTCTCAAGGAATACGTAAACGGTGTCTTTCTCTGTCTGCGCAAAGACGGATCCTGTAAAGAGCAGGAAAGCTCCGGCAGTCAGCAGTTGTGATAGATGTTTCATCGTAATTGTTATTAGGTTAATCAGTAATAGCTTCCTTGTATAGTATAAAGTCTGGCGGCGCAAAGATAAATGATTACTGCATATCTCGCAATAACACCTTTGTGTCAGGCAGCATGTCGGGCAGTCCGGACAGGTCAGTCTGGCCAAAGTGATAGGGAATGAGTATTTCCGGATTGATCATGTTTGCGGCGTTGACGCACTGCTCAACAGTCATGGTGTAGGGCTGGTTAACAGGCAGGAAAGCAACAGAAACCCTGCTGCCGTGAAGCATATTGCTGATATTCTCCATTTCGGGAACATCCTCTGTATCACCTGCGACATAAGCACTTAACGTTCCCAGGAAATGTATCAGATATCCGTTTCCGTTTCCTTTGGGATGGAACTGCTCGCGTCCGGCAG